>Ga0073932_1003336_pt1 | contig 21809 bp, 22 predicted proteins | sample DewCreD2012metaG_FD_76967 | JGI IMG/M metagenome (GOLD analysis project Ga0073932, IMG submission 76967) | Hot spring sediment bacterial and archeal communities from British Columbia, Canada, to study Microbial Dark Matter (Phase II) - Dewar... ...
CCTGACGCGAATCGGAAACGATTCGCGGGCAGAAGCGCTTGTCTTGTCGTGTCCGCGTGATTTTGAAAAAGACCCGGTCGCACTGGTATGATGACTTCTGGGAGGGGGCTGACGGATTGGGGTCACAACCACGATAGCGCTTGGCTTTTCCTTGACAACCGCCAATACCTGTTTTACATCATAATGGCGGCCGCGCCAAATCCCATTGAACTGGAAATCGCGCCGATATTGCCACAACCCTCTGCGGGCGACTTCCCTTCTGCCGCGACGAATCGTCTCAACGACCTGGATTTCAGTGACACCACGGTCATCCATTTTTTCGCGAGCATGATGCGTGAAGTGGATCGGCTTGTCGAGGGCCATAACACGAACCTTCCCCATGCCGGAGCTTTTCATTCCCCCGTCTTCAAGACCGCCATGAACGCCTCCTGCGGGATATCGACGTTGCCCATGCTCCTCATGCGCTTCTTGCCCTTCTTTTGCTTTTCCAGCAGCTTGCGCTTGCGGGTGATGTCGCCGCCATAACACTTCGCCGTCACGTCCTTGCGCAGCGCGCTGATGGTTTCGCGCGCGATGATTTGTCCGCCGATGGCCGCCTGGATGGCAATGCGGAACAGCTGGCGCGGGATGACCTCTTTCAGCTTCTCGCACAGGGCGCGCCCCCGGCTGTAGGCCTTGTCCTTGTGGACGATGACCGACAGGGCGTCCACGACCTCGCCGTTGACGAGAATGTCGAGTTTGATCATCGGCGCCTCCTGGTAGCCGACCTCGACGTAGTCGAACGAGGCGTATCCGGCCGACACGCTTTTCAGCTTGTCGTAAAAGTCGAGGATCACCTCGCACAGCGGGAGTGTATAGACCAGCATTGCCCGCGTCGCCCCGACGTATTGCAGACTCTTCTGGACGCCCCGGCGGTTCTGGCACAGCGACATGACCGAGCCGACGCAGTCCTTCGGCATGATCATCGTCGCCTCGATCATCGGCTCCTCGATGCGCGCGATCTCGCCGGGGTTGGGCAGGTGGGCGGGATTATCAACCGTCACCATCTCGCCGTTGTTCAGGAAGACGTGATAGATGACGCTGGGCGCCGTCGTGATCAGGTCCAGCCCGTGTTCGCGCTCCAGCCGCTCTTGAATGACTTCCATGTGCAGCAGGCCCAGATAGCCGCAGCGGAAGCCAAAACCGAGGGCCTGCGACGTCTCCGGTTCGGCAAAAAACGAGGCGTCGTTCAGGCGCAGTTTCTCGATGGCGTCTTGCAGGTCTTCGAGGTCGTCGGTATCCACCGGATACAGGCCGGAGAACACGACGGGCTGGATGGGTTTGTAGCCGGGCAGGGCGGCCGGCGCCGGCCGGGCCGCGTGCGTGATCGTGTCGCCGACGCGCACCTGGCGGATGTCCTTGATGCCGGTGATGACGTATCCGACCTCGCCGGCGGACAGGGCCCCCGTCGGGGTCATCGCGGGGCAGAAGATGCCGCACTCCATGACCTCGTAGCGCGCGTCGGTGGCCATGAGGCGGATTTGATCGCCCTTCTTCAGTTCGCCGTCGAAGAGGCGAACGTAAATGACGACGCCGCGATAGTTGTCGTATTGCGAGTCATAGACCAGCGCCCGCAGTTCTTCATATTCGGACTTCGGCGGCGGGACGCGCTGCACGATGGCTTCCAGCACATCGGGAACGCCCTGGCCGTCCTTGGCCGAAACCAGCAGCGCGTTCGAGGCGTCCAGGCCGATGACCTCCTCGATCTGTTGTCGCGTGCCTTCAACGTCGGCCGCCGGCAAGTCAATCTTGTTCAGGACCGGTATGATCTCGATGTTGTGATCGACGGCCATATAGCAGTTGGCCAGCGTCTGCGCCTCGACCCCCTGCGAGGCGTCCACCACCAGCAGCGCCCCTTCGCAGGCGGCCAGCGCGCGCGAAACCTCATAGGTGAAATCAACATGGCCGGGCGTGTCGATCAGGTTGAGTTCGTATTGCTGCCCGTCGCGCGCCTTGTAGTCCAGGCGGACCGATTGGGCCTTGATCGTGATGCCGCGCTCGCGCTCGATATCCATCGTATCGAGGACCTGGTCGCGCATCTCACGCTTGGTCAGGCGGCCCGTCAGCTCGATCATCCGGTCGGCCAGCGTCGATTTGCCGTGGTCGATATGGGCGATGATGGAGAAGTTGCGGATGTGTGGGATGGTTTTCATTCGATCAGATCCGTGGGCAATCCCTACGGAGGCGATCCGGCGCGGCAATTGCCTGATAAAGCCCGGCGCTGCATGAATAAGGCTTCAGTAGGTCCTGCCTGCCGGGCAGGACCCCCGTTTCTGACCGGATTCAAGGGTCCAGCTCGGCAGGCTTGTCATTGCCCACATTGCTGAGCGCCCGCATGGAAAGCCCGCCACTGTGATGGCGTCTTTGGAGTGCGGAGGCGAGCGGCGGTTTGCGAGCCTCCGCTTTACGTGGCTGCGACCTTTTCGCCCTTCAAAGCGGAGGCTCGCAAACCGCTGCTCGCCTCCGCAGTCCAAAGCTTGGCAAACGCTTCAATCTTCCAGGCGTTCCGGGTCTTTTGATGCGGCTCCAAGAATCAGGATTTTGCTCATAGACACGTCCCAACGCTGACGGAGTGGAAACAGGCATCCGGCCGCTGAACGGACTATCTTGAAAACTGCCTGCAATCTGGAGTCCCGTCCGGCGGCCGGGACCTGCAGATGGGCGAATCTGACAGCGGTGGGCCAGGCGCAAAATATGGAGTGGAAGGGAACGGGGGCGTCTCGCCACCGGAATTTGACTGGAAACCTCACCCAAACGGGGGCGAGACGCCCCCGCTCCCTTCATTATGCAACTGGCTCCGTTGCGATAAAGTTTTATCGTTCACGGTTGAGACGTCATGCGCGATGCCGGCCGGAAAACTCTGGAACTGACAGGGAAGGGTCTCGCCGTGTTTGAGCCTTGCGCCGCCAGCTTCCATGTTTCGTCCCGGGATTGAACGGCGGCATAGGCCAGCGCCGCGCGAATGTCGGCCAGGGTCAGATGCGGGTAATGATCCCGCAGTTGTTCCGGTGTCAGACCTTCGGCCAGGCCGTCCAGGATGATGGCCACCTCAATGCGTGTCCCACGGACACAGGGCCGTCCACCGCACACGGCCGGGTCCTCGCAAATGCGCCGCATCCATCTCCGAGTTTCCATCGTTCGCATCGCGTCACGCCCCAACGCCCGCATTGTCCGGGGCCTCTTGCCGCGCTGTCAACGCGAATGTCGCGATCAGGACCGCCGCAACAGAACGACGGGGGCCATGAAGCCAGCAAAGTGGCAATCGGAAGTAGCACGGGCGTCCCGCCCGTGCCAGGTTCGGAAAAACGCTTTCGGGGCGCTGCTTTGCAGGGGCGTCCCGCCCGTGGCGATTTCGGAAAAATGATTTCGGGGCGCTGCTTTTCACGGGCGGGACGCCCGTGCTACTCCGTTCTGCAACTGGCTGATGGCTTTCGCGGACCGCTCTTTCGACCGCCGCGCCGCTGTTCGCTGCTCGTCCTGCCGGACATGGCGTCCCGGTGAACGAAACCCGCGCCGGCCCCATCGCCACGCCAATGACCGGCCCCGTCAAGGAAAAATACGACCGCCTCATCGCCGAAGGCCTGCTGCCGCTGGCGCGCTGGGGCCAGCCCGAAGACGTCGCCCGCGCCCTCCGCGCCTTCGCCCGGGGCGACCTCGACGACGCTCCCGGCGCCGCCCTCGACGTCAGCGGTGGATTTAACCTGAGGTGGATGTAAAGGAGGCGTCATTTCGCGACCACGCCGCGGGCAATCGTACGATTTCAGGTGAAGCAGGACAGATTCAGTGAATTTGATTCGGCCCATTAAAAAAAGACATGGAGACTCGGAAGTCCCCATGTCGGCCAAGCAACGGAAAGCCCATTATTCGACGCTAAAGTTACTGAGTTGCACGGGAACTGTGACTTCTTGCCAGTTTGTGCCCACACGAATCTCATCAACTTCACAGTCTATATCCGACGTGGCGCTGCCTTGGCGGATTCCGAAACGGCCAGGGGTAGTAACTTCCGTGCTTCCATTCGCAACGGATGTCGCATCAGCGGCAGGCGGCGTAGCCTGATTCAGCGCGGGATTGATCCAAAGCCGGGCCGAGTCATTGCTGGCAGTCTTGTCATAGGAGATGACAACGTAGAGCGTTGTGCCGTTATCGTAGTCGCCGACGTACTGAACGGTCTCAGCCGCGTTGTTACCATATTTCATGCCGAGTTTAAACTTGGTCGTGGTCGTTCCGTCCATTAAGAAAAAACGCGTACGAAAGTCGCTTGCCCCAGAGCCGCTGGACGAGAAGTGAGCAATATAGTCTTCAGCCGACCCTGCGTTGTTTACCTTTAAAATGAATGAGGCGTAAACGGAATCCCCGTTATTGAAACTTGCCAGAGTGAAGTCGCGTCCGGCATCTTCATAGTTGGAGCCGCTCAATACGCGTATTCTCTCGCCTCCGATGCTTGGGAGGCCAACATAGGACAAGCTGCCGGCGGTCACCTGTATCGGGGATGCCGTGTTCGTCCCCGTTTGTGTCCAGCTTCCGCCGCTATTGGACGTCAAGTTGCCCGTCGTGTAAGTGAAATGCTCTTCAAACACGTTGGCGGCCTGCGACGGGCTTGTCATCAAGGCCAAGCAGATGACGACCACGCAGATGATGATCGAAACCACGATACGTTGAGACATAGATCACTCTCCGATACGAAAGATGGATGGCCCACAATAATGGGGCCATTTTGGGCAAACATTGCGGGAGATTTTACCCAACATTGCGGTGCGAGTAAATGGAGATATCCGTGAAGATCACGTTTCGTTTTCATGAGCCTGCTGGGAGTTTAATCTTTGGTTCGCCTGAGTTTTGCTATCCTAATTTAGTTCGATCACTTCAATTCAATCTGCCAACTAAAGTCCCTCAGCAGGTTCTCGCGGATAAGTTGCTGGTGTTCGACCCACTGGCCCAGGCTTCGCCGGATCGCTCAATGCGTGGCGGGAGTCTGATCCTGAACGCAGATCAGAGGCCAACGCCTGCGCGCCCATTCGTTATGAACCCGTTGGCGCATGTCCTTAACCTGTTCGGACGCCTTTGCGCCGCTGTAGCGTTGAGCCATGACGCGCTTGATTTCCCATGTCTGTGTTAACCAGTCTTTGCGCTCAGTCATAAATGATCGCCTTTTCGGGAGTGATGATGTCAAAACCGAACGGGTATCCCTCTGCAAGCGTAAGCCCTTTGAGATAGCGGCGATTATTCTCGTTGGACAGATGGCTGCAGTTCCAGCTGACCATCGCGTCCAGCGAGTTTTGGGCCGCCTGTCCCGCGGTGTCAAAATCCGTGTCCGGGTAAACCGCCTGAGAGCCTGTGCGAAAAGCCTGCCATGAGGGAAAGCATCCCATCCGTCAAGGCGCGTCTTTGGACTGCGGAGGCGAGCGGCGGTTTGCGAGCCTCCGCAGTCCAAAGATTTCATCGCGCCATTGGGCTTCTCGCGCAGGCTCTGAGAGATGCGCTCTCTTCTCATCCTTCGCTTCCTTTTGTGAAGCTCATGCCCCCAGCCCCTTTTCGCGCATGAGGCGCTGGTATTCGACCCACTGGCGTTCGACGGCGGCCGATTCCTGGAAGAGCTCAAGGACCCGGCGTCGGCCCGCGCGGCCCATTTCGGCGGCGCGGGCGGGGGCGGCGATAAAGTCGAGCAGGCGGGCGGGCAAGACGGCGGTTTTGTGTTCAGGATCGTGAATGCTGGCCTCAGAGCGTGTGCGAAAAGTGTCCGTAGTGCGGCCTATAGGGCTGTTGATATGGGGCACGCTACCTGGAACGCCCTAAAGGGCGCACTACAAACGGTTCGCTCGGGGCTTTTCGCACACGCTTTCAGACGAAATCGTCCAGTTGCTTGAGGCATTCGCGCATGCCGGCCACTCTGGCGCCGTGGCGCGTTTCGTATCCCGGGCCATCGATCGGACACACGATCCACGCGCGCAGCGGCTTGAGGGTCTCCAGCGTTCCGGCAAACCCGCGCGAGACCTGCGGCGACAAGGAGGCCTTCATCTCGAAGGCCAGCCTCTTGCGGCCTCGTTCCATGACCAGGTCCAATTCCTCGCCCGACGACGTGCGGTAGAAAAACGGCTGCCAGCGCGGCAGGGCGGCGGCGATTTGCTCAATGCACCAGCCTTCCCACGACGCCCCAAAGACCGGATGCCCAAAGAGCGCTTCGCGATTCTCGATCCCCAGCAACGCGTGCAACAATCCACTGTCGCGCACGTATGCCTTGGGCGTTTTCACGAGGCGCTTCTTCAGGGTCGCTTCCAGCGGCGGCAGTTGCCGTATGAGAAACGTCTGGACAAACACGTCGAGATATTTGCGCGTTGTGGTGTGGCTGACGCCCAGGCTTTCTCCGATCCGCGAGGCGTTGAACAACTGTCCGTGATAGTGCGCCACCATCCGCCAGAATCGCGACAAGGTTTCGGCGGGGAAACCATAGCCCATCTGGGGTATGTCTCTCTCCATGAAGGTCCGGATAAACGCCTGCCTCCATTCGTAGCTGGCTTCGTCCGTATCCGCCAGGAACGATCGGGGGAACCCTCCCCGCGTCCACAACGCGTTCAATATCGCCGCGTCCGGCGGCGATGGCCCGAGCGTTTCGGACGCCAGAAATGGCGTCAACTCCAGATGGCAGATTCGTCCGGCCAGACTCTCCGAACTTTGCCGCAGCAATTCGGGCGACGCGGAACCCAGAATCAGAAACCGGATGCCCAGGTCTTGCTGATCCACCAAGGATCGAAGCAGCGGAAAAAGTTCCGGTTTCCTCTGAATTTCGTCGAGACAGACCAGGCAATTTCGTAATCCGGACAAAAACAGTTCCGCCTGATCCAGTTTGCGCAAATCGGAATCCCGTTCCAGATCAAGATAGACGCCCTGCGGATGGCCGGCCAGCAGATGCTTTGCCAGTGTGGATTTTCCCGTCTGACGGGCGCCCAACAGCGCCACGACAGGAAACGACTTCAGGCGTCTCTTGACCGTATCCGCAATTTGCCGGTCAATAAATGTTTGCGGATTGAAAGTCATGGTTGCAATTATCAAACATAATGGCTGCCCGTCAAGCAGAAAAACTAAAACCTTTTTTCGCGCATGAGGCGCTGGTATTCGACCCACTGGCGTTCGACGGTGGCCGATTCCTGGAAGAGCTCAAGGACGCGACGGCGCCCCGCGCGGCCCATTGCGGCGGCGCGGGCGGGGGCGGCGATCAGGTCGAGGACGCGGGCGGCGAGGGCGGCGGAATCGCGCGTGGGGATCAGGAAGCCGGTCTCGCCCTCGACGACTTCTTCGCGGCAGCCCCGGATGTTCGTGGCGACGACGGGGCGCTCCATCGCCATTGCTTCGAGGATGGAATAGGGCATCCCTTCGCGATACGAAGCGAGGACAAAGACGTCGCAGGCCAGGAGCATTTCGGGCATGTCGTCCCTCATGCCGGTGAAGACGACGGCGCCGGAGATGCCGAGGCGCTCGACGTGCGCGCGCAGTTCATTCTTGGCGTCGTCGTGCTCGCTTTCGAGGACGTCGCCGAGGACGAGGAAGCGGGCGGCGGGGTGTTGTTTCAGAATCTGGGCGGCGGCGTCGAAGAACTCAAAGTATCCCTTCTCGCGGACTAGGCGGCCCGAACTGGCAATGACCGGGGCGTCGGCGGGGATGCCGAGTTCGGCGCGGACGCGCTCGCGTTCGCCGGGGGCGAATCGCGTGGGATCGAAGCGCGCGGCGTCAATGCCGTTGAGGATGGTCTTGATCTTTTCGGGCGGGCAGATGCCCAAGGCGATGGCGGCGCGGCGGTCCTCATCACTGCACGCGAAGATGAAATCGGTCAGGCGCGCGCCGAACTTTTCGAGCGCGATATGCAGCCGCCGGCGCCCCGCGGGCATTTCGTCATGAAAATAAAACCCATGCGCCGTGTAGAAGACCAGCGGCGTGCGCGCGAAGAAGGCGGCGACGCGCCCAATCAGCGCGGCGATGGGGGTGTGGACGTGCAGGATGTCGATCCGTTCGCGCCGCAGATAGCGCCAAACGGCCCACAGCGCGCGCAGATGGTGAAGCGGGTTGCGGCTGCGCTGCATGGGGAGCGAGACGACGTTGTATCCCCGCGCGCGCAGTTGCGGCGTATAGGTGCTGGCGGCGCAGCCGACGCGCACGTCGAGGCCTTCGGCGCGCAAACGGTCAATGAGGGGCAGCAGGAAACTGCGGACGGTGAAATCCACCGAGCACAGCTGGAGAACTCGAGGAGGATTGTGGAGCGGTCGCACGATGGGTTTGTCAAAATCTCCGGGACAGGTGGCCTTGCGCAAGCCCCACGCGGCGCGCCGGCTCAGGGCGCGGGAACAAAGATGCGGGCGCCCGCGGTCGGATTGCGGCCGGAGGGAATCTTGTTTGCGGCGCGAATCTTCGAGGCCGACACGCCCTTGGCCGCGGCGATGGACTCGATCGTGTCGCCCTTCTGAACGTCGTAATAGGAGCCCTTGTCTTTGGGATTCGCGGCGGCCGGATCGGCCACCGGTTCCGGCAGATTGCCCGGAGCGCGCGACGCGCGGGCGGTCGCGCCGGCGGCGGCCGCGCCGGATTCCGCGGGCCGTGGCGCGGCGGCTTCGCGCGGCGCGGCGGCGGCTTCTTTGCGCGCCTTGTCCAGGTCCGCCTGCAAGGTCTCGATCTTTTTCTTCATTTCGTCGATGAGCTTGCGGTCCTCGGGCGACAGTTGCGCGGCCTGCGCCTTGGCGCCCTTCAGCGAAGTCATGTCATCGCTCAACAGGTTCACATCGGTCTCCAGTTCGATCAGCCGTCCGCGCACCGACTTGATCTCCTGCTGCATTTCGCCCACCTGGCTTGCGGCTTGCTGCATGGCCTTCCATTCCTGCTCGGATGGCCCGCCGCAGGCCGACAGCAGCGCCAGCAGGCCCGTGGCGGCGATGGCAGACAATGTGACGTGTGACGACGGGAGCGAAAACATGCCCATGATCTCCTTCCGGCCCGGAGCCGGACGCGACGAGTGAATTTGTCCGCCGCGGGCGCGCAATGGCTTGCGCTTGACCCGCGAACAAGGTTATTCAATCACCGGCTTCGGGCAGGGCGCAACAGGGATTTTTCGCCGCCCGCGACGCCGCAGGCCCATCGCCCATGGCAGACGCCGCCGATTGGATTGCCGCCCACGGAAACGGCGTGCGCGTTCTGGCGCGCGCGCAGCCGCGCGCCTCGCGCTCGGCGCTGGAGGGCGTCGTCAACGGGCGCCTGCGCGTCCGCATCCAGGCCCCGCCGGTCGAAGGGGCGGCCAACGAGGCGGTCCGCGCCCTGATCGCCGAGGCCGTGGGCGTGGCCAAGTCGCGCGTCCGCGTCGTCCGTGGCGAAACCTCGCGCGAAAAGACGATTGAGATCGAGGGACTCGACGCCGATACTGCGCGCGCGCGGCTGACGCGGACGTGAGCCTTCGCGCCCGGCGGCGCGCGGCGCCTTCGCGGACCGCGAAGCCAGCACGCGGGCTTTGGCCCCAGGGGAGACGGATCATGAGCGTATCGGAAATGCGCCGGCAGATCGACGAGGCGGTCGCCTTCATCAAGTCCCAGACCAAGGCCCGGCCCTCGGTCGGCGTCATCCTGGGCACCGGGATGGGCAAACTCGCCCATGCCGTCAAGAAGGCCACCGTCATCGCCTATGACCGCATCCCGCATTTCCCCGTCTCTACCGTCGAGAGCCACCACGGCAATCTGTTCCTCGGCGAACTCGAAGGCAAGACGGTCTTCATGATGCAGGGGCGCTTTCACTACTACGAGGGCTACACCCTCAAGCAGGTCACCTTCCCGGTCCGCGTCATGCGCGCGCTGGGATGCCGGACGCTGATTGTCATGAACGCCGTCGGCAGCATGAATCCGATGATTCCGGCCGGATCGCTCGTGCTGCCCTGCGATTTCATCAATCTCATGGGCGACAATCCCCTGATCGGCCCCAACGACGACACGCTCGGGCCGCGCTTTCCCGACATGTCCGAGCCGTTCAGCCGCGAGTTGATCGCGCTGGCCGAACAGGTCGCGCTGGAAAACAAGATCAAGGTCCAACAGGGCGTCATGATCGCCGTCACGGGGCCCAACCTCGAAACGGCCGCCGAATACCGTTTCTTCCGGCGCGTCGGAGCCGACATCGTCACCATGTCCACCGTGCCGGAGACCATCGTCGCCGTTCATGCCGGCATGCGCGTGCTGGGCATTTCGACCGTCACCGACGGCTGCCTGCCCGACGCCCTCAAGCCGGCCGACATTAACGAGATCATTCACACGGCCATGGCCGCCGAACCACGGCTGAACAAACTGGTCCGGGGCGTCCTGAAGAAGATGTAGTGATGATGTAAACCGGGGGCGCCGCCCATGCGCCCTGCCACTTATCATGCGGCGCGATGATGACACCTGATTTTGAATGGGCCGATGTCAAGGCCAGAGCGAATCTGCGCAAACACGGCGTGACCTTCGATGAGGCCAAGACGGTGTTCGCCGATTCCCTGGCGAGCATCTTCATCGATGAGAAGCACTCGGATGTTGAACTGCGCGAAATCATCATTGGACATTCATCCCTGGGCCGCCTGATCGTCGTGTGTTTCACGGAACGACGGGGACCCTCGATCCGGATTATCAGCGCTCGGAAAGCCAGCGCCAGAGAGAGAAGAAAACATGAAGAAGCCGCAAAGCGTTAGGACTGGTTTCCTTGACATCGACGAGATGCCCGCCGAGTATGACTTTGATTACTCGAAGGCAAAGCCCAACCGCTTTGCGAAGGGCTTGAATCAGCAATCAATGACGGTATGTCTGGATCCTGATGTGGCGCAAGTCTTCCGTTCCTCCGAGCAAGTGAACCGGTTTCTGCGCGCCTCGATTCGGGCAATGCCTGCCAGGTCCAAGATGACGGCCTCGACGAGACGTCGCCGTTCGCGTGAGGCCGTTTCCAACCGCGCTTCCCAGCAGGCATCGCAGTGAGAGTCACAGGCAGATAACGGCTTCACCGCAGGAAGAGGCGAATGATTTCACATCTCGAAGGCTATGGCGTGGCAAGGTCGCGTCCAATCTCCACGCCGCTGTGTTTGGGAGGAATTCTCCTGATGGCGGTCGCGACAGTGGCCCGCGCTGAGAAGCAACCCACTTCCAAGGCGTCCTCACAAAAGGACTCCCCGTCGGCCTTGCGAAAGTCCGCGCCAACCACCTCTCCCAAACCCTCGCCCGGCATGGAGGTCGTGGACCTGGCCACCCTCGATCCGTCCATCAACATCGACATCAAATGGGCCGGAACCGACAACATGCTGGGCCGCCGCGTCTATGCCGAAAACCGCTGTTTTCTGCGCCGCGACGCCGCCGAGCGCCTCGTCCGCGTCCAGCAACGGCTCAAATCCGATGGCTTGGGGATCAAGGTCTGGGAAGGATACCGCCCCTTGTGGATGCAGCAACTGCTGTGGGACGAGATCAAGGACGGGGACCTGATCTCGGACCCCAATAACGGCAAGCGCACGCATACCCGGGGCATCGCGGTGGACGTGACGCTGATCGATCTGGCCACCGGCCGGGAATTGCCGATGCCCACGGGCTATTGCGAGTTCTCAAAGCGCGAACAGATGAAGCAGGGCTATGAACATCTGGCCGCGCCCATCCTGCGCAACCGCGAACGGCTCAAGACCGCGATGCAGGCCGAGGGCTTCGTTCCGTATTCGGGCGAATGGTGGCACTTCAACCTGCCCAATTACACGGACTATCGAATTATCAAGCAAGACGCTTGGGTCCAACGGGTTCCGTAAACGGTTCTACGACACACCGATGGTCGCCAGCACGCGCCGCAACGACTGCGTCGCCGTCTGGAACAGCTCCGGCCCCGTCTCGCCGCTCGAATGCCCCGCCACCTTCAAGTGCGGCTCCAGCGTCAGGAAGTTGTCGAATCCTTCCTTGAAGGCCTCGCTGAGGATCAGCGTGACGTCGCCGTCGCCATTGCCCGCGGGGACGACCTTGCCGGTTCCGAACCGCGCGTCCTTGATGTGGAAGTATTCAATGTAGGACTTCACCTTCAGCCAGCAGTCCTGGTAGGGATGCTGGCCGCACTGGACGAAGTTGGCCGGATCGAAAACCCCGACCAGCGCGGGCGAATTGACCGACCGCAGCACGTCCAGCATCCGGTCGCCCGTATCCGAGTAAATGCCCTTTTCATTTTCGAGGGCGCATTTGACGCCCGTCGGCTCGGCGATCTGCGCCAGGCACCCCACCCAGTCGATGCACTGCGCGCGATGGGACGCCGGATCCACGCCCTCGGGAATATAGTATGAGAAAATGCGGACATATTTGCAGTCCAGACGTTTGGCGATGTCAATGGCGCGCTTGAGGCTTTCGACCTCCTTGTTGAAATCGCCATCCAAGGGAAACTTGCCGATCGGCGAACCGACCGCCGAGAAGCCGATCCCATTGGCCCGGGCGGTCTGGACGACCCGGTCGATCTCGGCGTCGCTCAACGCCATGACGTTCTTGCCCCACACGCCGCGCAACTCAATCGCCCCCACGCCATTGGCCTTCAGGCAGGCGATCTGCTGGTCCAGTTCCGGCGAAATCTCGTCTGCAAACGCGCTCAATTTGGCCATGCTCATGCTCCCGGTGGTGATGAAATGTCACAGCCGGCATTTACCGCCGCCCGCGCCCCCGGTGTCAATCGCCGAATCCGGTTGAACACACCGCCATGCCGGCGATAGCATCCGCAGCGACATGAGTCCGGAGCCTTCAACATGACCTCCTTCCTCGTTATTCTGATCTCCACGCCTTTGGCCTGCTGGCTGACCGAACGGCTGCTGGCCCGCGCCATCCAGCGCGCCCATGAGCAGGGCGCCCTGGATCATCCCACCGAGCGCGGCTCGCACACCCGGCCGACGCCGCGCGCCGGCGGGCGGGCCTTCGCTCCGGTCGTCATCGGCGCCGCGCTGATCGCTGCGCTGTCGCGCCTCCTGGCCTCCTCGGACACGCCCGGCTTCCACACCGCCGCCCTGTGGGCTTTGGTTCTGGGCGGGACCGCCGCCGCCGTGATCGGCCACTGGGACGACATTCACCGGTTGGGCGTCCGCCCCAAACTGATCGGCCAGGCCGTCGCCGCCGCATTGGCCGCTCTGCTCATCGGCCATTTCAGCGCCATCCGTCTGGCCGGCCTCCACGTGCCGCTGCCCGAGCCCCTGAACGTCCTGCTGGCCTTTGTCTGCGTGGGATGGATGATGAACGTCGTCAACTTCATGGATGGCATGGACGGCCTCGTCTCCACGTTCGTCCTCGCGTGCCTGGCCGCGTTCGCCCTTCTGCTGGCGCTGCATGCGCCCGGAGCCGCCGAACTGCTGTTGACGCCGGCGGCCCTGGCCGGCGCTCTGCTGGCCTTTCATCGCCGCAACGTCGCCGCCGACGTCCGCGAAAAGACCTTCATGGGCGACTGCGGCAGCCAGTTTCTCGGACTGGCCGTGATGGTGTTCGCCCTCGTCTGCGGCCGGCAGGCCGCAACGGGCGTGGCCGATCTGACGCCGGCGCTGATCTTGTTTTTCCCGTTCCTGTATGACACCACCGTGACGCTTGTCCGCCGTCTGCAAAAAGGCGCCAACATTCTCGAAGCCCATCATGAGCATCTGTATCAGCGCCATCTGGAACTGGGCGAATCGCACGACGCCGTCCTGCGCGACTGGTCGGGCATGCTCGCCCGGCAGCTCGCGCTCGCCGTTCTGGCCATCGTCTTCGGATCGGGCTCGCTGGTCGGCTGGGCCGCCCTGCTGGTCTCCCCCGTCCCCATTCTTCGATACCACCATACCATTTGCGAGCGCGAAAGCATCCCGGAATGAACTCTCTACAGCGCATCCAGCATACCCTTGAGGGCCGGCCTGTGGACCGCATCCCGGTCGTCCCCATCTTCATGGCCTGGTCGGCCGAGTTCTGCGGCCGAACCTATGGACAGTTCCAGCAGGACGCCGCCGTGCTGGCCGAGTGCGTCCTGCGCACGCAGGACCGCTTCGCCTTCGACCAGATTTCCGTCATCAGCGACCCCTACCGCGAAACGGCGGACTACGGCGCGGACATCCGCTTTCGCGAAGACAAAACCGGCGAGGTCCTCGCGCCGTTTCTGACCGGCCCCGCGGATGTGCGCAAGTTGCGCCGCATGGACATCAGCGGGACCCGGCGCATGCTCGATCGTGTTCGCGCTGTTGAACTCCTGGCCCGCGAACGCAAGGGCGACGTCTCGATCCTCGGCTGGATCGAAGGCCCTCTGGCCGAGTTCGCCACCTTGCGCACGACGCAGAATGCCCTGATGGACTTGGTCACCGAGCCGGACTTCTTCAATGACGCCTGCGCCGTTATCGTGGACAACGCCATCGCGTGGTCGCGCGCCCAGGTCGAGGCCGGCTGCGACATGATCGGCGTCGGCGACGCGGCCGCGGCTTTGATCTCCGCCGATCTGTATCGCGATCTGGTCCTCCCCTGGGAAAAAAAACTCTTTGACGGCATCCATGCCGCCGGCGCCCGCGTCCGTCTTCATATTTGCGGCAATATCAATCACATCATCGGACTGATGGCAGACAGCGGCGCCGACGTCATCGACTGCGACTGGATGGTGGACCTGCCGCGCGCCCGCCGGCTCGTCGGCGAAGACATCGCCCTGTTCGGCCAGTTCGACCCGGCCGCCGTCCTGCGCTTCGGAACGCCCAAAGACGTTGAGCGCCACGCCCGCCGCAACATCGCAGAGGGAGGGCGGCGCTTCGGCTTGATGCCCGGGTGCGAAGTTCCGCCCGGCACACCCGAGGAAAACATCGACGCCTTCTGTCCGACGCAGCGCTGCCGCATTGCCGATGCGCTCAGCCGGGAACAAAGCCCATGAGACGAATCGAACGCATCGGATTCCGGAGACCCATGGCAACGATGGAACGGACGCGCCATACGCCCTCGCCCTCTCCTTGACTCATCCCTCCCATCGGAACCATTCGTCCTATCTTACTCAAGAAAGATTTGCCATGCCCGCCACATTCGAAGCGGTCCACGGAGACATCACCGGCTTGGACGTTGACGCCATCGTCAACGCCGCCAACACCTCGCTCCTTGGCGGCGGAGGCGTTGATGGCGCCATCCATCGCGCCGCCGGCCCCCAACTGCTCGAAGAATGCCGGACCCTGGGCGGATGCCCCACCGGCCAGGCCCGGATTACACGCGGCTACAACCTGCCCGCCCGCCACGTCATCCATACGGTCGGCCCCATCTGGCGCGGCGGCGCGCGCGGCGAGGACGACCTGCTCGCTTCCTGCTATCGCGCCAGCCTTCGCCTGGCTGCCGAAAACGGCTGCCGCTCCATCGCCTTCCCCGCCATCAGCACTGGCGCCTACGGCTTTCCCTTCGAACGCGCCCGTGACATCGCCCTCGCCACCGTCCGCGAATGCGCCGCCAGCCATCCTTCCATCGAACGCGTCATCTTCTGCTGTTTCAGCCGCGCCGACTACCTGTCGTATCAACAAGCCCTGGGCGCCTCCTGACCCGTCCAAACCCACTCCCGCTTTGCGCGTTTCGTCCTGAGCGTCTGTTCGTCGGTTTGCGCTTGATTTTTTCCCATAATATGTTAATCTTGTCTAGCTTTGTGCGATTTCACTGGAATCGAGGTCCCGCCATGCCCGAAACCGCGTCCACAAGCAAGGCCCGCCTTACCGAGAGCATGGAAGACTATCTGGAGGAAATCTACGACCAGACCAACGCCCGGCAGGTCGCGCGCGTCCGCGACATTGCGTCTGCGCTGAAGGTCAGCATGTCGTCGGTCACCGGCGCCCTGAAGAAGCTGGCCCGGCGCCAGTTGGTCAACTATGACCGCTATCAGTATATCACTTTGACCGACGAGGGCAAAGCCCTGGCCTCCCGCATCAAAGGCCGGCATCGCATCCTCGCCCGCTTTCTCCAAGGCGCGCTGGGACTGGACGCCGAACGCGCCGCCGCCAACGCCTGCCGGATGGAGCATGCCCTCGATCAGGATGTCATAGATCGTTTTCTGGCCGCCTTGGAATTCGTCCAGGCCGATCCCAGCTTCGGCCCCGAATGGCTCCGGCGCTTTCGCGCCTTTTGTGAAAAAAAAGCCTCGCGCCCGTCTCCGGCGCATGCCCCCTCGGAGGTGGACCTGACCGAGATGTCCAGGGGTGATTCGGCCGTCATCACGCGGATCGAACATGCGCAGACCGGCGACAGCCGGATCGCGCGGCTTGGGCTGCTTCCAGGGACTTCGTTTACGGTCCAAAGTGATCCTTCCGATCAGGGCGCCATTACAATCCAGAGCGGCGATTCTTCGATCACCCTGAGCCGGGACGAGGGCGTCGACGTCCACGCCCGTCGGCTGAAGTCCGTTTCCAAGAAATGTAAACCCCGGCATTAAGAGGCAATCGCACATTTCGTGGCGGGGGCGGAACGCGCCTGCCAGGGCTGGCGGCGATTTCCGCAATTGCCTGTCACGACAAGATTATTCCCCCAGGTTTACTGCCAAGGCGGCTCATAGCCGCAACCAAAGTCGCCAACCTGGGAATAAAAACGAGTGGAGGAAATGTCGAATATCGAACAAGGGAGCCAGTTGCAAAATGTGGAGTGGAAGGGAGCGGGGGCGTTTCGCCCCCGGAATATGACTGAAAAACTCATCCTAACGGGGGCGAGACGCCCCCGCTCCCTTCATTATGCAACTGGCTCAAGGAACTCCCAAATCCCGGGTCTCTCCTTCCTTGGACATTCCTTGTTCGATATTCGACATTCCTTTCCTGCTTCGTGATTCTCGTCCGGCGCCAACTCGCAAAAATCAAATCAAAACGCACAGAAGTTTTGGGCAGAGGGTCCAACAGCCGGTTATAACTGGATGTGGCGCCCAAACAATGTAAGACCTGACCCCCGATAAAAAACATACCTACCGGTAAGAAAAGGGTTGACGGCCCGGCCATGACTGAAGCATACTTACCGTTAGGTAAGGTTGACGAGCGCGAAGAGGTTGAATCGGAATCCAGAACACGCTTACGGAATCTGACGCAAAAAATGCCAGAAAACGAAACGCACACAATTACTGAGCGCGCGACGACGTCGGCCCCACCGGAAGAAGGCGCCAAGGCCAGAATCATGGCAGCGGCCGTGACGCTCTTCTGCCAGAAAGGCTACGAATCGACGTCGGTTCGCGAAATCGTCGAGGCCGCCGGGGTCAGTAAACCGGTCCTTTACTACTATTTCAAGGACAAGCAGGACCTGTTCCGTCAAATCATCACCGGCGCCGTCGAACAGTATCAGCGCCAGATGAACGCCCTGTGCGCTGACGACAACGCCCTCGAACTTACGGAGCGGCTGCGGGCCATCCTCAACATCTACGTCGCCATGGGGCGGACCGAGCCCGATCTGATCCGATTCCTCCACTCCATCGCGTTCTCGGGATTCTACGACGACGTGTTTGACTTCCACGAGTTCTGGAAGGACAACTTCCGCCGCCTGGTCGGCGTGTTCGAGCGGGCGCAGCGCGACGGATGGGTGCGCGACGACATTCCCGCCGAAACGCTGGCCTACACGTTCATGGCCATCGCCGAGGCCAACATGCGCGGGCACGCCTACTGCCCCGAGGTCATGGACGATCCCGACGGCGACGCCCACGCCCTCGAAGCCCTGTGGCGTGGCATCGCAAAGTCAGGCTCGAATCCAGACGGTCCACCCCATTCGCCTTATCGGCCCCTGTCCACGGAGTCTCATCCATGAAACGCCATAGCTTCACAGAACGAATCCTGGTTTACGCTGGCGCTGCCACGCTGCTGGGGGCGTTGTTTCTGGCCGCGCTGGCTTACGCCAATTATCAGCAGGCCGCGCTGAAAAAGACTCAAGATGCGAGCGCCGCCGCCAGCGCCACCGACCAGACCCGCGCCGTGCAGATTTGCCAGGTCTTTGCCCAGCCCATGACCGACATCCTTCGGCTGCCCGCCACGGTCGAGGCCTCCGAGGATATCGATCTGGCCGCCCGTGTCGCCGGCCGGATCGAGTGGATCGGCGCCGACGAAGGCGACCGGGTCCGCCGGGGGCAGGTCCTGATGCGCCTGGATACCGAGATTCTGGCGGCCGACGTGGACCGCGCCCGGTCGGCCTACGAGCTGGCCGAGGCCCGGTTTCAACGCATCCGCAAGGTGTATGAAGCCGGCATCGAGCCGCCCGAAACGTTCGATGAGACGCGCGCCACGCTGAAGACCAGCAGCGCGACCCTGACGCAGGCCTTGGTGAACCTGCAATACGCCTCCATCCAGTCGCCCATCGACGGCATTCTGGACCGCAGTCTGGTCGATTCCGGCGAATACGTCAACGTCGGCCAGAGCGTCGCCCGGCTCGTGAACATTGACGCGGTCGAGGTCGTCTGCGCCATTCCCGAGCGGGACGTTCACTATTTCGAGCCCGGCCAGGCCGCCAAGGTCTTCCTGACCACCGACGGCGAACGCGAATTCACCGGCACGATCAGCTTCGTCGCCCGCACGGCCGAGTCGGCTTCGCGGACCTATCCGCTGAAGATTGTTGTCGCCAATCCCGATCACCGGCTGCGCCCGGGGATGATCGTCCGCGCCGAGCTGGTCCGCCAGCGCCTGGACGACGCGATAGGCATCCCGTTTTTTGCGATGCTCGAACGCGAAAAGAGCAAGTCGGTGTTTGTTGTTGAAGACGGACGGGCGGTCGAGCGCGAGGTCCGGATGGGATTCTTCCAAGGCGGCATGGTCCAGATTGTCAGCGGCCTGAAGGCGGGCGACGCCCTGGTCGTCGTCGGCCAGCGGGAACTGGTCAATGGCGAGCCGGTCCGCGTCGCCGCGGATTTGACCGCGCTGGCCCGCCAATACGCCGCCAGCGGCAAAGACCTCTCTCAGCTGGCGCTGGAACTCCGATAATTCAAATCTGAGATCACTAATCTCAGATTTCAAATCTCAGATCATAAATCGCCGTTATGAAGATCACTGACTATTCCCTTCACAACCGCTCCTTGATGGTCGTCGTCTGCGTCATCATCACGTTTTCAGGAATGTGGGCCTATGTGACAATGCCGCGCGAGGCCGCGCCCGATGTTGAGTTCCCCTACATCATGGTCATCACGGCCTATGAAGGGGCCTCGCCTTCGGACATCGAGTCGCTCATCACCTATCCGCTGGAACGCAAACTCAAGAGCCTCACCGACGTCAAGAAGATGAAGTCCACCTCGTCGGAAGGTTCGTCGTCAATCTTCATCGAGTTCGAGCCCAACGTCGAGATCGACACGGCTCTGCAGCGCGTCCGCGACAAGGTGGACGAGGCCAAGAGCGACCTGCCCGAGGACCTCGAAGCCGATCCCATCGTCAAGGAACTGTCGCCCAACGAGATGTGGCCCGTCCTGCTGATCAACATCTCCGGCGACATCGGCCTGGCGCGCCTGAAGGACATTGCCGAGGACATGGAGGAGGACGCCGAGAACATCCCGGGCGTTCTGGACGCCGAAATCCTCGGCGGCCTGGAGCGCGAAATCCGCGTCGAGTTTGATCCCGACCGCGTCGCCGCCTATGGTTTGACCATTTCCGAGATCATCCAGACGATTTCGCTCAACAACGTCAACACGCCGGGCGGCTCGCTGGATGTCGGCGAGGCCAAATACGCCTTCAAGACGCCCACCGAGTTTCAGTCGCCCGATGAAATCTTCCACTTGGTCGTCGCTATGCGCGACAACCGCCCCGTCTATCTGTCCGACATCGCCACTATCCGCGACACCTTTAAGGACCGCGTCTCTTTCGCCCGCGTCAACGGCCAGGAGGCCGTCACGGTCAAAGTCACCAAGCGCACGGGCGAACACATGCTGCGCATTGCCGACGAACTCAAGGCCCTGACCGAGCGCTACCGGCAGCGCTATCCGCCCCAGGTCCGGTTTACCATCACCGCCGACTCGTCCAAGGACATCCGGATGATGGTCAACGATCTGGAAAACAATGTTCTGACCGCGCTGCTGTTTGTTCTGATTGTCGTCTTCATCGGCATGGGCTGGCGCAACGCCATCGTCGTCGCCATGGCGATTCCCTTCTCGATGTTGATTGGATTCTGGGTCCTGGACAGTCTGGGATTCACGCTGAATATGATTGTCCTGTTCAGTCTGGTGCTGGCCGTGGGGATGCTGGTGGACAATGCCATCGTCATCGTCGAGAACATCTACCGCCACCACGTCCAGGAGGGCCGGCCGCTGATGGAGGCGGCCAGCGTGGGCGCCAACGAAGTGGCCTGGCCGGTCATCGGCTCGACGGCCACGACGGTGGCGGCGTTTGTCCCGCTGGTCTTCTGGCCGGGGATCATGGGGCAGTTCATGGGCTATCTGCCCAAGACGATCATTATCGTGCTGACGGCGTCGCTGCTGGTGGCCATGACGATCAATCCCGTCCTGTCTTCGCTGCTGGTGCGCAAACCCCGCCGCGCGCGGCCCGACGCCGAAGGCGACGACTGGGCCGCCCATTTGCACGTCGTCATCCGGGTTTATCGCCGCCTGCTCGAGTTCGGCCTGCGCTACCGGGCGCTGGCGCTGGGCGTCTTTGCCGGAATGCTGTATCTGGCCATCTATGCCTTCGCGCACAGCGGCCTGGGCGTGGAACTGTTTCCGGACACCGAGCCGCGCCGCATCATGGTGGACATCGAGGCGCCGCAGGGAACCAACGTCTTCAAGACCAACGAGTTCGCGTTGAAGGCCGAAGCCATCGCGCGCAAGTATGGCAACGTCGAGAACATCACCGCCAACGTGGGTCTCGGCTCGGGAGGCCCCGATTCGGGCCCCAACCATGCCCGGGTCATGATTGACATGATCGACCGCGAATTGCGCCAGGACCAGGGCCCCGGCGGCCTCATCTACTTCCGCGACTCGAACCGCACGATGGAGGCCCTGCGCGCCGAGCTGATTCCCGCCATCGTCGGCGCCAAGGTCACCGTGGACAAGGAAAAGGAAGGCCCGCCCACCGGCGCGCCGGTCAACGTCGAGATCGCCGGCGACGACTACGCCACGCTGGCCCGCCTGGCCCAACGCCTGACCCGAGACATCGAGGCCATTCCGGGACTGGTTGATCTCAAGGATGACTACAATGCCGGCCTGCCCGAAATCAACCTGCGCGTGGACAAGGAAAAGGCCGCGCTGTTGGGGCTCAACTCCTTCCTCATCGGCCAGATTATCAAGGCCTGCGTCAATGGCATCAAGGTCGGCGACTATCGCGAGGCCGAGGATGAATACGACATCACGGCCCGGCTGCCCGAACGCTTCCGTTCGAGCGTGGATGACATCGTCCGGCTGCGCGTTCCCGCGCCCGACGGGCGCCAGGTTCCCTTGTCGTCGGTGGCGGAGGTCCGGCTGGCCAGTGGCCTGTCGGCCATTCGACACATTAAGGCCAAGCGGGTCGTGACGATCAGCGCCAATGTCGCCAAGGGATTCAATTCGGATCTGGTTTTACAGCGCGTGCGCCACATCGCGCAGAGCGGACGCTCCCTGTTCAGCCGCGAGGACATCCTCGATCCGGACGGTTTCGTGGCCCGCATGCGCCGCGTCGAGTCGCCGGCCGCCAAGGCCCTGTGGGACGGCGAATACCTCACCTCCGCGACGCGGGCGCTGCTGGCCCGCGCCGAAGACGGCGCCCGCCCGGAATTGATGGGCGCGCTGGTCCACGATCTCAACCGCGCGCTCGAAGACGCCGCGTTCTCCGCCGCCGTGACCGGCGCCCAACCGCCAGCCGCGCTGTCGGGCGCCACCCTTGAGCAGCGCGTCGCCGCCAACCG
>Ga0073932_1003337_pt1 | contig 21802 bp, 19 predicted proteins | sample DewCreD2012metaG_FD_76967 | JGI IMG/M metagenome (GOLD analysis project Ga0073932, IMG submission 76967) | Hot spring sediment bacterial and archeal communities from British Columbia, Canada, to study Microbial Dark Matter (Phase II) - Dewar... ...
ATCCCTCCCCAACCCCAAAACGCTCCTTCCTGCGCTATCCCCACTTGCTAAACCTTGGCCGGATCACACACCCCTCGCCCACCTCTCACCCATCTCACCCCAAACTTTGACGTCACCGTGACAACCCGCCACGGGCGCCTTGACCCGGGTGATAAGGTTCGATATAGTCAAGTCTCTTTCGCGGCTGGCCCGGGGCGGCCCTCGATATCCCATTCCCCTATTCGAGAACAGCTTTTTCGATGTCATCCCCTCTGGTGGTTAGGGCGGTCCCAGAGCAGAGTCTTTCGAGAGGTGAGCGGCACTCACCTGACGCCGGACCCGCAACGGGCGAGCGCCCTCTGCGCATCTGCCTGCTCACGTATCGCGGCAAACCCACTTGCGGCGGTCAAGGCATTTATGTGAAAAAGCTCAGCAGGGCGTTGCGCGATCTCGGACACGAACCCCATGTGATTTCCGGGCCTCCCTACCCGGACGTGGACCCGGACATTCCCCTTCACCGGCTTCCGAGCCTCGATCTCTACAACCCCGAGGCCCTGTTCCGCACCCCTACTCTTCGGGAGTTGTGCTCGCCGATCAACGTCGTGGAATGGGTGGGCGTCTCCACCCAGGGATTCCCCGAACCTCTGACGTTCGGGTTCCGGGCTTTTCTGTATCTGCGCAGGCTCGCGAGATCTTTCGACGTGGTGCACGACAACCAGTCCCTCTCCTACGGGATCCTGGGAATTCAGCGACTCGGCGTACCTGTGGTGGCCACGATTCACCATCCGGTGACGGTGGACCGGGACGCCGAGATCCAGAGCGCGGGCGTCTGGTGGAAGAGGCTTAAGGTCAGGCGCTGGTACAGCTTTGTTCCGATGCAGGCCAGGGTTTCCAGGCGCCTCTCCCGAATCATCACGGTTTCGGAAACCTCCAAGAAGGACATTTCCTCGGCTTTTCGGATTCCCCCGGAGCGCTTTCGCGTTGTTCCAAACGGGATCGATACCGAAGTGTTCCGGCCCTTGCCCGACATCCAGCGCGAGCCAAACCGTCTGATCGTCACGAACAGCGCCGACATGCCTCTTAAGGGCATGCGGTTTCTCTTGCAGGCGGTCGCAGCCCTGGCCGCCAGACGTCCGATCCGACTGACCGTGATCGGGACCCCGAAGAAGGACGGCGAAATCGAAAAGCTCGTCCGGGATTTGAACCTCGGCGAAATCGTTACCTTCACGGGCCGCATCGACGAGCGGGAAATCCCGGTTTACTATGCGCGGTCCACCCTTGCCGTGGTGCCGTCTCTGTACGAAGGGTTCGGCCTTCCGGCTGCCGAGGCCATGGCATGCGGGATTCCTGTGGTGAGCACCACCGGAGGGGCCTTGGCCGAAGTGGTGGGCGAGGCCGGCGAACTCGTGCCGCCCGGAGATTCCGCGGCCCTGGCGGAAGTCATCGCGAGTCTGCTGGACAACCCCGCGAGGCGCCTGGCCCTGGGCAAGGCCGGATACGACAGGATTCAGAAATTCTACACTTGGCGGCTGGCGGCGGAGAAGGTGGCCGAGGTTTACCGGGAGGCGCTCCGTGATAACGGTCGACTTTTCCAGACTTGATTTGCGGCCGGGCATTCGCGTCCTTGACGCAGGATGCGGTACGGGCCGGCACCTCACCGAAGCCTTCCGGAGGCAGGGGGTCCACGTCGTGGGGATCGACCGGAACCTCGAGGACGCGATCAAGGCTCGAAACATGCTCCGGCTGATGGAGCGAGAGGGCGAGGGCGGCAGGGGCGAATGGGGGGTTTTCGTGGGGGACGTGACCGACCTTCCTTTCCCGGACGAGGCCTTCGACGTCGTGTTCTGCTCCGAGGTGCTGGAGCACGTCCACGATGACGGCCGGGCGATCTCGGAAATCGTCCGGGTCCTCAAGCCCGGCCAAAGCCTCGTGGTGAGCGTGCCTCGTTTCTTCCCGGAGACGATCTGCTGGATGCTCTCCCGCTCCTACCGGACCGAGCCGGGAGGGCACGTCCGCATTTACCGGAAACAGGAGCTCATCCGGCGGCTGGAAGAGGCGGGTTTGACTTGCGTGTCCACGGGCTGGGCCCACGCGCTCCACAGCCCTTACTGGTGGCTCAAGTGCCTCGTGGGCCACAAGAACGACCAGTCCCGTCTCGTCAAGTGGTATCATGCCTTTCTCGTCTGGGATATCGTCAAGCGTCCCAGGCTCACCCGGACCCTGGAGCGGCTGCTCAATCCTGTGATGGCGAAAAGCTGCGTGCTCTACCTGAAGAAGAAGGAAGGGGGGAATGGAACCGGAGAAGTCCCTGCGCGAGAAGAAGCTTCCCATTGACCTGGACGCCCTGGGCCGGCTCATCGCTGCCACACAGAGGGAAAGCGGGGAGATCCCCTGGCACGAAGGGGGCAAGACCGATCCTTGGGACATGGTCGAGGCTGCCATGGGGCTCACCGTGGCCGGCTATGTCCGGGAGGCCCGTCGAGCCTACGAATGGCTGGCCTCGGTCCAGCGTGAGGACGGGAGCTGGTACGCAGCCTACCGCGATGGAGAGCCGGAAGACAGGACCCGGGACGCGAACATGACCGCTTACATCGCTGTTGGGGTCTACCACTATTACTTGGTCACCCGCGACCTTTCGTTCCTGCGAAGGATGTGGAAGACCGTGCGGGCCGCCCTGGAATTCGTTCTGGGCCTGCAGGCGCCGGGAGGCGAGATCCACTGGGCCATCAGTCCTGCCGGACAGGTCGACCCCGTGGCGCTCTTGACCGGGTCGAGCTCCATCTACATGAGTCTGAAGTGCGGGCTCGCCGTTGCAGAGCGCCTGGGCCACCGGCCGCCCGGGTGGCGCCGGGGGCTTCAGCGGCTCGGGAGCGCCATCCGTACCCGGCCATACTCCTTCGACATGTCCAAGGCGCGCTATTCGATGGACTGGTTCTACCCGGTTCTGAGCGGCGCGGTCAAAGGCGAGTCGGCCCGCAGACGGATCGAGAAATCCTGGAAAAAATTCGTGGTGAACGGACTCGGCGTGCGCTGCGTTTCGGATCAGCCCTGGGTGACCATTGCCGAAACGTGCGAGCTCGTTCTGGCTCTTTCGGCCATCGGGCAGATGAAGCTGGCCGGGACTCTTCTGGAGTGGATCGGGCCGAGGAGGTTCGAAGACGGCACCTTCTGGTGCGGATTCACCTTCCCGGAGGGCGTGATCTGGCCCGAGGAAAAAATCACCTGGACCAACGGAGTGGTTTTGTTGGCCGCAGACGCCCTTTGGGGGCTGACACCGGCAAGCTCGCTCTTCCGACACGATTTCTGGGAATCCCACCTGGTGCGGATCGGTGCGGCCGCCCAGGAAGAATGCGAGCCCAGGCGGGAGGCGGATTTTCATCCTGAGGAGATGACGCTGACTGCCTTGGAATAAGCGAGGACATCGAAGACCCGTGCGCAAAGACCACCGTCCCTACTATGTGAAAAAGGCTCACCTCAAACTGCGGGACTTTTACGTCCGGCACTTCCTGGCGCCCCAGTTCACGCACCTGGGCAAGGGCTACACGTTCATGCAGCCGCAGCACGTCACCGTGTTCGGGGCCCCTATTACGCTGGGAAACTACGCCAACGTCATCGCCACGTCGGACCGAAAGGTGAGGCTTACCGTTTGGTCCGACCGGCCCGACCGCGGGGCGATTCGTATCGGCGATTACTGTCTGATCTGCCCGGGCGTGCGCATAAGCTCGGCTTACGAAATCACGATCGGCGACAACTGCATGCTGGCTGCCAACGTGTACATCACGGACTGCGACTGGCACGACGTCTACGACCGGATCGCGCCCATCGGAAAGACCGCACCCGTTCGGATCGGACCGAACGTATGGATCGGCGACAGCGCCATTGTTTGCAAGGGAGTCACGATCGGAGAGAACAGCGTGATCGGAGCCGGTGCGGTCGTGGTGGACGATGTGCCGGCCAACACGGTCGCCGCCGGCAACCCGGCCCGGCCTGTGAAACAGCTTGACCCCAGTCTGCCCAAAAGAACCCGGGCCGACTGGTTCCGCGACCCGAGGGATCTGGCCCGGAAGATCGACGAGATCGACCGGGACATGCTCCGGGGGAACACCCTCCTCGGCTGGCTCCGGTCCCTCTTTTTCCCGGCCAGGGGAGACTAGCCGCAAGACCTCACGAGGACATCGACCATGCGCGTTGCCATCATCGCCTCGCCGTATCCCCTGGAGGAAGCACCCGCGCCTCCTCTGGGCATCACCTATGTCGCCGCCGCCTTTGAGGCTGCTGGCTGCGAAGTGAAGATTCTCGATTACATCGTGTCCCGATACACGCCCGAGAAGCTCGCGGCCGAACTGGAGGCATTCCAGCCCGACTTCGTGGGCGCTGGGTCGGTCACGCTCAACTTCCCGCGGGCGGCCTCAATCGTCGAGGAAGCCAAGAAATGCTGGCCCTCCGCCGTGACCGCCATGGGCGGCCCCCACGTTTCCTTCGACGTCGAGGACACCCTGAGGAAGTACCCGGGGATCGACATGATCTTCGTGGGCGAGAGCGAGGCCACGATCCCGGAGTTCGTTCCGGTTCTACGGGATCGCTCGGCCTGGCACCGCGTTCGGGGCCTCGCCTTCCGAGAGGGCGACCGGATCGTCTGGACCGGGCCGAGGGAGCACATCCAGGATCTGGATTCCCTGCCTCTGCCGGCGCGACACTTGCTGCCTGTTTCCCGCTACCTCGCCCTGGGGTTCCCCGTGAGCATCATCACAAGCCGCGGGTGTCCGCACCGGTGCATTTTCTGCCAAGGCAGGCGCATGGTCGGCAGTAAACCCCGGTACCGGAACCCGGTCAAGGTCGTGGACGAAATCGAGGAGATTCTCTCCTACGGCTTCCCCCGGATCAATTTCGCGGACGATCTGTTCCTGTCGAATCAGGAACACGCCCGGTCCGTGTGCCGTGAGATTCTTCGGCGGAAGCTCCAATTCGGCTGGAGCGCCTTCTCGCGGGTCAACACGGTGGACCTGGAGACGTTCCGCCTCATGCGGGAGGCGGGCTGCGACGCGGTGAGCTTTGGCATGGAGTCCGGCAACCAGGAAATGCTCAAGCGCCTGCGCAAGGGCATCACGCTCGAGCAGGGCAGAAGGGCCGTGGCGATCTGCAAGGAGGTGGGCATCCTGCCTCACGCCTCCTTCATGGCTGGCCTGCCGGGCGAAACCCTCGAGACTCTTCAAGACTCCCAGCGGTTCGCGGAAAGTTTGGACATCATTTACGGGTACCACATTCTGGCGCCTTTTCCCGGGACCACGATCCGGGAGGAGGTGGACAAGTACGACCTGGAAATCTTGACGAGCGACTGGTCCTTGTACGACGCCAATCGGTCCGTGGTGCGGACGTCCCACCTAAGCGCCCAGGACATCGAGCGGTTCGTTTACGACTTCGAGAAAACCTGGATGGATGCCTGGAAGGAGATGGTGGACCGTTACCACAAGGGGACTTCGAGCCCGGAGGAGTACCTGCGGGTTTACGGCCATTATCGCATGGAATTCACCCACAAGCTTCTAGCTCAGGATCTGCTCGAGGAACACGGCCGGTTCCCTCTGAACGGCATTCCGGGCGGACCGCCTGTTGACGAAAAAGCGCTGGCGGAGCGCATGGCGGAACTCACGGGCTCGGAGCCCAAGCTCGTGTCCGAGACCCTTCGGGAGTACATCGGAAAGGGATTCATCAAGGCCCGCGCCGAAGGCCGCCAGGTTCGCTGGTTCTGGACCCACAACCTCAAGCAGGACTTCGGGCCTTTTCCCGAAGCGGTTTGAAAATACCCGGCCGCCTCCCACGGCCTTGGACTTCCGCAAGGCCTCTGCCGGGGATCAGGGGATGGCTTGGACCGAGCGGTGATAGTCCCCCGATGGGATCGGGACTCCGCCAGGTCCCCGCGTGCCTAAGGAGCGAATCCAATTGATGAGATGCCAACGATCTTCCGCTGACACGGTGTAGGCCAGGGGTGGATGCCGCCCAAAACCATAGGCGATGGAGCGGAAAAGGGGATCATCGGCCATCTGCTGGACCGCGGCAGACCGCAGGTCTGTGGGCAGGGGAGAAAAACTCTGGCCCACAATGCCGTCTCCATTGTAGTGCGTGCCGTGGCACTGGATGCAGTAAAACTCGTAGCAAAGAGCCCCTCGCTGGATGGATTCGGGACTTGCAGCCACGGGGTTTTTTAGGCTTCCTTTGGGCGAGAGGCGCCAGCGATCCTCGCCTCCGTCGGCTGGGATCGAGGCGGTGGGCGCCTCAGGCATCTGGACCTCGTACGGCCGTACGGAGTCTTGATGCTTCATCCGTTCGTAAGTGATTAGGCTGTCGTAAACGTCGAAGGGATTGCACCCTGCGCCGGGGAGCGTTCCGGCCAGGAAAAGGAGAAGACCGATCGATCGAAACCGCGTCATTTCCCTTTCTCCATGGAGAAGGCCGACTGGCCGGGCACGTCGGGCAGGGCGCCGAAATTCCAGTCCGCAGGGCCCCTGTCTCCAACCGTCAGGAACACAATCGCCCCATAAAGGAGGATGAAGGCACAGATCGCAAGCACGATGAGCCAGCTTTTGATTCTCTGTGCGGTTTCGGTTTGATCTTGTTGGCTTGCTTCCATAAGGAGATCCTCTCCGATTCCAAGCCCAGTCCGTTTCGGATTCGTTCGATTACCGGGGGATCGGTCTATCCGATCTTCATACCCGTAGACGCGACCCACGCGGTCGCAGCGATGATGTAAAGGGCAATAGCCCCGTAAAGGATCTTGAGCACCAATGGGATGCCCGGGTCCGCGTGTTCATCCTCCGAAGCGGGAACATGGGGCTTCCCGTACTTTCGAACCGAGTAAAAAATGGCCGCGGCGAACAGAAGCAAGGTTATGGCCAGGAAGAATGTCAGGAGGACGCCGAGCTTTCCGTATAGAGGAAAATAGAGCATGTCCGCCTTCCTTTACCGGCTCAGGAGCATCACGAGGACACTTGCGATCTGCAGGGCCAGAGCCGATACGATCACGAAGACCGTAAGGACAAGCGACTTTGGCCATCTGGCAGCTGCAGGCGTTGGAGGCCGGAGGGTTTCCCCAACCAGGGGCAGGTGTCTTGCCCGCTGCTGCTCCTGGAATTGGCCGTTCGAAATGGCCCAGCCAAAGGCGATCACGGCCAGGAGGATTCCTCCGAAGAGATACAAAAGAAAATACGGGTAGTACACAGTCATGGCCTATCGTCCTTTTTTCGGCCCTCGTATGCAGCGTCGATGCCCCGTGGCTCCTGGTCTGCGTCGCTTACGCCGATGAAATACACGGCTACATAGTTTCCCACGTCCCAGATCTTTTCCGATTCGAGCTCCCGCTTGAAATATGGCATGGCTGTCCCTGTGATGCCATTCATGATCTGGTAGTATAGAATCCCGCCCGAGATCTCCCGGTCCGTAAGGACCGTAAAATTGAACGGAGGCGGGTAAAGGCGTGGAGCCGCCGGGCCCATGCCGTCTCCTACCTTGCCATGGCAGCCGATACAGAATCCTTGGTAAACCCTTCTGCCCCGTTCGAGCCCTGCTTGGGTTGTCGGATAGGGGTTCGGAAGTTTCTTCCAAGGTTCCGGCACGTGCCCATGGAGCCAGGCCACGTTCGCCTCGGTCCCGGATTCGAAGGCCCGGATGGCCTCCTGTTTCCACTTGTGCTGCCGGCTCATTCGGAAATCCGCATCCTGGTACCCTAAGGACTGTATGTAGGCAATCAAGACGCCCATTTCTGTCTCGGACAGGAAGGCAAAGGGAGGCATGATCGATTCGGGCCGGGTGTGGCGCGGGTTGTGAAAATGCGCCACGTGCCAGTCATTCGGGTGCTCACCGCCTGCCTGGGAAAGATCAGGTCCTGTCCGCTGGGATCCGAGCAGGTGGGGCTGGTCAGCCACATAGTCACCAGATTGCGCGATTCTCTCAGCCCCCAAATCCCAGTCCTGACGTCGGATGTACTGGGAATGGCAGAGGGTACATCCATTCGCGATGTAGATTTTGCGGCCCATCTCTTCCTGGGCAGTCCTGGGGCGGTGGATGTCAGAAGGCTTCTCGGGAATTGTCACGCCCGGCACGATCACTGCCACCGTGACCACCGCGGCGAAGACCAGCAGACTTCCAACGATCAGCACGTCAGGTGTCATTCTCATGTCTGGACGACCTCAAGTCGTCCCTCTGCCCGGAGGCTCCGAAGGACATTGTAAATCCCAATTGACGCTCCCGCCACGACCAGTGCTCCCATGAGGACGCGGACTGAATTGTAAACATACAACGAAGGCAGAGTGCGGTAGACGGTCTCGCCGTGGAACCACGCGTGGCCTTGAACCAGCCCAGCGATCGTCAGATCAACCATCATGCCCGAGACGCCGAAAAGCATGAGCCAATATTGGAGAACCGCCAACCCTCGGGAATAGATCGACCTGCCCGTGATGAGCGGAAGAAGAAAATAGAATGTTCCGTAGGCGATCATGCCGACAAAACCAAGCACGGCCAAATGGGCATGAGCCGGAATCCAATATGTGAAATGGGTGATTCTCTGCACCACCGGAAGGGACTGGAAAGGCCCCTGGATGCAAACGATGAGGTACAGGATTGTCCCCACGAAGACAAAGCGCGCTCCGATGTCCTGGGTGACATAAGCGACGCGGTCCTTGGCGGTCATCCATAGGTTTACGAGCACTGTGGCGACGGGGATGATCATGGCGATGCTGTCCACGATGGAGATCAGCTTGAGCCATGTTGGAGCCGGGGCCTGGAGCAGATGGTGGGTGCCGATGTGGGTGTACATCACGAGGAGGCTCCAGAACCCAATGAGGGAGAGCGTGTGACTGTATAACGGTGCTCCCGCGGCTCGAGGGATCACGTAATAGGCGGCACCGACGGCCAGAGGGGTCATCATGAGGCCGAGTACATTGTGCCCGTAAAACCAATGGATCACGGCGTCTGGCATGCCGTGAAGCGCCCCTTTTCCTGGTATCCACAGAACATTGCCGATCACGTACGTGGCCGTGGAAAGAAACAGACCGCCCACGAAATACCACACGGACACGTACAGGAGGTTTTCTTCTCGCCGAAGGAGGGTTCTCGTGAAATTATAAAGCATGAGCAGAAAGGCAGCCGTAACGCCTATGTCGGCTGGCCAGAAAAGCTCTGCGTATTCCCGAGACTGCGTATGCCCCAGGCTCAGGGCTACCACTCCGGCCAGGAGAGAAACATTCCAAACGGCAAGGGAGGCCAGCCCGATTTTTTCGCTGTGCAGGCGTGCTCGGAGCAGACGAGGCACGATATAGTGGCCGGCGCCGAGGAGCATGGTCACCACAAAACCGAACATGACGACGTTCGTGTGCATGGCGCGGAGGCGGCCGAAAACCAGCCATGGGATGTTGCCGAGGAGGTCGGGGGCAATGAGTTCGGTTCCGCCGATGAAGCCAAAACTGGCCCCCACCAGCATCCAGACGGCTGCGCTCAGCATATAGCCGACAGCCGTAGGGTGTCCTTTTTCGGTTTGGGAGGGGTTCATTTCTCGAAGCGCCAAACTTCTCTCTACCTGTTTTTTGTCATCGGCCAGGGCCGATTCCCCGGCCACGGGCATGATCAGTTGTGGCAACCCAGCCAGCAGGCAAGGTTCCCCTGGTTTGTTCGATGGCAATCGATGCAGAATCCCATGCGGAACTGATGCCGGGGCAAACGGTCTAGGGTGTGCACCGCGCCGTGGCATTGCGTGCACTCGAAGCCGCGTAGAATGTGGGGCTGGTGCCGGAAGTGCACGTGGTCTGCCGTCAAGAACAAACGCACCCAAGGGGCCGGCTCTCCGGTGTCATAGTACCGGTGCTCCTTGAGAATCTCAGGGTGCTGCTTGATGATGTAGTTGTGGCAGTACAGACACTTGCCCACCTCTGGAATTCCTGCCCGGGCGGAACGTTCCACGAAAGGATGGCAAAAACGGCAATTGATGCCCTTTACTCCCGCGTGCAGCCGGTGAGAAAAAGGAATGGGCTGGGCCGGGCCGTGACCCCACAGTGTCCACTGGAGCAACAAAAGGCTAGCAACGGCTGTCGCGGCCCCGAAGGCTGCTAGAAGCATCAAGACTCCCGGTCGAACGCGCCCGGCTCGTTTATTGTCCGCGTCTTCCATCCGGTTGCCATGCCGTTGCATCACGGGGACTCCTCCATGGGGTCCAGGACAGCGTCCCGGAGTGCCACAGGCGGGACCCGGGCCATGAAGGAGAAGAACAGAAAACCCATAAGCCCGAAGAAACCGAGAGTGATCAGTGCTTCTGGCGGCCCGAAAAGGATGTCTCGGGTTCCGGTCAGAGATGGGCCCACGAGCAAGAACCGTTCCATCCACATGGCTGCCAGGACAGCGGTGCCGAAAACGAGCATGGGCCCTGGCCGTTTTTTCCAATCCTGTCTGAGCATGGCCAGAAGGGGGAGAACGAAACACAAGAAGAGTACCAGTAGACCCAATGTGCGCCAGGGGGTCGCATGCATTCGGTCGATCAGGAAGGAGGTTTCAAAAGGCAGGTTTCCATACCAGATGACGAAGAGCTGGGTATAAAAGAAATCGCCGGTTACAATTCCGAAGGCCATCGTGAGCTTTGCGAGATCGTGAAGGTGGCTGCTGTGGATCTCTTCTTGCAGACCGCGCGTCCTACGGATCCAGATGGCGGCGACGAGCAAGGCCGCCAGGGAGGTGTAAAAGGAACCCACAAAATAGTACGCGCCGATCAGGGTCGAGTACCAGTGGGCCTTGAGGGACATGATGAGATCGACTCCGATGATCGTCAAGACCAGAGCGTAGACGATTGCGTACAGGGGGCACAGGAACCCGAGCCGTTTCTTGGCGGAGGCCTCTTCTTTGGCTAAGCCCTTCCAGTTGCGGGCCAGTAGCCGGTCGAAAACCCCACCCCAAGGGAAACGCAGGTTGTGTTCGGCGGCAAAGCCGTAGTCGGTCCTCAAGGATGCAGAGAGCACCCAGACGCCAAGAACCGAAAGCAGGGCCAGACCTGCCACGTTCCGGACTACGAGGAAATCGAGATCAAGCCACCATTCGGGGCCATAAGGGACTCGAGCCCAGGGAAGAATCTGGCCAAGCCCTGGGATCATGAAAAGAAACAAAAGCAAAGAGGCGGGAAGCAGCGTCCCCAGCCCCTCGGCCGTCCGCTTGACGTTGCGGCCCCAACGGCCGGAGGACATATTCAGAGCGCACGCGAACAGAACGCCCCCCGCTCCCATGCCGGTGAAAAAAAGGAAATTCACCAGGTAAGCGCGCCATGCGCGGGTCGGGTCGGTCTGCATCTGGTACACAAAGGTTGTCGCGCCCGCCACTGCGAACAGTCCGCAAACGGCTCGGACCCAGGTCGAAGAGGTTAGGCTGGCCTGGAAGGCGCGTTGTGTTCCCCAGGCGGGTTCACGGGCGTTCATGGATCTCTCCGGCTCCCTGACTCCGAAGGATAGCTTTCGCTTTTTCCAATTCCCTGCCATCGCAAATAACGAACACCCCGAAAGCGCCGACGGAGAAACGGGGATCGTAACCAGTGCTTCGCTTCCACCTGAGCAACCCGCCGAGAATAAGCATGCTGGCGAAATTCGCCAGGCATCCAAAAAGAATCGTGCACTCGAAGCCGATCACGAACCACGGGATCCAGGCCCAGAGGGGCTTGCCCTGGGTAACGAGTTGGTAGCTCATGGCCCCGTAAGCGGCCAGGGAAACCCCGCCCACAAGTCCGAACAGGGCCCCGGCCAGGGTTGCGAACCCTAAGGGACTGGGCTTGAGCCCGAGAGCCTCTTGAATCTCCTGGGAGGGCACGGGCGAAAACACTTCCATTTTTTCCAGGCCGGCCGCCCGAAGTTCCCGTATGGCGCCGCTCAGCCCATCCGGCTGCTTGAATACCCCAAGAATTCCTTTAGCTATATGCTCCTTGCGCTTCATCAAAGACCCTCCATGCAAGTTGGCTTGGAGAGTTCCTCTTTGATCTCTGCAACGGAAACCGTGGGCACGAATCGGGTAAAGAGCCAGAACAACAGGAAGAACCAGCAGAAAGCGCCGAGGCCAATGCCCATTTCCACCGGGGAGGGTGAGTATCGACCCCAAGCGTAGGGTAGGAAGTCGTGGGCTACGCTGCTGATGATGATCACGTAGCGTTCGTAATACATCCCGACGTTGACGAGGATGCTGATCCCCAAAAGCCAAGGGATGGAACGCCGTATCCTTCGCACGAAAAAGAGCAGGGGAAGCAGGGTGTTGCAGACGACCATGATCCAGAAAGGTACGGCAAAGGCGCCGGTGGCCCGGAAATTGAATATTTCGATTTCAAAAGGGCTCTGGCTGTACCAGGCTATGAAATACTCGAACAGGTAGGCATAGCCGACGATAAGACCGGTCAGGATCACCAACTTGGCGAGTTTTTCGAATATGTCGATGGTGATGATCTCCTCAAGCCTCTGGACCTTTCGAAGGGGGATGAGCAACGTGATCACCATGGCCAGACCTGAATGGATGGCCCCTGCTACGAAGTACGGGGCGAAGATTGTGGAATGCCAGCCCGGTATGATGGACAGAGCAAAATCCCATGACACGACCGAATGCACGGAAATGACAAGAGGCGTGGCCAAGGCCGCAAAAAAAAGATACGCCCGCATATGATGGCGCCAGTTGCGGTGACTGTTCTGCCACCCTAGGGCAAAAAAGCCGTAGACTCTGCTTCGCAGTCCTGTGGTGCTGTCGCGTACCGCGGCCAAATCCGGCAAAAGACCCGTAAACCAGAACAGGATGCTCACCGTGAGATAGGTGGAGATGGCCACCATGTCGAACATGAGGGGCGAATGAAAGTTGGGCCAAAGTTGGCGCTCGTTCGGGATGGGAAGCATATAGTGAAGAACCCAGACTCTGCCGAGGTGTATCAAGGGAAAGAAGCCGGCCGTTGTCACGGCGAAAACTGTCATGGCCTCTGCACTTCTGGCCACGGCCGTGCGGAACTTAGCCCGGAAAAGATATAGGATGGCCGAAATGAGCGTGCCTGAATGGGCAATGCCGACCCAGAATACGAACAGCACAAGATAAATGCCCCAGGCCACCGGATTGTTTTGGCCTCCAACGCCGATTCCGGTGACAATTTGGTAACGCCAGCACAGGGCTCCCACGAGGACGCCACAAGCCAAGAGGGCTGCTACAACGACATACAGAGGGCCGGGCCTGGTCAGGTTGCCCAGGATCGTTCGGTTGACCTTTTCGTAGGAGAAGTCTCTCATGCCTTCCCGAGTTCTTCAGAGCGGATGATTTTCTTCAGGTAGATCACCGCGGGCTTGGTGTTCAGCTCTCCTAGGACCTGGTACGATCTTTTCTGGCTGGCCAGCCGAAGGATTGTGCTGTCCGGGTCCAAATAACTCCCAAAGAAGATAGCACCCGTCGGACAGGTCTGGGCACAGGCCGGAACGACCTCACCATCGCGGATCATGCGGTTTTCCTTGCGAGCCTTCTGGTGGGCGTCCTTGATGCGCTGGACGCAGAAGGAACATTTCTCCATGACGCCCTTGGTCCGGACGGTCACGTCCGGGTTGAGTTGAAGATGAAGAGGGGGCACGAACCTGTATCGGAAAAAATTGAATCTCCGGACCTTATACGGGCAGTTCTGAACGCAGAAGCGGGTGCCGATGCAACGGTTGTAAATCTGGGTATTGAGCCCCTCGGGATCGTGATGGGGTGCGTAGACCGGGCAGACAGACTCGCAGGGTGCGTTGTCGCAGTGTTGACAGAGCATGGGCAGGAAACGGACGCCCGGATTCTCGTCAGGCTCCAGATAACGCTCGATGCGCAACCAGGCCATCTCACGGCCCTCCACAACGCGGTCTCTGCCCACAGAAGGAATGTTGTTCTCGGCGTAACAAGCGGCCACGCATGCCGAGCAACCGATACACCGATCCAGGTCGATGACCATGCCCCAACGGTAGCCCTTGTGACCGTGAACCGGGTAAAGATCGATCTTGGGATCATGGGCGCTCTCGATCGGAAGCCGCAAAGGGAAGTCGTGCATGTGGGCCTCATTGGGATTTTCGATCCGCCGGCCTGTTTCGTCCACGGCTTGAGCAATGCCCCTGCCGTGCTGGAAGGGCGACCCGTCGACGGCTGCCATCCGAGCGCGCCTGCCGGTCGGCGTGACTCGAACGTCGCTGATCTGCTGGCCACCCGCTGTGACGGTCCAAAGGGAGGCTCCGAGACCTCCTGCGAAGCGGCCGAAGGAGCCTCTGTGCCCAAGTCCGACCGGAACAGCGATCGTGTTCGGATGGAGTCCTGTCCAGAGGTGCACGGGGATTTCGATCTCGCCATGTCGCGAAGCGACCTTGACCACGTGACCCTCGTCGATCCCGAGGGTTCGGGCCAGATCCGGATGGACCTCGAGCCAATCTCCCCACGCGATCATGCTGAGAGGGTCAGGAATTTCGAGCATCCAAGTTTTGTTCGCATCGCGACCATCGAACCATCGGAGGCTTGGGTAAGAGACCAGCGTTATGACTTCGATCGGCTCTCCCACGTCCTTGTATGCGTACGATTCGAGATTTCCTAAAAGAGGTTCTGCGCTAACGTTTGAAATCTGGACCGATCGGCTGACAAAGCCCCTGGAAAAAGCTTCCAAGGTCTGATCCGCCACGCTCGCATCCCTTGGGACTTCGTGCCCGATTAAGTTTCGGAAAACAGCCGAGGGATCCAGAGGCCTGCCTTCAGTCCCTGGCAGTTCGCCGAGGATCCACTCGAGGGGTTTGGAATCCGTGACAGGACCCATGCAGGGCTGTATGAGACCGGTGAGACCCTCCCGAGGCGAGTATGAGCCCCAGGATTCATACGGGCTGTGCAGAGGTAAGACCAGGTGCGCAAGAGACGCTGTTTCGGTCTCCACGCTGTCCAGAACCGCGACGAAAGGCACTTTCGCCAGCGCCTTCTCGAATCCAGGCAGTGAGTAGGCAGGGTTGGTCCGGTGAATGACGAGCATTTGGATTTCACCGGACGCTAGTCTCGCCAGGAACTCGCCTATCGCATCCCGTCGAGCAACCTTCGAAAGGGCCAGGGGCCTTGAGAAATCCAGACAAGGGACGGCTGCCCCTGTCCATAGGTTGACAAGGTTCGCTGCAAGAACGGCGTCAGGGGATCGTTCAGCCAGAACAAGGGGCATCTTCGAACGTGCAATGCGGCGGGCCAGGTCTCGGACGATCGTGAGGTCGACTCCGGCTCGCCGGGCCAAGACTTCGTCGTCTAGCTGTCTTGCGATTTTGAGGATGGAAGTACGGGCTGCGCCGGACTCACCCCGGAACGGGCCAGCCTCGACAACGGCTCTCAAAAGGGCAAGGGCAAAGGCTGACTCGGCGCCGGCCCGAAGGGGGATCCACTTATCCGCGTTTGCAGCGGTCAGGGACAAACGAGGGCCTGTGTAAAGAAAGCCTGCTCGCGGGCCGGAAAGGTCTCTCGCTTGGACAAATTGACGTGCGAACTCCACGGGCGAAAGCCAGGTTTCTAAAAAATCGCACGAGATCGAAAGGACAAAGTCGCAACCTGCAAGATTCATACTGGGAAGCGAATCCGTGCCGAAGGCCAACCGATTGCCCTCTCGCAATTCCTCGTAATCAATCGCCTCATAGTAAAGAAGCTCGTTTGAGTCGAAGCGGCGGAGCCACTCGGAAAGGAGCAGCGAAGCCATGCCATTTTCCAGACCGGACAGGACAGCCAGGCTGCTCCGTGCGCTTTCGGCTTCCCTATGAAATCGGCTGAGAGCTTCTTTCCAGGAAATCTTGCGGATCGTGCCCCCTTCTTTTTTCCGCGGTCCGTCCAGTCTGTCCGGGCTATACAGATCTTGCAGAGCACCCTGGCCCCTGGCGCAGAGCTTCCCGCGGTTCACCGGGTGCTCGGGATTCCCCTCGAACTTGACCGCCCGGGCCTCGCGGTTGCGGGCGAGCATCCCGCATCCTGCTGGGCACTGGCGGCAGGTAGTCGCGTACCAGGTGGCGATGCCAGGGATTACGTCTTTTGGAGGATTGAGAAACGGGATAAGGAAGCGAGAGGGTTCGGGGGAACAGCCCGTGGCAACTAGTGTTCCCGTCAGACCTGTCAGCTTGAGAAAGTCTCTGCGCCTCATATCAGGGCACGGGTCTTGGAAGCATGTAGCCCCCCACGAATAATCCCATACTGCCGGAATTTTGTGCAGGCTGTCAATAGAAATCAGAGACGATTTTCTCCCCTCCAGCCGAATGAGACCCAACCGACACCGTTCAGGTCAGGGTGGAAACGGGTTGTATCTCCCCGAGCCGATGTCTAGAAAGCCTCCACGAGTTCCCAATTACAGTAAGACTGCTGGCGAACATGGCAAGCACCGCAAGAACAGGGTTGAGGTGACCGGCCATGGCGACCGGGATCGCGGCCGCATTGTAAGCCAGAGAAAACGAGAGATTTTGAATCACAGCTCGGCGCGCCTTGCGACAGAGTTCCAGGACTTCCAAAACAGCCCTCGGATCCGAGCGGGACACGTGGACGGATGCTGCTGCTCCGGGGGCGGCCAGCTTGCTGCCCAAGGCGATGCCGAGATGCGCAGAGGACAGAGCCGGAGCATCATTGACCCCGTCTCCCACCACGGCTACTTTGCGTCCTGCTTCGGACAATCTTTGGACCAGAGCGGCTTTCTGGTGGGGCAAGGCTTCTCCCTGATAATGGTCCACTCCAAGTTCCCGTGCCACGGACTCTGTGGTTCGCGCCGAGTCTCCGGAAACAAGCCAGATCTCAATGCCCATTCTTTTGAGTTCCGACACAACGTATTTAGCACCTTCCTTTATGGAGTCTCCCATGACCAAGATCCCCCTCGCCACGCCCTCCCATCCTGCAAACAACACGGTCGAACCGGCGGACTCCGATTGATCGGCTCTTTGATCCAGGACCAACGGGATCGGCATTGCCCATCGCGCCATCCAATCTCGGTTGCCCACGCATACCCGCATTCCGTCCACCAGCCCTGCGACTCCTTTGCCAGGTTCCTCCACGAAATCCTGAGGCCCTTCTGGTTCCAGGCCTATGTTTCTAGCATGGAGGAGAAGAGAATGGGCCAAGAAATGGTTGGATGGGAGTTCGACCGAAGTGACCTTGAGCAAAAAATCCCTGGGGTTCTGCTCTGGACAGTAAATCTCCTGGAGCCCGAATTGGCCTTGGGTCAACGTACCGGTCTTGTCCATCACCATGACCTGGACTCGACCCCCCTCTTCCAGGACATTCTCGCCCTTCACCCAGATCCCCTGCCTGCCGCCGACTCCCACAGCCGCGACTCTGGCCAAAGGGGTTGCCACTCCGAGCGCGCAGGGACAGGCGATGACGAGAACCGTAAGGCCCCTGGACAAGGAGGCTCCGACTCCAAGGCCGTGCATCCATGCCCACAAAGCCGTTCCCAGGGCTATCGCGACAACTGCGGGAACGAACCAATGAGTCAGCCTATCTGCGACCCGCTCCCACGAAGAGGATCGAGCAAGAGCCTCCTCCACCATGGCTGCCATGGACTCGATCAGACTCTTTTTGCCGTCGCAGGATGCCTCGATCAGGAGTTCTCCCATTTGGATGACTGATCCGGCGAGCACCGCGTCTCCCGCGGCCACCTTCACCGGCATTGTTTCTCCGGTCAGAGCCGACTGGTCGACGGTTCCCTCCCCCTGGACCACCCGTCCATCGATGGGCACCGTCTCACCCGTTCGCACTTTCACCCGATCCCCCTGGCCCAAATCGCTAGATGGAACCCACTTCTCTGTTCGATCTGTGCAAAGCCGGGCCTTCTGCCCAGCGAACTCCTGGACTTCAATCAGGCTCTTCTTGACAGACATGCGGGCCCGGTCCTCAAGGGATCTTCCCAGGAGAACAAGGGTCATGAGCATGCTGGCCGTGTCGAAATAGACATGGGGACTTCCCTGCGGCATTTGGAGCAAGCTGTAAGAATAAGCGCTCAGAGCCCCCACACTCACAAGGGTTTCCATGTTGGGCTTGGCGAGCCGTACTCCGGCAATCGCCTGGCGCAGCACAGGCAGACCGAGCCCGAAAAGGACGACACCGCTCAAAGCAGCCAAGGGCCAGGATAGAAATCGGACGGTAGCGGGAGACAGATCCTCCAGAAAGGCCGTATAGACCGCCCAAGAGATCATCATGACATTCGCCGTCAAGAAAACCGAAATCCCCAGTCTTACGAAAGAGCGACGGTCTCTCTCTCTCTCCTCGTCTAGCCCGGACAGCTCGGTTGCCTGATAACCAAGGGAACGAATACGGGCCCGGATCTCGCGTGGTGACACGATCGAGGGGAAGTATTTGACCCGGGCCAGATCCGACCCAAACGAGACGCGAGCCTCGTACACACCTTTGCTTCGAGCCAAGAACTCTTCCAACAGCCACGCGCAGGAGGGACACCCTAAACCCGAAATCCTGAGGGTCAGATCCAGAATCCCCTCCCCCTGATCCGGATGGGTTTCCCCCGTCCGGAGCTGGGATTCGTCCCAGGGGCGTGAGGAAACGATCCCCTCCTGCTGGCAGATTCGATAGAGATCGGTTCGGGTCGGCGCGTCAGGAAGCGCCCCCTGCCGTGCCAAAAGGATGGAGTAGACGGCCCGGCAACCGGGGCAGCAGAAAAAGAATTCTTGGTCTCCAAAAGACCCGCGCACGGCCCAAGGACCAGCCTCCAGGCCGCACAACGCGCATTTGTGGCCGTGCGCTGAAAGTCCCTTGAGCGTTTCCGTCACGCGAGGCATCCGTGGAGACGAAAAAGAGCCCTGGCTCCCTTGAAGAGAAGAATCGAACCCATGAGGATAAGGGAAACCGCGGCAACCCTTTCGCCAGCTATTCTAAGCTTTCCGGAGACGGCTGTGGCGGACGTTCCGATCAGCAGGAGAGCAGGAATGGTCCCCAGGCCGAAGAGCAGCATGGTGGCAAGGGCCTGGCCCATGCCTGAGGAACTGGCTGCCTTTACCATCATGGCCCAAGGGAGCATGCAGGGCAGAAATCCCGTGGCCATTCCCAGGACGAATCGATCTAGAAGACTCTGGGAGGAGAGCCCACGGGCAATCCAGGCTGATGGGCCGGACGCGCTTTGGAAGGACGGGGCCTGGGTCCAAGACGGCGCAAGAAGCACGCGAAGTAGCACAAGGCCGAAGATCACAAGAATCATGCCGGCCACAATGCTCACAAAAGACCTTAGATGGCCCATGAATACCTGGAGGTTGACCAGTTGAGCCACAACTCCGGCAACCGCGCCCAGAAGACTGTAAGACACAATCCTGCCTGCATGGAAGGCCAAATGATGGCTGAGACTCGCCCTCGCTGTCGCCAGAGCGCTGTTAGGTCCCGGCTTGGCTTGGAGAGAGTATGCAACGACAATAGGTCCGCACATGCCCACGCAGTGAAGGCTCCCTGCCAGGCCAACGAAGAGTGGAGCCAGCAAATCTAGCATGTTGCCAGCCTCGTTGTGTGTCTCAAGAGAATTGTATCACGGGGCATGTCCTTGTCGACAGCCTACGGTGCGGCGTCGGCGGTTCGTATTCGAGATTTCCCTTGGACAATCATCTCGTGACCGAGAAATCCGGACAGACAGAGAGGATACTCCAGAAAATCGAACATCCACAAAGGCTGATCCTGTCGAGGATTTATGGGACAGCGCTCATCGGACTGTACCAGATCGGAGAGGTCCAGGCCCTCTCCTGGATCGCCTGGGGCAAGGCCGGGTCTGCGCAGGCAGCGGGCCGCTCCGCCGGAGGAAGCCGGTTGCACTCGTAGCGGCTCCAGCGGCAGCTCGGGTTTTCCAGCACGCGCACGTAGTAGAAAGCTCTTTCATCGGGGTCGAAGTCAGGATCCCTCCAGACGGCGCAGAGACGGTCGAAACCCTCTCCTACAGGCTCGCAAGTCTCCAGGTCGACGCTCGCCCGATTCTCCCTGTCGCCCGCCACGTCGAAAACCCTGAGCATGGGTCCGTCTTGACTGTCCAGCCATCCTTTGACGATCTGGACTCTTTGCAGGGCCGTGCCCGCAAGGCCCGGCGCGCCCGGATCCCGGAGGGCCAGGACAAAAAAGCGGGGCGCGGTCTCCCCCGTCTCCGGCTCAGGCAGGTCCGCGCCCATGGGAACGCCACAGCGATCGGCAGCGGCGACCGGATCCGGCGCGGCGCACAGATCGTCAGGAAAGCTCCAGGAGCCGAAGAAGCGGACCGTGATCCGGGGGCCGCTCGTCGCGTAGGTTTCCCGCCGCAGAAAGGCTTCGAAGATCGCGTCCCTCGAGTTCTCGACGGCCCAAACGGCGGTCAGTCCGCCGGGGTTGTCCAGGATCCCTTGGTTGCCTCCGAGCGATTTGGGCGAGAGCCTCTTGGCCGGCGTATCCTCGATGGTGCCGAGATGCCCTTCGTAGCGGTCTTCGCCAACAGCGCCTGGAGTCGCGTTGTGGGTGTCCGTGGCCGCAACGACGCCGAGTTTATAAGGATTCACACCCAGGCGTTCTTCTTCCTCGAGCCCCGCGAGCAATACATAGCGGACGTAATCGTATTTGGAGGTGCAGCCGAGGCCCATAACGCCTCCCAGGCCCACAGCGTCTCCGCAGTCGTCCAAAGGAGGCTGGGCGAGTTTCTCGAAACCGCATACCTCGTCGGCTTCTCCCGGCACTCCGGCGAGCCCGTCGAGGCATTCGGAGTCCCCTTTGTTTTGGAAAATCTCGACGAGCGGTTCGACTCTGGCCCGCAAGGCGGCGAGCCGGCGCTCGTCCTCGAAACCACTCTCGTCGCCGCGGCCCGGGAAGAACTTGTTGCCGTTGCTCTCGTTCGAATTGTGGGCCACGGCGATTGCGTCGCACCCCATGCCGTCTGCGGGGCAGAGGCGGTCGAGTTCAGACCAAAGGCCTTCGGCAGTGGCCTCTTCGAAATAGGAAACCGGGAGGTCCGGGACCTGGGCGTTGCGGAAGAGGATGTTGCGATGGAGGTTCGTTGCGAGCGTGGTGGCCGTGTATTCGTATCCGATGAACGCGGTGAAAGAGCATCCGGACGAACGGTCGTAGGCTTGCTCGGCCGCGTTCCGGATTTCCTGCCAGACCTCGGCCGCCCTTCGTGCGCACTCGGCGCCGTCCCGGCCGCAGATCTCAGGCGAGCGCCGGGGCTCGGGGAAGAACAGGGGACTTTGCATCCACACGGTGCTCAGGAAGTTTCCTTCCCGGTAGATCCTGCAGGAGGTGGAACCGTAAACCGGCGAATCCGGGTCGAGGCACGCGCTCACCTCGCCGAGAAACTCGGCATGCTCGGTCACGGCCGCGAAGTCCAGGGGCCGGTCGATCGCCAGGAAGCGACCCGGTCCCGACAGGCCATCCACCGGGGGCAAGGAAAGGGTTCGACCGGTTGCGAACCCGTAAGCATCGGCGGGGTGCGCCCGGGTGCCGAAGATCCAGGCGTCCATCGAGAGGGCCGTGTGGGCGTGCAGGTCCCCGTAGTAGACGTTGCGCAGGGGATTGAAGGACGAACAAGGCTCTCGTTCTTCGGTATACCGTGGAGCGCCGCGGTCCGCTTCGGTCCCCCGCTGGTCCGAGCCGTCCGAGCAGCCTGCTGGGGCGAGCCAGGGAAGGACGAAAAGAAGGAGCAAAGCCCAAGCCACAGAACCCAGGGCAGGAGGCAGAAAGGGCAAGGTAATCTTTCGAGCTGCTTCGGATTTATACATAGCGTCTTAAATAATTGCGCATATCGGGATTTTCTGGTAACGTTTCTTCAGAAAGGAGACCGATATGCGAAAGCTGGAGATCCAAGACGCCGAGGTTATGCGAATAGCCCTGCAGC
>Ga0073932_1003338_pt1 | contig 21789 bp, 20 predicted proteins | sample DewCreD2012metaG_FD_76967 | JGI IMG/M metagenome (GOLD analysis project Ga0073932, IMG submission 76967) | Hot spring sediment bacterial and archeal communities from British Columbia, Canada, to study Microbial Dark Matter (Phase II) - Dewar... ...
CGAGACGGGTCACTCTTCCTGTTCGGCCTTCAAGGAGAACTTGGAGAAACCCACCTTCTGGCAGGTCATGATGAGCTTTTGGATCAGGCCGGTGGGCACCTCCTGATCGGCCCGAATGGTCACCGTGACATCGTCCAAGGCTTTCTTGCCGCCCCCTTTCAACTCGAAAATCCGGCGTTCCTGGTCGAGTTTAGGCTGCACGTTGTCGATGGTGACTTCTTCATCGTTGTAGAACAGCACCGGTTCCGGCCGGATCTTCTCGCCGGCCAGGTTGCGGATGAAGCCCACATTGAGGACGAGTTCATCCTTGGGCCGTTGCTCGGGGGGTTTGGCCAACGCGTCCTTGGGAAGTTTGACGCGTTCGTCGGCCTTGGTGTTCTCGAAGTTGATCGCGATCATGAAGAACGTGAGCAACTGGAACACAATGTCGATCATGGGGGTCATGTCGGCTTCGACGAAGCTGGCCTGAATCTTGCCGTGAGACGCTTTCACGCGGGTGGTCCCCCTCAACTCGCCGTGGGAGCCGAGGCCGCCACGGCGGCCGTGGCCGCCGGCCGCGCACCGGCCGCCTGAGCCGCGCCCGCCGTCTTGGGCATGCCTTGGAACCGCTTCATCAATTCCTCGGCGACGAAACCGCATTCGAGCACGAACCGCGCCAAGCGATTCTTGAAGATCGTGAAGCAGATGATCGCGGGAATGGCCACCACCAGTCCTTCAAGCGTGGTGAACAAGGCGGTGGCAATTCCATTCGCCAGTTCATACGGCTTGGGTTGCGTGGCGGAAGTCGCGATCACCTTGAAGCTGGCCACCATGCCTTGCACCGTGCCGAGCAGTCCCAACATGGGGGCGATCGAGCCGATGAGCGCCAGGTAACCGATGGAGTGTTCCATCGCCATGGTCTCCTCGTCCCCCACTTCCTGCATGCCTTGCAGGGCGTCCTCGTAGCCGCGGGACAACCGCGCCATGCCGGCGGCCAGCACCTTGCCAATGAACGACTCGTTCCCCTTGGCGGCTTCGTATGCCGCCTGGTAGTTTTTCTCGTTCAACAGCCGTTCGAATTCTTCCACGAAGCCGGCCGGAATGTAGTTGTCGCGGCGCAACTGCATCAGTTGCATGGCGATCAGCGCCACCATCACGAACGAGACCAGCAAAATCAGGAAGCCGAAAATACCGGACGCCCGGATCATCCACGCCAGGTAGGACTCGTTCTTGAGCTTTTCCAGCTCCTCGTTCACGGTGCCGGCGGCAGCGGCCTCGTCTCCCGCCGCGGCTTCGGCCCCCTCATCCTGAAACCCCCAAGCCGGTGCCACGTCGCCGACCGACCACAATGCCACGCACGTCAACACGGCCAGGGCGAACCAGCCAGTTCGAAGTGAAGTCTGCATGAAACGGAATTCCTGTGCTTGACCGTCGACGAAAGGGTTCCCCACCAGCCCGAAGGTGAGGTTTTCCGATTCTATCCGCCGCGGATGAGGGATTCCAGCGGGGGGCGGAACAGGGTTTATCGCGGGGCGGAGATGGGGTGCCAGCAGGCACGGCGGATGGGTGGTCGCGCGGCCGGCCGCCGGTCCTTGGGACTCGGCGAAGCTGGTCGTCGGGACTCGGCGAAGCTGGTCGTCGGGACTCGGCGAAGCTGGTCGTCGGAACTCGGCGAAGCTGGTCGTCGGGACTCGGCGAAGCTGGTCGTCGGAACTCGGCGAAGCTGGTCGTCGGGGCTCGGTGAAGCTGGTCGTCGGGGCTCGGTGAAGCTGGTCGTCGGGGCTCGGTGAAGCTGGTCGTCGGGACTCGGTGAAGCTGGTCGTCGGGACTCGGTGAAGCTGGTCGTCGGGACTCGGCGAAGCTGAGGTGTTGCATGACCGGCAAGACGGGAAAACCATTTGCGGTGAGCGTTGCCCCTCGGTGCGGCACTCGGTAGTTTGAAGTCCTTCCGCGGCAGATTCGCCGAGACTACGAGACTTCGAGGGGGGAGTGGGCGCATGGGTTTAATGGACGGCAAGAAGGGGTTGGTCTTTGGTGTGGCAAACGACCACTCCATTGCCTGGGCCATCGCTGAAGCCTTGCACCGGGAAGGCGCCAGCCTGGGTTTCACGCATTTGCCTGATAAGGATCCCACCAATCCCAAGATGGAGCGCCGCGTCCGTAAGCTGGTCGACCCCATCGGCGCGAAAATGCTCGTACCCTGCAATGTGCAGAACGACGACGACCTCGATCGCACTTTTGCCGCGGCTAAGGAAACGTTTGGCAGCCTCGATTTCGTCGTCCATTCCATTGCCTACGCCCCCATCGAAGACCTGAAAGTGCCGGTGTACGGCGTGAGCCGCGAGGGCTTCAAGGTGTCGATGGAGATCAGCGCTTACAGCCTGTTGGCGATTTGCCGCCGCTCTCGGCCGCTGATGCCCCAGGGAGGCAGCATCATCAGCCTCACCTACCTGGGCGGCGAAAAAGTGATTCCCGGCTATAACCTGATGGGCTTGTGCAAGGCCGCCCTGGAATCGGCCGTGGCCTATCTGGCGCACGAGCTGGGGCCTGAGAAAATCCGCGTCAATGCCTTGAGTGCCGGTCCCATTCGCACGCTGAGTTCCTCGGCGGTGAAGGGGATCGACATGATGCTGAGCGCCTATGATCGCATGGCCCCCTTGCGGCGAAACGTCGAACCGGCGGAAGTCGCCCAGTCGGCGCTGTATCTGCTCAGCGACCTGTCGAGCGGCGTTACCGGGGAAACCTTGCATGTCGATTCGGGTTTTCATGTGATGGGAGCACCGCCGATCGAAGCGGCTCCGTGATCGAGCCGCGACGACCGCCAGCCCCAGCGGCGCACCTCGGTCCGGCCCTTGGTCCCCGAAGGGCGGTGGTCGCACCGGCCTTTTCGGGGAGCGGGACGGATCACACTGTTCTGGGAAGGTTGGCATCCCTGGGAAGGTCGACGTCGTCGGTGGCGGGTTGCGAGGGAGCAAGCATGGCTGACCCTACCCGTGTCGGCATCGCGGTGGTCGAGCATCAGGGGCGGTTCGTGGTCGGAGTGCGCAGCGGCGACGAAGTGTTGCCACATGCCGCCGAGTTTCCCGGTGGCAAATGTCGGCCCGAGGAAAACCCCGAAGACTGTGCCGTGCGCGAGTGCTGGGAAGAAACCGGTCTGAGCGTGGAAACCGTGCGACTGCTCGATTATCGCCGGCACAATTACGCGCATGGCGAGGTGGAGTTGCATTTCTGGTTCTGTCGGTTGGCGGCAGGTCAAGATCCGGCCGCAATCCGCAGTCCCTTCCGATGGGCCGAACGGGACGAACTGCCGGCGCTCCCTTTTCCGGATGCGAACATCCCGGTGGTCAAGTTGCTGCAAGCGTCGTGAGCGATTGGCGGGACGCTCCCCTTCGGGTCGCCGTCCCGGCCATCTCACCGCTGCTGGGCACGGCGGCGGACCCGGCACTCCGGCCGTTCGCCGTCTGTCAAAAGGGTCAGGTCGCGATGACTCCCGCGGAGCTATCAACCGGCATCAAAGCGGCGGCGCGGAGCATCGGCTTCGATCTGGTGGGCATCGCCTCCGCCACAGCGCCGCCGGGGTTCTCCCGCCTGCAAGAGTGGCTGGCTCGAGGCTTCGCGGGAGAAATGCACTATCTGCCGCGCCGCGCCGCCGCTTATGCTCATCCCCGCCACGTTCTCGAAGGCGCCAACAGCGTGGTGATGGTGGCGGTGAATTACCGCACCGGCGACCCCGCGGAGGTGAGCGGCCCGAACCAGGGCCGCATCGCCCGGTATGCCGCAGGGTCTGCCGACTATCACGATGTGTTGAAGGAACGCTTGCGAAAACTGGCGGATTGGCTGCACGCTCAACGACCGGGTTGCCGCACCCGCGGAGTCGTTGACACCGCCCCCTTGTTGGAGCGTGATTTCGCGCAACTGGCCGGATTGGGGTGGTTCGGCAAGAACACCATGCTGATCCACAAACAGGCGGGCAGTTACCTGTTTTTGGGGGCTTTGCTCACCGATGTGGAGTTGGAACCCGATGCGCCCCACGCGACGTCGCACTGCGGCACGTGCACCCGCTGCCTGGATGCCTGTCCCACGCACGCTTTTCCCCAACCGTACGTGCTCGACGCGCGAAAATGCATCGCCTACCTCACCATCGAGCTGCGCGGCGTGATTCCCGCGGAGCTGCGGAGCGGCCTGGGGGACTGGTTGTTCGGCTGCGATGTGTGTCAGGACGTTTGTCCGTGGAACCGCAAGGCGGTACGTGCGACCGATGCGGCCTTTCAGCCTTCCGCCGATTTAGCGCCGGCCGATGCCCGGACGCTATTGCTCCTGTCCGAGCGGGAATTTCGGGAACGATTCGCCCATTCCCCCCTGGCACGACCAGGATGGATCGGCTTGCGGCGGAATGCCGCGATTGTGCTCGGCAACCGCGGCGACGCAGCGGCCGTTCCCGCTTTGATCACCGCCCTGAACGATCCTTCCCCGATCGTGCGCGGTGCGGCCGCGTGGGCGCTTGGTGCGCTCGGCGGTCCCTCCGCCACGGCCGCCCTAGAGGATCGCCGACAGCAGGAGACCGATGCCCAGGTACTCGAGGAATTGGAAGCCGCACTCCAGCGCGCCGCCTCCTGTGCCTCGGCTGACGTTTCCCGGGGATAACCGGCCAGCACCCGCGCGTCGACGCGATTGGCTGTTCCCGCTCACAGCGTTGCTGCCGGGAACGCACTTCGACCGGTGGCTGGGAGTTGATGGTCGATGGTTGGTGGTCGATGGTTGGTGGTCGATGGTTGGTGGCGGCGTACCCGGGCCAGCCTCGGGCGTCGGCATGTTCTCCCGCCCGACGTGGGGAGCCTAAACTGCGTCGGCTCAGCTCATGACAGCAGCAACTGCAAATCCTCGGTGGTCAGGCTTTGGAGCAGGCTGCCATCCTGTTCGAGGATGGCGTCGGCCAGTTCCCGCTTCTTCTGCTGCAAGGCGGCGATTTTCTCCTCCACCGTGTTTTTGCAGATCAGCCGGTAGGCGAACACGCGGCGTTCCTGCCCCACGCGATGAGCGCGGTCGATGGCTTGCGTCTCCACGGCGGGATTCCACCACGGATCGAGGATGAACACGTAATCGGCGGCGGTCAGGTTCAGTCCCAGGCCGCCCGCCTTGAGGCTGATGAGAAACACGCCGCACTGCGGATCGGTTTGGAAGCGTTCGACCCTGTCCTTGCGGTCGCGCGTCTGGCCGTCGAGGTATTCGTAGACGATGCCCAATTGATCCAAATGTTTGCGGACGATGGCCAGCATGCTGGTGAACTGCGAAAACACCAGCGCTTTGTGGCCTTCGTCGAGCAGTTCCTGCAATTGCGGACACAAGGCCTCGAGCTTGGCGCACGGTTCGTCTTCCAGGCCGCGGTTCAACAGGGCCGGATGGCAGGCGGCCTGCCGCAACCGCAACAACGCCTCCAGCACGTGCATCTTGGATTTGTTCAAGCCTTGTTCGTCGATCAAACCCAGCAGGGAATCGCGGTAGTGGTCGCGCAATTCGACATACAGCCGTTCCTGTTCGGGGCCCATCTCGCAGTAGATGGTCTGTTCGAACTTTTCCGGCAGTTCACTGGCCACCCCCTGCTTGGTGCGGCGGAGAATGAGCGGCCGCAATCCCTCGGCGAGAATCCGCCGCGTTTCCCGGTCTTCGGGATCGGCGGCATACAAACGGAAGGCGGAACTACGGCCCAACATGCCGGGATTCAGAAACTCGAAGATCGAGCACAGGTCGCCCAGATGGTTTTCGATGGGCGTGCCACTGAGGGCGATCCGATGCTCGGCCCGCAACAGCCGCGCCGCCTTGGCGACCTGCGAGCCGGCGTTCTTAATCGCCTGGGCTTCGTCGAGCACCACGTAATCGAAGGCGATGTCCTTCAGGGCGAGGATGTCCCGCCGCAGCGTGCCGTAGGTGGTGAGCACCAGGTCGTGCTGCGCGAACGACTCTCTCAGCCGCGCCCGCTCCAGTCCGGCATATTCCAGCACCTTCATGTTCGGCGTGAACCGCTGGCATTCCTGGTGCCAATTGAACAACAACGATTTGGGAACCACCACCAGCGACGGCCGACGCGCCTTTCGCTGCTGGCGATGCCGTTCCAGAAAGGCCAGCATTTGAATGGTCTTGCCGAGTCCCATGTCGTCGGCCAGGCACCCCCCGAACCGGAACGATTGCAAGAACTCCAGCCATCCCAGTCCTTCCCGCTGATAGGGCCGCAACTCGCCTTGGAATGTCGGCGGTTCGTGCAACGGCTGCACGCCCTGGAAGTTGTGGAGGCGATCGCGCAGCTCGGCAAACCGCTGGTCGTAGTCGACGCTCGGCTGGGTCGCCAGCAGGGCGTCGAGCAAACCGATCTGCACGGTCGTGAACCGCAGATGATCGCCATCGACGATTCCCAAACCGGCCAGCAGGCCGTACCGCCGCATCCATTCCTCGGGCAGAATGCCGAGCGAACCGTCGTCGAGCGTTATCGTCCCGTCGCCTCGCGCCAGCGCCGACAGCAACTCGGGGAACGCCACCCGGGCGCCGTCGAAATCGACGTGGGCATGCAGCTCGAACCAGTCGATGCCCGATTTCACCTGGAAGCGGATGTCGAGCGGCTGGCGCACCCGCTTGCCTTCGGCCCGTACTTCCCAACCCGATTGGATCAACCGCCGCACGGCACCGGCCAACTCGCGGGCGGGAATCTCCACGTCGTGCGGTCCGCGGCGGTGATCGAGCAGCCGGCGAAAACCGGCGTCCTGAATCTGGGTCCAGAACTCGGCTTCGCGCGCTGCTTGCCGCACCAGACAGCGCCCCTCTCGCCGCTGGACAATCGCCCATTGTCCGCTCGAACCGCGGACCGAGGCTCCGTCGTAATCGAAAAACACTTCCCCTTTCAGCCGCTCCTGCTGCCACCGCGATTTGGCCGGGGGATGAACGATGAGCACCGGATGCGGCTCCACGGCGACTTCCCGCAGCCGCAGCTCCGCCGGCAACACCAGGCGGGGCAACGCCGGCATGTCCAGCAAACGATCGACGAGGTCGTGCACTTCCCCCTCCGGCACCTCGATCGTTTCACCTCGCCGCAGCAGACCCACCCAGCCGAACGCGTCGAAGTCCTGGAACGGCGCGATGAGCGGACCGTGAACAAACAACCCCCCGGGCACCAGCAGCACCGGTTCGCGGAGGGAAATCCGCTCCTCGCCACGCACCAAATGGCCTTGCAACCGCCAGACGGCATCGGCCGCGCTGTGTTCCACCGACAGGCACAACTCCCATGGCGCGCCCCGATCCCAATGCAGAATCTCCGTCACCCGTTCCTCGTCCCCCGCCAACCGCAAGCGGCCTGTCGCCGCAATCGCGGGCAAGAGCATCTGGCAGAGATCGAACGGCACGCGATAGCGGTGCACCGCCGCCCAGGTTTCTCCCGCCTGGTTGGACCAATTGCTGCGATCGGGAGTACCGCCGATCAGGTGGGCCAGAATGCGGCGGTCTTCCTCGTCGTCGATGTCCTCGAATCTTCCAGGCCGCAATTTGAGCGGCTTGAGCTTCCCCCATTCGCCATTGGAACGGCGCTGCCGTTGCGAGGTTTGAATGATCAACGTGCCCGATTCTTCGCTGGCGAGGGCGTCGATTTCGTAGAAGACCTGCCGTTCGCGACCCGCCGCGGCACCACTGAGATCGTCGTCTTCCATCGCCTTGCGGAGTTCGTTCAGCCGGTGTTCCCAGTCCCGGGCGGGAGGGGGAGGGGCCGCCGGCTCGCTGACGGGGCGCCGCCGGGGCGCGCGCGGCAACGGCTCGTGCTCGGCATCGTCCGCTAACCAGTCCTCGTAATCCCCGGCCAGCGATGGTTCGACCTGCACGGCGAAGGGCGGAATGTACCCGGGCTTGACCGAACCGGTGAGGTAATGGCCCGCGTCGACCGCCAGGATGGTGGCCCAGACGTGTTTGCACTGCACGTTGCCCGTGCCGGGCTGCGCCGCCTGGCCGCAACTGCACATCAGCTTGAGGGCCCCATCGCGGCGCGATAGCTGGGTTTGATATTCCACGCCGTCGCGCACCACGCCGATGAGGCTGTCTTCGGTCACGCGGACCACGGACACGCGCTCCGCCTGGAGATAGGCGGCCCCGCGAAAACGAATGTCCCCTCGAAACTTGCTTTCCAATAACTCCGCCAACGTCATGGACGGTTCCCTGTCCCTCGTCGAGGCGCCGACGGTTGTCAACATGGGCATTGCGGCGCAGCACGTCAGAATAACCGCTCTTGGCTCTGATTGCCAGAAGCACCGTTCAAAACGGCGCGTGGCGTGACGCGTTCCGCGTTCGCGCATTCGGCTCGAGCGCGCGTTCTGCCGACGGTTTTGAACGGCGCGGCTGGCTTCGTCCAGTCTTCGTCGCCGATGGATGACGAAGCGGTAAAACCCGCCAGTGGAAAAGGCGTACAGGTCGCGAGGCGAGCCGTCGCGCGGCTGCCGCGGGCGAGAAGGCCGACAGCTTTCTCAGCTCGAGGGGCAGAGGCTGATGAGCGGCGGATCAGCGGCAGGAAGCCGCGATTTCCGTCGTGAGGTGAGCAAGACTCATGAGCGGCGGATCATCACCAGCGTTGTGTCGTCGATGGGAAGGGGGCGGCCGTGGAATTCCCGCACCGCGTGGCTGACGCGTCGCATCAGTTCGCCCAGCGGGCAATCGGCCCCTTCGCGGATCAGCCCCAACAGCCGATCCGTGCCGAACATTTGACCATCAGGATTTCGCACTTCGACCACGCCGTCGGTGCCGAGAATTAACAAGTCGCCCCGCTGCAACAGGAGTGAACCGGCCGTATTGGGCAGGGAAATGGCGGGAAATCCGAAGGGAGTGGTCGTCGGCGCGAGGCGCTGGAACTCGCACGACTGGGTGAGGAACACATACGCCGGGGCATGACCGGCATTGGCCACGGTCACGGCATGGGTGTCGAGGTGCAAGGCCAGGCACAAGAACGTCACAAAGCGGCTGTCGGCCAGATCGGGCACGATGCTTTCGCGCAACAGTTCCAGGAACCGCTGCGGAGACGGTTCCATATGGGCCAGCACGTGGGCCATGGCCCGCAATGAGGCCATCAACAAGGCAGCCGGCAAGCCGTGGCCGCTCACGTCGCCGACCAGGAACGCCCAGCGGCCATCGGGGAGTTTCAGCCAGTCGTAATAGTCGCCCGACACGAATTCGGCTGGCTCCCACCAGGATGCCACCTCGTAGCCGGGCAGTTCGGGCAATCCGCGGGGCAGCAAACTCGATTGAATCTGACGACCCATTTCCAGGGAATGCCGCAGTTCGTCGGCCGCGCGGGCGGCCTCTTGCAATCGGTGACGTTCCAATGCCAACGCCACATGCGCGGCGAAACCGCGAATCACCTGTTCGTCGCTGGCTGTGAAGCCGCCTGGTTTGTTGAGGAGTTGCAACACGCCCAGCAAGCGCTGATCGGACGACAGCATCACGGGTGCGGCGAGGATGTTCCGCGTTTGGAAGCCGGTTCGCCGATCCACGCTGCCATCCCACCGTGGATCGGCCGCCGGATGAGGAATGTGCTGCATTTGCCGGTGCCTCGCCACCCACCCGGCAATGCCTATATGCACCGAATGGCGGATCTCGGCGATTTCCAGTTCGGTGACCACGCGGGTATACAGTTCCTGCCGCGACTCGTCGTAGAGAAACAGGCTGGCCCGTTCGCAGCCCACGGCACTGCATACCCCCTCGGTGGCAAGCCGCAGGATGCGGTCGACATCCGCCGTGCCACCCAGCTCGACGGCAACTTCCAAAAGCCGCGACAAGGCCGCGGCGGCGAAGGCTGGGTTCTCTGTTCCGGCCGAGTTCATCACGGGCTGGCCTTCCGGGAAACGAGCTGAACGGGCCGTGCGCAATTTAGGAGTCGATGGCGAAGGAAACGGCGGCGGATGGCGAGGCCGTTTCCAACCGCGCGTCGATCCACGGCGGATCGACAAACCTCCTCAACAACCAGCGGAACGCTTGTTCGACGCGCGCCTGCTCCTGGGGGTCGGGCGCGGTCGTCCAATGCCAGCCGTCCAATTCCAGCCGACCGGACCAGCCTTGCTGCCGACCGAGGGCATTCAATCGCTCTTGCAAACGCCGCGCCCAAACCACGCCGAACCGATCCAGCACATCGAACCACAAGCGATTGAAACGATCGGCGGCAGGGTGCCTTCCCTGCCAGGCCCGTTGCACATCCCAGAGTGCCCATAGCCCCACGGTTCCCAAGACCAGCCGCATCGTGCTTGCTGTCGGCCACCCCGCCGGTGCCAGATCCGCATGGCACAACCACAGGCCCATCACAGCCGATCCCCAGGCCACCGCGGAGAACATCAACCGTGTGCCCACGTAGTTCCCGCAGGCCATCACCGCCACGAATCCGAAACCGAATACCGTCGGCGTTTCCAGAGAGATCTTGCCCCATGGGCCGCGGGCCGAGACCACCGTGAGGATCGGCCAGCTCAACACCAACAGCAGCGGCAGCACGACGAAGGCCGTCCAAACGCGGCAGGTGGGCCGACGCGCTCCCAAGACGGCCATCAGCGGAGTCAGCCCGCAGACAGCCAGCAGACAATCGCCAGCGGGAAACGCCCGACCGGTCGTCAGCCGCACTCCCGCCGTGAGCGCCGCCGCAACCAACACCACCCCACCCCAGCGCCACGCGTCCACCAGGGTGGTGCCCTGCACGCACGACTGTAATTTTTGCCAACGCCAACCGGCCAGCAGACACAGCCCCAATTCCACTCCAGAGGACCACATTCCCACAAAAGAATTCCTCACCTTGTTGGAGACGCCGCCGACGGACGCCGCCTTGTGATCAACAAGCTCGCCGAGATCCAACGATGGCTGTGCTGCCGTTCAGCAGCGACGAGGCCGCATCCCGGTGACCGCCACCCCGCCCGAGGGCCTCTAAGGTTGTTTCCCGGAACGTGGCTGCAACTGTTCCAGGGGAACGAAACCGCTGGCCGACGAAGGCAGCGCCGCGGGACAGGTGCCGCACGAGCCGCATCCTGCCGAGGATTTTCGTCGGCACGCGCGCCAGACACGCCACCCCAGCCAGGCCGCGGCACCTACCACGCACAGCACGGCGACGACTTCCTGTGCGTTCCAGTCGTTCATCTGACGCTACCACACTTCTCTGATGAGCCGCGTCGGCGGCCGTGGGCCAAGCCGCGGAACAGGATTCGCCAACTGCCGCCAGTTTAGCGGAGCGGGCCGCGGGGGAACACCGGGCGTCGCGCCAGCCAGCCGTGCTGCCGCGGCAGCGGCCCAGCGCACTGCAACTTGCTATCTTATTGAGAGCCAAAAAACTTGCTTCCGAGAGAAACGAAGAGGATCGTCAAGCGACCGGCAACGTGCGAGGAGGCGAATCCCGCGGCGCGGTGTGACCGTGGGCCGTCTGCCTGCCCCGCGCCTTGGCACATGTCGACCGTGGCCAAATCCCGACGTCTGCAAGGAGAGGTGTCCATGATGGCCAGTGATTCGCCCCCCAAAGTCCCCCCTCTGGCGGGATTGTGCACGTTCGCCGAGGCCCAGCGCACCGAACTTTCGGTCGAAGACTGCGTTGGCTGGCTGAAGCGACAGCACTATGTGTTGCAGCGGCTGCATCAAATCTTGACCGCGCGGATCACCGCCGAGCCGGTGTACGAACTGAAGACAGGGTTCAGTTACCACGCGTATCTGTGCGCGGAGCATGTTACGGCGCATCGCCGGCGGGTCGGCGAACTGCGCGAGCCCCCCTTGGGGTTGGAAGCCGTGCCACATCTTGGGTTGAAGCTGGCCTGCGATGAAGTCCTGGCGGCGCCGACGACGGCAGCTTTGCTGCTGGGGGTGTATGAAGTGCTCATTCCCGCCTTGCTCGAGGCGGTAGCGGATTACATTGCCGCAACTAATCTCCTGGCCGATGCTCCCAGCGTGCGCATCTTAAGGTTCTGCAAGCTGGAATTGGAGGACATGCGGCGATTCGGTCAACAAGCGGTGGCTGCGTTGGTGTCGCCGGAAGCGCGGTCGGAACTTGCGGGGTGGCTGACGCTGCTGCACGACGCCCTGCAAGCGGCGGGCGGCATCAGCGGCCGCAAAACGACCCCCGCGGCCGATGCCGCGGTATCGCTGCCGCAGCCGCGATTCTCGTCGCAACCCTACCAGTACGACCGCATTCCACGTCGCGACAGGCGGTTTCGCGATCCCTACAACGCGGGTGTGAATCCAGAAGCGTTCCTGTACGACGAACGTTTTTCACCCCGCGACAAGGTGCTGATGCTGTTCTACAAACGGCTGCGGGAGATCGACGTGCCCGAAATGATGGCCAGCATCCTGCATGAAACGCCGAACAAACCGTGGGAATTTCAGGCCGACATGTCGCGGCAATTGTGGGATGAAGCCCGGCACGCGCTGCTCGGCGAAGTGGGGTTCGTGAGTTTAGGGGTGGACTGGACGCAGATCCCCATCAACTTCACCTGGTCGCTGAACCTCAACACGCAACTGACGCCCCAGGAGCGGCATGCCGTGCTGTTCTTCATCGAGCAGGGCTTAATGCCCAGGACCGGGAAGCGGTTCGAATGGGAAGTGGGCCTGGCCTCGGGAAATCGTTTGGCCGCGCTGGTGCAGGATTTCGACTGGGCCGACGAAGTCTTGCATGCGCAAATCGGCCGGCAGTGGTACGTCGCCGACTACGGGGATTTGAAGGCGGCGCTGGATTACGGCGACCGCTGCTGGTCGAAGGTGATGAGCCATTGGCGTGCGTACCGCGATCAGGGATTGACCGAGCATCGCAACTGGTGGCCCGATTTGTACCGCGCGGCCTGCGACCGCTGGGGAGTGTCTCCCGATCCGCAAGCGTTGGCGTTTCACGTGACCTACGAAGACTTGCGGGCCGATCTGAAAACGATCGCCGCCTCAGGTTGACGCCCACACCCGGCCGAGCGGTTTCGTGTGGGAGCAACGGGCGTTGGCGAGGAGCGGCTACTGAAAATCCAGGGCGTTATCGGGCTGCGCGGTCGACGATGTCCGTGGGATGACCGGGGGAGTCGCCGGCGTGTCCGGGGGCGCTGGCGGGGCGTAGTCGTCGCGGGGGGGCGGTGCGGCCGGCGCGGGAGGCAGCTCTCCGGCGTCTCCGGAACGGTGGGATCGGATCACGCCCACCGGCATCGTTTCGCACGTGACGCACCGCGGATAGACATGCAGTTGCCGCCAGCAGGGTTGGTAGTAGCCGAAGTTTGGTTCTGTCAGCGGCGGACACACGGGTAAGCGCGTTTGATGTTCCCGCGTGTCGTAGTAAGGACCGGCGGCGAATCGCGGCGCGCCGTTCTTGTGAAACCACAGGCCGTGCCACCACCGCCAGTTCGAGGGCCGCTGGTCGGAGTTTTCGCCGCCAACCACGGCCCCGGGAGCCGCGGCAACAACCAAGATCCATGCCAGCCAGCGGCAGCGCGGGCGCGATGCCCGTGTTCTTGTGCAGTAGGGAGATCGGTCCACCTTGAGATTCCTTTCATGGGTGTTCCGGCTGAACGAGTTGTTCCGGTGCACCGGGCTGGGCACCCAGCATGGCATACCCGGAACGGCGGTGCCTGCCGCAGCGGAGCGGGTTGGCCGTCTTTCGCGGGGTATTGGCCCCGCTCAACGACGGTTGCCACCAAAGCCGGTACGGTTGGCCATGCCACCGCTGCTGCCGAGAAAATAGCCACTCAAATTGCCGAATGTGACCGGATGTCCCGTGGGTGCCATCCTTCCGGTGCTGAGGGGAGCAGCTTCGCCCGGCTTTTGCTCCGTCGGTGTCCGCACCCGTTGCAGGCCCGACTCCAGATTGCCCACTTCCCGATACAATTGATTCGCCGCCCCGCGAAATTGCTGCTGGGGTCGCACGAAGTTGTAGTAATCCAATTCGGTGCTATTCGAATTCATCAGATTCAAATAGGGGCTTACGGTCGGCCGCCGCATCGAGTTCAATGCGCCTCGTCCAACCCTTCCGCCAGGTGTCGGCACCCCCTGTGCCGGGGCCGTTGCCGGTTCGAGCAGGCCGATGATCAACCCCAGACCCAGGGCGACGCGTGCTGGGATGCCGGGCTTGCCTGATCGCATGGTGACACCTCGCTTCTCGATCGCACGGCGATGCCGTCGAGGACTATTTTCGCAAACTGCCGCGCCGAGTCAAAATGCCGTTCAACCGAAACGTTCGTTCTCGCAGCCGGTCGCAAGCAGGCACCTCCCCTGCCACGGTTGCCGGTCGCACACTAGGCAGTCCCTCTCGTCGGGGCTTTCGCGGCCCCCCCTTTTGTCGTCTCAGAAACCACCGCCACCGAAAGCCTGGAAGGCGTTAAAGAAATGAATCCGTTGGACGGTTCCCACGCCGAGCAAGGTGAAGCCCAGAATCCGTTCGAACGGCGACACGATCTTCGCGACGAGGTTGTCCGCGGAGATCCATTGATCGGCCTGGATGTAGATCCGATCGCCGGGGAGCACCTGATAATTCGTGGCTGTTTGACCCAGCGCCGTGATGTCTTCCCAGGCGACTTCGAGGATTTGCGAAACGCCAATCCCCGACGGCGCCGGTCGGGCAATCCAGATCCGCTTGGACGACACCTCGGACAATCCTTGAATTTGCGCGATCGCATCGAGCACGGTCTCGTTGCCGGTATACGGCAAGCGAATCACCTGTTCCCCGAAGCCGCCTCCATCCACGATGATGTAGAACATCTTGCTGTTGTAGGCCAGCACGTCCACGGCCACTTGCGGATCTTGAATGAACTCCTTGAGATGCTCTTCCACGGCGAGCTTGACTTCCGGCAAGGTCATCCCGGCAACAAACACTTCTCCGTAAATGCCCAGGGAGATCCGCCCGTCTGGTCGCACCAGGTGTTCGCCGGCAATCGGTTGGGGCGTTTCCACGTCGTCCAACGTCACCAACAGTTCCGGCGCCCTCAGGCCGATCTTCTGCTCGAGATGCTCGCGCACCGCGGCTGCCGCCTGTTGGGTCGTCAGATTGGCCACCAAGACCTTGCCGTAGGCCGGACCCAAATCGACGGTGCCGTCGGCTCCCACCAGATAACTTCCCGAGAGGAGCTTGAAGCCGAGTTCAATCTGCAATTCGGCATTGAATTGCAAAGGATTGGTTTCCGCGTCGACGCCGACGTCGATGGGCAATCCATTCTTGAGTTGAATCCGCAGCCGGTCGCCGGGACGGAGGGGGGGTCTCCGGCGTCCGCAGCATATTGACCGCCTGGATCACGAGAATATCCGGAGGCTCAACGATGTAGGCGGGGAGGGCGGCCTTGTCCAATTCGCGCGGCACACGTGACTGCTCCAACTGCGCCAGTCGCATTTCTGGCGGAGTGACGCAACCTGACATCGTCGCCAGCGGCAAGGTGAGAAGACAGGCCAACAGCGGAGTCATGGAGTGTCTGGTGACCATGGGATGTCTCGAAAAACTAAACGTCTCGTTCGAGTCCATGTCTTGGAGTGTGCGTCACACAGATCTCCCCCGCAGGACTTGGGCGCTCAATCCGTAACGGTTTATCGAGAATGCAAATCCGGATTCCTCAGAATTACAGGCACTTCAGGAAAGGTATGCCCAGATCACCCAAGTTCTCGCTGCCGACAGCCGTAATTCGTTGGTGCGAGGCACAGCCGACAGCCGTAACTCGGTGGTGTGACGCAAAAAACAAGGGGAGCAGCACTCGGACCGTTTTCCTCGTGGCGGTCGGCCCGACGGTTCAGAGGAACAACGCCAGCCGGTTCACGGGAGAACGCCCCACCGGATCATCCAAGACAGCGGTTGTCTGACAAACACGCCGCTAGCGGACCCGGCCCAAGCCGAACTGGTCGCCGGTGCGGACGGGCTTTCCGTCCGCAAAGTGGATTTCCACCATTTTTTCGCTGTGCACGGCGGTTCCGTGCTCGTCGGCGAGCTGGGCCACGAGCTGGCGGGTGGCCACGTCGAACACGTCGCCGGTGGAGGGGTAGGCGTAGCGGCCATCCAGGCTGAAGGTGATCCAACCAGGCTCTTCGCGCACGGCGAGGCTCGCCACCTGCCGGGGCGGTAGCGAGGTGACATCGAAGATGTGCAGACGCTGATTATGGGCATCGCAGACCCACACTTCCTTTTCGTCGGGCGTCAAGCCGATGCCGTGGCTGGGGCAACCATGCCGCTTGACCGGCCCGCGGGCGAAACCCTCGACTTCCACGCGCTGGAGCTTCTTGCCCGTGGTGAGGTCGCCGATTTCGAAGCCCAGGAGTTCGTTGACGTTGACGAAGCACAGTGTTTGCCGGCCATTGATCGTGAAGGGACGAATGCTTTGGCTGAAGGGCCCGCATTCGCCGACGAAGTGATGCGTTTGGGGATCGACGATCTTCAACACCGAAGACCGCAACCCCGCGAGATAAACCTTGGTGCCATCCAGCCCGAAGACCGTGTTGTGGGCGCCGGGTTGCGGTTCGATGCGCGCCAGGACGTCTCCCGTGAGTCCGTCGATGGCATGCCAATGGTTCTTCTCGAAGGAAGGCACATACAACAGGCGTCCATCGGGGGAGATGGCCATGCGGTCGCAACCGCCGTCGTAGCGTTTTTCCCACACCACTTGTTCCGTGACCAGATCGATTGACTGGAGTGCGTGGATCGTGCTGATGGTGATGCGCCGCGTGTGCGCACTGGCGCACACTCCCTTGACGTTGACCGGCGTGCCATTGTCGTCTTTTCCCGCCGTGGGGATCCGCTTCACAAAGCGATGGTTGTGGTCGATGTCGAACACGAGCAAGCCGTGCCCGCCGAATTCCAGGTAATTGCGAATGCCCGGACAGGCCACATACAGGTAACGCTGAGTGGTCGGCTCCGGCTCCATGCCCAGAAGAGTAGTGCAGACAACGGTCAGCAGTGTGGTGGTCATTTCGGCATCCTGAAGTGAGAGCGGTTGCGAGCTTGTGCCGAGTTATGGAGAGGCCGGTTGCAAGGTCGATTGCAAGGCCGCGCGGGCGGCACGCGCCATCCGCTCGGCTTCCCGTGCGGTATCGGCCAAGGCGGTAAGATGACCCATTTTGCGGCCGGGCCGGGGGGCCCGCTTGCCGTAAAGGTGCAGTTTCACTTCTGGAAAAGCGCACACTCGCGCCCAGTCGAGCGGCCCGGCGTCCCACAAATCGCCCAGCAGGTTGGCCATCGCCGCCGGACGTTGTTGGCGATTGGAGCCGAGCGGCAATCCGCACACGGCGCGCACCTGCTGTTCGAACTGGCAGGTCACGTGGGCGTCGATCGTCAGGTGTCCCGAGTTATGGGGGCGGGGGGCCGTTTCATTGATCAACAGTTGTCCCACTTTCGTCAGGAAGAACTCGATGCACATCACCCCCACGACGTTCATCCGTTCCAGCACGGCACGCGCGATGTCCACGGCGTCGTGAGCCACTCGGTCGGGCAGGGGGGCCGGGCACACCGACACATCCAGAATGTGCCGAGCGTGTGCGTTCCACATGGGTCCATACGTTAACACGCCGTATTTCGGGCTGCGCACGGCCACGACCGACAATTCGCATTCGTAATCGATGAAGTCTTCCAGAATCGCTTCCGACGTGTTCAGCGCGCTCCACGCGGCTTCCGCGTCCCGAACATCGCGGATGAGAACCTGTCCCTTGCCGTCGTAGCCCCAAGCCGCGGTCTTCAACACGGCTGGTGTGCCGCGCTCCGCGAGCGACTCCCGAAGCGCCGCCAGGGAGTCGATCGGCACGAAGGGGGTCACGGGCAGTCCCGCATCGCGCAAGTAGGTCTTCTCCCGCTCGCGATTCTGGGAGATGAACAGCACGTGTCCCGATGGCCGCACGGGGGCATACCGCTCGCAAACTTCCGTGGTGGCGGCGGGCACATTCTCGAACTCGAAGGTGACCACATCCACGGAACGGGCGAACTCGGCAACGCGGTCGAGATCGGCATAATCGGCCTGAATTTCCACGTCGGCCACCTGTCCCGTGGGCGTGTCGTCATCTGGCGAGAGGACATGCACGCGGTAGCCCATGCGACGGGCGGCAATCGCGAACATCCGGCCCAATTGACCGCTGCCCAGCACGCCCAGCGTGGCACCAGGTTGAATCGGGCGGTGGATCGTCATGGCAGGGTCTCGCCGAGGACGCGGTTGCGCTGCTGTTCATGGAATGCGTGCAGACGTTCCCGCAGTCGGTCATCCTGAAGAGCGAGCATCCGCACCGCCAGCAAGGCCGCGTTGCGCGCGCCCGCTTCACCGATCGCCAAGGTTCCCACCGGCACGCCTCCCGGCATCTGCACGATCGACAGCAGCGAATCCAACCCCTGCAATGCGCGGCTCTGCACCGGCACGCCCAGCACCGGAAGCACGGTTTGCGACGCCACCATGCCCGGCAAATGGGCTGCCCCACCCGCCCCCGCAATGATGACCTGCAACCCGCGTTGTTCGGCTGTTCGCGCGTAATCGCACATCCATTCCGGCGTGCGATGAGCGGACACGATGCGGCATTCGTGCGGCACGTTGAAGTCGGTAAGGACGTCGGCGGCATGCCGCAGCGTCTCCCAATCCGACTTGCTGCCCATGATGATCCCGACTTGTGGGGGCGGCTGCATGCTGGAATCCCCATTCCCTCAAAGACCGTCACCTGATGATACCGCGACGCTCCGCCAGCGGCGATTGAATCCATCCCGTGTTCTCGCCACAATCGCGGCGTGGAAGCGCGGGCGCGCGACGGCGCGCACGGAACCCAGCAAATTCCCAGAACAAAGGGGCCGCGGGCATGCGCTGGACTTTCTGGATTGTTTGGGGTTGGGCATCGATCGCGCTGGCCGCCGAGCCGCTGCGGATCGCTTCGTTCTCGGTCGACGTGACGCCGCCCCTGGGGTCGCCTCTCTGCGACGGGCTGGTGATTCCCGCCGAAAAAGTTGACGATCCGTTGTTCGCCCGCGGAGTGGTGCTGCTTGGCGCGGGCCCCCCCATTGTGCTGTGCGCGGTCGATTGGGTGGGCATCGGCAATGATGGACACGATGCCTGGCGGGAGGCCTTGGCGAAAGCGGCGGGAACCGACGCGGTCCGCGTCGCCGTGCATACCCTCCATCAACACGACGCGCCGGGCTGCGACTTCGCGGCGGAAGAACTGTTGGCTTCGGTCGGTCTGGCGGGCAAATGCTTCGACGTGCCCTTTCTGCGGGAGGCCATTCGCCGAACGGCCGCCGCGGTCGAGGCCAGTCTCTCCCGCGCTCAGACCGTGACGCATGTGGGAGTGGGGCGAGCCCCGGTGGAGCGGATCGCCTCCAACCGCCGCATTCTGGGCGACGACGGCAAGGTGAAAGTGGTGCGCTTCAGCTCCAGCCGCATTCCCGAGGCGATCGCCGCCCCCGAAGGCATCATCGATCCCTATTGCCGCTGCGTGAGCTTCTGGAATGGTGATCGGCCATTGGTGTCGATCACCTATTACGCCACGCATCCGCAGAGCCATTACGGCAAAGGGGCCGTCAGTGCCGAGTTCGTGGGCTTGGCCCGCGCCGAGCGCCAGGCCGCCCTTCCCGAGGCGTTGCATGTGCATTTCAATGGCGCCGGCGGCAACGTCGCCGCGGGCAAGTACAACGATGGTGCTCCGGAGCGGCGCGCGGAACTGACGGCGCGCCTGGCCGCGGGCATGAAGGCTGCGTTCGAGAATACCCGCAAAGCGGCCATCACGGCCGCCGACGTGGAATGGCGCGTGGTGCCGGTCACGCTCCCCCTGCGCGACCTGCATCGCGACATTGCGGCACGCGAGAAAATGCTGCGGGATGAAACGGTCGCGCCGCGCGAACGGGGTCGGGCCGCGCGGGACTTGTCCTACGCGCGTCGGGTCCTGGCCGGCCGAACGATCGACCTCACCTGCCTGAAACTCGGGGACGCGTACGTCCTGCACCTCCCGGGAGAGCTGTTCATCGAGTACCAGTTGCTCGCGCAGCAATTGCGGCCCGAACATTTCGTCGCCGTCGCGGCGTACGGGGATTACGGTCCCGGTTACATCGGCACGGCGGTTGCTTACGAGCAAGGAGGCTACGAGACGAGCGTCGTGTCGCGCACGGCACCGGAAGTCGAAGACGTGTTGCGCCGCGCCCTGGAACACCTCCTGCACTGACGGCACGCGGTCGGCATGGTACGCGGCCGTCGCTCGCCGCGGTGATTGCGGTCGCAGAGCGATTGTGCCGTCGGCCGCGTTCCCGTTCACGCTGCCTGACGGGGGATTCCCCGGCGACGTCAGGCTGTGGTTGCGACCTTTGCCACGGGGGGAAGGGTTCGCGGAATGGTCAACCTTTCGCGGGAGGGTCAACCCTTCGTGGGACGGTCAACCTTTCGCGGCGGGGAGAACGATTCGCGGCGGGTCAAACAAGCATCGGATTCGCTCGAGTTCCAGCCCGTGGGCGGTCTTGAGGGATGGGAAGGATTCCATGCGATCCAGCAGTTCGCCAGGCTGTTGAGGTGTGGCCGCGGGAAACGGCTCTCTCCCCTGCAAGCGGTGCGGCGCTCGGACTTTGTTGTGACCTGTTTAGGTCGTCCGCCTGGCGGGAATTCCGCTACGATGATGCGGCAGGTCGAATTGTTCCGCCAGCGGTGTGATCACTCTTGCCCTGTTTGGCCGCCGCGCAAGTGGCGAGCGTGAACTTCCGATTCCGGGGAGGCTCGTCGCGGGCAGTCGGGGTGGTCGCTAAGGCTGGGGCATCGTGGTTGCCGGCAAAGGTGTGCGGGAGCCTCATCATGAGCCAACACGGAGCGGAAGCACTCAGCGAGGAAGTTCTGGCCGCGATCGAGCAGCGTCTGCAGATATGCTCTCCCGGACCGTGGCAGCATCGGATGTTCGGCTTCATTGAAACGGCGAGCGAACCTCGCCAGATTATTGCTGTCACATGTCAGCAGAGCGGGAACATCTTCGAGCCGTTGCCGAGCGTGCAAAATGCCGACTTCATCGCCCATGCCCGCCAGGATATGTCGCTGCTGATTAGCGAGGTCCGCAGACTGCAAGGGCGTGTGAGGGAATTGTCGGGCGGGGCGCGCGACGGAAATGGGCACAGCGAGACGGCTTTCCGGTGGCAACGCTCCTGATCCGGCGAGGCCGCTTCACTCGGCGATGCAGTCATGGTGTGGGTGAAAATCTGTGGAGTGCGCGACCTGGCCACCGCGCGCGCCCTCATCGAGGCACGGCCGGACGCGATCGGGCTGAACTTCTATCCCCGTTCGTCGCGGCTGGTGGCCCTGGATGATGCCGCGGCGATGGTCGCCTCCCTGCCCGACGCCATCGAAGCCGTCGGAGTCTTCGTGAATGCCCAACCCGCGGCGGTAGCGAGTTTAGTGCGGCAGTGCGGGTTGCGGCGGGTGCAGTTCCATGGGGATGAGCCCCCGGAACAACTCGCCGAGTTCCATCGCCTGCTGCCGGAGGTGCCCCTGATTCGCGCCTGGCGGCGCGACGCCCGCGGGCTGGGTCCCTTGACGGCCTATCTTCGGCAGTGCTCGGCGTTGGGCGTGCCCATTTCGGCCGTCTTGCTGGATGCCAGTCGTCCCGGCGACTATGGGGGCACAGGCGCGGTGCTGCCGTGGTCGGAAGTTCGACAAGAGTGCGAGACGATCGCCTTGCCTCCGGTGATTCTCGCCGGCGGGTTGACGCCCGAGAACGTGGCCCATGCGGTTCGGACGGTGCGTCCCTGGGGCGTGGACGTGGCCAGCGGCGTGGAGACGGCTCCCGGCGTGAAGGATGTCGCATTGGTCGCGCGGTTCATCCAGCAGGCGCGAACAGCCGCCTGAAGCGAAAGCCTGCCGCTCGATCCTCGCCCTTGTCCCGGCGATCCTCGGC
>Ga0073932_1003340_pt1 | contig 21787 bp, 17 predicted proteins | sample DewCreD2012metaG_FD_76967 | JGI IMG/M metagenome (GOLD analysis project Ga0073932, IMG submission 76967) | Hot spring sediment bacterial and archeal communities from British Columbia, Canada, to study Microbial Dark Matter (Phase II) - Dewar... ...
AACGCGGGACGGTTTCTCGGGGAAGGAAGGGCCCAGGCCGTCAAGCTCGAAGGCGGAAGGAAAGTGGCTCCCCAGGTCAGGGCCATCGTGGATGCGGGGATTCCCGTCCAGGGGCACATCGGCCTCACGCCCCAGAGCGTGGCTCAGATGGGCGGCTTCAAGGTCCAGGGGAAGACCGCCGAAGCGGCGAAGGCGCTGGTCGATGATGCCCGGGCCCTGGCCGATGCCGGATGCTTCAGCATCGTCCTGGAGGCCATACCCGCACCCATCGCCGCCCGCATCACCGAATCGGTCTCGATCCCGACCATCGGGATCGGCGCCGGCCCCGACTGCGACGGGCAGGTGCTGGTGGTGCACGACGTGCTCGGCCTGTTCGAGCGCTTCGTGCCAAAGTTCGTCAAGCGTTACGCCCACCTGACCCAACCCATCCAGGAGGCGTTGGCCCAGTTTCGTGAGGAGGTGGAGACGGGCCGTTTTCCCGGCCCCGAGCACACCTTCGCCATGGCCCGGGAGGAGATGGGCAAGCTCGAGGAATAGAAAGCAGGAGCCGTACCCCCACCCCAAGGGTCTGGAGCTTCATGAGGCAGTCGTCCATCTGAATGATCGCGCAAAGTCCGGATGTTGCGCGAGGACAGGAGACGGTCATGGCAAGCAAGCTTCTTTTCATCATTTCCAAGGGCTTTGAAAAGGCCGGAGGCGCCACCAGGGCGATGCAGTTCGCCGGGATCGCCGCGGACCAGGGCCACGCGGTGGAGGTGTTTCTCATCGACGACGCCATCCACTGGGCTCAAATCGGCATGGCCGAAGGCATTCGTTCGACGACGGGCGAGCACATGAAGGACTTTCTCGAGAAGCTCACCAGCAGGAATTGTCCCATCCACGTGTGCAAGGCCTGCGCGGACAAACGGCTCATCGGACCCGATGACCTGATCTCGGGGGCCATCATCTCCGCCGGAACCACCCTGGTCGAGATGATGGCGGACCCTCAATACAAGGTTTTCACGTTCTGATCGACTCCACTTTTGTGAAGCGTTGAAGCATCGGGAGGACGAAACCGCCAGGATGCGCACACACGGCCCCTCGCCCCGCGGCCCGGCCTGCTTGGCGCTGCGGGCGCTTGACCGCCGACTCGAGGATCACCCGCGCCATGCCCAGCATCTATGAAGCGCTCATGCGCGCCGCCGAGGAGCGTGAGGCCCTGAAAAAGCAGCGCCCGTCCTCGCCATCCGGGGAGGCTGGCGACCCAAGGCCCGTTTACAACCTGGAAGAGGAGATGATGGTGCTCCTCGAGACCCTTGAATCCCTCCTCCCTCGATCCCGAGGGACCGTGGTCGAGTTCACGGGCTCCGAGGGGGGCGAGACCGCCTCGACCATGGCCCGCGAATATGCCAGGTTTTCGGCCTCCGCGACGGGGCGGTCCGTGTTGTTTCTTGAACCGGGAAAGGACAGCCCGAGTTTTGGACCCTCGATCACGTCGGCTCCCGACGGCCGGGACGGGGGACGGAACCCCGCGGGTCGACCAGCGGAGCCTCTGTTTCACCAGGTGAGGGATCTGAGCCTTTTCGTCTCGAAAACCGCAAACGGAGCTCTCCAGGATGCAGCCTGCGGCGCGTCCCCGTCGAAGGAGCTGGTGTGGGGCCTCCTCAAGGACAGATTCGACCTTATTGTGATCGACGCCTCCACCTATCGTCCATACGCCAACGACCCGAGTATCGCCCCCAATCTCGACGGTGTGCTCCTGGTCTTCGATTCGGACTTGACCCTGAATGAGGGTGGAGCCAACAGTGTTGCCGTTGGCCTGAGCTCCATTCTGGAAGTGGTGGCCAGGGGCGCGCTCATTCCACAGCAGGTGGTGACGTGCATGGGGGCCCTCGTCTTGATCCTCACACCGGCCGGCGGGTGACTGAACGTCGTAGAACCGGATGAAACTCTGTGCAGCGTTATTCTGGAAGGTTTCCTATTTTGCATCGTCATGCCGACGGATCATTGAAGAGGGTGAAAAGGACCTGCTCACCCCGCTTGAAGCCGCGAGCCAGCTCCATGTGCCTCAGTGTTGCGAAATTGTTGCGAAAGTCCTCTTCGCTCAATGACAAATCCCTGCAGATTTCCTCCAGAGTGAGCGGTCCGCGGGCTTTCAGGTGGTCCATGATCCTCTGCTGGTCCGCTGTCAGCACCACATCCTGGGTCAGGGTCTTCTTGGCGCTGTAGACGGCCCAGGGATCGCACGTCTTGGGCATGGCCACAACATCCAGGTAGCAGTCGTCACAGAGCGACTTTCCCGCAAACTCGCGGGCGTCTTCGGGAGCTATGGAGTCTCCGCATTTCTCGCAGTTCATGGTCTTTTCCCCCAATGGTCTCTCAGGGCGAGCAGACGTCGCACGATCAAGGATGGTTGAACAGGAACCGAGGTTTCACAAGACCTGATCCGGAACCCAAAATTCACTCTACCCTCCCGGGAGGCTCCTTGCAAGCCTAAGAGGCTCGGGAATCAATCCTGGAGGCGTCGGTACAATTCAACACAGCTGAGTGTCCACCACTCGAGTGGTCATTCCGGCGGTCTCTCAGCCTGAATCCACGGAAAAAACCTGGATGCCGGCTTGAGAAATGCCGGCATGACGAGGCGACATCACCGTCCGTCATGCCGGCAACGCTTGTACCGGCAAGATTCGAGCCGGGAACCGGCAGCCGGGGTGCTTGCAGAAACGCCACTTCTCAACCTCAACAATTGGCTACATGCTGCAAAACGGCCTGGTGCTCACGGACGACATCCATGGCCGCCCCATTCCCGGCATCGAACGTTTCCGACACATCGTCGACGTGAACAGCACCTGGCCCCTGACCTTCGTGGAGCAGTGGTCCATGGCCGAGCTCACGGCAGAGCTTTCCATGAGCTGCTACGCCGGCGCCCTCATGCTCCAGGCCATGGGGCTGGGAGGCTGGATGTTCAACGGACTCGATCCCTTCAGCGTGCTGGGCGCCAGCGGAGATCCGCGGGCTCCGAGGCTGGGATTCCGCCACGATGCGGACGACCGCTGGCCCTATCCCAACCCCACGGGCCTCGAAGACGTCATGGAGGGCTTCTGCCCTCCCCATTATCCCGACATGCGCGCGGCCGTGGAGGCGGTCTGTGAGCGAAAATTCGGTCCCGGCGGTCCTTTTCACCCGAAGACCCCAGGCCCGTGGAAGGATTCGGCGAGGGTTCGGTCCGCGGCCGAGGTCCACGGCGAGGAATTCCGGGATTGCGTGGCCCTGCAGGCCCAGTACGTCTTCGACACCTTCGGCAAATTCCCCGGAACGGTCCCCTCGATCTTCGTGATCACTTATCTCCAGGCGCATCACCTGGACCTCGAGTTTTACGACCGCTTCTTCAAGCCCGGTGCTTATCTTACCAGTCATGCCGAGCACATGAAGCTCTGGCACCCGGAGCATGCCGGATGAACGGCCACACAGCCCTGGGAAGTGAACTGTCGATGCACTGGAGGCGATCCATGAAATCAGCTCTGGCGGTCGTTGTGACCATGTTGACCCTCGCGCTCGCCGCTCCCTCTCCTTTTGCCGAGGCGTCAGCCGAAAACGATGCAACAGCCCGCTTTCGCTGGCAGAACCGCGTCCTGCTCGTTTTTTCCCCCACGCCGGCGCTTCCGGCTTACCAAAGCCTGGCGGTCGACTTGACCCGAAACCAGGATGGCGTTCGAGAACGGGACCTCGTCGTCTTCTTTGTGCTTGGGAATGGCGAGAGCCGGTTGGGTGAGGAATCCCTGAGCGACCGGCAGGCCGAGAATCTGCGGAGGCGCTTCGACGTGGGGGCCGACGCGTTCAAGGTGGTCCTGGTTGGAAAGGACGGCCTGGTCAAGCTCAGCTCGGACGCAGTGACCTTGACGGACCTTTTCGCCGTCATCGACGCCATGCCCATGCGCCAGCGGGAGATGAGGGAGCGCCCTTCGGACGGATCACGGTCGCCATGAAGGAAAAACGATGTGGAGCACGGGATTCCTCGGAGCCTGGGGGAGCGGCCATGCCTGACTGCCCATGGCTTCAGTCCGCGGTTAGCTCGGTTTCGCCGGATTTCGTTGAGGGTGTGTTCTTCCAGCGGAGCTTTGCTTCCTCCCTCGCACAATACAGTACGGGCACCACCAGGACGGTGAGGCTCGCGATGACCATGCCGCCGAAGGAGGGGATCGCCATGGGCACCATGATGTCGGAGCCGCGCCCCGTGGAAGTCAAAACGGGGATGAGGGCCAGAACGGTCGTGGCCGAGGTCATGACCGCCGGTCGTATGCGGCGGAGGGCCCCCTCCAGCACCGCTTCCCTCACCTGCTGGACGGTTTCCGGCCGATGCCTCCCAAACCTTTCATCGAGATAGGTGGCCATGAGCACGCCGTCGTCGGTGGCGATGCCGAAAAGGGCCAGAAAGCCCACCCAGATGGCCACGCTCAGGTTGATGGGATGCACCTGGAAAAGCTCCCGCATGGAAACGCCGAAGACGGAGAAGTTGAGAAACCAGGACTGGCCGTAGAGCCAGATCATGATGAACCCGCCGGCCCAGGCCACCAGGATGCCGGAAAAGACCATGAGCGTGGTCGACGTTGCCCGGAAATGCAGGTAGAGGATCATGAAGATGATGAAAAGGGCCAGGGGCAGGACAATGGCCAGGGTCTTCTGGGCGCGGACCTGGTTCTCGTAGCTGCCCGCGAAGGCGTAGCTCACCCCGGCGGGCAGCTCCCATTCGCCGCTCTGCAGCTTGTGCCGCAAATAGCCTTGCGCCTGCTCCACCACGTCCACCTCGGCATGACCCGGTCGTTTGTCGAAAATGACGTAGCCGACCAGGAAGGTGTCCTCGGCCCGAATCATCTGGGGTCCGCGGACGTAGCGGATATCCGCCAGCTGCGCCAGGGGAATCTGGATGCCTTCATCGGGCGTCGGCACCAGGATCCGGCCCAGGGATTCCGGATCGTCACGAAGCTCCCGGAGAACCCTCACCCGGACCGGGTAGCGCTCGCGTCCTTCCACCGTGGTCGTGATGGGTCTGCCGCCGATGGCGGTCTCGATCACATCCTGGACCTGCTGAACCCGGATGCCATAGCGGGCGACGGCCTTTCGATCGATTTCCATCTCGAGATAGGGCTTGCCCACGATCCGGTCGGCGAGTACCGTGGCGGGCTCCACCGAGGGGATCTCCTTGAGGTATTGCTCAATCTGGAACCCCACCCGCTCGATGGTTTCCAGGTCGGGCCCCTTGACCTTGATGCCCATGGGCGCCCGCATGCCGCTCTGAAGCATCACGATGCGCGCGGCGATGGGCTGCAGCCGGGGAGCCGATGTGGAGCCCGGCACCTGGGCCGCCTCCACGATCTGCTCCCAGATGTCATCGGGCCTTCGGATGCCCGGAAACGGATCCCGGTCCGGATTGAGCTCCGGGTCCAAAGGAGGACGCCACAGCCGGAAGGGAACGCCCCTCGAATCAGGAATCAGCCGGCCTGCGTCATCCCGCTCGAAACGACCCCGAACCAGGTAAGGCAGGCCGTCCAGGGCCGGAACGGGCACCCCCCGCTCGTCCCGGAAAAGGTCCGTGGCCCGGGGATCGTGACGGAACCTCAAGCGCCTGCCGCTCCCGTCCGCCAGGTACTCGGACCGGTAGGTGATCACCGTTTCGAACATGGAGATCGGAGCTGGATCGAGCGGAGATTCCACCCGCCCCAGCTTCCCGACAACCGATTCGACCTCCGGGATGGACTGGATGGCCATGTCCTGCTTCTGGAGAATGTCCTGGGCTTCCGCGATGGACGCATGGGGCATGACGGTGGGCATGTAGAAGTAGGAGCCCTCGTCGAGGGGCGGCATGAATTCCTTTCCGGGACCGGGGAAGGTGTGGGCCAGGGAGACCACCGGCCTCGACTCTCGAATGGCCTGGGGCAGCCACCCGAAGAAAGTCTCGAAACCCAGCCAGATCATGGCTCCCATAAAAGTGACGAAAACGGGAGCGGAGAGGAAGGCAATCTTATGACCGAGGCACCACCGGAGAACGGGGCCATAGACCACCTGGACCCCTTGGAAGAGCCCCAGCAGACCTCCGATGATGACGGCCACGAAGATGAAGTTCCTCGCTCCGCCCGCCTGGGGTCCGAGGGGAAGCCATTGCTCCGTGAGGAGGAGAGCCACGAGGAAGACGATGAGCCAGACGGAGATCCGTGAAGCCCAAAGCCTCACGGGCTCCGGAATCCATTTTTCGGCCAGGCGATAGACCCCGATGCCCATCACGACGGCCCCAAGCCAGAAGGACAGCTTGACCGCCACGGTGACGCCGAACGCCGTGAGGGCCAGGCAGGAAAACCATCTTATGAACGGGGAAAAGCGGCGACGCCGGTCCCTGGCGGTGAAGAGCAGGTGAGCCAGGGCCGGGATCACCGTGAGGGCCACGATCACCGAAGCGATGAGGGCAAAGGTCTTGGTGAAGGCCAACGGCTTGAACAGCTTCCCCTCGGCCTCGATCATGGTGAAGACGGGAAGGAAGCTCACCACGGTGGTGGACACGGCCGTCAGAACGGCGCTTCCCACCTCGCTGGCCGCCCGGAACACCAGGTCGATCCTGCTGGTCCCGGGCTCCGCTTCATCCAGGTGCTTCAATATGTTCTCACAGATGATGATGCCCATGTCCACCATGGTGCCGATGGCGATGGCGATGCCGGACAGGGCCACGATGTTGGCGTCCACGCCGAAAAGCTTCATGGCGATGAAGGTCATGAGCACGGCCAGGGGCAGCAGGCCGGAAATCAGGATCGCGCTCCGCAGGTGGGCCACGATGACCAGGACCACCACGATGGTCACCAGGATTTGTGCCGAGAGGGCGGAATAGAGGGTCCCAAGGGTTTCGTGGATGAGCTCGGTTCGGTCGTAGAAGGGAACGATGGTGACCTGGCTCACGGTGCCGTCGGGGAGGGTCTTGCGGGGAAGCCCCGGGGCGATCTCGTCGATCTTCCTCTTCACATTCCGGATGGTGGTGAGAGGGTTCTCTCCGTACCGCACCACCACCACGCCCCCCACCACTTCGGCTCCCTCCTTGTCCAGGACCCCGCTCCGAAGGGCCGGCCCCAGGGTCACCCGGGCCACATCCTTCACGCGCACCGGAACGTTGTTTCGGGCCACGATGACGCTTTCCTCGATGTCCTCCGGTGTCTTGAGGAACCCGATGCCGCGTATGAGGTATTCCACGCGGTTCATTTCGATAGTGCGGGCCCCCACGTCCAGGTTGGATTCCTGGACCGCCTGGACCACTTCATCGATTCCCACCTTAAAGGTGCGCAGGGCGTTGGGGTCCACATCCACCTGGTACTCCCGCACGAAGCCTCCCACGGAGGCCACCTCGCTCACCCCCTCGGCCGAAAGGAGACCGTAGCGGACGACCCAGTCTTGCAGGCTCCGAAGCTCGTGCAGGTCCCAGCCCCCCGTGGGCCTCCCTTCCGGGTCCCTCCCCTCCAGGGTGTACCAGAAGATCTGCCCCAGGGCCGTCGCATCGGGCCCCAGGGCCGGCTGGACCCCCGGCGGCAGGGACCCGGAGGGAAGGCTGTTGAGCTTTTCGAGCACCCGGGACCGGGACCAGTAGAATTCGACATCCTCGTCGAAGATCACGTAAACCGACGAGAAGCCGAACATGGAAAGGCTGCGGATGGTCTTGACGCCGGGAATGCCAAGCAGCGAGGCCGTGAGCGGATACGTGACCTGGTCCTCCACGTCCTGGGGAGACCGCCCCGGCCATTCGGTGAAGACGATCTGCTGATTCTCGCCAATGTCGGGGATGGCGTCCACCGCCACGGGCGTGCGCACCATCCCGCCCACGTCCCAGTCGAAGGGAGCCACCATGACGCCCCAGCCCACGAAGAGCAAGATCATCAGATACACCACGATCTTCACATCGAGGCAGAATCGGATGATGCGGTCCGTGAGGGACATGCGGGGAGGAGCCTGGAGCAGCGGTGGCCGCGAATCATTCATGTCGACGCCCCTCCCGTCACGGACTCGATTCATTGAAGAGTGCACGAACGACATCCCCACAGCGGAACATTATGGCCCCATAGTAGGGATTTCGAATTTCCTTGTCCTTCTGAAGCCAGTTGCCACCCTTCCCGTCAAAGGCCATGGGGCACCGGATCTCGTAGACCGGCTGCCGGGGCTCGATGCCGAAAGACTCCACCACGGCGGTCATGGTTCTCGAAATGGGCTGATAGACCGCCCGGAGACTCGCCATGTCCCGTGAGTCCCCCGCAGCCTTGAAATGCTTGTCGAAATCGGAGAGATGCTCGAGCCAGACCTTGTGCACCCGCCCCTTGAGCGCGGCCATGTCGATTGCCCGGACAGCTTTTTCCAGGGACTTCACGCCTTCACGGGCCGCATCGAAGCGGTCGGCGGCGAGGGCCTCGTGCACGGCCAGGTAGGCGTCCAGGACGCCGGCCAGCTGGGCCCGAAAAGTCGTGGGAACCGGCTCCAGGGGTTCGGCGGGCGCGGCGGCATGGGCGGTTTGCCCCAGGCCCAGCTCACGCTGGATGCGATCCACGTGACCCTGGAGCACCTGGAGCGTCCGATTCGCCTCGCGCAGGCTTCGAGATTCACTCCCCACGACGGCGTCGTTCCCGAGAAGCATGGCGAATTCCAGCCACACCATGCGCGCATGGCCGGAGAGGGGGGCCGCGTCCACCATCTGGAGCGCTTTCCCCAGCGAGGAGAATTCCTTCCGGGCTCGAGCAAGATCTTCAGCCTGTACCGATTGGATGATCCTCTCGTAGGAGGCGAGCGCGGCACCGATCTGCTGACTGAAGGCGGCGGGCACCAGCACGGCGGCTGGAGCGGCGGCTCCGGCGGACTGCGCGTCAGGGCCATGCTCGTGCCCCATGCCCCCGCCTCCCCCCTCGGGCGTCATCATGCTCGGTTTGGCCAGGATCTGAACAGCGCTGTCGATCTTGAAGTTTCCGTGAACGACCACCATTTCCCCCTCCGCCAGGCCCTGCCGCACCAGGTAATGGTCTGCGGCGCGAGGTCCGAGGACGACTTCGCGTCCCTCATAGACACCGGGTGAATCGGGAACCGCCACGTAGACCACCGCCCGCCTTCCCGTGACGAGAGGCGCTGTGGCTGGAATCACCAGGGGCGGAGTCCCCGCGGCCATCGCCGGGGCCGCCACCTCGCCGGTCTCGGCCATCGTCGGTCGAAGCATGGCGTGGACCAGCATGTCCGGCTTCAGGCGCCCGTCCGGATTGGGTGCGTTGAGCCGCACCCTGACCGTCCGTGTGTCGGGATTGAGAAACGGGTCGACGAAATCCACCGTTCCACGGAACACCTCTCCCGGGTAGGCTTCGGCCTGGAATTCCACGTCCTGCCCTTTTCGAATCCATTGCATGTCGGATTCGTAAGCCTCCAGCCGGACCCAGACCCTGGACAGGTCGGCGATGGTGTATATCCGGTCCCCCGTCCGGACATACATGCCTTCCAGGGCATCCTTGCGAACCACCACGCCGCTCATGGGAGCCGCCAGGGTCATGCGCTCGGTGGGCTTCCCCCGCTGGATGATCTCGGTGATCTGCTGAGGAGTCAGGCCCCACAGCCGCAGTCGCTCCCGGGCGGCATCGACCGCCCCTTGAGTGGTGTCCTGCAGGACGGGGCTCTGCCCTGCCCGCTGGTGGGCGCGAGCTGCAAGCAGCAGCTCCGATTGGGTGGAAAGGAGCTCGGGACTGTAGAGGGAAACCATGGGGTCACCCTTGTTGACGTGGGTCCCCGTGAAATCCACGAACAATCGCTCCAGCCGTCCCGGCACCCACGCCGCGATGTTGGCCACCCGGGTTTCGTCGTAGTCGATTCTCCCCACCATGCGGAGGGTGGCGCGCAGATGCCTTCGCTCGACGGGATGCGTCCGGATTTCCGCCAACTGCTCGGCGCGGGGGCTCAGGCGGATTTCCCGCAGGCTCCTGGCTTCCCCGGCGGTGTGGCCCGCCTCTTCCTTCACGGGAATGAGATCCATGGCGCAGATGGGGCATTTGCCCGGTTTGGGCAGGCGAATCTGGGGGTGCATGGAGCAGGTCCAGACCTGGCCCTGCTCCTCACCGGACAGGCTCGCCGTCTGTCCCGGATGCTCATGAGAAGGGCCCGTGGGGCTCCAGGTCATTTTAGCGGTCCAGATTCCGGCCCCGGCAGCAAAGCTGAATATCAGAAGAGCAATATAATTAAAGATTTTTTTCCCAAATTTTCTTGTTTCCATGCCCATATCCTTCCCGTCGCGTTATCCCTGCACGATGACGGTCCCGGCCCGCTCAGCCCGCCGTTGGACTCCTGCTCAATGCTGTGTCTTCCATAGTATAAGTCCCGCAGCCTCCAGCCAATACCAAATCCGTCGATTTTCATCGCGCGCCGGGGGACCAGGGACACTGCCATGACGAGAGATCACGCCGAACGGCCCGCGGACGGCCGGCACCATTCGTCCTGTTTTTCATGGTTGAGCGGGATACCGTGGCGGCGGAGACTTCGGGAGCCTGCCCGGGCTGAGCCATGGCGCTGCTTCTTGGACTTGAGGTGGAATCATGCACCGTGAAGGCGACACCCGACTCCGTCCGGGGATTGCTCCTGGTACTGAGCCGCTTGCGCTCGATCCTCAGTCCTGTTACCTTGCCGGCGGTGCGGGCTCTCGCCATTCAGCTGGGTCATCGAGTGTCCGGAGATCTCGATTTTTTTCCTGCGGGGAGACCTCGATTGCGATGAGGTTCTCGAGAACAGGATCAAGTTCGCTAGTGTGAATGGATCCTACAAAGGGAATCGATCCAACATTTGACTTGTCGTCAGCAACCAGCGGTTCGAAACCCGCAGATGGGAGATCACCGTCATGACTGATTACCTGCTTGATGCGGCCTGGGAGCACTTGGAGGACATCCTGAGGCTCTACCAAGAATTTGAGGACAAAAAGCCGGTCATGTTGTACGACATGCAGGAAGAGCGCATCTATGCCCACCCGTACGCAGCATTCTCCGCGGAGCTGAGCGAGCGCTCACAGCAATTATTGAAGGAGCAATACGAGGCCGCATTGCGCTGCAGTCAGTTCGTCCTCTTCGTGAGAGACAATCAGGCCAAAAGGCTTGTGTCCTTTTCTATGGACAACGAAGCGGCCTCTTCGGCTTGAGAACCGCTTCAGGACAGCCTGTCCAGGGGAATGCCCGGCCTCGATGCTGTTGATTTAAGCAATTGGGTTCATTCCGACGAAGCTTGTCCCGGCACGCTTGAAGCCGGGAGCCGGAATCCAGCGTTCTATTCGGGTTTCCTGGCCCCCGGCCTTCGCCGGGGTGAGGTTAATTCAACAGCATTGGGGGGGACTTGCCTCCATGTGCGGGCAGCCGAGGCAGTCATGCCCTCGATCCGGCTCGCTGCGACGAATTTCCTGAGCTCCCGGCACATTTCTCCGGCCTTTCCCGTCCCGCACCCCCCGCGGACCGTCAGGTGCTGCTGAAACCGGCGCAACCGCCCTTGTCTTTGGGACCTGGCCGCGGGTCATTCATCGTTTGCCCTCCTGACCCTTTTGGCGCTAAGGTTCAATTCGGAGCTGCTCGCTGGCGCACTTTGCGCTCTCGTTTGCCCAGTGAGGATTTGACGTGGAAGAGCACTTGAAATATCCATCTAAAACCAGGCTTCCTGAACACCTGAAGCCCTTCTTTTGGGATGTCAGCCTCGATGAGGTTTCCATCACCCGGTCCCCGCACTTCGTCATCAGCCGCTTGATGGAGCACGGTGACGAGTCTGCTCTGCGTTTCCTGATGGCTACCTTCAGCCGTGACGACCTCATCGAGGTGCTCAGGACAAGCCGCTCGGTTTCGATGCGGTCCAGGAAATTCTGGGCGCTGCTTCTTGGGATTGAGGTGGAATCATGCACCGTGAGGCGATACCCGACTCCGTTTGGGGATTACTCCTGGGACTGAGCCGCTTGCGCTCGATCCAGTCCTGCTACCTTGCCGGCGGTACGGCCCTCGCCATTCAGCTGGGTCATCGAGTGTCCGGGGATCTCGATTTTTTCCTGCGGGAAGGCCTTGATTACGATAAGGTTCTCGCTGACCTGCCGGCCCTGGGAATGGGCGTCACGGTCATGAGCCGGACACCGGCACACTGTGAGCTGATGCTCAATTCCGTGAAGGTTGATTTCATCCGCGAAAGGATCCGCCTTCAACATCCTCTCAAGAGTCTCGTGGTGGGGCCGGCAATCATCAGTATGGCTCATGCCCTGGATATTGGTCGCTTGAAGCTTTTTACGATCGCCAGTCGCGGAAGCCGGAAGGACTTCATCGACCTCTACTGTCTCACTCGAGAGGTCATCGCCCTGGAGGATCTGGTCTCCCTGGCGATGGAGCGGCAGCAAAACCTTCGCTTCAACTCCCTGCTCTTTCTCAAGGGGTTGATCGATTTCGAGGAGGCGGATCAAGACGTTCAGCCGGATCTTCTCTGGAATATCAGCTGGGACAGGGTCAAGGAGGACCTTGTCAGGGAGGTCAGGCAGCTTGCTGAGAAACTGGCCAACTTGAATCCTCCTTCATAGTGACGCGAATCACGGTTCACACTCCATGGAGCCCAGTCCAGAGGCGAAGTCGGATGGAGCCAGCCATCACTCGCGCCGGGAGAGGAATTCTGGCTCCATGTTGGACCGAGTGCAGGCGCATGCTGTCGCCGACGCACCGGTGGGGAACACGTGACTGCGCCCTACCTGCGGCTTTTGAGAACCCGGTTCCTCCCCACACCCGTGGGGAACACTGGATAGGTTCTTCATCTGAAAAATGATGAGATGGCATCAAGCAGGGAGCGTCTGCACACTCTCTCAACCCAATGGCGACCGGGGAGGGGGGGCGGGTCCCCAATGGGCAGCCCGCCGAGGTTCCCGGCATCGAGGAAGCCGGCTTCCGGCATGGGTACCCGTGCACCGAAAGCCGGCTTCCTGAGGACGGGTTCGTCTGTCGCGAATTCCCGCGCCCTGCCCTATTTTTCCAAGGTCAACTGGATGTAGTGGCAGGGGCATTCCTTAACGCAGAGGCCGCAGCCCTTGCAGAAGTCGTAGTCGAACTCGTACCTGCCACCGCCCTTGGACACCTTCACGGCGTTGTCCGGGCAGTACATGAGACAGTTACCGCAGTCGAAGCAGAGGCCGCAGCTGAAGCAGCGGCTGGACTCCTGGAGGATTTCGTCCCGGTCGAAGGCGGGGTAGATTTCGTTGAAGCTTTTCAGCCGCTCGTGAACGGGAATGGCCTCCTTGGCGAAGCGCCGCTTCTGCTGGTAGTAGTAGGTGTTGAGGTCCCGCGAGAAGACGACGGGAGGCCGGGAGAGACGGCTCTCGCTCTGGCCGTCGATCATGTCCTCGATGGCCATGGCCGCGCGGAATCCCTGGCCGATGGCCGCCGAAACCGTCTCGAGCCCCAGCACCGCGTCACCGCCCGCAAATACCTTGGGGATGCTCGTCATGTGCTGCTCGTCGGCGCTCACCCATTTGTTCTCCCGCCTGGCCAGATCGAACCCTTCGTAGTCGACCTCCTGCCCCGTGGCCATGATGACCGTGTCGGCGGGAATGACGGACTCGGAGCCGGGGATGGCCACGGGTCTCGCGCGCCCGCTGGCGTCGGCCTCCTTGAGCTCCATCTGCACGCACATGAGCCCCACCACGCGCCCGTCGTCGCTGATGATCTTCACGGGATTCGTGTGGTATCGGAACATGATGCGCTCCTCGAGGGCCTCGTCGATCTCGGCCGTGATGGCGGGCATCTCGTTGCGGGTGCGTCGGTAGACGACGCTCACGTTGGCGCCGAGCCGCTTGGCCACGCGGGCACAGTCCATGGCGGTGTTGCCGCCGCCCACCACCACCACGTCACGGCCCAGCTGCACCTTCCTGCCGCTGTGGATGTCCTTCAGGAATTCAACGCCGGTGTAGACGCCGCGGGCATCCTGGCCCTCGACCCCGATGGAAACCCCGATCTGGGCGCCCAATCCCAGGAAGACGGCGTCGTAATCGCCCGTCAGCTGGTCCATGGGAATGTTGACTCCCACCTTGGTGTTGCACTCGAGATCAATGCCCAGCTTCAAGATGTTGTCGATTTCACGGCTCAGCACATCCTTGGGCAGGCGGTAGGCCGGAATGCCCCAGCGCATCATGCCGCCCGGCTCGCGCTCGGCCTCGTAGACCTTCACCTTGAAGCCGCGCCTGGCCAGGTGGAAGGCACACGACAGCCCCGCCGGTCCCGATCCCACCACGGCGATCTTCTCCCTGCGCTGGGTGAGCACTTCCTTCTTGTGCTCCAGGCGATGGTCCAGACCGTAGTCGCCCACGCAGCGCTCGGAGCTGTTGATGGCGAGCGGGGTGTCGAAATCCCGCCGATTGCAGCCGTCCTCGCAGGGGTGGGGGCAGACGCGGCCGCAGGTGGCGGGAAACGGGTTGGTGCGGGTGAGGACGCGCCAGGCAGCCTCGTAATCTTTCCGGTCCGCCAGGGTGCGCAGGAATCCCCGGATATCGTTGCCGATGGGGCAACCGTGGCTGCAGGGCGGAGTCTGCATGAGATACAGGGGCTTCAGGGTCCGCCAGGAACCGGTCTTGTAAGGGACCACATTCCTCAGGTCCAGTGCTAATCCTAAGGGCAGTTTTTCCATATGTGGGTTGAACCTCGCTGTGTGGTTTCGAGTTTCGGGTTTCTGACTGCAACTCCAGATAGTCGAGTGTCCACTATCCGGGTCGCCAATCCGTCGGTTTTCAAGCCGGAATCCGCAAAGGAAGCCTGGATGCCGGCTGAAAGACCGCCGGCATGACGGGGCGACAATGGACACATTCTTCTGTGAGACTGCACGAAGTCACGTTCGACGCCTTCGGTCACAGGTTGAATTTTTCGATGTTCTGGTCGGCGATGGCCTGGATGTCGGCCACGGCCGCCGTCGGCACCCCTTTCTTGAAGAGATGGCGGAACCGGCCCTGGAGCTTGAGATACTCCTCGACGGGCTTCTTGTTGGGGATCTTCACGACGCCGGTGAGCTTGCCGTCCACGATCTCGAAGACCGGAAAGAGGCACGTGTCCTTGGCCAGGCGGCACATGAGCACCGTGAGATCACCCGTGTGGCCCCAGCCCAGGGGACAGGGCGCCAGGATGTGCAGGTACTTGGGTCCCTCGATGGCCAGGGCTTTCTTGACCTTTCGCTGCAGGTCCCGGAAGTCGTCCACCGTCGCCGTGGCCACGTAGGGAATGCCGTGGTCGGCGGCGATGAGGGGGAGGTTCTTTTTGCGGGTCCTGTTTCCCGTGGGCGTCGTGGTGGTGCGGGCCCCGAGGGGCGTGAAGCTCGAGCGCTGAACGCCCGTGTTCATGTACGCCTCGTTGTCGTAACAGACGTAGAGCACGTTGTGGCCCCGCTCGAACATGCCGCTGATGCACTGGAAGCCGATGTCGGCGGTGCTGCCGTCGCCGCCCTGGGCGATGATGTTGACCGGCCCTTTCTTCAGGGCCTTGTACGCCGCGTCGACCCCTGAAGCCACGGCCGCCGAGTTCTCGAAGAGGCTGTGGAGAAAGGGGATGCGCCAGGACGGGTCGGGATACGGGGAGCTGAAGACTTCGAGACAGCCGGTGGCCACGCAGGCGATGGTGTTCTCGCCGGCGGCGTCGGCCACGAGCCTGGCCGCCAGGGCCTGTCCACAGCCGCCGCACGCCCGGTGGCCGCTGGCGAACAAATCCTTCTTTTCAACCCGGTTCAGATCTTCTGCTTTGATTTCCATGGCTATAGGTCTTTCTCCGCTATGATGTCCTTCTTGAGGCCGAGAAACTCGAGATCCACCGGCTCTTTCTCGACGCGCTCCACCATGATCCGCAGGTCGTCCATGGAAATGTTCCGGCCGCCGAGGCCCGCCACGAAACAGCTGATGTGCCGCTCCGCCTTGTCCGAGCGCGGGAACGACCAGCGTACGTCGCTGGCGAGGACTCCGCCCCTGCCGAGGGACACGGACTTCTCGAGCACCACGATGTTCCGTTTGTCCTTGAGGGCCCTGTAGACTTCCTGCTTGGGGAAAGGTCGGTAGGAGCAGATCTGAAGCAGCCCCACCCTTCTTCCCTCCTCCTCCAGCCGGTCGATGAGCTCCTTCACGGTCCCGACCACGGAGCCCATGGTCACGATGACGAGATCGGCGCCGTCCAGCTTGTAGGGCTTAACCAGCCCCCCGCTGTTGCGCCCGAACGCCCTGGCGAAATCAGCGCTGACCTCGCGGATGGTGTCCTCGGATTTCTCGAGGGCCCGGTGCAGAATGTAGCGGGTTTCCATGTAGAATCTCGGGTCCGCGTACAGGCCGATGCCGCGGGGCCAGCGCGGGTCCACGATGTGGCGCGGCTTGAAGGGCGGCAGGTAGTCGTCCACCTGCTTCTGGTCCGGAACGTCCACGGGCTCGAAGGCGTGGGTCAGGATGAAGCCGTCCATGCACACCATGGTGGGCAGGTTGGTCTTTTCGGCGATCTTGAAGGCCTGCATGTGGAGATCGGCGGCCTCCTGGTTGTCCTCGGCGTGCATCTGGATCCAGCCGGCGTCCCGCACCGTCATGGAGTCCTGCTGGTCGTTCCAGATGTTGAGGGGCGCCGAAATGGCCCGGTTGGCGCAAGTCATGACGATGGGAAGTCTCATGCCCGCGATGCAGTAGATGACCTCGGTCATGAGCAGAAGCCCCTGGGATGTCGTGGCCGTGTACGCACGCGCACCGGCGGCGCTGGCCCCGAGCACCACCGAGGCCGCCGCGAATTCGCTCTCCACGTTCACGAACTCCGCATCGAGCTTTCCGGTCTCCACGATCTCGGCAAGCCCTTCCACGATATGGGTCTGGGGGGTGATGGGATAGGCCGAAATAACGTTGGGCCGGCAGAGGGCCACCACGTCGGCAACGGCATGGGAACCTTCGATCTGTTTAAGCATGTTCCTTCCTCTCCTGAATGATCTCGTGGGCCCGTTCCATGGCCGCCACGTTGTTCGTGCCCACCGCCCCGGGGAACTTCTCCATGATGGCCTGCTGCACCGCCTCCAGACTCACCAGCCCCGTGATGGAACAGAAGGCCCCGATCATGATGGCGTTGGGGATGGGGCGCCCGATGATCTCGAGGGCGATCTCCGTCGCCGGAATGGTTTCCACCGTCGCCGTCGTCTTGAGATTGAGGTCTTCCGACCTCACATTGGCGTTCACCAGCACCAGGCCGCCCTCCTTGAGGCCGTCCAGCACCGGCACCGAATCGATGAGATACTGGTCCTGCACGATGAGGTAGTCCGGAGTGCGGACATCCTCCCGGACCCGGATCTTCTTGCTGTCGATGCGCACGAAGGCCTGCACCGGAGCCCCCACGCGCTCGGCTCCGAAGGATGGAAATGCCTGGGCGAACTTGCCGTCCTTAAAGGCCGCTATGGCCAGCAGCTCGGCGGCCGCCACGTTCCCCTGGCCGCCACGTCCGTGAATGCGTATCTCGATCATGAGGATTGTCCTGTGAAAGAAGGTTTGTGGTTTGTGGTTTCTGGTCTCTGGTTTCTGGTTGGAGGGATGGTGGGGGGCGGGCACGGAGATCGCGTGCCCGCCTTTTTATCCGAATGGCCTGGCCCGGAGGCGGGTGATGCGCCCTACTCGGCTTCCAGTTTGGCGTCCATGAGGCGGCGCGAGGCCACATCGTCGGTGGTGTAGTCCGGAAGGAGGATGGGGGCCACCATGGGGTTTTCAACCCCGGCCTCGGCCAGCTCGCGCTCGAATCGCGTCACGTGCTCCAGCGTCAGGCTCTTCACCTCGACCCCGTTTTTCACATACTCGGCCGCGCTCATCCCCGCCCGGCGCCCGAAGGTGATGACGTCCTGGAGGCTGTTGCCCATGAGCCGGTTTTCACCGTGCACCCCGCCCACGCACTCCCCCGCGCTGTAAAGACCCGGGATCGTCGTCTCGCATTTGGCGTTGATGGCGATTCCCCCGTTCTGGTAGTGAAGCGTCGGAAACACCAGCATGGGGTCCTTGCTGATGTCGATCCCGTGCCGCTCGAACTGGATGAACTTCGCGGGAAGCTCCCGCCGCACCGTCCCCTCCCCGTGCAGCAGATCGATCATAGGCGAATCCAGCCACAGCCCGTAGCGCCCCGTCGGCGTCACCACCGCCTTCTTCTTCTCGAAAGCCTCCTTGATGAGCTCGGCCGACTCCACGTCCCTCGGCTCGAGCGGAAAGCAGAACTGCTCGCCGTCCACGTTCAGCACGTGGGCCCCCAGACCCCGCACCTTTTCCGTGATCAGCAGCCCCACGTTCTGCTCGGGATAGGCCACCCCCGTCGGGTGGTACTGGGTCGAGTGCAGGCACGTCGTTCCCACCCCAGCCCGGTAGGCCATGACCACCCCGTCCATGGTGGCCCCGTAGTGGTTGGTCGTCGCAAACCCCTTGATGTGGAGCCTTCCGTTTCCCCCCGTCGCGATGATGACCGCCCGGGCCCGGGCCACGAAAAACTCCCGCGTTTCCATGTTGTACAGAATCGCTCCCCCGCACTTGCCCTCGCTGTCGAGCAGCAACTCAACCGCCGGGCAGAACTCCAGGGACACGATCTTGTCCATGCGGTTTCTCGCCTCGTCCCGCAGCACCCGCATGATCTCGGCCCCCGTCATGTCGCCCGCCGAGTGCATCCGCTTCCGCGAAGACCCGCCGAAATGCCGCACGCTCAGCCTGCCGTCCGGAAGCTTGTTGAACATCATGCCCAGCGACTCCAGCCACGCAATGGAGAGCGGCGCGTCGTGGGCCAGGGCCGCAACGAGATCCGGCTGGTTCGTGAAGTGCCCGCCCCCTATGGTGTCCAGATAATGGTAGAAGGGCGAATCGCACTCCTGCGTCGCCGCCTGGATCCCCCCCTCGGCCATCATGGTGTTGGCGTCCCCGTGGCGCAGCTTGGTCGTCATGATGACGCTCGCCCCGGCCTCGGAGGCCATGAGCGCCGCCGACGTCCCCGCTCCGCCGCCCCCCAGGATCAAAACGTCCGTTTCGAAGTCGATCTTCGAAAGATCCACCTTCTCGGGCCGGAGCATCGATTTCGACTCCAGCATCCGCGTGATCTCCTCCGGGAAGGCCTTCCCCTTGTCCGGGCCCACGCGCACCGCCGAGCGCCCCTCCTTCTGGTAGTCCGGGTGGAACTTCTCCAACACCACCGCCCGTTCCTCCAGGCTGAGGGCCGGGAAGTGCTCGCCTCTTCGCGCCATGGCCACCCGCTCGGGCCGCGTGGCCTCGACCCGCTTGATCAGCTCTCTCATCTCCGGCGTGTAACTCATCGCTTTTCCACTCCTCAAACTTGATCAAAGACTCTCTCACCACGAAGGGCACGAAGAACCCCAAAGGGTTCTCCCTCCGCGTCTCCGCGTGAGCATGCTTTTTAAATCATCCACCGGCATCCGGCTCAGGGCCCGCTCCAACTGGAAACTGGAAACTAGAGATACCGCGCGTCCTGGGGACGCCAGGTGCCGGGAGGCGCCAGGTCCGGCTCCCGCTCCCGCTCCTTGTAGAGCCTCTCGAGCTCGGCATGGGGCATCTTCTGCAGGCTCTCCAGCATGGCGTCGTATTTGCCCGACTCGATCTCCGCCACCCGGGCCTTGAGGTGCTCGGCCCGCGCCTGGATGTACTTGCCGAAGATCCTCCGGGCCAGCTGCGCGATGTGGTACTGGGGAAGCTCCCCCATGCAACGGCTCGCGCACAGCCCGCACTGGATGCAGTCAAACGACAGGTGCGCCGCCCGCTCGATGTCCCCCTGCTTGAGGGCCGAGATGTAGTCGAGCACGTTCACCCCCATGGGGCAGGCCTTGGTGCAGCTGTTGCACGCCACGCAACGGAATATCTCCGGGTAAAGCGCATGGATCGTTTCGGCCACCGGGTTCAGCTCATCCAGGTTGTACGGAGCCCGGTTCGCCGGATAAAAGGGAATCTGCGCCAGGTACATGTCGGGCTCCACCACCGTCTGGCAGGCCAGACCGAACCGCAGCTTGTACTCTCCCGCCTTGCGGTACACCGTCGGGCACGCCCCGCAGATGCCCCCGCGGCACCCGCAACCCCGCAGAAACCTGAACCCCACGTACTCCATGGCCTTCATGATGGTCAGCGTCTCCGGAACCTCGTAGCGCTTCCCCATGACGAATATCGGGATCGTCCGCGCCCCCTCGGGCAGTATGGCCCGGTCCCCCGTTGCCATCTGGTGCTGTTGTGCTTCAGACATCGTCCTGGTCTCCTTGAACACTCGCGTTTCGAATCATCCTTGCTCGTACAAAAAAAAAGACTGCACCAGCCCAATCGAATACAGCGGCCACCTCTCGAGTCGTCATTCCGGCAGGCTTCCAGCCGGAATCCACCAAGAAGAACGGGATGCCGGCCTCAAAACCGCCAACATGACAAGTGACAAAATGAACCTCTTATGCAGCGCAGATGAACCAGGGCCCCGGCGCAGGCGCGCAGGGGTCACGGCCCGGCCGGAGCTCCGGCCGGGTGCCTGCACTTGAGAAACTCCAGGGCAGAGGCGTCGCTGAGATCGAACCGGCAGACCGCATCGTCCAGCCCCAGGGCCACGGCCAAAAGCTGCGTGAAGTAGTAGACCGGTACCTCCCGGCTCAGCTTGCCAAGCGCCATGAGCTTCTTCTGGGTCTTTCCGAGGTTGTACTCGCAGAGCGGGCAGCTCAGGATCAGCGAGTCGGCACCGGCATCGAGGGCCCCCTGGAGGATCGAGGCCGAAACATCCAGGGCCGCCTCGGGATGGGCCAGGATCTGGTACGAACCGCAGCAGAGGGTCTTGTCGGCGAAATCCACCGGCTCGGCATCCAGGGCCCGAAGAAACTCCCCCATGAGCGCGGGCTGACCCGGGGCCTCGATGGCCACATCCCGGGGACGAAGCAGCGTGCACCCGTAGTACGGGGCCACCTGCATCCCCGAAAGGGGCTTTTTCACCTTCGAACGCACAGCCTCCCAGCCCACCCGGTCCCGAAGGAAGGTGAGAAAGTGCACCACCTCCACCTCCCCCGAGTAGTCCTTCTCCTCGTCCATGAAGGCGTTGATGGTCCCGCGCTTCACCTCGTCTTCCCGCATGAGCCGGTTGGCGCGGGCCAGCGTGTTGTAGCACATGGAGCACAGCGTCACCACCGTATCGCTTCCCTGCTCCAGGGCACGCACCAGGTCCCGAATCGGCGCCACCTGGTGGATCAGGTCGTCCTCCGAGAGCGAGTGCACCGCTCCGCAGCAGTTCCACCGCTCCAGCTCCTCCAACTCCACCCCAAGCGCCCGCAGGGACGCCAACGCCGACTCCTCGAGGTTCCTTGCCTTCGTCTTCAACGTGCATCCAGGATAATAGCTGACTTTCATGCCTCTCCCCGTTAACTCGTGAGCTTCCGAAAGCAGCTCACCATGGCGATCTGCGGAAGCTCACGCAGCACCTCTTCATCCAGCTTCGAAACCTCCACCATGTCCACGTTCCTGCGAAGCCTGAGCTGCCGGATGGCCTCCATCACCCGCGCCATGTCGATCCCGCGAGGACAGTTCACCGTGCACGTGTGGCACGACGCGCACGTCCAGCACGTCTCCGTCTTACCCACCGCCTCCTCGAGACCCAGCTGCGCCATGCGCATCACACGCCGCGGCATCGTGTCCATGTGTCCCGACATCGGGCACGCTCCACCGCACGTCCCGCACTGGAAGCAGTCCTGGATGTTCTGACCGCTCAGCTCCATCACCTTCTCGATGAACTCGCTCTTCACCGTCTTCTCGGATATCTCGATCGGCATGGCTTTCCTC
>Ga0073932_1003343_pt1 | contig 21755 bp, 21 predicted proteins | sample DewCreD2012metaG_FD_76967 | JGI IMG/M metagenome (GOLD analysis project Ga0073932, IMG submission 76967) | Hot spring sediment bacterial and archeal communities from British Columbia, Canada, to study Microbial Dark Matter (Phase II) - Dewar... ...
ATCTATGAGCGGACTATTACACCATTTGGCAACTCTGCCAAAGTAGATGCCCAAAAGAAATGGATTGGAAAGAGAGCCTATGTGATAGTAATCAAAGACTAGTCATTTATGCAACACAGCATTCTTGATTGATAAAGATATTGAACGGTCTTAAAGACAAAGCAACCGCTGTCAAGCGGATTCTGAGAATTCTTACAGGTGTTAAGAGCCATTCCGTCATTTGGAAGATATGTTTTGCGCCTGGTAAACCGGCGGAAATTTTGTATCGCAATACAAATCGCAATTTCGCAAAATAATGATACAGCCACATTAGTACTGTATACAGCCCGCACGGGCAACAAAATATCTTCGCCAAATGCTTTCACCAATGCCATTATTGCATTTATATTTGTATCGCTATGCAACAGTGATACCATCAGGAGTATTCATTATATACATAACCTGAATCACATGGCAATCGCAACCTTTAATAATTCTATGAGATAAGGTGAGATAAGGATGAAAAAAAGCCAGGTGACTGTATTCATAATTCTAGGTGCAGCTCTTATCGCCATTATCGCTCTTGTTATATACATGGCAGGCATGAAAGAAGATACACCTCCAGATAACCTAGATAAGACCAAGGCAGACATAACCAATTTCATAAAAGGCTGCATAAGCCAGCAGAGCAAGGAAGCTCTCGATACATTGGCTCTTGGCGGCGGGACATTTACCCCAAGAAGCCATGCCAGGCAGACTGCAGGAGAGACCATCCTTTTTTTCCCTACGCTTTTTGATGCAGAACAAGAGCTTGAGGATGCGCTTGACCATTCTCTTCCAGGCTGTATAAACCTTGAAAGCTACAGAAACCAAGGTTATATCATTGAAATGGGTATGCCAAAAACAACTGCCAGAATAGGCAGAGAGCTTTTGACCATAACGGTTAAGCTGGAGTTGAACATCTCCAAAGACTCTGCCACTACCAGGCTTGATTCTTTCTCAGAATCATTATACCATCCGTTCAGGGAGCTTCATGACATAGCGCTTGACTTGATGAATTCTGAAACAGTGGAGTCAAATTATGACAAGGAATATGCCATGCTCAGGAACAAGGGGATATCTGTAGAGATACACAGACCTTATCCAGATACATTATACAGAATCGAGAAGACAACACCGCAAGGCAAGGTAACCTGGTACATGAATATAACAGGAGTTGACACTGCCGGAAAAGTTGTCCTTTTGCCCAAGGCACCTACCAGGCAGGCATGTATAGACACAATACATGAGCAGTGCTACATGAACAAGGAAAGCTGTGACCCGCCTCTAAAGAGAGGTGATACAGCATTATGCCCCGAAAATTCTAAGCTTGATTATGGGTGCTGTGTCACCAATGAAGGCTGCGAGACTATGCTTAAGAAAAGCGAATGCAAGGGAAAGTTTGAGGAGAAGCTATGCAGTGAACTGTCATGTCCAAACCTGGACTGCCAGTCCACATACAACCCAAAGGACGGCAGCAATACAGGAGAGAGCAGAATGAATTCAGAGTCATGGTGTACATATGAGTCGAGACCAGGCTGGGGAAGGGATTATGTCGGGACAAGGCATTACAAGCACTCATGTGTAAATGGCGTGGAATACATAGAGGAATGCAGGGACTTTCGGGAAGAGCTGTGCACAAGAGACACCGTCCTATTGAACGGGAACAAGATAAACAGGGCAGAATGCAAGACAAATAGATGGTATGATTGTACAAACCAGGATGACAGGAACAATTGTCTTGACACTCAAAAAAGGGACTGCATGTGGATGCCGGATTTCTTCACGCCATGGTATAATAAGAACAAATGCGTACCCTTTGTCCCGCCTGGATTCAGGTTCTGGGAAGGGGAGGGAGAAGAGATCTGCAATATTGGAAGCGAGACCCCGCAAAGCTCGGCAAAGAAACATCCGAAAACCTGGTCATACGGAAATTTCCTGTCATGCATAAGGCTTGGCGACTGCGGCAATTACAGGAACGCTGCCGACAAGATAACAGAGGGCGGCTATTTCCATCCCCTTGGAAAGCCCGAGCCTTGGGTTTACTGGGACAACGGCTGGATTTACGACGGCGGAAACTACGGGATAACCGAGCTTTCCGGCAAGTATGGGATGGAAGCGACTCAGATGCCTGCAAGTGGGGGCTCAGGGCTTGTCACCTGCGCCCTCTGGGAACCGCCATGGAGCAATTCAGACTGCGAACTCTGCAACAGCGACCCGAAAAGGCCCTGCACAGAGTATAAATGCAAGAGCCTGGGGAGGTGCTATTTTGACGAAGGGAAATGCACCAAAAGACCTGTGCCAAGGCAGCAGTTCAAGATAAGCCTTGATAATGCCGCATTGAGCCAGGGATACACTGCGACCTCTGTCATAAGCGACTATTACACTGATGCGACGAAAGTCACAGTCACCCCGGATATAAAGAGCTATGAGAACTTCACATTCGGAATAATTTCAGAAAAAGTTGCAAGATGCCGCCTCAGCCTCAGGCCGCCGATGGTATCTGAAGAGGATTATGTCAGGATTCTAGGCGCGGGATTCTATCCGACACTTTGGATGAGCGATGCTAAGGCAGCACTTAAGCATAACATAACACTCAGGCTTCCTGCGCCTGACACCTCAGTCATGCTTATGCCAAGATGGCAGATATTCGTGCTTTGCACTGATAGTGAAGGCAATAGCAACAAAGATTTCTATCTTGATGTCAATGTGATTGATGCTGCAGGAAAACCCAGGATTCTAGGCTATGAGCCAAAGCCAGTTCCAGGTAAGGCGACAGAGGTCGAGATATCTGTAGACAGGCCTTATACTAAATGCTCATACGGACCGCCAGGAGCCATGCAGCAGCTTGGATGTGCAGATAATGTGATGCAGTTCTCTATGGACTATGGCTTCGCATATATATGCAGGGACATGGTCACTTACCAGGAAGGAGCAGAATTCGACTGCAGCTAAGGATAGCAATCCTGCCTGCAGTAAGTGTTGCTCTGGGGGCTTCTCTCATTTTCACTGCAGAACTTGTCGCCGCAGATGCCCTTGTCTGCGACCTCCTTGTTGCCTTCCTTATACTGTTCAGTATTCTCTACCGGCGGAGGGCAACAGGAAACTAGCAAGATAATTGCTAAAAATGCGAGAGCTTTCATTTTATCACCTTGTCAAATGCTTTGATACCTTTTCTGGCAACCGTGTATAAATAGTTTTTGATTTCCAGGCTGCAGCACAAAGTACCAGAAGGTAGAAATACTGGCTGTAGGTGAGATATAGGAATGTCTGTTCGGCCCTAAAAAACTCAATGACGAACCTTACAGCAGAATATGAGATGAGATATGCGAGGATTAGCGCTCCTTCGGGATGCTTTGCCTTCTTCACCCACAATACAACGAAAAAAGCCATGAGACCGTTTGCAGCATCGTAGAGCTGAAATGGATGCGTGGCTATGCCAAACTTCTGCCAGAACACAGAGGGCTTGCCAATGCAGCAGCCGCGGAAATAGCAGCCGAGCCTGCCGAAGAAAACAATAAGCCCCCCTCCAAGAGCAAATAGATCAAGATGTTTCCATATCGGGAGCTTCCTTATCCTGCAATAAGCATAGGCGCCCGCAAGCGAACCTGCCACGACCCCGCTTGATGCAGTATAGAAACGCGATATGTCAAAAAGGCTTGCAGGGTTGTCCCACAAAAAAAACACAGCCAGCTTTCCTGTAATTATTCCAGAAACTGTAGAGAAAACGAACATCCAAACAACTGTTTCTGTCTTTATGCGTTTTTTTGATGCCTCATAGACTGCACAGGCAAGCATCGCGAAGATACCTGCTCCTAGGAATAAAAGCCAGATGATGTCACGCCACATGCCAGGCAGGAACCATGCATGGCTTAAATACTTTGGCAAGCAGATTAAAACCTATCCTGTATAATCACAATAGAGTAATCCTGACCGCCAAATGGTTATCAGACTTCTGTCCTTTGACCTTAAGCATTCCAAGTTTACAGATTTGCTTAGATGCTAGAAAGCGTTCAGACTTAACTATACCAAGAACAGAAATTTTTTCAGCTTACTTACCTTGCAGTAGAAGGTTTTTCTTGTCAACCGTTACCAACCCTCCATCTACCTCTGAATGCAAGGTTGGCAACTGGCTTCTGCCCGGTTTTGGAAAGCTTTTAATAAAGCAATACTGATTTGTATAAGCATGGAAAGGATGTTTGATTTCGTTAGATATCTTGTCCTTGGGGCTGTTTCAGGCATAATTTCGGCACTCGTGGACAAGCCGCTCACAAAAGGCCTTATGTTCTTTGTCTTCATCGCAAGTGTGTTTCTCATTTTAATCACTATCCTATATCCTGAAGATGTCGAGATTAGACAGACCAGGATCAACCAATATCTAGGCAGATGAGATACATAAGGCAATTAGGCTTGATAGGCAGCCAGAAAAGGCTTGCCAAGAAGAGGGTTGCAGTGATAGGTCTTGGAGGGCTTGGATCGACAGTATCCCAGATGCTATGCAGAGCAGGAGTGGGTACCATCCACTTATATGATTTTGATAAGGTAAGCATATCTGACTTGCACAGGCAGATACTCTATCATGAGGGTGATGTTGGAATCAAGAAATCCATTCTTGCCAAAAAGAAACTATTAAAGATGAATTCCAAGACAAAGGTTTTTAGTCATGACCTGAAGATAGACGCAAAGACCATCAAATCCCTGCCTGAAACAGACCTTATTTTAGACTGCACTGATAATATCACTGTACGGAAAGTTATTAACATGCATTGCATCAGAAGAAGGCTGCCATGGGTCCATGGTACAGTTGACGATGAGGCTGGCATGGTCGCTGTGTTCGTCCCTGGGAAAGCCTGCTATGAATGCCTTATGCATGGAAAAAAGGATTCATCCAGAAAACAAATCCTAGGCACTTATCCTGTTGTTGTCGGCGGATTGCAAGCTACAATGGCATTAAATAAGCTGCTAGGCAAGACAAATGATGCATTATTCATTGGCTTCAATGACTTTCACCTTAAAAAAATCAAGATAAAGAAAATGAAAGAATGCCGGGCATGCTCTAATAGAACTCACCTCTGATACTGCTTGCTCCTGCTTTTATCCTGACATCTATTGTCTGATTACCTGCCGCATAAGACCTGCTGTAGTATGACTCGCCGTCCTTTCTGAATCCCGGCATATCAAAGCTGCTTACACCATGCTCAGCCTTTACGACAACTGAAGCATCCTTAGGAAACTTCAGCAGAAGGGAGCTCGCTCCAGTGTCTATATCAACTTTGGTAGGGTAATCGGCAAACACTATTGTTGTCTTTGTCGCACCTGTGTCCATCTCGAGCCTACTCACTTTCAGGCCTGTCAGGTCAATCATCGCATCAGCTGCGCCGTAATCCATTGTGATGGAGTAGACCACATCAGGCGAGAGGCCAAGCTGCCATTCATCCCCTTTATTCCAGAAAGTATGCTCTGCTTTCCTTTCCAGCCTTATATCCATCACATCATTATCAATGCTGCTTGCCAAGACAGGCTCTTTTACATCAGAAGTCAGGAGCTTCGCATCGAGGAAACTGCCTGAGCCTCTTGCAATTCCAAGCTTGCCTGCAGCGTAGCTCACTCCAAGGTCTACGTTACCAATGCCCTGGACTGAACCGACATCCCTCCTTATCTCCCTAACAGGTCCTGTTGAGAGATGCAGATCTCCAATGCTTACTATCGCAAGAATTATGGTAAGCGCAGACAGCAGACCTATCAACTCCCTGCATCTGAATATGATGCAGAGACCTATGAGGATCAGGCCAACAGGCCAGTATGGGGCAATGACCTTGATGAAACCAAGGCTTATGATGCCCATGTTCCTTAAAAGCCAGAGGATTCCTATCACAACTACAAGAACGCCAGCTGCAATCCTGCCATATCCCCGCGTCATTCTGACCGCCTTGCTATTATATATATGCCTATTGCGATTATCATTGCAGGCCAGATGTAACTCCAGCTAAACCAGCCGAAGATATTCTTCAATAGAAGGCCTGTTCCAAGTATTATAAGCAATCCTCCTGCAAGCAGCCTGCCCCGCCCTATCTTTCTCTCTTTCTCGACATTTTCGATTTTCTCTGTGATCTTTTTTGCCACCTTCTCAGCCTCCGTGTCCTTTGTAATCTTCTGCTCCGGATTGACCGGAACGATTATCCAGGCTATGAGGTAAATTATTATCCCAACGCCTGTTGTCAATGCGATTAGCGCGGTTATCAGCCTCACCCAGACCGGATCCACCTCGAAATACTCTGCTATACCACCGCATACACCTGCGATTATCTTGTCTTTCCTGCTCCTGTAAAGCTTCTTTGGTTCTGCCATGTTTTTCACCTTATCTTTGGACAGTCTTTGCCCTTTATCAATGAGATGTAGGTATCCTACATGCCCTACCATATCAGGCGGTCGGGGCTGATTTATATACTTGGGGAAGGAAAGATATATAGGAATCCTACATCACAATATAAAAAATCCTATGCATCAATGCAGTTAATCAAAACTAAGGGGGCGAAAATGGACATAATCATCAAAATTTTTATCTCAGCAGTGATAATCGCGTTTTGCGGATATATCTACTTTAAGACTGACAGGATATTCAGGCTGTCCTCACATAAAGGGATAAGGTCGTTTAGGGATGCCTTCATGTTCTTCGGTCTCGCTTTTATCTTTAATATTGGTGTTGTAGCATTCAAAGACTACCCTAACCAGGTAATGCTCCTTATGGGCCTGCATATAGCATTTAACTATACCCTCGCTATGGGTGGGTTCTTGCTCGTCTACAGCCTCGTTTGGAAAGATATGGCTGCTGACTGGCAATACGTTCTGCATGCCGCTGCACTCTCTCTTGCTGCAATAGATTTCTTCTACATGAGGTATGCGATATTCATCTCACAGCTAGCCATCTTAGGCTATGGCATAGTAGTCAGCTTCTCAAGCTATAAACAAGGAAAGCAGCCCATGAGGCAGCTCCTTTTCATAGCTATTGTGATAGCGTTCATAGGATATGCCATCAATCTCTTTTCAGCTATTTTCAGCGCGCAAATCCTCTGGCTATGGCTTTTCGCCTACATAATCACGCTTGCAGCTTTTGCAATTCTAAGTCTTGCTGTGGCAAAGTCGCTTGGAGGACAGCATGGCTAAGAAAAGAGAGCGACTTGAAGTGATATATGATATCCTGAGCGCAATCAGGGATGATGGAAATAGAATAAAGCCCACACGCCTGCTCCATAAGAGCAACCTATCGCCCCAGATGTTCAAAGAATATGTGTCGGAGATGAATAAGAAAGGGTTCTTGGCTGAGCAGGGCGAGGCAGGGAAAAGGCATTACTCGCTCACTGACAAGGGTTTCCGTTTCCTGGAGCAATACAAAGTCATCGTCAAGTTCATCGATGATTTCGGGCTGTAATAATAGTAAGCTTGTAATCTAAACTTATAAACATAACTAACTTTATAGATTATTTAACAAAGTATAGATTATTTAACAAAGGGACATTTCTTTTATTACATGATGAGTCCACCAGCATGATGAGGCCACAGAGGAATTGATAAATTCTATCTCATGATTGCTTTGGAAAAGAATATTCCACAAGAATCAGCAATGCTTATAAGCCTGCTTCCAAGACCGGCAATCATGGACACCATCAAGAAGCTCTATCTGTATCGGCTCATAGCCAGCTTCACTTTCATCGCACCCATCTTTGTCCTGTTCCTGCAGGATAACGGGCTTTCCATGACGCATATCATGACCCTGCAGGCAATATATACCCTTACCATGCTATCTTTCTCCATTGTCTCAGGAAGCCTCGCAGACAGGATAAGCAGGAAGGCCATACTGGTGCTTGGCTCCATAATGCAGCTTCTCGGATATGGGCTCTATTCAATAAGCAGCAGTTTCATGCAGTTTGTGGGAGTAGAGATTCTACTTGGCATATCAATAGCGATGTGGGACAGCTCATACTCCGCGTTCATATATGACACTTTGAAAGAGCAGAAGAGAACAAAGGATTATAAGAGAGTGTTCGGCAATGTGTTCGCGCTCCTATTCCTTGGGATGGGGATATCAGCGCCGATAGGGTCGTTTCTCGCTTCCTATGACTTGAGGCTGCCATTTTACATGTCAATAATACCTTCTGCTTTGGCTGTCTTTATCGCAATAGGTTTCAGGGAGCCAAAATACAAGAAGAAAGAGATGCCGTATCTCGGACATTTAAGCTCAACAATCAAATACTGCTGGAACAAAAAACGCATCAGATACCTTATTCTCCTTGGCTCTATAACATACAGCGTGCTATTCGCCGCTTTCTTCACATATCAGCCGTATTTCCAAGCAGCTGGGCTTCCTATCGCATATTTCGGTTTTGTCTATCTGCTCCTTGAGATATCTACAGCTGCCGGCGCTAGGTATGCAGGCTGGCTTGAAGGCATACTTAAAGAGGAATTGTATCTGTTGATTATTACGGCAATGCCTATGTTCGGCCTCCTCATCATGGCTTATAACCCAATAATAGGAATTGGGATTACCCTTCTACTTGGCTTTGCGAGCGGAATGCTTGAGCCTGCCCTTACCGATTACCTAAACAGCTGCACAGAATCATATCACAGAGCCACCGTCATCTCTGTATATGGAACTTTTTTTGGTCTATTATCAAGCTTAATGCTCATCGCAATCGGATATTCGATAGACAATGCAGGGCTTTCGGTGTCGCTCCTTGGTCTTGCCGGCATTGCCAGCTTGAATTTGCTCGTTCTTCTAGCTTTAAGGAAAGAAAGGTGCTAGTCACTGATATACTATATCACCACAATACATTTAGTGCAGAAATCATTACATAATAACGCCAAATATATCTTGAAGTCTAGAAAAGTATATAAACAAGCGCCCCCATCAAAAATACAATATCTTGTGGTACACATTCAGTAGTAACACAACATCTTGTTGGAGGTGATTACAATTAGATGCCCCTATTGTCAATCCAATGACTTGAAAGTTATAGACAAGCGCGATGCTTCTGATTTTGACTCAACGCGGCGCAGACGCGAGTGCCTGGCTTGCAAAAAGCGATTTACAACCTACGAAAGAATAGAGAACGTTGAACTGACTGTCATCAAGAAAAGCGGGACCAAAGAGCCATTCAACAGGCAGAAACTCAAAGATGGCATCCTTAAAGCCTGCGAAAAGAGGCCGGTGTCAATTGAAGCCATAGACAAGGCGCTTGATGAGATAGAGGCAGAGATAAGGCAGATGGACGAGGTTCCAACTTCTGCTATAGGAGAGCTTGCTGTGAAAAAACTCAAGGCTCTTGATGATGTGGCATACATGAGATTTGCAAGCGTGTATAAGTCTTTCGATAACCTTGATTCTTTTAAGAAAGAGATTGAAATGGCTAAAAAAAGAGGGAATAAAACGGAAGTGGCAGAAGTGACACAGGTAAGGAAGAGGAACGGCCAAGTGGTGGATTTTGACAGGCAGAAGATAACTGAGGCCATATTTAAAGCGGCCCAATCAGTAGGCGGAAGCGACAGGACAACAGCAGAAAAACTGACAAAAGAGGTTGTGGAAATTGTCAGCAAAAATTATCAATACAAGATACCAAGCGTCGAAGATGTCCAAGACATTGTAGAAAAGGTCCTTATAGAGAACGGCCATGCGACCACAGCTAAGGCTTACATACTATACAGGGCCCAGCATCAGAAGATAAGGGAGACAAAGAGCACCTTTGTGGATGTGAATAATACCATATCTGAGTACCTTGACAAGCTTGACTGGCGGGTTAACGAGAACTCCAACGAGCAATACTCTTTCTCCGGCTTGTTGCTCCACACAGCAGGCAAAGTCATAAGCAATTACAGCCTGAATTACATATACACTCCTGCTATCGCAGAAGCTCACAAGAAAGGATACGTGCACATCCACGACCTATCACACGGTTTTATAGGATATTGCGCCGGCTGGAGCCTTAAGAATCTTCTCATAAGAGGCTTTGGAGGCATCCCTGGCAAAGTGGACTGCAAGCCTGCAAAGCACATGAACACTGTTGTACATCAAATGGTCAACTATATAGGGTGCCTGCAGATGGAGTTCGCAGGCGCGCAGGCATTCTCAAGCGTTGACACGCTTCTTGCTCCTTTCGTCAAACAAGACAGCATGGACTATAAGGAAGTGAAGCAATGCATGCAGCAGCTTGTTTTTTCCCTCAACATCCCATCCAGATGGGGCTCTCAATACCCTTTTTCCAACCTTACATTTGACTGGACAGTGCCTGATGACATGAAAGCCGAGAAGGCAATAGTAGGTGGCAAGAGGATGGAATTTACGTACGGCGACTGCCAGAAAGAGATGGACATAATAAATAAGGCATTCCTTGAAGTCATGATAGAGGGCGATGCCAAGGGCAGAATTTTTTCATTTCCAATACCAACATACAATCTAACCAAAAACTTCGATTGGGATGGAGAAAACGCAAGGCTTTTGTTTGAACTGACCGCAAAGTATGGTACACCTTACTTCCAGAATTATATCGGCTCTGACTTGGACCCAAAATCGATAAGAGCCATGTGCTGCAGGCTTAACCTCAACCAGCATGAACTCATGAAGAGGCCCGGCAGTATGTGGGGGCCTGGAGACAGCACAGGGTCAATAGGAGTTATGACTCTTAACCTGAACAGGATGGCTTATGAGGCAAAGGATAAGGCTGAGTTCTTCGCAAATATCAAGAGATACATGATTCTAAGCAAAGACGCTCTGGAAATAAAAAGAGAGATAATAGAGAAAAATCTGAAGAAAGGGCTCATGCCATACACCAAGAAATATCTTGGCACTTTCAAGAACCATTTCTCTACGATAGGACTCTGTGGGATGAATGAGGCATGTATGAATCTCATTGGAAAAGACATTAGAACAGAAGAGGGGACACAGCTCGCAATCGAGACACTTGAGTTCATGAGATCGATGTGCATAGAGTTCCAGAAGGAGACAGGCAACCTGTATAATCTTGAGGCAACCCCCGCAGAGTCTACAAGCTACAGATTCGCCATGCTTGACAAGAAGCATCATCCTGATATAATCACATCAGGGGAAAAAGAGCCTTACCTTACCAATAGCACCCAGTATCCTGTAGGAGCGACAGAGGATGCAGTTGAAGCGCTCGAGCATCAGAACAGGATACAGCCGCTCTATACAGGTGGTACGATATTCCACACTTTCCTTGGTGAGAGGATGGAAAGCGGAGATTCCTGCAAAAGACTCGTCCAGAAAATCGCTTACAACACAAAGCTTCCATACTTCAGCATAACCCCAACATTCTCAGTCTGCAATGACCACGGCTATATCAAGGGCGAGCATTTCAGCTGCCCTGACTGCGGCAGCGAAACAGAGGTATATTCAAGGATAGTCGGCTATTTCAGACCTATTAAGAATTGGAATGCCGGCAAACGCGAGGAATTTAAGGACAGGCTGGAATTCAAGGAGGAGGTCACGATGGAGCATCCATTCAAGACAGAGCTTGCTGCAACGTGCAGAACATGCTAAAAAGATACCTGTTTTTCATGACACCTATGTGCCCTAACTGCGCTGAGATACATGACTACATGGCCACTGTGAAGCTGCCGGGAGATGAGATAGATGCAACAGAGGATTCTGGACGTGCTCTTGCAGAGAAATGGGAGGTCATGTCGGTTCCAACCCTGATATTCCTTAGCAATGACGGCAGGGAACAAGCACGAGCGTCAAGCATATCTGAAGTAGAGAAAATAACAAAGAACAGAAGCCTCCTGGACGTCTAGAATGCCCCCAATAAAAGGCCTAAGGAAAACATGCCTTATAGACTTTCCTCCGTACACTTCTGCAGTGATATATATAGCAGGCTGTAATTTCCGCTGTTCATTCTGCCATAACGGAAGCCTGGTTGTGCATGATTCACTGCCTGAAATCCCAGAGAAAGAGATAATGGATTTCCTTATCACAAGGAAGAAATGGCTTGATGCAGTGGTCATATCTGGCGGAGAGCCCACTATTCACAGGGATCTTCCTCTTTTGTGCAGGAAACTGAAAGATATGGGGTATATGGTCAAGCTGGATACCAATGGCTCCAGACCTGAAATGATAAGGCAGCTAATAGATGAGAAGCTCGTTGATTTCATCGCCATGGACATAAAGAATTCACCGGGTAAATATGATGAGACAGCAAACGCTAAGGTAGATATGGCCGCTATCAAGGAAAGCATAAGGATACTTGTCGGTTCCGGGATAAGGCATGAGTTCAGGACTACTGCTGTGCCCGGACATCATGAGAAATCGGATTTCCTGCAAATTGGCGAGATGGTCAAGGGCGGACAGAAGTTTGCTCTGCAGTATTTTAGACCGCAGGGCTGCCTAGAAAAGAGCTATGAGCAAAGAAAGCCGTTTAATATGGATGAGATGAACCTGTTCAAAGCTTACCTCGAGAAGAATATCAAAGCGGAGATCAAGAATGGGTGAAGTCAGGGTAGGAATTAGTGTCATGATACTTAAAGAAAATAAGCTCCTTCTTGGATACAGGACAAATGGACACGGCAAGGATTGCTGGATAATGCCTGGCGGGCATCTTGAGTTCGGCGAATGCTTCTTTGATTGCGCCACAAGACAAAGGAAGAGACAGGGCTTATTGTAGTTCCTGAGGAAGTCTATTCTATAAGGAATGACATAATCTATGGCAAGCATTATGTCACTATAGGCATCAAGGCCAAGTATACTGGCGGCGAACCAAAGGTTATGGAGCCGGACAAGTACAGGGAATGGAAGTGGTTCCAACTAGACAATCTGCCTAAGCCGTTGTCGAAGTACACAAGGAGAGCGCTTGCCAATCACATGAATAAGAGAATTGCCGATAGTGATAGGACAATTTAACCAATCAGCTGCCTGACCTTAAGCACCCACTCATCAGGATCAGAGTCCTTGACCAGAAAATGGCTGACAAGCTCAATATGGCCGTTCTTCCAGTGGATATTGAGCATCGGCTTCTTCTGTCGGGGGTGTATCTCATTATTTATCTTGCTGATGTAGCGGATTGGGATAATAACCTGTTTCCTTGACAGCTTCTTCTTAAATATTATGTACTTGTCAGTCAGCTTCATAGAGCCCATACCCTTAGCGAAAAGCCCATTCGAGAATATCCTATAGTTCTCGACATCAAATGTGCCTTGATATGATGCCTTATTCGCCTTTAAGATCTCTTTGCCATCATCATCTATCACGATGGGTGAAAGATGTTCCTGTCTCCTCTTATAAGCCATTACGATGAACCAAAATACTAAATTCACCACCAGGGCAGCGAGCAAAAATGCGCCAATCTTGAGCCACATGCTGTCCCTGTCTGAAGAGATGTTTATAAATATGACGGATGCCAAAACCGCAAATGCAAGAATACTGCCAAAATGTTTATATAATCGGCAAAGAAACCAATTAACATGCCAAAGAACCCTAGACCCGACTGGGACGAGTATTTCATCAATATCACTAGAGAAGTCGCAAAGAGAAGCACTTGCATGAGCATGAAGAGCGGAGCAGTGATCGTCAAAGACAAGAAAATAATCTCAACCGGCTATTCAGGTGCTCCGCGTAGCACCCTGGACTGCTATGAGAGAGGCGAATGCCTCAGGAGAAAGCTGAATATCCCCTCCGGGCAGAGATACGAGCTCTGCAGGTCTGTCCATTCTGAAATGAACGCCATAATCAATGCCGGAAGGACAGGCGAACATATTGTTGATTCCGATATGTACCTGTGGGGCATGAAGGTATTCAATGGGGAAAACAAGCCGATTGACATCTACCCGTGCTTCATCTGCAAGAAGATGATAATAAATGCCGGCCTAAAAAGGGTCATTACAATGGGGGCTGATGGCAAAATTAAGACATATAATGTCGCTGATTGGGCAAAGGAGTGGCGCGAGAAGGATCTTATAGATGATGCTGCCGTTTACAGCGCCGGGGATTATAAGCAAAAGGATTAAATATAGTATATCTGCCTCTATATACCGATGCTTCTGCAAAACACTTATACCAGGGAAAAGGAAGAGTTTCGACCAATTGAAGACAATATCGTTAAGATGTACAGTTGCGGGCCAACAGTCTATAATTATGCCCACATAGGCAATTTCAGGGCTTTTATTGTTTCTGACCTAATCAAAAGATATCTGAAATACAAAGGATACAAGGTAGTGCATGTGATGAATATCACTGATGTAGATGACAAGACCATCAGAGACTCAAGAAAAGAAGGCCTGAGCTTGAAGGAATTCACAGAGAAATACACAAGATTCTTCCTTGAGGACCTTGCGACTCTGTCCATCCAGCCTGCAGATATCATGCCAAAAGCGACCGAGCATATCCCAGAGATGGTAGAGATAATAAAGAGGCTTCTTGAGACCGGCTATGCATACAGGGCAGAAGACGGGATATACTATAACATCAGGAGATTCAAGGACTACGGCAAACTTGCAGGAATAGACACTGACAAGATGGAAGCAGGGGCGAGCAGAAGGATGGCCAAAGATGAATATGACAAGGAGAATGCACAGGATTTCGCACTATGGAAGTTCTGGGACGAAAAGGACGGCGATGTCTTTTGGGATACTGATATAGGAAGAGGAAGGCCCGGCTGGCATATTGAATGCAGCGCGATGTCAATTAAGCACCTGGGCCCTCATTTCGACATACATACTGGGGGCATCGACCTCGTGTTCCCCCACCATCAAAATGAGATCGCACAGAGTGAGGCATATTCAGGAAGGAAATTCGTGAACATGTGGCTACACAACGATTATATACTTGTTGAAGGCAAGAAGATGTCCAAGTCTCTGGGCAACTTCTACACTCTAAGAGATATCATAGCGAAAGGCCACAAACCAAGCGCAATCAGACACCTGCTCATTTCAGCCCATTACAGGCAGCAGCTGAATTTTACATTCGAGGCCCTACATGCCAGCCAGAAGGCAGTCGAAAGGCTGCAGGAATTATCCAATAAGCTGAAAGACTACAAAGGTGGCGAAGAGAATGAGAAAGCCGATATCCTGGTACTCGAGGCAAGGCAGAGATTTGAGAAGGCTATGGACGACGACCTGAATATCAGCGCCGCAATGTCTGAGATATTCGAATTCGTCAGGCAGATGAACACACTTATTGTAGACGGTAAAATTGGCGATAAAAATGCCAATACTGCGCTTGCTCTGATGCAAGATATTGACAGCGTCCTTGGGCTGATTGACTGGAGCAATACGAAAATACCTGATGATGTAATTGAGCTTTCGCGGCAAAGGGATTTGGCAAGGAGCGCCAAAGACTGGAAAAGAGCAGACTTCCTAAGAAACGAAATCAAAAAGAAGGGCTATGCCGTAGATGATACATCCACCGGCACGAAAATCAAGAAAAACTAATTTATCTTCTTTTCTTCTTCTTCCTTCCGCTCCTGTTCATCGCCACCATTGATACATCGCCTTGTCTGTCGACAAAATACAGGAAGCCATTCTTTTTCTTGATGCCTACTTTCGCAACTTTCATAACTTTCGCCATATATATCACCCAGAAGCTGTCTTTGGTTTTATTCTATATAAAACTTTTGATTAGATGGAGATGATATAACGCCAAAACCAGATAAGAGTGCCCAAAACAGTGCACAGAGATTCCCAATGACGTCTGAATAGCTCAGGAAGCGAATCTCTGCATGGCAGCATCCACCTCAGCTTCATTCATACCGAGCTGCAGGAGAGAGCGCCTTATGTCCTCTGGAGACATCCCTTTTGATAGTGAGAGCTGTATGTATTCCATGAGCTCGCTACTGTCCTCGGCTGGAGCGCTTCCTGCATCTATCTCAAGCATCTTCTTCTGGACATCACGCTGGCTGAAACCTGCGCTAACAAGATTTAACTCTATCTCAGACCTTGAGATGCCTGCCTTCATGGCGGCGATGATGTAGTCCATAAGCTCATCTCCTGTCGATACCTGGACTTCCTGGGCTTTTTCTACTGGATTTTCAATAACTTGGAAAACGCGTTCAACCTCTGCTTCAGAATGGCCAACCTTCATCAGCTCTTTCCTAATTGTGCTCTTATCCATGCCGTCTTTTATAGAATCCCTGACATACTGCAGCACCTCTGAATCAGCCGCCGCATCATAGAGAATTCCTAAGTAAGCAAACCTTGGCTCTATGTCCTCTGGCAGATGCCCTGCCTGAACAAGAGAATCCCTTATATCGTCAACTGACATCCCGGCATGATGGCAGCCAAGGATGTATTCGTCAACAGAATCACGAGGGGCTGCAGCAGGTTGTACTGCCGCAGCCTCAGAACTCTGTGTCTGGCGTATCTGCGATTCAGCATAGGAGTCTTGTTGGGGGTGTCTATGTGAAACCACATAGTAGTATGCTGAACCACCTCCCACAACCACGACACACAAAATGAGTATCCATATCCAGCCAGAGCTTTCTTCTATCTCGGTCGGGCTCTCTTCAGACAAGTTTGCCTTTTTTTCCTCAGGCGCCATCGGAAATTGCTCTCCAGCAACCGAGAAAACACTGAAACCCGGCGTCTTTGCCTCATAAGTGAAACCAGAGGCGTCACTGCTCAGAAATATGGTTTCAAGGATATCCCATTGGCTTGTATATCTCAAGAGCGATACTTTGGCATTGTCAATCCGGTTAGCATCCATCCATGCCTTCTGCACCCTGAACTTCACTATCGCTTCTTTAAGCTTATCTGCCGGGATATTCTCTCTTGTAATCTCGAAATAATCGAAAACCACTTTGTCCGGCTTCTTGATATTCGAAGTATCTGATACCTTGCTTACCTTGAAGCCTGCATTATTGAGCGTTTCACTGACTGTCACCTTGATACTCACTACAGGGCTTGATATATCTTTAATTTCAATCTCATAAGGTACATCTTTTTCCAAACGAGGAATAGTGAAAGTGCCTGATGTAACCTGCCTTGCAGTATCTGATCTAGCGAGCTTGACAGTGAAAACCGCCTTTTCAGAAACAGGCATCACATTCCCAGCAGAGTCATTACAAAGCACATAATAAGTATGTGTACCTTCCTTCAAACCGGAAAGCTGGTATGTATGAACAGTCCCTGCGCTTACAAAAGCCATCTCCATATCAAGGAAATCCTTATTTTCAAGTGATGCCCTGCATGTTCCCCTTTCATCTGTCGTTACCTTAAGGGTGGCTGAATCAGATTCAATCTCCCCTTTTGGAAGTATCTCCGTTATCCTGGGCGGCACTTTGTCCAGCACGCTGAAGGATATGTTCTTGTCTATAGCATTTCCTGCAAGGTCTTCGCAAAGGAAAGAAGCTACATACAGTCCTTGAGTGAGGCAGTCTGAATAAGCATACACATAATACCAGTCACCGCTAGCGCAGTCTGAATTGCATCCTGAATAATCATCAGAACAGTCGCTGTAACATACATCATAATCTGTAGAGCACTCAGCTCTTTCAGATGAGGTTTCTGCGTCACTGAGGCATTTATCCTTTTCAGTGCCGCACTTCTCAAAACAGGTATCCCTTGTATCCTTGCATTTATCCTTGCATGCCGAAAATGCGCCGCTCTCTTCCATATCATCGCTGTCTACTTTTGAAAACCTGCCCTCTGAACAGTCTCCTGAGCAATCATCATAATCCTGCTCGCATTCATCTTCCTCTTCATCGTCATCAGCATCAGCGAGGCATTTCTTCAGCACTGCCTTGCAATCAGCGATGCATGCCTCGTGGCTGTCTTTTGAGTCTCCATAAAGCGTGAATTCGCAGGATGCCTGCTCGCTTACTGTCACATTGAAACTGATATTCCTGCAATCACTATAAACTTCATCTTTCTTTGGCCGGACCACTGTCATTGTGGGCTCTTCAGTGTCAATGTTAAATGACCTCGTCACAGCACGGACATTGCCCTTGATGTCAGATGCATACACTGTGAAATTATAGCTTCCGTCTTCCTGTGAAGCTTTTGCGTAAATGTAGAAGCCGCCGGAGGATAATACGGTCTCGTTTGTACCGCCTTTGAATGACAGTTTAGGGAAAGATGACGCCATGGGCTCATTCACTGTGAAGTTAACAGTTATATTTGGAACCTTAAGATAACCATTATTTGAGGGAGTCGGCGAATAGAACGTTAGACTTGGAGCGGTTGTATCGTTCAGGCTGAAATAAGTAATAGAGGAGTTGGTGTTGCCTGTAGCATCCCTGCAGCTTACAGAGAAATAGTTGTCAAACCCGTTTGAGTCGGCAGAGGCATTGAAATACAATGTGTGCGTGAGGTTGCCTGAAGTAATCATGACAGATGAAGGCGATGCTGTTGATGTGCCAAGCTTATATGCCGTAAGGATGCAGGTAGAGATCTCTGTTGTGACAACACTCAGAACAACATTTCCCCAATCGGATACTAAAGAGCCGTTAACCGGAGAGATTATCGAGATACCGGGAGCAAACTTATCAACTATGGTGAAAGAATACTCTGGACTCTGATTTGAATTGCCGGAAGCATCGCTTGAGTTGACCACATAATAATAAGTCCCTGAAGCAAGACCGGTCAGGTTCGCTGAATGGCTGGTTACCAATGAAAGGTTGCTATAGGAATAAACATAACTGCCTGAGACTGTTCCGTACTTGACCACTGTTGTAGATGCCTCTCCGGTGGTCCATGTCACAAGAGCAAAGGAATCTCCAATAGTTGAGTTTGCTACATCAGTTATCGAAGGTGCAGTAATATCTTTAGTAGTGAAGCTGTATTCAGCGCTTACAGCGGAGTTGTTGCTGTAGTCGCTTGAATTTACAACATAATAAAATGTTGTTTCTGAACTCAGGCCTGACAGTGTGACTGTGTGCAAAGTCAGATATGAAGAATTAATTGCTGACAGAGTATAAGAACCGGAGGATGTGCCATAATGAACAGTGCCATTGGATGCCTCATTAGTCGTCCAGCTAATCACAGCTGAAGTCCCTGTGATTGATGTGTTTAAGACTCCAGAAATAACAGGGGCAACAGTGTCTATAGAAGGCATCGTTGTAAATGAATACTGCTGTGAGACGCTGCACAATCCTTGGCTATTGCATGAGCTGACGTTGTAGTAGTAGAGGGTGCTGTTAATTAGCCCTAAGAGAGTGACTGCATGGTTTGTGGCAAGACTTGAGTTGGATATGGCTGACAGGACCTCAACCGTGGTGCCGTATCTAACAGTGCTGTTCGCTAGGTCATCTGTTGTCCAGGTTATGATGGCACTGGCATTCGTGATTGATAAGTTCGCCACATTCGATATGACCGGAGCGGTGATGTCTACATTCTGCTCGGTTGTCATATTGTAGGTGCCGTAGGTCTCGCAGTAGCCGTCAGAATTGCAGACTGTGATGTTGTAGTAGTAAAGAGTGCTGTTCTGCAAGCCTGATAGCGTTATGTTGTGCTCTGTGAGGAAACTTGAATTCAAGGATGAAGACAGGAGCGCTGGCGTTGTTCCATATTTGACTGTGCTGTTAGCGCTGTCGTCTGTCGTGAATGTAATTATTGAGGTCTCGTTGGTTGTAGTGTTAAACAAACCAGAAATTATAGGGGGCGTGCTGTCTGGGTTAGAAAGTGTCCTGAAAGAATATAAGCCTTGCACGCTGCAGTAACCATTATGGTTGCATGAAGTGATGTTGTAATAGTAAACAGTGCTATTCATCAAACCTGAAAGAGAGATAGCATGTGAGGTAGCCCGCGATGTGTTGGTATGAATGCTTCCCAGCGTAATGGAGGTGCCATAATTCAAGGAGGCATTAGCTTGGTCGTCTGTTGACCATGATATAATTGCGCTCTGGTTTGTGATCGACGAATTAAATACTGATGATATTATCGGAGCATTGGTATCTATGGTAATGCTGATGTTAATATTGCCGCTCATATTAAATGAATGCACATAAGAAGAATGAGTGGAGTTGAAAGCAAGCACTGTAAAAGGAGACAGGTTGTATACTGATTCGTTGTTCCTATAGTAGGCTGTCACATTCTGCCTGGCTATGAGGCCAAGCAGTGAGGTGGACACAGCAAAAACCTGCCTCGAGGTATCGTTAAGCACTACTGACATACCTTCTACAGGATTGCCAAAGCTGTCATTCAACTGTGCATCTACGTAATAGGAAACGTATAGCCAACCAGTTTCCGCCAGTATATGCGCTGAGCTGAAAGTAACGTTGAGCAAGGTATTGTTGGAATCCTGGATAGTGTAGACGTCACTTATTGAGCTTCCAGACATCACTGTATCCTTTATGAGATTATTGTTTGAGGACTCAAAGCGAATCGCCATTTCGGTGCTGTCAGTGATAAGTAAGTTCTTGATGATGGAGCTGTTTGTTGTGTCAAACTGGATCGCTATGTCGTTCAGGCTGAAAGTGCTGTTCTCTACAATGCAGGCGGTGTTTGCTGTCGCAAGATGCAAGCCCTCTGCATTGGATGATATGTTCAGGTTGCTGAAGATGCCTGAATTAGTGTATCTCGCAAGTATCGCCTTACTGTAGTTAGAGATGATGCAGTTCCTCACGGTAATGTTTGAATAACCATTCATATATATCGCGTAGCCTGAACTGTTTCCCTTGATAGAAGAGAAGTTGCAGTCAATGACGACATCGTCTGATTCCACTGAAATTGCTCCAAGATTGGTTGCATTCAGATTGTATGCCGAAGGTCCATCAGCTGTATATTCACCGGAACTGTTTATTACTATCCTAGATGCAGATGATTCTGCCGCTAGAAGCGCAGAGGTGAGGTCTGAATAATCGCAGCCGGCACTGCAGAGAGATACCAATGAAAATTGGATATCGACTGAATCAGAGGCCTGCAAAATGTCATACAGCTGGCTCGAGCCGTCGCAGGTCACATTGAATGTGTGGTTTCCTGCCCTGCTGATGCTTGTCTCAAGCTCATATAGACCGGATGATTCATTGAATGTCATGTTCACAGGCAGGCTCCATGAGCCGTTCCCGTCTGTGGTGAATTCGCAGTATACATCAGTGCCGTTTATAGGATCAGTGCTGTTAGTGTAATTGGCGAAAAAGTGGAGAACTTCTCCTTTATCCACTTGCAGCAAATCTGTGGTGTCCCATATGCTCAGGTTCGCATTCATACCTTCAGTTAAATTGTACGCTCCTGCACTGGCAACCAAGCAGAAAAGCAAAAGAAGGGAAGCTGCCTTCACGGCGGACCACCCCTGAGCTCATCTTCGTCTATTATCGCCTTTCTCTTGACATAAGGCAGGTTCCAGATCTTCATGAACTGTTGGATATCCTCATCCTCCTTGACCGGGACCGCGAGCACTGTCTTTCCAAGATGAAGGATCTTTGCGGATTTTACAACACCGCTCTTGCCGTCGCGGCCCTTCAGTGCATAGAAAAACCTAATCTTGTCTTTCTTCAGCAGATGTCTGATTGAATAGGTATATATGTAATATTCTCTGCCGTTCTTTATAAAGTCATCAAACATCCAACAGCCCTCTTTGTTAATATTGTTAACATAATTAGTATATAAGTGTTTCTATGTTTACTTAATTGTATATCAAAGTATGTTCATAGTTCATATCTACCAGTTATTATTGTTTTATAACATATTAATGTTGTACTATTTAACATCAATTTGCTATAATAATATAACAAGATTATTTTAATAATTTATCTTAGTTATATAATATAACATAATTTTAGAATAATTTGTTATATTATATAATA
>Ga0073932_1003344_pt1 | contig 21755 bp, 19 predicted proteins | sample DewCreD2012metaG_FD_76967 | JGI IMG/M metagenome (GOLD analysis project Ga0073932, IMG submission 76967) | Hot spring sediment bacterial and archeal communities from British Columbia, Canada, to study Microbial Dark Matter (Phase II) - Dewar... ...
CGCCCGCCGGCACACCGCGCGCGCGCCGAACCAGGGGCGTCGGCGCCGCCCCCGGCATATAGAAGAAGTGGTTGAGCTCGCCCAGGCCGTTGCCTGTGACGCGCGGGTTGAGCGGGTCCGGCACGCGGCGGCCGTCGCGCAGCCAGGCGTATTCGATGTAGGCGTCGGGCGGCAGTTCCAGAGTGTGCGCCCACAAGCTGGGGCCGATCCGGCGCGGCGCCACCGGCGCCTGGCCCTCGCGCCCCCAATGGATGAAATCGCCGATCAGGCCTGGCGCCGTCCGGCCGCGCCACAGCAGCGTGGCCCGTCCGCCCTCGATGACGGGCGCGCCCTCGGCCCGCGCACGGCGCAACAGGGCCTCGGCCCGCGTCTCACGCGTCGTCCTGGTCATACCTCCCTCAGCGCACCGGCTGGAGCTGCCACAGGTAGATCCCGTACGCCGGCACCTCCGGCAACGGCTGGAAGTCCGCGAAGCCGCCGGACGGGCTGGCCTCCAGCAGCGCGGCCGGCGCGCCGCCGTACAGCGGCGCCAGTTGCTGCGCGCCGACCAGCGGCCCAGCGGCCAGGTCCAGCGTGTAATCCTCCACCGGCGCCTGGCCCAGGTTGATCAGCACCAGCACGGCCTCGGACCGGCTGGCGCGCACCAGGGCGTACAGGCCGGGCCGGCTGGCCTCGACGAGATAGGTCTCGCCGACGCGCAGCGCGGCGTGCGTACTGCGGAGCCGGATCAGGTCCCGGTAGAGCGACAGGAGCGAGGCCGGGTCCGCGGTCTGGGCCGCCACGTTCTTCTCGGCGTAGTCGGCGTTGACGCGCTCCCAGGGCGCGGCGGCGGACGTGAAACCGGCGTTGGCCTCGGCCGACCATTGCATCGGCGCGCGGATCAGCTCGTCCGGCTTCTCGCCCAGCATCCCGATTTCCTCGCCGTAATACAGGAAGGGCGCGCCCGGCGCGGTCAGCAGCATGGCCGCCGCGCTCCGGGCCTGGTCCACGTTCCCGCGCAACACCGACATGACCCGGTTCTGGTCGTGGTTGGCCAGGAACGGCGCGAACTGGCCGGGCCGAAAGACGCCCAGGTCCTGCTCGAGCGTGAGCAGGGCCTGCGCCGCGCGGCCCGAGCGCGCGCTCTGCAGGAAACCGTAGGCCAGATCGAAGCTGAAGGCCAGGTCCAGCCCGTCGCCCTGGACGTAGTCGTCCACGCGCAGGCTGCTGTCCCAGACTTCGCCGATCATCAGCGCCTGGGGGTTCACGCCTTTGTAGAACGGCCGGAACTCGCGCAGCCACGCGAACGTGGCGTCGACGTGCTCCACGGTCGTGCCGTCTTCATAGAGATGCTTGATGGCGTCGATGCGGAAGCCGTCCACGCCGACGTCTTCCAGCCAGAAGCGGGCCACATCCCGCATCTGCTCGGTGACGGCCGGGTTGGCGTAGTTCAGGTCCGGCATCTCGCTCCAGAAACGGCCATAGTAGAACTCGCCGGTCCCCTTGCGGTGCCAGCCCTGCGAGGTCGGCGGGTCGGCCGACCAGACGTACCAGTCGCGGTATTCGGAGGCCGGGTCCTGGGCGGCCTGGAACCACGGGTGCCGGGAGGAGGTATGGTTCGGCACCCAGTCAATGAGCACGCGGATGCCGCGCCGGTGGGCTTCGTCGAGCAGGCGGCGGAAGTCGTCCAGCGTGCCGTATTGCGGGTTGACGGCGTAGTAATCCAGCACGTCGTAGCCGTGGTAGGACGGCGACGGGTGGATGGGCATCAGCCACAGGCCGGTCACGCCCAGGTCGGCCGTGGTGGTCGGGTCGCCGTCGTTGAGGTAGTCCAGGCGGCTGATCAGGCCGTTGAAGTCGCCGATGCCGTCGCCGTCCGAGTCCTGGAAGCTGCGGACGAAGATTTCGTAGAAGACCGTATCGTTCCACCACGGCAGGCCGTCGGTGCCGGCCGGAAGTCCGGCGCCGAGTGGTTGCACGGGGACGGCCACCGCCGGCGCGCGCGTGGGCGCGGGCGCCGCGGTGGGCGGCGCAGCGGGGCGGGTCGCCGACGCAATCGGGTCCGGGCTGTTCGGCGGCGGCGTGGCCGCCGGCCCGCAGGCGGCCAGCAGCAGCGCGGCGGCCAGGCCCATATTCCTGAGCGCAGACCTGAGATTAATCACCGACCCTCTCCTGGAGGCGAGTCCCTGACGATTTCCGTTGGCCCACGCCGTAAGCGGCTCGCCGGGGCCCGGTCGGACGATCGTCGGGCGTGAACTCAACCGGAAACCGTCCCGAGCGAAGCGCGCCGCGGCCGGGACAGACACAATCAGACAAGGCGGCTTGCGCCGCCTTGCTGTCCGCAATCACGTTGACGGCGCGGAGACGCCGGCGCGGTCCGCCATCCGTTCTAATCCGTTTGTCCGTCCACCAGCCTGGCCGTTGTTCACTCCTTCACGCCGCCGGACGTCAGGCCGCCGACAATCTGGCGTTGCAGGGCCATATAGATGACGGCCACCGGCAGCGCCACGATGATGGCCATCGCGCTGAAGCGGTTCCAGGGGATGTTCTGCGCGTACTGGCCGGTCATATTGTAGAGCGTCATCGAGAGCGTGTAATCCTGGGGCTTGCTCAGGAACAGCCAGGCCATGGCGAACTCCTGCCAGTGGCCCATAAAGCCCAGGAAGAAGGTGACGGCCAGCTGCGGCATGGCCAGCGGCAGCACGATCTGGAAGAAGACGCGGTTGGCGTCGGCGCCGTCGATCTTGGCCGCCTCTTCCAGCTCCTTGGGGATGGTGTCCAGGTAGCCTTTCAGGTTCCAGACCGCGAAGGGCAACGCGCCGGCCGTCATGGCGATGCCGACGCCCAGGAGCGAATCGCGCAGGTTGAAGAGCAGCTTGCCGGAGCCGGCCGCGCACTGCAGGAAGCCCAGGCCGGCGTCGCCGCAGTCGAAGATGCGGACGCTGTTCATCAGCAGGTAGAGCGGCGTCGCCAGGCCGACGCCCGGCATCAGCAACGGCACGAAGACCAGGATCATCAGGAACTGGCGCCCGGCAAACTTGAAGCGCGAGAAGGCGTAGGCGGCGGAGACGGCGATCAGCAGCGAGACCGCGCCGACGCCGAACGACAGCACGGTGCTGTTGCGCAGCAGCTCGATAAACGTGACCGGGTTGGCCGTCGGGCGCTCCAGCACCTGCTGGAAAGCGACCAGCGAGAACTCGGTCGGGATGAGCTGCAGGGTGGACGGGCGCGTGGTCTGCGAGCTGAAGGCCAGGGTCACCACGTACATGATCGGGAACATCACCTCGGCCAGGATGACCAGGCAGAGCAGCTGCAGCAGGAGCTGGCGCCAGAGCGGCAGGGCGCGCCCGCCCTTCTCGTTGGAGGTGTTGAGGTTGAGCAGCCGGACGAGCGGGTTGGAGGACTGGGAAGGTTGGGTTGCGGCCGCCATGTTACGCCTCCGTGTAGCTCTCGGTCGCGCGCGTGATGCGGTTGGTGATCAGGAAGATCGTCGTGGAGACGAAGAACACGATCACGGCGAAGGCCGCCGCCGCCCCGAACAGGCGCAGGTTGCGCACCAGGTCATAGGCGAAGGTCACCAGGATCTCGGTGGAGCGCGCCGGGCCGCCGCCGGTCATGAAGTAGACGAAATTGAACAGGTTGAACGAGAGCGTGAAGCCGTAGACGGCGGCCGGGATCATGGCCGGGCGCAGCATCGGCACGGTGATGTTGAAGAACTGCTGCGCGCCGGAGGCGCCGTCGATGGAGGCGGCCTCGTACAGGTCCTTGGGGATGCTCTGCAGCGCGCCGGTCGCCACCAGGGTCATAAACGGCCAGCCCAGCCAGAAGTTGGCGATCATCATGGCATAGTAGGCCAGCGGCAGCGGCACGCCCGGCAGCAGGAACGGGATGGGCGGGTCGAACTCGGCCAGCCAGCGGATACGCACCGGGTCGGTCGAGCCCAGGAACGCGGCGACCGAGGTCAGGAACTGGTTCATGGCCCCGTACTGCTCGTCGAAGATATTGCGCCAGACGGTGGCGACGACGAGCGGCGGCACGACCACGGGCAGGATATACAGGGCGCGGTAGATACCCTTGCCCCACAGGCCCTGGGTGTTGAGCAGCACGGCGATCAGCACGCCGGCCGGCACGTGGACCAGGACGTTGGTGATCGCCCACCACAGGTTATAGACCAGCACCCGGAAGAACTCGAAGTTCTGGACCGGCAGCCCGCCGGTGATGATCTTGACGTAGTTGTCCAGGCCGATCCACTGCAGGTCCGGCGAGGCCAGGCCCCGGAGCAGGTGCTTGGTTTCGAAATTCGTAAACGAGATGATGACCTGGTAGATCAGGGGATAGAACGTGATCACGGCCATGACGGCGAAGGCCGGCACCAGATACAGATAGGCCAGGTTATTCTGGTTGGCGGCGCTCTGCGCCTTCTTGGCTCTGGCGACAGACAGGGTAGCCATACGCGTTTCACCTCTCCGAGTGGTTCAAGGGCCGGCCACCAAAGGACAGGAGCGAGCGGCTGAGGCCGGCTCGCTCCTGTTGCACAGCTCCTAGCTCATAGGCTCAACCGGGACGCGGTCTGGCCGGTTCGGCGAACCTTACGGCTTGTTGGCGTTCTCGGTCGCCGTCTTCACGAAGTCGGCCGGGGCGACGCCCTTCTCGAAGATCTCGCTGTCGCCGCAGAAGTTGGCCCAGTACTTGCCCATCTGCGGGACCTGCGGGCGGACGTAGGCCGTCTCGAAGGCCGTGACGAAGCCCTGGATGAGCGGGTCGGTCACCGTGACGTCCGTGCGCGCCGGGACGTGGCCGGCTTCGTTCATCATGAGCGTTTGCGCGTCGGCGTTGGTCAGGTACAGAGCCAGCTCGATGGCCGCTTCCTGGTTGGGGCTGTTCGGGTTGATGTAGTACCCGTCCACGCCCAGCAGCGGGTTGGCCGGGCCGCCGGGGCCCTCGGGCAGCGGGACCACGCCCAGGTTGTCGCCCAGGGCGGTCTTGTAGTCGCCCAGCGCCCAGTTGCCGTTGGTGGTCATGGCGACCTTGCCCTCGCGGAACGGAGCGGCGGCGTCGCCGTCGGTCTTGGGCAGGCCCTTCTCGACCATGATCTGGTACAGTTCATTCAGGTAGGCGAAGGCGTCGGCGACGCCGCCCTGGTCGGCCACGAAGTTCCACTGGTCGTCGAAGATCCGGCCGCCGAAGGCGCCGTAGAAGCCCCAGTGGTGGTAGCAGCCGATGCTGACGCTGGCGGGCGTGTCGCTCTCCAGCAGGGCCTTCAGCTCGTCGGTGGTGGCCGGCGGCGTGGGCAGCATAGACTTGTTGTAGTACAGGGCCACCGCCTTGAGAGACTCCGGCACGCCGTAGATGCGGCCGTCCAGGCTCATGCCGTCAACCGACAGCGGCGTGTAGTCGCCGAGCTTGCCGGCCACCAGGTCGGTGATGTCGGCGATCAGGCCGGCGCGGGCGTCATCGCCCAGCGAGTCGTTCGGGGCGATGAACATATCGGGGCCGCCGCCGGCGGCGACGTCGGTGCGGTACTTGTTGAAGATGTCGTTGAACGGGATCTGCAGGACGTTGATCTTGAGGTGCGGCAGATCGGCCTGCGCCTGCTCGACCAGCTTGGTCATCGCCGTCTCTTCGGCGGAGCCGGTGCCGTAGGCGTGCCAGAAGGTCACTTCCACCGGCTCGGCTGCCGGGGCCGCGGTCGGCTCGGGGGCCTTGGTCGGCTCGGGGGCCGCCGTGTCCGCCGCCGGAGCGGTGGTGGGCGCCGGGGCGCTGGTGGGGGCCTGGGTGGCCGCGGGACCGCAGGCCGCCAGGACGAGTGCGACGATGGCGAACACGCTCATCGCCGTCCATAGCTTCTTCGTCATTGTTCGTTCTCCTCCAATATGGTCGTAAACACGAAACGGTCAGGTCGGGATGGAGTCTACGGGTTATCTGGCTGGGCGACCACCTCCTTTCATGACTCGAGATCGTGTGCGCGCCGGCCGGTGCCGGAGCAGGCTCTGAAAGGCGCTGTCCAGCGCCTGGGACACCGCCCCAAGGACCGTCGCATAGCGGCCGAGGGCCGCCCGCTCGATGCGCGTCGCCTGGAGCGACGCCCGCAGACTGCGGTGCGCGACGGCCTCGCGGATAGGATTCAGCAAGATGTCGCCGGCCTCCGCCACCCGCCCGCCGATCAGGACCAGGCCGGGGTTGAGCAGGTTGATCAGGCTGGCCAGCGCGCTGCCGATGTGCCGGCCGGCGTCGTTGAGCAGCTGCTGGCTGACCGCGTCGCCGGCCTGCGCCGCCAGGGCGACATCCCGCGCGGTCAACTCAGGGCCGGCGCTGTGCTCCGCCAGGCTGGTGCGCTGCCCGGCCAGGATGGCCAGCCGCGCCCGCTGGGCGATGGCCCGGCCGCCGGCCATGGCCTCCAGGCAACCGTAGTTGCCGCACTTGCACGGCGGGCCGTCCTGGCTGATGGTGACGTGCCCGATCTCGCCGGCCGTGCCGACGACGCCGTGATACAGGCGGCCATCCAGCAGCAGGCCGCAACCGATCCCGGTGCCGATCTTGATGAAGGCCAGGTTGGCCTCGCCGCGTCCGGCGCCAAACGCCCACTCGCCCAGGGCGCCCAGGTCGGCGTCATTGTCCACCAGCGCCGGCCGCGCCCAGCGCGCTTGAAAGAATTCGCGGATGGGATACCCATCCCAGCCGGGCATCAACGGGGGCGAAGAGACCATCCCCCTGGCAGCAATCACGGGTCCGGGCACGCCGACCCCGATCGCCAGGAGTCGCTCGCGGGCGGCCGCTTCCCGCCCCAGGACGGCCTCCACCTCCTGCCCGATCCGCGGCAGGCAGGCGTCCGGCCCGTGGGCAATATCGAATGAGACTTCGGCTTCGTAAAGGATTTTACCGCAAAGATCGGCCAGCACCACCAGAACATGCGAGGCGCCGATGTCGATCCCGACGACGCGCCCGGCCTCCGGGTTGATCCGCAGCACGATCGGGCGGCGGCCGCCCCGTGAAACTCCCGAGCCCCGCTCCACCACCAGGCCGGACGCGATCAGGGTGTCGACGATCGTCGAAACCGTCGCCCGGCTGACCCCGAGCGCCTGCGCAATCTCCACCCGCGAGACGCCGTCCGACGCCTGGCGAATAAGACCCAGGACGCTATCTTTGTTAGGTTGATTTACAATTAGGCGATGGTCTTCAGCCACGATCGGGTCATTTTCGGGCCTCAAGCCGGCCCAAACTGGCGATCATCCGTCGTTCAGCCGCCGATCATCCTATACAGTCTCCGGCCTTTTGTCAATACACAAAACAAAGTTTCGCTTAAAATATTGCGGGCTTGATTGACGCGCTTATGAAAGCGTGCAATAATTCCTTGCGTTATCCAATTTCATCGACCCCTCGCTATCCTTAGAAAGGAGGAGGTGGTGTCCCATATGAGTACGAGTTTTAGTCTCAGCGCCGGGGCGCCCCTCCGCAATTCATAGGAACGCCCCGGCGCTAACAAAAGGCCGTCCCTGACCGGGGCGGCCTTTTGTCGTGTATAAGGTTGAGCGAGACGCGCCAGGTATGCGCGTAGCGGCGGCCCGGCGGGTCGTCGCTACGCCCGGCGTTTCACAGCCAGCAGCGACAGGAATTCAAACGCCAGGTTGGCGGCCAGGATGGCCGTGATGCCGCCGTGGTCGAACGGCGGGCTGACCTCCACCAGGTCGAACCCCACCAGATCCAGGCCGCGCAGGCCGCGCACCAGCCGCTGCAATTCGTAACTCGTGAAGCCGCCGATCTCCGGCGTGCCCGTCCCGGGCGCGAAGGCCGGGTCGGCGGCGTCGATGTCCAGGGTCACGTACACCGGCCCGCGGGCGACCGCGTGGATCGCGCGCACGACGGCCGGCAGGCCCATCTCGGCCGCTTCGTCCATCGTGATCACGCGCAGGCCGAGGTCCCGCGCCGCCTGCCAGTCGGCGGGGCCGCTGGTGGAGCCGCGCAGCCCCACCTGGATACAGCGCCCCGGGTCGATCAATTTCTCCTCCAGCGCGCGCCGGAACGGCGTGCCGTGGCTATAGGGCCGCCCGCCGAACTCGCTCTCCCACGTGTCCGGGTGCGAGTCGAAATGCACCAGCCCCAGCGGCCCGAACTTGCGGGCGTGGGCGCGCAGCAGCGGCAGGCTGACGGAGTGATCGCCGCCCAGCGCCAGCACGGTCGCCCCGGCCTCCAAAAGGGCGCCCACCTCGGCTTCGATGTTCTGCATCGTGTCCACGATGGACGGCGGGATCACGTCCACGTCGCCGTAGTCCACGACGTTCAGCACATCCAGCGGGCGGACGGCGAACGGGTTGTGATAGCCCCACAGCAGGAGCGAGGCCTCCCGGATCTGGCGCGGCCCGAAGCGCGCGCCGCTGCGGTGGGAGGTGCCGCCGTCGAACGGCACGCCGACGACGGCCACGTCGACGCCGGTCAGGTCGCGCGTGGCCGGGCGGCGCATGAACGTGGTGATGCCGGCGAAGGGCTGCAGGTCGGCGCCATAAGCAGAACCGGTCATTCAGTAGACCTCCAGGCCGTGCGCGTCCAGGAGCGCGGCGTCGGCCAGCACCTGGGCGGTCGGGCCGTCGGCCACCACCCGCCCCTGGTCCATCACCACCGTGCGCGGGAAGACCTCGCCCACCAGGCGCAGATCATGGGTGGAGACGAGCATGGTCTGCGGCAGGTCGCGCAGCAACTGGATCAGGCCGCGCCGCGCGCGCGGGTCCAGGCCGGCCGACGGCTCGTCCAGCACCAGGATGTCCGGGTCCATCGACAGCACGGTGGCGATGGCGATGCGCTTCTTCTCGCCCACGCTCAGGTGATGCGAGACCCGCTGGGCGTACGCGCTCATGCCGACCGCGGCCAGGGCGCGCTCGACGCGCTCGCGCACCTCCGCCTCCGGCAGCCCCATGTGCAGCGGCCCAAACGCCACGTCCTCGAAGACCGTGGGCGAGAACAGCTGGTCGTCGGGGTCCTGAAACACCAGGCCAACGGCGGCGCGCACTTTGCCGAGCGTCTCCCGGCGGATGGGCAGGCCGCACACGATCACCTCGCCTGCGCCGGCCTGCAGGATGCCGTTCAGGTGCAGCATCAGCGTGCTCTTGCCGGCGCCGTTCGGCCCCACCAGCGCCACCTTCTCGCCCGGCGCGACGCTCAGCGCGACGCCGCGCAGGGCGGCGTGCCCGTCCGGGTAGTTGAACTGCAGGTCGCGAACTTCAATGGTATGGTGCATGCCGTCACGCAAACACGAACCCGATCAGGGCCGTCATCGCCAGGAAGGTCACCCAGCCGGCCAGCGCGTACCGATCCGTATCCGTCATCACCGGCGACGCCAGGGTCTTCAACTCCCCCTGGAAGCCGCGCGCCAGCATCGCGTTGTAGATGCGCTCGCTGCGCTCGAAGGCGCGCAGCGCCAGGTTGCCGACCATGCCGCCGGCCACCTGGCCGCGCCAGACCAGGCCCCCGCCGCTGCGACGCGGGTCGGCGCCTTCGGCCGAGCGGGCCGCCCGGGCGCGCTGCAGGCGCAGCGACTCGTCGGCCAACACGAACAGGTAGCGGTACATGAACGAGATAATGCTCACCAGCGGGCGCGGCACGCGCAGCTCACGCAGGGCCCAGAGCAGGTCCGGGAAAGCCGTGGTGACGGCCATCAGGATGGCCGCCTGGACGGAGACCCAGGATTTGACCATGACGCTGACGAAGCGCAGCGCGCCCTCGACGCTCACCGTCAGCCCCGCAATCTGCGTCAGCGGCTCGCCGCGCACCGTGAACGGCAGGGTGATGGCCGCCAGCGCGAACGGCAAAGCCACGAACGAGCGCCGCAGCGCGTAGGTCACGCCCAGGCGCGAGCCCCAGGCCGCCGCCAGGGTGGCCCCGAACAGCAGCGCGTAGGACAGCCAGGCGCCGGGCGGCAGGATCGTGGCGACAAAAATGAACAGGAGGGTGGCCAGGACCTTGACCCGCGGGTCGAGCGTATGCAGGCGGCTCGACCCGCGGCGATAATGGTCCGCCAGGTCAATGTGCATCATGCCGGGTCGGGACTATGGGGAGACGCGGCCGGTCGTGTTTCCGCGACCGGCTGCGTCTCCACGGTTACGACGTTTCCGCCTTGCGGCCCTGGACCCGCGCAATCAGGAAGGTCGCGCCGAAGACGATCAGGGTGCCCAGGACGACGGCCAGGATGCCGGAAATGAGCGGGTCGCTGATGAAGGGCAGCGTGTAGTCCGGGAAGAGATTGTAGACCGGATCGAGCGCCCGCTCCAGGAAGCCGGTGTCCTCGGCCACGCGCTCCAGACCGTCCGGGTCCGGGCTGGCGGCGAAGGAGAAGGCCGCCACCACCAGCGCGATCGCCAGACCCACGCCGACCCAGCCGGCGCTGGCCTTACCGGGCGCCGCCTCGCCAATGCCCAGCAGGTCGCGGCGCGTGGCGTAAATGAAGGCCAGGGCGCCGACGGTGATGATGGCCTCGCCCAGGCCGATCAGAGCATGGACTCCCGCCATCGCCGGCAGCGCAATCCCCAGCGGCGACGTGCCGGAGACCGCCAGCTGGATGGCCGTCGCGATCGCGCCGACCATCACCGAGAGCCAGGCCCCGACAGCGCCCGCCGCCAGCAGGCTGTTGCGCCCCTCCCCCAGCAGCCGGCGCATGAGCGCGTAAACGAAATAGCCGGTGAAGGCTGTCAGCACACCCATGTTCAGGATGTTCCAGCCCATCACCAGCAGCCCGCCGTCCTGGAAGATCAGGGCCTGAATGGCGATCACGCTGGTCATGATCAGCACGGCCGCCCACGGGCCCATGATGATGGCCGCCAGCGCGCCGCCCAGCAGATGGCCCGACGTGCCGCCCGCCACCGGGAAGTTGATGGCCTGGGCGGCGAAGATGAAGGCGGCCAGCACGCCCATCAACGGGATCTGTTTGTCGCCGAGCTGGCCGCGCGTCTGGCGCAGGGCGTACGCCACCGCCGCCACCAGCAACACCCAGCCGACGATGGACACGGGCGTCGAGAGGAAGCCGTCGGGGATGTGGAGTTGAACAGGCTTGAACAGCATGGGACCTCCTGGAAAACGGGTGATCAGGTGAAAGCGAATGGCGAGCCGATCCTTCTCTCAACCCCGGGCGGCGCGGCGTCCGCCGGCCTGGCGGCAGTGCGGGCACAGGCCGGACAGGGTCAGGTGGTCCATGTCCACGCTGAAGCCCTGTTTGCGCCCGACCTCGGCAAAGAAGGCCTTAACCAGGTCACCGTGAAGTTGTATCACGGCGCCGCAACTGCGGCAGACCAGATGATGATGGGGCTCCGCGCCGGCAATTTCGTAAACGGTCTGACGGCCGATGTGAGCCGCCACCACCAGACGCATCTCGCACAGGAAATCCAGGTTGCGGTAGACGGTGGCGCGGTTAACGGCCGGCGATTTGGCCTGCACCCGGCTGTAAATCGAGTCCGGGGTGACGTGCCCGCCCAGCTCACAGATCGCATCCAGGATCATCTGGCGCTGCGGCGTCAACCGAAAGCCCTGCGCCCGGATGCGCTCGGCATAGTCGGAGGTCGTATGCGTCATAGCATTATATTGCTTTTGCGAAGATTTGCAGAAATAATTGTACCTCAAAACGGCCTGGAGCCTGGACCTTCGAGGAGCCGTAACGTTACAGGCCGGGCGGGGACTCTACGGATCGGGGTCGCAGTCCGGCGTCGGAGGCGAAGCCGGGGTGCACAACGTGCCCGGCTGGACCTGCACCACCTCGAACGCGCTGCCGGGCACGGTCTTGATCTGGTTGAGGTCGTCATTATCCCAGCGCGCGTCGGCGGCGCCGGTGATATACCAGGTGGAGCCGTTGTCGGCCACGATCAGGCCGTAGCGCTGCATGGCCTCCAGGATCACGCGCGACTGCCCGCTGAACGCGCTCAGATCGTAGCCGGCCTTCAGGCGCAGGCGCAGGCCCATCGGCGGCGCGTTGGGATTGCGATTGCTGGAGGCCCAGTGGCGGGCCGGCTTGACGTAGGCCTGCTGGGAGGACTGGACCGTGACGCGCAGCGCGTGGCGGATGGCGCCCGCGGCCACCTCGTCGTAGCGGACCAGGCCGGGCAGGATCGGCAGGCCGGCGGCGTCGGCCGAGGTCCAGCCGGCCGGGCGCAGGGCGTTGGAGTTCAGATCAAAGATCGCGCCGGAGTCGGCTTCCCAGAAACCGGACTGCGGGAAGGCGCGATACAACTCATACAGCCGGCACTCCCCGGAACGCACCGCCAGCACATGCCGGTCGCTGCCGCCTTCAATGGGGGCGTTCAACGGGATGGGGTAAGGGCCGGGATCGCTCTGATCGCCGTAGGCCGTAAAATTGACCGGGACCCCCGGCTCGCCGGCCGGGACGACGATATACGGGATGCCGTACAGCTCGCCGGTGCCCTCATCCGAGCCGAAGTCCGGGTGCAGGTAGGTGCGCGACTGGAGGAGATAACTGATGTAATGATTCGAGTTTGGATCGACCGGGTCCTGAGAGACATCGCGGTTCCAGGCGCTGTCGGCCGGGAAGACCGCGCAGCCGCCGATGACGGGGGCGCCGGTATTCTGCATGATCACCGGCAGGTAAATGAGCGGCCCGGCCGCGCTGACCCCAAGCGTGAAGCCCACCAGCAGGAGGAGCAGGAGCGCATAACTAAACCGGCGCATGAGGGACTCCTTTAGAACCTGTCTCTAAACCTCAGCAGAGGCGTCGCCGACGGCACTGCCGTCGGCTATCGGGCGGGTTTAGAGATAAGCTCTTAGTTTTATGAGGACACATGCTTTTGCCGCGGATTACGCCGCTTAGCGCGGATTGCAACGATGTTTATCCGCGCAATCCGTGAAAGCCGCGGCCACAACCAGGCCGCAGTGTAACCTCCGTCGCCGCCCGGTACAATTACGCCATGTCTTCAGCACCTCACACCTGGCGGCTCGACGCGCACGGCCTGCACCCCGTCATCTTGGAGCCGCCCCCGCCCACCCTGGACGCCGTCTCCGCGCGCCTGCCCGGCGGCGTCTATACCACCTTCCGGACTTACGCGAACCGGACGCGCGTGGTCGGCCTGAACGCGCACCTGGACCGTCTGGAGGATTCGGCGGCCCGGCTCGGCCACGCCCCGCGCCTGGACCGCCCCGCCCTGCGCGCCGCGCTGCGCCAGGTCCTGGCGGCGGCCGCCCCGGCCGAGGCCCGCGTGCGCGTGACCCTTGATCTAAGTCAGCAGCCCGGGACGCTGTATCTGACGGTGCAGGCGCTCCAGCCGCTGCCGGCGGAGGCGCTGGAGCGCGGCGTGGCCGTGCGCACGTCGACTCTGCACCGTGACGCGCCCGAGGTCAAGTCCACGGCTTTTCTGGTCGACTCGCAGCCCGAGCGCGGCGCGGCGCCGGCCGACGTCTTCGAGCTGTTGCTGGTGGACGAAGCCGGCTGCCTGCTGGAGGGCGCCTCGAGCAACTTCTTCGGCGTGCGCGAGGGACGCCTGCACACCGCCGGCCTGGGCGTGCTGGCCGGCGTGACGCGCCGCGTGGTGCTGGACCTGGCGCGCCAGGCCGGTCTGGAGGTGGCGCTGGACGCCATCCCGCTGGCCCAGGTCCCGCGCCTGGCGGAGGCCTTCCTCACCAGCAGTTCGCGCGGCGTGGTGCCGGTTGTGCGCGTGGACGACATGATCATCGGCGCCGGCGTCCCCGGGCCGATCACGCGCCGCCTGCGCGACCTGTACGAGGCGCGCCTGCTCGAGTACGCCGAACCGATTGCGGACGCCTGAGCCCATGCCCGTGCTGCGCGCCCTGCTCCGCTTCTTCTTTCGCCTGCTCTACAACGAGTTCGCCTGGGCGTACGACTGGGTGAGCTGGAGCGTGTCGCTGGGCCAGTGGCGGGCCTGGCAGCGGACAGCGATCGGACGGCTGCGCGGCCGGCGCGTGCTGGAGATCGCCCACGGCACCGGCGACCTGCTGCTGGACCTGGCCGCGCTCGGCTTCCAGCCCATCGGGCTGGACCTCTCGCGCGCCATGGGCCGGCAGGCCGCGCGCAAGCTGCGCCGCCACGGGCTTGAGCTGCCGCTGGTGCGCGGCCGCGTCCAGGCCCTGCCCTTCGCCGACGGCGCCTTCCCCAGCCTGCTCGCCACCTTCCCCACCGAGTTCATCGTGGACGCGGAGGCGCTGGCCGAGTTTCACCGCGTCGTGCAGCCGGGCGGCGTGCTGGTGGCCGTGCCGGTGGCGCAGATCACCGGCCCCGGCCGGCTGGACCGCCTGGTCGCCGGCCTGTTCCACATCACGGGCCAGTCGTCCACGGATTGGTTCGCGCCGGTCCTGGAACGCTACGCCCAGGCCGGCTTCGCGGCGCGCCTGGAGACCGTCGCCCTGCCGCGCAGCCTGGTGACGGTGTTGGTGGCGGAGAAGCCCTGGCCGCGGGCAGCGGAGAGCGGCTAGCGGTCCGCCCTTCGCTTTCCGTCTTCGACTGCCTGCCCCCCGGCCTCTGCTACAATCGCCGCATGCTCGCCCGCCGCAACTGGCCTGCCTGGCTGCGCCGTTTCGCCGCGGACGCGCGCGACGCCTTCGTGGTGCTGCGCGAGTTCCGGGGATCGCTGCTCGCGTTCGCGCTGACCGTGGTCGCCGGCGGGGGGCTGTACTACCTCCTGGCGCAGCAGGCCGGCGAAGCCAAGCCCGCGACGCTGGCGGAGAGTTTCTACGCCATCCTGACCATGATCTTCCTGCAGACCATCTTCGACTTTCCGTCGGTCTGGTATCTGCAGCTTTTCTTCTTTGTCATGCCGCTGCTGGGCCTGGGCATCCTGGGCCAGGGCGTCACCGACATCGGCGTGCTGCTGTTCAACCGGCAGGCGCGCGGGGAGGTCTGGCAAGTGGCCGTCGCCGAGACGTTCTCCAACCACATCGTCGTGGTCGGGCTGGGGCACCTGGGGTTCCGCGTCGCCCGCGCCCTGCACGACCTGGGCGAGCCGTTCGTGTGCGTCGAGCAGAACCCGGAGGCCGACCTGGCCCGCCAGGTCCAGGACTGGAACGTGCCCATCATCCAGGGCGACGCCCTCAAGCACGACGTCCTGCGCAAGGCCGGCCTGGAGCGCGCCCACACCATCGTCCTGGCCACCAGCGACGACATCATGAACCTGCAAATCGCCATCCACGCCCGGGCCGTCAACCCCAGGGCGCGCACCATCGTGCGCCTGTTCGATGACGAGTTCGCGCGCGAGGTGGTCAGCGCCTTCGGCATCACCTCGGCCTACAGCGCCTCGGCCCTGGCCGCGCCCACCTTCGCCGCCGCCGCCGCCCGGATCGAGGTCGTGCAGTCGATGACCCTCAACGGGCGCGTGCTCAACATGAGCCGCTTCACGCTGGGCGCTCAATCGAGTCTGGCCGGCAAGACGGTAAAACAACTGGAGCACGACCTGGACCTGAGCGTCGTCCTGCTCAAGCGCGGCAAGGAGATCGACCTGCACCCGGACAATGACCGGGCGCTCAGGGCCGGCGACGAGATCACGGTCTTCGCGGACACAGCCACCCTGCACCGGCTGGCCCGGCTGGCGGAAGGGCGCTGAAAGCGGGTGGCGCGCCTCCCTGCACGGCAACGCTCTCGTCCGCCGTGCGCGGGCTGACGCCCCTACTCAGCCGCGCCCGGGGCGCGGTATAATCCGGGCACTTCCCCCGCCCGCCCGGCGTCCTCGGCGGGCGGTTCTTGCGTGAGGAGGCAGAGGCCTGTCTATGCAGCAGCGTTTTCTCAACTGGCTGATCGTGATCGTGGTGGCGCTCGCGATCTCCATCTACGTGGTGCTCCCCACCAGCCATCTCGTCTTCACCCTCGGCAACCAGACCATCGACCGCAGCCAGTTCCGGCAGGGCCTGGACCTGCAGGGCGGCATCCAGGTGCTGCTGGAGGCCGACTTGCCGGCGGGCACGAACATCAACGCCGTCGCGATGGAGACCGCCAAGCGCATCGTCGAGCAGCGCGTCAACGGCCTGGGCGTGGCCGAGCCGACCATCCAGACCCAGGGCGAGCGGCGCGACCGGATCGTGGTCGAGCTGCCGGGCTTCACGGACCCGGAGCAGGCCATCGCCACCATCCGCCAGACCGGCCTGCTCGAGTTCGTCATCATCCCCACCGGCGAGTTGCCGCCCGCCGAAGGCGCCGTCATCCAGACTTACTGCCCGGTCGTCACCCAGGTGGATTGCGGCAACCCGGCGCAGACGCCGGCCCCGGCGTCCACCGAGGCGACCACCGACACCCTCCCGGCGAAGACCTATGTGACCCTGATGACCGGCGCGGCGCTGCAGGACGCCACCGTCGGCGCCGACGAGCTCGGCAACCCGCTGATCAATTTCACGCTCACGGGCGACGGCAATCGCATCTTCGGCGCCTTCACGAGCGCGCACATCGGCGATTATCTCGCCATCGTGCTGGACAAGACCGTCATCTCCGCGCCGGTCATCCAGGCCGCCATCACCGACCGCGGCCAGATTTCGGGCAACTTCACCATCGACTCGGCCAACCAGCTCGCCCTGCAGTTGCGCTATGGCTCGCTGCCCGTGCCGCTCAAGGTGGTGGAAAGCCGCGTCATCGGACCGTCGCTGGGCCAGGATTCGCTCAACCGCAGCCTGATGGCCGGCGCGATCGGCATGACCGTGGTCGTCCTGTTCATGTTGCTTTACTACCGCCTGCCCGGCTTGATCGCGGTGCTGGCTATCCTGACCTATGGGCTGATCACGCTGGCGCTGTTCAAGCTGATCCCGGTCACGTTGAGCCTGGCCGGCATCGCGGGCTTCCTGCTCAGCACCGGCAGCGCCCTGGACGCCAACATCCTGATCTTTGAGCGCCTGAAAGAGGAGCTGCGCAACGGGCGCTCGCTGCGCGCCGCCCTGGCCCCGGCCTGGCAGCGCGCCTGGCCGTCCATCCGCGATTCGAACATCGCCGCCGTCATCATCTGCCTGATCCTGTATTGGTTCGGCTCGGCCTTCGGCGCCAGCATCGTGCAGGGCTTCGCCGTCACGCTGTTTGTCGGCGTGCTCATCAGCCTGTTCTGCGCGCTGGTGGTGACGCGCACCTTCCTCACCGCGACGGTGGAGTGGTTCCACGGCGTGGAGGAGCGGCCGGCCTGGTTCGGAGTGTGAGGTCCACCATGGATATCCTGGGCAAACGCTACTGGTACTTCCTGCTCTCGCTGGCGCTGATCATCCCCGGCCTGGCGGCGATGGGCGTCTGGGGCCTGCCGCTGGCCATCGACTTCACCGGCGGCTCGCTGCTGGAGGTGCAATTCGGCTCCGGCCAGGCGCCGCCGCCGGCGGAGGTGACCGCCCTGTACGAGCAGGAGTTCGACATCACCAACACGCGCGTGCAGACGTCGGGCGCCGACGTCCTCATTGTGCGCTCGCCGTTCATCGAGGAGGCCACGCGGGCCGAGATCGTCCGGGCCATGGAGGCGCGCTTCGGCGGCCCGGTGACGCTCAAGCGCTTTGACAGCGTCGGCCCGACCATCGGGCAGGAAGTCGCGGCGCGCGCCGCCCTGGCGGTGGGCGTGGCCGCGCTGGCCGTGGTGGTCTACATCTACTTCGCCTTCCGCGGCCTGCCGCACGCCCTGCGCTACGGCGTGTGCGCCATCATCGCCATGATCCACGACGTGGCCGTGGTGCTCAGCCTGGGCGCCATCGGCGGGCACTTCTTCGGCTGGCAGATCGATTCCCTTTTCCTGACCGCCACGCTGACCGTGGTCGGCTTCTCGGTGCAGGACAAGATCGTGGTGTTCGACCGCATCCGCGAGAACAGCCGCATCTACCGCCGGCTGCCGTTCGAGTTCCTGGCCAACCACTCCATCGTGCAGACCCTGCAGCGTTCGATCAACACGCAGTTGATGACGGTGCAGTTCCTGCTGCTGGCCCTGGCGCTGTTCGGCGGCGTCACCCTGCGCGAATTCGCCATCACGCTGGTGGTCGGCCTGCTCTCCGGCACCTACTCGTCCATCTTCATCGCCGCCCCGATCCTGGTGGTCTGGGAGAAGCGCGAGTGGACCCGCTGGTTCGGCCGGCGGGCCGAGGCGGCGGCTTAGCCTCGCCGCGCCCGCCCCAGGCGACAAAAAAAGGCCGGAGCCCTGCCGCTCCGGCCTTCTCGTCTGCCTCGCGCTGGCGCGTTCAGCGCTGGACGATGGGCAGATAGATCGCATTACTGAGGGTGAGAATCTGGCCGTCCAGCCGGAAGGCCAGATTGTCCTGGAGGCCGATGCCGCACTGGGTGCGGCGCGCGCCCCAGCCGCTGGCGGTCGGGATGCCGGTCGCCAAGGCGCAGGTGCCGAAGTTCAGGCTGGTGCCGACCGTCTCACGCCAGGCCGATTCAGAGCTCCCCAGCGCGCCGCTGCTGCTGCTCTGCCAGCTCCAGGCCGAGCCGTCCGTCGACGAGACATTGGCCTGGATCGACAACCAGTACTTACGGCCGCTCGGGCTGCCGGGCAGGAACAGGCTTGTGCTGATCACATAGTTGGGCGCGTTGCTGAAGCTGGTCACCGTCTGCGCCGTGTAGAGCGAGCCGGGCAGGCCGGCGCTGTCGTTATAGATGTTGAGATTGAGCGACGTCACCGTAGGGCCGCCGGACACGCCGCCGCTGACCGTGATCTGCTGGATCCACCAATAGACGTTGGTCGCGGCCGTGGTGATGACGATGTCGTCGGCCGCCTGCGCGCCGCGCGCGCCGAGGGTGAAATTAGGGATGTCCGACGAGGTCGCGCCGGCCTGCACGCCCACATTCTGGTCCGCCCCCAGCAAAACGAACGCCCCCACCTGGCCCCCGGTTTCCGGCGCCGGCGCCTGCGCCTGAGCCTGGGGACCCGGAACCAGTCCCAGAAGCACCCCGGCCGCCACCAGCGCGCCTATGGTGACCTGCCGCATGTTCATGCCTCACCTCCTGAGGAACGCACGCCCTTCATCACCATTTCATTGTAGCACGCGGCCCGGCCGCCCGGCCTCCGTAAAACCGACTAGCGCGCCCCGAACCACCAGGCCGCGAACTCGCGGCCGTGCAGATAGATCAACAACCCCCCGAACACCAGGAACGGGCCGTAGGCGAAGGGCGTATGCGGGTTGTAGCGGCGCCGCGCCACCTGCGCCGCCAGATAGCCCAGGCTGAACAGGCCGGCGGACACCACACCGATGAACAACGCGAACAGCACGCCGGACCAGCCGACCGCCAGCCCGATCAGGCCGGCCAGGTTCACGTCGCCGCCGCCGAAGGCGATCTCGTCCAGCGGCTGGCCGCGCACGCGCGCCAGCACCCAGGCATACAGCTGCCCGACCAGAAACAGCAGCCCGACCAGCCCGTAGCCCACAACGCCGCCGAGCAGCGTCTTCTGCCAGCCGCGGTCCGGCGCCAGCGCGCCCAGCAGGGCCAGCACCAGGGCCGAGACCCAGACCACGCGCCACAGGATCAGGCGGTGCTCCAGGTCGATCACCGTGATCAGGGCGAACACGACCGTGATGACGGCGGCCGACAGGAAGCGGGCGCCGTCCCCGCCGGACCAGGCCCACAGATAGACGAAGCCCGCGGCCAGGGCCGCTTCGACGAGCGGGGCGCGCCCGCCGCGCGGCGCGGCGCAGTAGAGGCACCGCCCGCGGCGCAGCAGCGCGTGGCCCAGCGCCAGCCAGTGCTCGGCCGGCCGCGCCAGCCCACAGGCCCGGCAGTGCGGGACGCGCACCGGGCCGCGCCGCCCGGCCTCATCCGGCGGCAGGTCGTCCGCCAGGACATTCACCAGCCCGCCCGCCGCCAGGCCCAACACGATCGCCATCAACCACATGCGCCGCATTATACGCTCGCCCGTCCGCTTTCGGTTTCAGCCGGCCTCTGCCGTCGGCCCTCTGCCCACGGCCCGGGTCCTCCGCGTATAATCTCTCCCGTGACCTCCGTCCGCCATTTCCCCAGCCGCGACCGGCTGAGCGTGTTGACGGCCATCATCATCCTGGCCTATACGCTCTCGCGTTTCCTCGACCTGCCCTCCCTGGCCGTCGGGACCACGGTCTTCGGCTCGGCCCTGGGCGTCGAGATCGGCGGCCCGCTGCTCATCCAGTTGCTGGTGGCGGCGTTCATCAGCACCGGCGCCGACGCCCTGATCCGCTCGCACCCGCGTTTCGCTCCCGACGGCGAGCCGGCCGCCCGTTCCACCGTGATGCACTGGGTGGTGCCGGGCGCCGCCGCGCTGGTGCTCGGGGCGGGGCTGGAGCGCCTGCCGGACGGCCCGGCCTGGTGGCTGGGCCTGGGCGGGGCCGCCCTGGCGCTGACCCTCGTGCTCGTCGCCGAATACATCGTGGTCGATCCGGCCGACCCGGCCCGCGATGCGGCGGCGCTCACGCTGAGCGTGCTGTCGTACGGCCTGGCGCTGTTGCTCTTCGCCGTCCTGCACTCCCTCGGCGCGCGGGCCGCCATCGCCACCACCATCGGCGGCGGCGCCGCCGCCGGCCTGGCCTGGCGCCTGTTCGCCCTGAACGGCGCCCCTGTGAGGCGCGCCGCGCTGCACGCGCTCCTCATCGGCCTGGTGTGCGCCGAGGTGATCTGGGCCGTCGCCTATTGGCGGGTCCGATCCAGCGGCGCCGCGCTGCTCGTCCTGCTCCCTTTTTATCTGGGGACCGGGCTGGTTCAACAGCACCTGGCCGGGCGCCTGGACCGTCGCCTGTGGATCGAGTACGCCCTCGTCGGCCTGGCGGCGGGCGGCGTCATCCTCGCGTTCAGCCTGGGCCGGCCGTGAACTTTTCCGGGGCCGGGCCGGTACTAGAATTGAACCGATCCCGGTTTGACGTTCGACACCATCAAACCTATACTCACATCAGGCCGTACGGTCGGCCTGCCCAGCGGCCCGCCCCGGGCCACCTCTCCAATTCCTGCTAGAAAGAAGGTGATCGAGCGCCACGTCTTTGCTCGCCGATTCGCCCGCTTTTCGGCCTATTCACGCCCGCACAAGGACAAGGAGAAGGAAGAAGATGAAACGCTTTCCTCGCCTCTCGACCGCGCTGGGGGGGCTGGTCGCTCTGAGCCTGGCGCTCGCCGCCTGTGCGCCGGCCGCCACGCCGACGGCCGCCCCACAACCCACCCAGGCGACCGCGGCCACCCAGGCTCCGGCCCCGACGGCCCTCCCCCAGCCCACCGCCGCGCCCCAGCCCGCCTTCAGCGGCACCGCCAAGATCACGTTCACGCAGGAACCGGATAACCTCAACCCGTATTACTCGTCGATGTTCTTCTCGCAGATCACGACCCAGTTCTGGCTCAAGGGCCTGTGGTCGTTCGACGACGCCGGGAACACCGTCCCCGAGCTGGCCGCCGAGATCCCCAGCGCCGCCAACGGCGGCGTGAGCGCCGACGGCAAGACGGTCACCGTCAAGCTCAACCCGGCCGCCACCTGGAGCGACGGCACGCCGGTGACCGCCGACGACCTGGTCTTCACTTACGACATGATCATGTCCGACCAGAACGTCGTCCAGAGCCGCTACCCGTATGAAGATTACGTGGCCGGCGTGGAGGCCCGGGACGCGCAGACCGCCGTCGTGACCTTCTCCGAGCCGTTCGCGGCCTGGCAGACGACCCTGTTCAAGTGGGTGCTTCCGAAGCACATCCTGCAGCCCGTTTTTGACCAGGAGGGCACCATCGACCAGGCCGAGTGGAACCGCGCGCCCACGGTCGGCGTCGGGCCCTTCACTTTCCAGGAATGGGAGTCCGGCAGCCACCTGAGCTTCCGGGCCAACGCCAACTGGATCCGGCCGCCCAAGCTGGAGCAGATCTTCATCCAGATTGTGCCGGATGACGCCGCCCA
>Ga0073932_1003347_pt1 | contig 21726 bp, 23 predicted proteins | sample DewCreD2012metaG_FD_76967 | JGI IMG/M metagenome (GOLD analysis project Ga0073932, IMG submission 76967) | Hot spring sediment bacterial and archeal communities from British Columbia, Canada, to study Microbial Dark Matter (Phase II) - Dewar... ...
AGATTTCTGCCAAGAGATTCAGCAATAACCTTTGCCATACGATCTGCTGTTCCACTAGGAGAATCTTTCTTCTTGTTATGATGTGTCTCTATGATTTCAACATCATAATCATCACCAAGAACCTTTGCCATATCACGAAGAACCTTGAGCATCACATTTACGCCTATACTCATATTCGGTGCTTTTACAATAGGTATATTATTCGCAAATTCTTTTATTTTTTCTTCTTCTTCTGCAGTGAAGCCTGTTGTGCCAATAACCATCGGTTTTTTACTATCAACAGCAATCTGCAAATGCTTCAAAACTGCTTCTTTTGGTGTAATAAAATTAACTGCAACATCAGCTTTGCTAAATAAATCAGCCAGATGCGAATCATCAACTATCGGAATATCAAGACTTGATAGTCCAGCAAGTTCACCTGCATCTTTACCAAGAAATGGCACGTCTGGTGATTCTATTGCGCCAGCAAGTTCCAAATCATTATCTTGAGATATGCCTGTAACAAGCATCCTACCCATTCGTCCACCTGCGCCTATAACGATAACTTTAATCATAAACTATTTTCCTCCTCTTTATATAACTAATACTGCCATCTTAATAATTCTCCGTATAATTGATATCCCAAAGCCTTTGCAGTCCTTCCCGAAGCGACATTCCAAACAGCGTGGGTATATACGGGGGTTTGTCCTCTTAATAATAAAGCGTCCGTTGTTCCAGAAACAACAGCTTTTGCATAGCCTTTCTGACGATATTCTGGCAATGTCTCAACCCCGATCCAGACTAAATTATATTTTTGAGTTGCTATTGGTGTATGTATCGTAGTCGAACGAGCAACAATTTTTCCATCAACAAAAACACCAAAGGCAGTTCCATCTTTTATGCACTCATCAGGACACGTAAAATCGCTTATTTCATTCATTTCATCAATAAGCTCATGATCATCTTTTGTCAATCTTCTACATTCAGGGATATTATATTGACGAAATTGGTCTCTATCAACAAAAAGCTCAAGGCTATACACGCTTCTTAATCTACTGGAAAAATCCTTTGGAATCACACTCCTACACAATGATTCGACAATCTTTCCACCAGCATCATTAAATAACATTTTGGCATCGGTTTCATCATGGATTAATGCTGAAACTAGATCAATTAAATCAGGACGCACCGATATAATACAGCGATTAGATGAATATAAAAGCAAAAAAGGGAAAATAACGCCATAGCCCTCTTCTCTGGTTAATCTACGCTCAGAAGAAACAATCTTTATTTTTCCTGACTTAATTTTATTTACAGGTGTTCCCAGACATTCCGAATAAAAAGAGTCTAGTCTTTCCATAATAGTAATATAATCATAAATTCAATCAATATCTATTTCACAGCCCTGAAGGAACGAAGCATAAGACCGATCCCGCCTATAAGTAAAACTAGCATGATAATCAAATTAAAAAGGCTTGTTTGTGGAAAATGAAAACTTATGCTAGTGATAATGCTTATAAATATAATCAGTGCGCCTGTAATGGTCAATATCCAGCCAATTATTGATTTTGCATTGAAAAAAAGAAACCCAATCCCAAATAAAAGAGGTATAAGGACGACGCCCCAACTATTAAAAGGTCCCCAATTATAGCGACCAAAGAACCATAAAGTAAAAGTTCCGACTTTTACATGATTCATAAATAGGAAACTACCAACAATAGTCATAGTAAGACCCAAGAAAAAAGTAAGTATTCCACCAGATGATCCTCCTGCACCTTCAATTTTAGCCATGTTCCCTCTCCATCAGTAATATCAAACGATAGCATAATCAATTCCTAATATATCACCAATTTTCTTTATTGTTCCAGCCATACGACCATATACCAAAGCCTGATGATGTGAACCGCCTTCCATGCTGAACTTCGTCAGGAATTCACTTAGATCACCATCAGGGGCAAATTTGAAGTTAGGCTTGTTAATTGATGGTATCGGTGGAAAATCGACTATCTTGCCTTCTGTAATTATAAATTTCATGCGACCTTTTGCGAGAGTTGTTAAGCTAACAAGCGTTACATCACCGGGTTCGAGTGCAAATCTGAGCAATACAGGTGGCATTTTGAGGTCTGCTATACCTAGATCATCCAAAACAAGTTGAACAGGTCTGTCTTTACGTGCCATCTTCCAGTTACATTCGCCCATGTGGCTCATAAGAACGGAATTTCCGCCAAAATCCATTGTAAACATTTCAGTAAAGTTAGCCATGCCAGTAAGTTCATTCATCATTGTAACTGCGGATGCGCTTGTTATATCACCTTCTCCACCGAAGCCATAGCCTTCTGCGAGTAGTTTTGATGATGCAAGAAAAGGCAATGTTTCTAATCGTCCATCTTCCGCCACTGCTGAAAAATGCGCCGAAAATCCCTGCATATTACGTTCTTTTAATGCGTTTCTAATTGCCCATTCAAGACGTGAACTTGATTCGTGAACGTCTTTTGTTACTTTTGGATCAACATTAAAAGTTTCATTATCAAAAGCCATCTGCTCAATAATTTCATGATAAGGGGCATTTTCTGCCATTTCTGCGATCAGCTTCATCGGAATTCGCTGAACCTCAACGCCAATTTGCGAAAGGAATGCTGTCTCATCGATAGAAAAGTCACCCATCTGTTCCATCGGATAACCCATTAAGCCAATACGGACATTTCGCATATATTGAACAACTCTTGATGCATCACACCAAGATTTTAATTCATCAAGCGTCTTTTCGTTTTTATAATGACCTGTTAAGATTTGAAATTTACAACCTGAACGGAGAAGGACGTTTGCCAAATCCTGAACGCCGTGCATTCCATGATTCTTGAATGTTACGTCTGATGGTGAGTCCTGTGTTATTGCATATTCTTGTTGTGTATTATAAATCAATATTGGTAATTTCGTTTTATTGAGAGCAGGAAGAGCAATATGACTAGGGGCATAAGTCAATAAAACGGTCATTAAAAGGTCGACATTTTCACTCTCGAATTTTGCTACTGCTTCATTAACAAGTTCACGAGTATTACATATTCCCAGAAAGATTACATCTGCAAAAGGCGACATTGTATCAATAAGTTTATCTGCAAATTCAGCCATTGCAGGCTTAACTTCTGGGAAACGATCATATAATTTTAACATTAGTCCTAAGAAACCTACACGCGCTTTTTTTGTTTGCATTATAATCTCCCTTCTGTAATATTAATTGTATCTCTTGCGATTAATAATTCCTCATTTGTAGATATAACTAAAACTTTTACTGTGGAATCGTCTGTACTGATAATGGAATTTCGTTCATTTTTATCATTTCGTTTATCATCAATCTTTACACCAAGAAATTCAAGTCTTTCGCATACCATAGCACGTATTTTAGCAGAATTTTCACCAATACCTGCTGTGAATACAATAGCATCCAACCCACCCATAGAGGTTGCATAAGCACCTATGTATTTTCTTATTTTATAAACAAAGCAGTCAATAGTTGTGCTTGCTCTTTTATTGCCATCTTTTGCGGATTTGAGAATATCCCTCATATCCCTGCTTATTCCCGATAATCCCAAAAGTCCGCTATCTCTATTAAGCATTGAGTTTATATCTTGAACAGAAAGCCCAACACGTTCTATAAGATAGAATATTATTGCAGGATCAATATCGCCTGATCTTGTTCCCATTATAAGTCCTTCAAGCGGAGTGAATCCCATGCTTGTATCAATGGATTTGCCATTTTTTACAGCAGTTATACTACAACCGTTACCAAGATGGCATGTAATCATCTTTAATTCAATAAGAGGCTTTCCAATAATCTCCGAAGCCATGCCTGCAACGTATCTATGCGAAGTCCCATGAAAACCATATCTTCTTATTGCATATTCTTCATATAGCCTGTAAGGTATGGCGTAAAGATAGGCTTCTTCGGGAATAGTCAGGTGAAATGAGGTGTCAAATACAGCAACCTGTTTAATGTCTGGAAGCAATTTTTTGCAAGCCTGTATTCCCATCAAGTTTGGTGGATTATGAAGTGGGGCGAGAACAAAGCAATCTCTTATAATTTCCTCAACTTCTGAATCTATCAGGACAGAAGCGGATATTTTTTCTCCGCCATGAACGACACGATGACCAATTGCATATATATCATTAATATCTTTTATAACACCATGTTCATGGTGAGTAAGTGCTATTATAACTTGGTTTAGTGCAGTTTCATAATCGGGAATGTCTGTTTCTAGTTTAGTTCCTTGTTTATTGAGAGGCTGATGAGAAATTGTAGAACCTTTAAGCCCTATTCTATCAACCACTCCTTCTGCAAGAGGGCTTTCATCTCTCATGTCAAAGAGCTTATATTTAACAGAAGAACTACCTGCATTTATAACCAAAACGTTCATAAAAAAACTCCGTAATAGGGCTATGGAACTATGAGTTTGCTACCTTTAAGTCTATCAAAAGGAAAATATTCTTTTTCAGCCAATAGCTTTTATTAGCTCTAAAAATTAGCTATTTAATAGAACGCAGATAAGACAAGACTAAATAGATCATTTCAGACTAACTTATATTGAAAGCAATTATCCACTTCCCTTTTTAAGTTCCTTATTGCAATGTGGACACTTTGGGTTTGAAAATACTGAAGTCTTTGCATGATTATAACAAACCCACATCTGACAATCAGGACACCAATAAGCTTTTCTAGTATCTATTTTTTCTCCACCGATTGCACATTTCACTTCACTCATTTTACTCTCCTTTCAAAGTCTCAATTGATTAACAAACTTATTGATTGGCTATACATTGAGATGCTTCAGTCACTGCGTTCTTTCATAATAACAATGGCTAATATTGCCATTATAAGCATAGCGTAAAAATTTGAGGCATTAATTCGTGTAAGCCATATATATTTGCATAAATTAGCGAAAATCTGCGTTCTATAAATCCATCTCAGAACGTTTGATCATATCATCCTGAAAAGACTTGTCTAGCTGTGTAAAGTATGCACTGAACCCACCGACACGAACCATCAATGAACGATATGACTCTGGGTCTTTTTGTGCTGCTTTCATATCTTCTGTGCTTGCGATTGATATTTGCAGTTGCTGACCACCCTCTCGAAAGTATGTCTCAATTACTGATTGCAGGTTTTTTTTGCCTTCGATACTTTGGACTACTTTTGGCGAAAATCTCAGACTTAGAGCCATAGGACCATGCGCTTTGCAATGCGGAAGCTTGAGAACGGAGATCAATGTTGGTGTTAAACCTTGTATATTGCGTCCCTGAGCAGGACCTGTGCAGTCAGCGATCGCTTCACCTTTTCGTCTGCCATCGGGAGTTGCGTTTGTCTGTGAGCCGAAAGCAACAGCACCTGACCAGCCAATTATATCCATACCCCATGGACCACCAAAATAAGTTTTATGAGATTTTATGTATTCGTTGACTCTGTCAAATTCCTTTGCAGTGAAGTCGTCAACTTCCTTTATATCATTGCCAAACTTGGGTAACTTATGGAGAAAATAAAGTCTCAAAGATTCGTTATTTTCCCAATTATTATTTAGTATATCTACGAACTCCTTAAGAGATACCTTTTTTTCCTCGTAAATACCTTTTTTTATTGCTATAAGAGAATCCGTTGTGGTTGTAAGACCGACCATATCAACCATACCTTCGGAATAATCTGCGCCTCCCCCATGCCAATCAAGCCCTTTTTCAACGCATGAATAGGTTAATAGCGATCTGAAGAAGTCAAAAGCGTGATCTTTATTATATTCTCTACGTTTGTTGACTGAATTTATATGAGCTGTAATATGGTGATCCATCTGTTTACGATATGCTTCCTCAAATTCTTCATAGGTTGCAAATGATGACGGATCGCCTGTTTCTAGTCCGCCTTTACGCCCAGTAAAAGGATCGATTCCATTATTGAGAGCATATTCTAAAGGCTTTGCAGAATTTATAACAACATCCTCATAATTGCCATGTCCACGACCATGCGGATATGTTTGACCACAGCCAACAAATGTATATTCCCTAGCGTCCTCAAGGGATATTCCTCGCTCAACCATTGCGGGAATTATGGCTTCGTCATTCACAAAAGCAGGATAACTACCGCCTTCTGCAATAGTTTCGCTTGCCAATTTGAATACTTCTGGATTAATATTTTTATGCCATCTAAAAGCTGTTCTTGGCGATAGGATGCGCAATTTTCTTATAGCGTTTAGACAGAGAAATGAAAGCTCATTTGTTGCATCTGAACCATCTCTGAGTTGTCCGCAGATAGTTGCGCCATAGGCAGTCTTTTCCTCTAGCTTCAGCCATAGACAGTCAACCAATTCCTGCGCTTCCTCAAATGTTATTGAGCCATTATCTAAATCTCTTTTTAATGGCGGATATAAGTATCTGTCAATAGCACCGGGGGAATCGTGTCCGCCAAATGTAGAGAATGCAAAATAGAATAGCTGGACTGCCTCATGGAAAGACTGAGGGGCATTTTCAGCGATATTATGGCAGATAGATGCAATCTGCAAAAGCTCTTGCTGTCTGTCTGGATCGCTTTCATTCATTGCATATTCTTCTGCGGTGATAGCATGAGCCTTTATGTATCCTGAAAATCCATCAAGCACGATCAAAAGTGAGTCATACCAATTATCACAATCTGGATTTTTGACTATATTAATTTCTTTCCAATGCTTGACATATTCTTTCATGCCTGATATACCTAATGAGATAATACGCTCATAAGCTAGAGCAGCATGACAGGTCATAGGCAGAGATTGAGCATTTTTTGATAACCAATCATTCCAATATTGCTCTATTTCAGCGATCTTTGATTCTGATTCGGGATGTTGGGCAACAATAAAGCCTTTTCGCCAGCTCAAAAAGCGAATACCATTTCCAAATGGAGATGGAACGCCTACCATGACGGAGCATAGCGCATCATTGCCAATTATGAGTTCACTTTGCTTAATAAATGGCTTTGCGGATTTTAGCTCTTCCGCTTGTGCATGGGCAAGGCGAAGCCTATAATCCATACCTTCATATTCTCTAAAAGCATCATAAAAAGGTTCTGCCCATATTGTATCAACATGATCGAATAAATGGTTTTTTAGTGTTTCAATGCGGTCAATTAACAATTCAACTTGTCCCATATTTATACTCCAAAAACTCAAAATTCATTTTCTATGTATTTTGACTTGCCAACAATAATAATATATAATGATTAAAACATCAGCACTAGACAATAATTCTACATAACAGTAACCAGAAAGTCAACACAATTCAAAAAAAATGCGCTTTACCAAAAATTTCTTGTTACATTTTTGCCAATTTCTGCGCCTTATATATTGAGAATAGTATTAAGGGAGTGTAAGAAATGCGGACAGATGACGGTAGCATAATATATGATTGCCTTAATGGCAAGCCCGAAGCCTTTGGTATGCTTATTGATAAATATAAAGAAGGCATATATGCTTTTGTATATTCTGAGATTCGCAACTTTCAAGATGCGCAGGATGTAACGCAGGAAGTCTTTATTCAGGCTTATCAGGATTTGCGAAATCTTAAAAGATGGGAAAGCTTTTCTTTCTGGTTATACCGAATAGCCCGTAGAAAGTGCATATCTTGGTTTAGGGATAGGACAAAGCGTGTTGATCACGACTTTATTGATGACCAAGAGCAAAACAAAATAGATATACCATCACTAAAATCATATCAAGATGACCGATTGGCTGAGTCTGTCCAAGAGGCATTAAATACACTACCTAGCATTTATCGTGAAGCTTTGATACTCCATTATTTTGGTGGTATGAAAAGCGAGGAGATAGCGGAATCGCTTGGAATTTCGCCAACTGCTATTAGGATGAGGTTAAGCAGGGCAAGAGAGCAATTGAAAGAGGAGATGGTTGCTATGATAGATATGGCTTTTGATGGGCAGAGATTGAAGGCGGGCTTTACATTCAGGATAATTGAGGCGATCAAACGAGTCAAGATACAACCAGTCTCGCAGGCAAAGAGCCTGCCTTGGGGATTATCATTAGGCGCAGGGCTTATATTTGCTGTTCTGATGTTGGGTCATCATATACCATTTGATTTGCCTGATATTACTATGGGCTTGCCGTTGCCAAGCGATACGAAGATATTGAAGGTCGGTGAGATTCCTGTTGAAGCTGTGAAAATATCAACGATAGCGTCTATTGCCGATAAAGGAGATGGAAAAGGTTTTGCACCAGATCCGAAAGGGCAGGAAAATGCTTTTATGGCTCCGCAGGCGGAAGGTGGGAAGTGGGAAAAGAAAGCTGATATGCCGACAGGAAGGTTGGCACTTTCTGTAGTTGAGGCAAATGGAAAAATTTATGCCATTGGAGGATTTACCCCGGGTGGCGTTTCATCAATAGTTGAAGAATATGATCCTGAACTAAATAAATGGACAAAAAAAGCCGATATGATAACAAAGCGCGGTGGACATTGTTCAATAGCAGTGAATGGAAAAATATATACTATCGGAGGATGGACTTCACCGACTGTGGAAGAATATGATCCAATAAATGATAAATGGGTTCAAAAAACTTCTATGCCATCAATGAAATCCTATTTTTCGGCAGTAAGTATTAATGATGATATATATATTTTTGGAGGATATGAGGATATTAATAACCCCATTCCATCTCTTTCAGTATATATATATAATACAACACTTGATAAGTGGTCAAAATTAGATGATCTTCATGAAAATTTTGCAATAGCTCATTCATCAGCCATTGTTTATAACGACAATGTATATTTTTTTGGAGGGCTAAATATTGCAAATTTTCAGTTTGTAAAAAATATTTTGATGTATAATATTAAAACGCAAAGATGGAAAATGTTAAAACCAAGTGTTATTCCAAGATGTTCGGGAGTTGCAGAAATAATTGATAATATTGTCTATTTTATTGGAGGCGATCTTCCTTGGGAGGCTTGGAAAGGAGTCCCTGATGTTGAAGAATATAATTTTGCTACTGATAATATCATAAAAAAGACTGATATGCCACATAGAAGAGGGCGTATTGCTGGTTGTCAATTAGATGGTAAAATTTATGTCATTGGAGGAACAACCGATTGGCCGGGGAACCTGCCAAATGACTATTTATCGATCGTTGAAGTATATACTCCCGATAGTATAAAAAGCATCTCACAACAAGGCAAACTCCCGCAGACATGGGGAACGCTCAAGGCGAAATGATTATTGTTTGTTTGATAAATATATGATATGATATTTTGATAATATTTATGCTTATTTCTACTTATTGTTATAAAATGGGAGTGAGATATTTTGATTACGAGAGATTTACTTAAAGACGAAATAGATAATGTGCAAGACAATTATCTGGATATATTATATCAGATCATTAGGGCTTTGGAAAATCCTCCAGCTTTTGAATATTCCTGCTTGGAAATATCAAATTGGAAAGATTTTATTAATAAAACCTATGGCTGTATGTCTGATGTCCCAATTGATAGAGCAGAGCAAGGATTGTATGAAATACGAGAGGCTATTGGATGAGATATTTGCTTGATACTAATGTGTGTATTCGTTATCTGAATGGTCAATCCGACAAAATACGCCAAAAACTGAGCATAAAAAATCCAGAAGAAATTGTTTTATGCTCAGTAGTAAAAGCAGAATTAATCTATGGCGTCTTGAAAAGTGGAAATCCAGCCAAAAATTTGCAAAGGCTATCTTCATTTATTGAGCCTTTCACTTCATTACCGTTTGACGATAAATCAGCACGAGTATATGGTCAAATTCGCAGCAAATTGGAAAAATTGGGAACGCCAATAGGTCCCAATGATTTGATGATTGCTTCAATTGCCATTTCTAATAATATAGCTCTTGTTACACATAATATTGACGAGTTTGAAAGAGTTGATAATTTGTATATTGAGGATTGGGAAAGTTGAGAGGATTTGTATGCAAGGCAAACTCCCGCAGACATGGGGAACGCTCAAGGCGAAATAGCTGTTGAATATTGCCCAGTTTTGATATATCATATTACACATATTTTAATAATTACATATTGACAAGTGATTTTGGGAGTAAAATTAAATGGTTATTGCTGAAAAAATCCATGAGTATATTAAGGAACTTCCGGAGCCTTTTCAAGAGGAAGCTCTTGATTTTATTGAATATCTCTTGATGAAGGCAAAATCCAAATCTGCTCAACAAGAAGATGAAAACTGGTCATTTCTGTCCTTGGCATCAGCTATGAGAGGCATGGAAGATGAAGATAGCCCATCATATACAAACGCTGACATAAAGGTTGTTTTCTGATGAAGCAAGCTGGGCAAATTGTATTGTTTAAGTTTCCACAAGCCGATTTGGAACAGGGCAAACTCCGACCCCATTGCTAATCGGCAAATTGCCCGGTGACTATGATGATTGGCTTATATGTATGATTTCATCACAAATATACCATTACGTTTCAGATTTTGATGAGATTATTCAGGAAGACGATCCTGATTTTATGGAAAGCGGATTAAAAACGGCTAGCGTAATTAGAATAGGGCGTTTAGCGGTAGTTGATGGAAATATGCTTCTAGGGGCAACAGGCAAAATTGCATCCGATAGGCTTCGTCATATTAAAACTCGTTTGGCTGATTGGCTTGTAAAGTAATAAGGCGGAAAACTCCCGCAGACATGGGGGACGCTCAAGGCGAAATGATATTTGGCTTGCCCTGATAGCAATTCTATGATAATATTTATTGTGGAGATATTTCACCGATAATAAACAACCCAATAAATAACAAAGCTTATGAAAGTTTATCTTGATGCTTGCTGTTTAAATAGACCGTTTGACGATCAGACACAGGATTGTATTCATCTTGAAACCGAAGCCATAGTTCTCATATTAAACCGACTTGAAAAATGGTCAGATTGGGAATGAATTGGTAGCGAGGTTTTGTATTTTGAGATAAATCAGATACCCGATCCAGAAAGAAGGCATCAAGTGAAACTATTGGCAAATGATATACATCATTCTGCAATTATAGATCAGAAAGAAATAGAAAGAGCAAAGCAGTTGGAAATAATGGGATTTCAGTCCTATGATGCGTTGCATATTGCATGTGCTGAAAATAGCAATGCAGACATTTTTTTGACCACAGATGATAAGCTAATTAATAAAGCAAATAGGCTTTCCAAACAACTTAATATTCGTGTGGAAAATCCACTAATGTGGTTAAGGAAGATTTTATAGATATGGACACACAGACAATGACTTTAGAGCAAATACGTATGGCTGGATTAGATGCCCTTATTCGTGAATTGGGACCAATCGGAATGATACGCTTCCTGCAACAATTTGATAATGGCAAAGGCGATTATTCAAAAGAACGACACAAATGGCTTGATGAATCGGATGTTATGACCATAGTAAAGAAAATTCAGCAACAGCATTAAAACACTATCCCAAGCGGAAAGCTACCGCAAACATGGGGAACGCTCAAGGCAAAATAGCTGTTGATTGTTTATTGCTATGAGCTCATAAATTCATCAACACTAACACCAATTTCGTGGATTATAGCTCTTACCGTTCCTTTACGAATCTTTTTGCCTCTATAATGTGGAATGGGAATTGCCTTGCCATCGGAATCCCTGACCCACAATTCATGTGAGCCTTTGCCTTGGCGATAGAAACGAAAATCAAGTTTGCGCAGTCGGTGAGTAATTTCCTGATAGCTTAATTCGCGTAATTCGGGCATATCAGCCTACTCCTATAGGAACAGCGACAGTCATCTTTGTGTCTGACGTTATCTCAATCTCATTAAATCCCAAAGATTCGCCTCGTTCTGCACGATAGGCTACAATCATTTTAACCACATCAATACAATTGAAGATAGCCTCTTCAATTGTATCCCCTTCAGCAAAAGCTCCCTGAACGCCCGGCACTGATGCTAAATAACCATCATCATTTGGGGTTAATATTATTGAAAGAAGAATTGCTTTTGTATCAATCATGATTTTCTCCAAAAAGATTCATAATCTTTTATGTACCAGTTTTAATTCCACACAATTAATATTATAGCAAGGTTTATATATAAGTCAATAAATAGAATTAAAAATCAAAAAGCGTCTCCCCAAGCGGAAAACTCACGCAGACATGTGGAACGCTCAAGGCGAAATAGGTGTTGAATATTATGATAATATGTGATATTTTATTTAAGAAAGCTATTTTCTTGTATTAATTGAATTCTTCATCTTTTTAGACGATTGAGGATAATATTGCAAATCAAAGAAATTGTCTGGTATAAGCAATTTGTTGATAAAATAATAAGGAAACATAACGTAAGCGTAGAGGAAGTAGAAGAAGCGTTATTTAGCAAGCCTGTTTTTCGCAAGGTTCAGCGTGGCAAAGTAAAGGGAGAAGATGCTTATATTGCATATAACAGGACTTTTTAGGGACGTTACCTTTTCATAGTTTTCATTTATAAACTGAACAATACTGGAATTGTTATTTCTGCAAGAGATATGACACCTCGGGAAAGGAGGTATTATAATGTCCAAAAGAAAGATTGAGGAAATACCCGCAGAATTTGCAACTTATGAAGAAGCTGGTGAGTTCTGGGATTCACATGACAGCATGGATTATGCCGATTTTCTTGAGGATGCAGAAATTGAATTTAATCTTCATAAAAGGCATTATTTAATAGAAATAAAAGAGGAAACTGCGGAGAAACTCCAAAAAATCATCAAGGAAAAAGGTATATCCACCAGTGAATTTTTGGAGGAGCTTCTTGAAAAACAGCTAGTTGGCTAAAAGATTTTAAACAATATAGGCGTTTTAGATATTAATCTGACGCCTTTTTTGTTGCCCCAAGCGGAAAACTCCCGCAGACAGGGGAATGCTCAAGGCGAAATAGATCGCTGTCTAATGTTTATCAGGAATAAGCGAGATCAAAGAACGTAAGGCGTTGTTAACGGATTCTGAATCAGGGAAATATTCCTTTACATCTGGCTCTAACATAACGGCGCCATCTTCGGAAAGATTTTGAATATTGGCTAGTATATTGGGATGATTACGCTGTAAATAACTCCAATGATTTGTATCTAGCAAGTAATCCATTACTATTCCCAAAATTCTTTGTCAATATGGCGACATTCCTATGATGCTTTCAGGATCGCTTCTGATTCCTCATTAGTCAATGTTCTAGCTATTTGCATAATTGCCTTTGGAGAACCTTTGTGTAATTTTGTGTCAGGAACTATTATTATTTATACTCTTGTTCCATCTGTAAAAGGTATAGGGTTATCTAATTCTATGACATTGCCCTTCACTGTGCCTCTATATCCCATTTCAAATCACCTCATTATGAAAAAGTATATCACCTTATTTGATTATACCAATTTAAACAATTAATCATACATTTATATTATGACTCACTAACTTGTGAATGAATCTGATCGATGATCCATGAATATCCGCATAGACGACGAACCTTCTCCTTGTCTGCAAGATATTCCTCTACCAACACAAGTAAAGCTTCTTCTAGCTCTGATAAACTACTGAATATTCTATTCACTATCATACGCCTTAACTCTTCAAAAAATCTCTCTACTGGATTTAGCTCTGGACTATACGAAGGTTCTACCTCCGCCAATAAGTATCACCATTCATACTCCATCTGCTTGGGTATCGCTACCCGTTGACCAACCCAGTTACGCCATGGAGTGTTCTCTTGTCACCTTGTCCTGATTTGCGGCAGAGACCCGGTTCACCTTCTTGGTTGTATCGGATTATCCATTTCTGAAAGATGATTTGCTGGTCTAATAGCCATAATAACACTCCTGATTGTATATTATTTTATCTTAACGATATTTCGCCATATCACATATATATACAATCATTTATGTATCTTTATTCCTTTAAATTGGTATTACCTCATCATTAATAGTCTTAGATGAGTATGTAATGAAGTTAATTTGATATATCAAAGATTCTTGGTGATTTGGCATTCAGTATTCCTTTGACAATTTTGGCAGATTTATCATTATCTTTATCAAAGCATTGATCTGTAAATCTTTTGATGTTATATAATGTAATGATATTCTTGTTCATGACTATACCCTCCTATGATTTTTTCGATAATTTAATATTTTATCATAGGAGGGTTTATTTGTCCGAACTTATGTCTGATCTTCGATACATTCAGTATTGACAACATCGCAATTCTAAAGTATATTTTCTAGGCAACATATTGACTATTTCATATTTTACTTATAATAAGGAGACTCCTTATGGCATCTTCCATTTTTGAGTATTATCCAGATATAGAAAAACTTATGAGTTGGTATCGAACACAAGAAAAAAAACTAAATATTGCTGATACTAACCTCCATATACATACACCATACTCATTTTCCGCCTTTGATAACATAAGCCAGGCGATTAGATTTGCCCATGAACAAGGTGTCATCGTTTTGGGTATAAGTGATTTTAATACAACAAAGGGCTATGACGAATTTACAAAGGAATGTAAAAATACAAAAATTTTCCCTGCTTATGGCATGGAAACAATCGCATTATCTACAGAAGATCAAAAGAACGGAATTAGATGGAACGATCCAAGTAATCCGGGGCGTATATATTTCTGTGGGAAGGCATTTAAATATCCATTGCTAATAAATGATAATACAAAAAATACATTAAGCAGAATTGCTGATGCTCTTGAAACTCAGGTTCAGCAGATGATCATTAAGCTAAATGAACATCTAAAAAAAGTTTTGCCAGAAATACAGCTAGATTATAGCTACATTAGAGATACCTTGACAACAGGAACAGTTCGGGAAAGGCATCTTGCAAAAGCATTGCAACTGGCAATAACACAAAAGTTTTCAGATACAAATGACATATCAAAGGCTTTGGCAAAAATATATGGCAAAGAAAGCCAAGTTGATATTGCAAATAGCGTGAAATTACAAGATGAATTGAGATCGAATCTTCTGAAAGCAGGAAAAGTCGCATTTGTTGAGGAAAGCCCTTCTGCATATCTAAGCATGAACGAAGCAAAATCCGTCATGTTAGATATGGGTGGAATACCTTGTTATCCTGTTCTTGCAGACGGAACTAAAGGCGAATTAACTGAAGCGGAAAAAGACCCCGAAGCCCTTTGCGATATGCTTATCAGCAAGGGAATATATTGTGCTGAATTTATCCCTACCAGAAATGACTTTGAGATATTTAAGAAATATATATCGGTCTTTAAGAGCAAAGATATTGCAATAACCGTTGGAACAGAGCATAATACGCCATTAATGGAGCCGATGTCACCTAAGTGCAAAGGTGGAATTGATTTTGGCGATCTGAAAGAGATATTCTGGAAAGGTGCTTGTTTGATCTCTGCCCATCAATACCTAACGAGTAAGGGATTGGCTGGATTTGTTGACGCTCTTGGAAACAGAACAGACATGGCAAAAGAAAGACTAGAATCTATAGGCGAAGCAGTTATTGCATATTATCTATCAATGGATTAAAGGGAAATAGCTAATGACACCCGCACAAGAAGCACGTTTAGCAATGAGAAAAGGTGAATGGACGGGACCAACTAAACATAAAGTCCCCGGCTATGTAAAATGCAATCTTGTTGTGTTGTCAAAAGAACACGCCTACGATTTTATCGTCTATTGCCAGCGCAATCCCAAACCCTGTCCACTCATAGAAGTAACAGATATAGGCAATCCAGAGCCTAAAATGTCTGCACCAAAAGCAGATTTAAGAACCGATCTCCCAAAATATGCGATTTATCGCAATGGTATTAGAGAAGATGACCGAACTGACATCATCAATTTATGGACAGACGATAGCGTTGCTTTTCTCATTGGTTCAGGAATGACTTTTGATGACGCATTAGAACGCGCTGGCGTTCCTATGACACAGACTTGGCTTTATGAAACAAATATACAGACAATTCCATCAGGCAAATTTTTTGGACCAATGGTTGTTACAATGCGATTAATGACGCCACAACAATCAATAATAGCTTGCCAGCTTACAGGACGTTTTGTTTATACACATGGTGCGCCAATACATATAGGCGATCCACTATCGATAGGAATCGACCTGCAAAAACCGATAGTTGGACCATCATTGGCTGATATTCCAAAAGGATTGATGCCGGTGTTTTGGGCGTGTGGCGTAACCCCGCAATATTCCGCCATAGCTTGTAAACTTGATCTTCTAATCGCACATGCGCCAGCGCACTCTTTCGTTACTGACTTAATAGCAGATCAGCTTTGTATTCCATAAGATGCTAGATGTTTCCTGCTAGATGACATATAAAGGCAACGTGGGATGTTGGTTGTTGGGTTTTGTAACTAAACCCAACCTATTTTCAAAAATCAGCATAAATCCGCATAATCCGCCAAATCAGCGTTCTATTTCTAGCAACGAGAATATCCACAGTTCCTGCATTTGGTGCAACCTTCCTCAAAGACAAGCATGTTTCCACATTCAGGACACATATTGCCTGACATTTTCGGCGCACTATTATTGCCATTGAGTTCTGGATTACATTCGTCTGGATTCTCTTCAGAAAACATCTCAAGAACTCTAGCTATACCATCTGGCAATGATCTGACTCTCTCCTTTCCAAACCCGATTGATCCGCTTCCCCCAATGCCTCTAAGTTGATCTGCTATTATTTCAACTGGAACACCTATCTTAAAAAGCAAAGAAAGTAATCTACCATAACCTTCAGCATCAGCAGTTACATCAGCACCTGCTTTCCCAATATTCAAAAACGCTTCATAAAACTTACCATTTGCTTTGTTTATGGTCATATATAACTTACCAACTGGGGTTTCTATGCGGTCTGTTGTTCCAGCAATTTTACGAGGTCTTGGGGCATTTAGTTTATCCATTATGTATTGCAATTCTTGTTCTGGACTAACCTCTGGCTTCTCCTCTTTTTTAGTTTCTACCGTACTCAAAACTTGGTGTTGTTTGCATCCATCTCTGTAAACGGTTATACCCTTTATGTTTCCTAATTTATAGGCTAGCATATAGCTTTCTTTTATATCTTCAACTTCTGCGCTATTGGGGAAGTTGATAGTTTTGGAAACTGCGTTTGTAACATGATTCTGGAATGCTGATTGCATCTTGAGATGCCATTCATAACTTATATCATGAGAAGTTACAAAACATCTCTTAACATCTTCAGGCACACCTTCAATATGTTGAACTGAACCTGTTTCTGCAATTTTAGCCATCAAATCTTCACTATAAAATCCTCGTTCAATAGCGACCTTCTTGAATACATTATTTTCTACAAGCATTTTAACTGTTGGCTTGCCATCTGCATCATAAATCGAACCACGACTATAGACAATCATAAAGAAAGGTTCAATGCCGCCATTACAGTCTGATAAAGTGCTAAGCGTCCCTGTTGGCGCAATGGTTGTCCATGATGAATGTCTGACTTTATCCTCTTCTTTGCCTGTGTCATAAATACTGCCTTTGAAGCTAGGGAATACGCCCCTTATTTTGGCAAGTTCAACGGAAGCCTCTTTCGCCTTTGTGTTGATAAATCCCATGACCTTATCAGCAAGCCTCAAAGCTTCATCAGAATCATAAGGTATGCCTAATATTGCAAGCATATCCGCCCATCCCATAACACCAAGTCCGATCTTTCGTGTAGTTTTGGTCATTTCCTCTATTTTTTCAATTGGATATTTGTTCATGTCTATAACGTTATCTAAAAAATGCACACTTTTCTTTACTGTTTCAGCAAGTTTATCATAATCAACGGAATACTTGCCCCTCTTTTCCTGAACCATTTTCAATAAATTGACAGATCCCAAATTACAAGATTCGAATGGTAAAAGCGGAAGCTCACCGCACTGAAAGTTGACAATCCAACTTTTAACAAATAATCCTTCTTCCTCGTTATCAAATCCACCAACATAAAAATTGTGAAATTCGTCAACAGTGCCATTATAGACATCCTCATAGCCATCAAATTCAGTTGATACAACCTTATGGTTTAATATCGTAGCGAATTCTTTCAATGACTTATAATTATCAAAACCATACTTTGTGCCAAAGCGATAGCTGAGATTTGCTTCTCTGCATTTTTCCTGAAATTCTTTTAGCCACGGTTCTCGTCCTAGTTCTTTTTTAAGTTCATTGTAGCAATCAACCTGCATTGCCTTAATGTCGCTCATCTTTTCCTCATAGGCTTTATTTACGGATTCGGTAATCTTTTGCCTGTTTTCTTTTTTGGAATTAAAGGTATTTAGATAACATTCAGCACTATGATAACAAATTTCTCTATCACTCCAAGACAAAGTAAAAGTTATCCCACAGCCCTCGCAAATTTTTTCAACCATGACGCTATTGCCAACAAGAAAACATTTTAGGTCTGTTTTTGCCTGACATTCAACTAGCTTTCTTTTTGCTCTTTTGGTAAATCCATTATTAAAGGTTTCTGGATGATCTTTCCAAAATTCAGCAACTTTTTTAGACAAATGCTTTCTATATTCTGGATCAGAATTTCTGATCTGTGCCTTTTCACTAATTAAAGCCCTTGTTTCCGGTTTTCTTTTGGCGCATATATGATATTTTTCACGAATTTCCTGCTGTTTGTTTGGATCATTCATCCAGTTTTTATCTGGAAATCTGCGCATAGGATTATTATCACCTATCATATTTTTAGCATGTAAATCATTATGCTCTATCTTTGACATGATCTCTAAGTTTTCTATTCTGTTATCAAGTCCACTATAATTCTTGTGATGGACAACCTCGTTATATTTCAATTTTCTGCCGATATTAGATTCAATTATAATCCGATGATCTGGTAGCCATTTTGGATAGTTAGTGTTTCTTATCCATAAATATTTCTGTGATCTGCTGTTTGAGTGTTTAAAAACTTCTTCTAACCTTGCTTCCATCTTTTGCATTATACTGAGGCTATCGCCCTTAGTTAATTCTATTGCCTGTTTAACTGTGCCATCACTGAGTATAAATTTATGATTTTCTGTTACACGCAAAGAGTTTCCATCATCAAGATTAACCTTAATGATCTTTTTATTTTTGCCTGTCAATCTCGGATTACGCATCATGCGTATTGCAATTTTTCCTTCGTTATCCATACAATATACAGGAACATCATTTCCTTCTTCTACAAGTTGTTTAATTGGAACAGAGTCTCTACCATCTGCGACAGCAACCAACGTATCGCCTGTTAAGCATGGATTCGTGCTTTCTATCATACCTAGATGCGGTGTTGGATTAGCATTATTTATTCTATCTAAAAAAATCAGACCGGGGTCACCTGTGCACCACGCATTATTAGCAATTCTATCGAGCACGTCTTTGGCATTAACTTTTGCAAGAGCTTTTTTGGTATGAGGATCAATCAAATCATAATCAAGACCTTTTTCTGCAAGTTCCATAAATTCTTCATTGACACCAACAGATATATTGAAATTTGATAAGGTTTTACCATCTTTTTTCGCGTCAATAAAATCAATAATATCAGGATGATTATAGGCAAGTATGCCCATGTTTGCCCCTTGCCTGACCCCACCTTGCGCAATTACCTTGCCAACAGCCATATCGTATATCTGCATGAAGGAAATGGGTCCCGATGCGGCGCCACCAGTTGACTCAACCTTTGTGCCTTTTGCTCTTATATTAGAGAAATTGAATCCTGTGCCTCCACCATAAGCCTGTATATCTACAGCATCTCTCAATGTTCCGAATATTGATTTTCTGCTATCCTCTATCGGCAAGACAAAACACGCTGAAAGCTGTTGTGTCTCTCGTCCTGCGCCTCGTAATGCTGGAGAATTGGGCAGGAATTCAAGATTTGCCATCATAATATATATTTCTTTTGCAAATTCAAACATATCTTCATAACTTGCACCATAATAAGTATCTGCAAAGGCAATATTTGCTGAGACCCTCGCAAGCATATCTTTTGGTGTTTCAATAACATTTCCGTCATCATCTTTCATAAGATAACGCTTTTCAAGGATTTTTAGCGCATTTTCAGAAAAGGACGTTTCTATTTCTAGCTTTTTTAATTCGTCCTCAACCCTGTTAGTTACCATAATATCATAATTAGTTCCCATTAGCCTTTGCCTCCCTGTTAACTTCGTTTAGAAGTCCCCTAAGCTCGTTTTGAAAATCCGTTATATCTGCAAATTCCCTATATACCGATGCAAACCTTATATATGCTACTTTGTCGAGTTTTTTTAACTCTTTCATAACCTTTTCTCCGATAATATTGCTTTTTATTTCTATTGTTTTTAATTGTCGGAGATCATTTTCTATTCTATCAACAACATCATTGATAGTTTCTTGACTGACGGGTCTTTTTTCACAAGCCTTTGAGATTCCATTCCTGAGTTTTACTCTATCATAAGGCTCTCGCCTACCGTCTTTTTTGATAATATAAATATCAAGTTCCTCAGCGCGCTCGTAAGTTGTAAAACGCTTTTCACAGTCAAGACACTCTCTTCTCCGTCTTGTAACGTTACCCGAATTTATCTCACGCTTGTCAATAACCTTTGTTTTTGAACTCTTACAGAAGGGACATATCATACCAACCACCCCTGTATGTTGTGTTAAAGTTTAACTTAAACGCAACATATAGTAACACAACTATATATGAAAGTCAATAAGAATTTTCATTACGATAACATATTTTATTGAAAATGACAAATATTGACATATAGGTTAGTAAATGCTATATTACAGAAAAATAATAGAGTTTGTTGTCCGATTAGAAATAGATAGTATTTTGCTTTTCAAATAAAAAGGGAAATTCCATTATGGTTTTTCAGAATAATGAAACAGAAAATGATTATGCAATTTTGCAAAGGATATTTTATAGTAAAGGATTTGATATTTTTGATTACAGTTTGCCATATATTCAACATCGCATAAATGGCAGAATGTCAGCACTAGAAATTTCATCAATTAGGGACTATGAGAAATATCTATTCTCAAACACTAATGAATATAAATTACTTTTTAATGTTATACTTGGCAAAGGGAGCCAATTTTTTAGAGATCCTGAAATATGGGAATATTTCAGGCAATATATATTACCAAAGGTATTAGATAACAAAAGTCCTGATAAAGAGATTAAGATATGGTCAGTGGGATGCGCAAGTGGTGAAGAGGCATTTTCATTGGCTCTTATGCTATTTGATAGCTTTGGAAACTATATAGATAAAAATAAGATTATGATTTATGCAACGGATATTGATGAATCAGAACTAAGAATTGCCCGTAATGGAACTTTTTTGCTAGACCAATTATCCGGACTACCTGATAATTTAAGAGATCAATATTTTTTACGTCAAGGTGACCTCTATACAATCAATGATGATATTAGAAGTATTATAACTTTTGGCAGACATAATATATTAATCGATCCACCAATAACAAACATTGATCTGTTACTATGCCGTTATGTTTTATTATACCTCGATCCATCATTAATACCAAAGGCATTGCAAAACTTACGATATGCACTTAATAACGGTGGATTATTATGGTTAGGCAAAGGTGAAAGACACATTGATAGCAACAAATACGGATTTAAGCCTTTCGGAAATAAATGGTGTTTTTTCAAAAAGCAATCTATTCAAAAGCATTATCAAACATCAGCGATTGATTTTAATATAAAAGATTTTTTATCACAAAAAGCAATAACAGATAATAATATATATCAAGATATATATCAAGA
>Ga0073932_1003356_pt1 | contig 21680 bp, 14 predicted proteins | sample DewCreD2012metaG_FD_76967 | JGI IMG/M metagenome (GOLD analysis project Ga0073932, IMG submission 76967) | Hot spring sediment bacterial and archeal communities from British Columbia, Canada, to study Microbial Dark Matter (Phase II) - Dewar... ...
ATTGTCCGCGCGGTGGGCCGGGTGGCCGGCGATTACGGTGGCGAGGCAGTCCATGTTTTTGTCGAACAGGGCCAGGTCCGCGGCTGCGCCGGGTGCGATGACGCCGGCATGGGGCAGCAGGCCGAGCAGTTGCGCGGGGTTGTGCGTGGCCATGCCTGCGGCCTGGTGAAGAGGCAGTCCGCTGAACTGCGCCATGTTGGCCACGGCGCGGTTCAGGGTGAGGACGCTGCCCGCCAGGGTGCCGTCTTCGAGGCGCGCGGCCCCGTTCTTGACTTCCATGTTGAAGCCCCAGACCTGGTATTTGCCCGGCCCCAGGCCCGCGGCGTTGATGGCGTCGGTGATGAGCACAAGTTCGGACGCGGGGCACAGGCGCGTGGCCATGCGCGCCACATCGGGGTGCACATGGATGCCGTCGCAGATAAGCTCGCAGAAGTAATCCGGGTTCTGGAGCATGGCGAAGGCGGCGCCCTGCTCGCGGTGGTGGAAGGCGCGGTGCTGGTTGAACAGGTGGGTGGCCAGGCGCGCGCCGCAGCGGGCGGCTTCGGCGGTCTGTTCCGCGGTGGCGTCGCTGTGGCCCACGGACACCACGGCGCCCGCGGCCGAGAACGCGCGCACGGCGTCCAGCCCGCCGGGCAGCTCGGGCGCCAGGGTCACGATGCGCAGCGCCGCGCCCGCGGTTTCGATAATCTCGCGGATCTGCGTTTCATCCGGGTTGCGGATGGCGCCCGCGATGTGCGCGCCGCGCATGGCTTTGTTGATGTAAGGGCCTTCCACATTGATGCCAAGGATGCGCGCGCCGGTGCGCGGCGGAGCGGCCGGGACTGCGGCATAGTCCGCGCCCGCGTCCTGCTGGTCCATGGCCTGGCGCACGCCTTTGATGGAGTCCATGACCGCGGCGTGGGGCAGTGACACGGTGGTAGGGCAGAAGGCCGTGACCCCGAACCGGGCCAGGAACCGGGCCATGTCAAGGAGATCTTTGGCCCCGAGAAAGCCCCAGTGCCCGCCGCTGCCGTGGATGTGGATGTCAATGAGGCCGGGACACAGCAGCGCGCCTTGTGCGTCAGCCACGCGGCCCGGGTCCGCAGGCGCGCCCGCGTCCACGGCGGTTATGCGCCCGTTTTCCATGGTCACGAACCCGCCGGAGATCACGCGCTCCGGGGTCATAATCTCCGCGTTGACGATGCTCCATCGCTCCATGTCCATCCACACCAGCCTTTTAAGTTTTAATAACTTTTATCAACTATAGTTCGATATGCCTTCGCGCTTTTACACGGTTTTTGTGACTTTCTTTAGATATCTGGGTTTGTCGGGATCAATGCCACGGGACTGGGAAATGAAGCACGCCAGGAACTGGAACGGCACGATGTAGAACAGGGGGCTGATTGGCTCGTCCGGTGTCACGGGCATGGGGATGGCGATGGCGGCGCGGTCGAGCGCGGCCTTGTCCGAGGACACCACAACGGTTTCCACGCGGCGCGCGGACAGGTCAGCGATGAGCCGGTTCACGCCCTGCGCCATGCGGCCCGGCGCCGCGGCCACGAACACGGGGAACCCCTCGCCCGCCATGGCGATGGGGCCGTGCATGAAGTCCGCGGTGGAGAACGGCTGCGCTACCACATAATTGGTTTCCATGAGTTTGAGAGCGGCTTCGCGCACCGTGCAATAGTTGTAGCCGCGGCCGATGATCACGCAGTGCTGCATGTAGCGGTAGCGGGCGGCGATTTCGAGGATGCGGGCTTCAGTTTCAAGGGTTTTCTGCATCTGGTGGGGGATGGACGCGAGGCGGTCGAAGGCGTTGCGCGCGCCGTTGAGGGCCGCGGACAGCATGGCGATGGCCAGAAGCTGCGCGGTGTAGGTCTTGGTGGCGGCCAGGGCGTTTTCCGCGCCCGCGCGCAGGCGGATGCTGGCGTCGGCAACCTGGGTGATGGCCGAGTTTGCGGTGTTGGTGATGCCGATGGTGAACGCACCCTGTGCGCGCGCGCGGGACAGCACCTCGTTGATGTCCGTGCCCTCGCCGGACTGCGAGATGCCGATGACCACGCTGCCCTTGAGGTCAATGTCCTTTTTGTACACCGTGGTGATGGACGGCGCGGCCAGGTTGCAGGGGATCCCGTTTGCGCCCTCGAACAGGTACTTGGCGTAAGTGGCGGCGTTGTCGCTGGTGCCGCGCGCGGCCAGCATGATGAAGCGCGGCCCCATGTCCAGAATGCGCCGGGCGATGCGCCGCACATTTTTTTCTTCGAGGCGCAGGGTTTTTTCCAGGGCCGCGGGTTGCTGGTGAATTTCCTTGAGCATGGTTGGCGTTTTCATGAATGGCTCCGTGGGTTGGATGCGTGCGCGGCGCCAGGATTTGTGCGCCTTGCGCAAAGAAGAAAACCAGTGTCGTGCGGGCTGTTTAGAACTCCCTTGATTTGCGGGAAATTGGCTCGCCCAGGCGCAAGGCTGCGAAAAAACCGGGGACTGGGTCGTTTTCCGCAAGGAAAACGAAGCCTGTCCCCAGCGTTTCGCGCGTGTTTTCAAAAGCCCCGGTGGCGCGCTTTCGTCTATGACAAGGTTGCCGGGGGCGGTTGAAAAAGCCTGGCGGCCGTAAAAAGCAGGTACAGGCACGCGGAAAACCGCCGCGTTCCCAGTCCCTGTTTTTACTGCTCTGGCGCCTTTCACGCAGCTTGTGGCGTTTTTGGACAGCCCCCGTGTCTCCAAGATTTATTCGCACTGCGCATTTTTTCGAAAAATCTCCCTGCCGTGTTTTACATATCCTCGGGCTGCTCGAAGAATTTGTGGAATTCCTCGGGCAGTTCGTGGTAGTCCTGGTTGTTGACGATGTCTGAAAAATCCGCGGAGCTGAAGGTGTGCCAGTAGAGGGCTGTTTTGCCGTGGAGTTTGCCGGCGCGGGCGTCGGCGATCATGGCGGCCGCGGCCTTGCCCGTGTACACGCCTTCGAGCTTGAGGCCCGCGTGCTCGCGGAGCATGTCCACGGCTTCGTTGCCCTGTTCTGTGTGGCGTCCGTATTCGCCGCCGAAGAACTCGCTGCGCAGAGTCATGTCCTGGGGCATGAACACATGGAAGGGGAAGGCCGGGTCCGCGGCGCGCAGGCGCGCCACGGCGAAGGTGGCGAGCTGCGCCTGGGTGAATTTGTTGGCCATGTACCACTCGGCCACGCGCACGGCCATGACCTGGGACTTGAGGCCCGCGGCGCGGCAGCCCGCGGCCAGGCCCGAAGAAGTGCCGCTCGATCCGTTGGCCACGAAGATGACATCCGGCTCGGGCAGGGCGCCTTGCTCGATCTGGCGCTTGAGTTCGAACGCCGCATTGATGTAACCGAGCACGCCGACCGCGGACGAGCCGCCGCCGGGCACGAAGTAGGGCGGTGCGCCCTTGACCGTGCTGGCGGCGATGACCTCGAGCATTCTGGCGGGGATGGCCGCGGCCGAGGGGCACAGGTGCAGTTCGGTTCCGAAGTGCGCGTAAAGCAGCAGGTTCTTTTTGACATGCGCGTCCACAGGCTGGGGGACCACGCACCCGATGGTGTCCATGCCGTGGGCCGCGCCGTGGATGGTGGTGGCCAGCAGATGGTTGGAGCCGATGCCGCCCAGGGTGATCAGCTTCTTGAAATTCATTTTTTGGGCGTGCGCGATGAGGAATTCGAGTTTGCGCACCTTGTTGCCGCCGTATTGGGCGTTGCTCAAATCGTCGCGCTTGATGAACACGCGGTCCGCGCCGATGGCGCCGGCCAGGGACTCGCATTCCTGCACCGGCGTGGGAAAACTGCCGATGGGCGTCCACGGGATGCGGTCGCGAAGGCGCGGGAACAGTTCGAAAATCACGGGTTCGGAATATGGGGAATCCGTCATGGGGAAAAATCCTCCGAAGAGTAATTGTCAGCCTGGAACATTATAGCGCATGGCGAAGGGGATGGCAGCAAAAAGCGCGCGGGGAGCGTTATCCGGTCAGAGAAGCGATTGTGTCGAGGAAGGCGTCAATCTCGAAGGGTTTTGAGAAGAAACCGTTCGCGCCCGCGACGCGGCTAATGGCCGAAAGTTCGTCCTGGCTCTTGGCGCTGACCAGATAAACGAACATGCCGGCCCAGGCCGGGTTGCTGCGGATGCGCTCGCACATTTCCTGTCCCGTGCATCCGGGGAGATTCATATCCAGGAGCGCCAGGTCCGGAGTGATTCTTTCGAGAATTTTCATGGCGCTGTCGCAGTCGGGCGCGGCCAGCACATCGTAGCCCTCGGAAAAGAGCAGGCTTTCCACGAAGTCCAGGAAATCGGGGTCGTCGTCCACCAGCAGGATGGATCGCACGGCGAGCGTTTCCCTGTGCTCGCGCATTTCCTTGACGGGCAGGAACACCTGGAACACGCTGCCGCGGCCCGGCTCGGACTCCACGCGCACCCGGCCCTTGTGCGCCTCGATGAATTCCTTGACGATGCTCAAGCCCTTGCCCATGCCGTCGCTCAAGGGGTGGCGGCCCTGGCGCAACTGGTAGAAGGGTTTGAAAATGTTGTCAATTTCCGAGGGGTCAATGCCCACGCCCGAGTCGTGCACGGCGATGACCGCGTGCCCGTCGCGCAGGTCCGCGGTGAACCTGAATTCCAGGCGGTGGCTGGGCGAGTACTTGACCGCGTTCTCGAGCAGGTTGTCCAGCACCTGGCGGATGCGCTCGCTGTCGCAGTGCACCACAGCGCCCTTGAGCGCGGGGTCCAGATGCTTGTCGAAGGTGAACCGGCCGTCGCGGCAGCGCTTGCTCACCAGGCTGTCGAGCATCACGCGCGCCTCGCCCAGATAGCCCTCGAGGAATTCCCACAGGGGCACATCCGCCATCTGAAACTTGGTTTCGCCGCTCTCGAACTGGGCCAGGGTGATGAGTTCCTCCACGAGCTTGAGTTCCTGGCGGCCGCGCTCGTTGATGATTTTGAGCTTTTTGCGCACATTGTGGGGCAGGTTCTCGCGCAGCAGCATTTCGGAATAACCGAGGATCAGGGACAGGGGCGTGCGCAGTTCGTGGGAGATGGAGCCGAGGAAGTTGATCTTGGCCTGGTCGAGTTTGCGGCGCTCGGTGATGTCCAGATCCATGCAGATGATTTCGCTGACCTCGCCGCCGCGGAACAAGGGAAACATGGTGGAATAGACCCAGCGCTCCTCGCCGGTGCGCGTGTGCACGGGCCACTCCGAGGGCAGCGTGGCCTGGCCGCTGGTCCATATCTCCTCCAAAGTTTCAAGAAACACAGCCGAGGATTCATCATCAAGAAGAAGCTCCTGGATCTTGCGGCCCACGGCTTCGCTGGAGGAATATCCGTAGAGAGATTCCGACGCGTTGTTCCACAGGTGAATGGTTCCGTCGCGCTTGAAGCCCTGCACGGCGATGAGGGGTGTGTTTTCAATGACCGCCTCGAAGCGGTCCAGGGCCTGGCGCACGGCCTGCTCCGCGGCTTTGCGTTCCGTGATGTCGCGCACCAGGGCGATGCACCCGAAGCCTGGTTCGCCGCGCCTGCCCTTGGGCGAAAAAATGGCCTCGAAGGTGCGCATGCCTTCCGGCAACGGCAATTCATATTCGGTTGACGCGGTTTGGCCGGTTTCCTGCACGGTCCTGTTCGCGGCCATGAGTATTTCCGCCACATCCCCGGGCAGTATTTCCCCGATAGACTTGCCGATGAACTGCTGCGGAGGCGCATACAGACCGCTGTCGCTGGTGGCGTGATAGTTCAGGAAAACGCCTTCGGGGTCTATCTCGAAGAGCATGTCCGGCAGTGCGTTGAGCGTGGCTTCGAGGCGATCTTTGGTCTCGCGCAGGGCTTCTTCGGCAATTTTCCGTTCCGTAATGTCGCGGGACACGCCTAGCACGGCGTTGACCGCGCCGCCCGCGTCGTCATGCAGGGGCGAAAGCTGGGTGCCGAGCCACAGGACGGTATCGCCGAACCGGGTCTGGCTTTCCGCGTAAAGCGCCTGTCCTGTGCGGAAAACGGTTTCCAAATCCGAGCGCATCGAGGCGTAATTTTCTTTGGGAAACAGCCGCTCCAGGGGGATGCGGAAAAGCTGCTCGGGCGTGCTGGCGAACATGCCCGCGGCGAATTCGTTGACATATTCCACGCGGAAATCTTTGTCAATAATGAAAATGGCGTCCTTCGCGGACTCGGCGAGGTTGCGGTAGCGCTCCTCGCTCTGGCGCAGCGCCCGTTCCGCGGTCTTGCGCTCCGTGATGTCTATGGTGAGCATCTGGAATCCGGCGAGTTCGTTGCCTTTCATGATGCGCGAGGGGTACACCTCGATCCAGCGCTGCGTTCCGTCGGGAATTGTCAGCTCGATTTCCACGCGGCCCATGTCTTCGCCTGTGATAAGGCGCGTGAACATCTCGGAGTACCGGGGCAGATGCCGCTCCTCAATGGCGTTGAATTCGGTGAAGTGTTTGCCGATGATCTGTTCGCGCGTAAAGCCTGTGGCCGCGAACCCGGCCTTGTTGATGTCCGTGACCCGGCCCTCGAGATCCATAACGATGATGGTTTCGGGGTGGGAGTTGAACAGGTTGCGGTAGCGCTCCTCGCTCTGGCGCAGCGCGTCCTCCATGAGGCGGCGCTGTGTGATGTCCTCGTGCATGACCACGAAGTTTTGAATGCGGCCCGAGGCGCCGCAGATGGGGAAGGTGACGGCGCGCACGCAAACCTTTTTGGCAGGCCCGTCCGGGTGGACTTTGCTCGCGTCGTACCACACGCCCGCTTCCAGGAACGCTTCGCCCGCCTTGAGCGAGCGCACGGCGTCCACATGTCCCGCCTCGATAAGGATTGGGTCCTGAAACAGGTTGTAATCCCTGGGCGTGGGAGCGCCGAACAATTCGGCCAGCGCCTGGTTGCAGCGCACGAAATTGCCGTCTCCATCAAAGATGCAGATGCTGTAGGGATTGTAATCAATAATGCTGTCGAGCGTTGCGCGTTCCTGTTCCAGGGCCTGTTCGGCGCGTTTGCGGTCCGTGATTTCGAGAGCGGTTTCCACGGCGCCGGCAATGCGGCCGCGCTCGTCGCGGATCGGGGAGCTGCGGATGGACCACACCTTGCCGTCGGGCGTGGTGATTTCGTCTTCCACAGGCTGGCCGCTTTCCAGCGCTTTGAGCACGGGACACTCGCGGCAAGGCTCGTCCGTTCCGTACCAGAGCTGGTGGCAGTTCCTGCCTGTGAGGTCCCGCGGGCGCATGCCCACGGAATCGGCCGCGGCGCGGTTGGCCCACACGATGTTCAGATTCGTGTCGTAATACAGCACATGCTCCATCATGCTGTTGAGCACTTCGGCTTTTTCGCGTTCGCTGTCGGCGAGTTCCTGCTCGGCGCTCTTGCGGTCCGTGATGTCCCGCGCCATGGTGATGACGCGCGTCACAAGCCCCTTGTCCATGACGGGGATCTTGCGGGTTTCGGTCACGACCGTGCGCCCGTCGAAGTCGTTCTGTTCCTCGGTGATCAGGATTTCCCCGTGCCGGAACACCGATGCATATTGTTCGATAACGGATTCCGTGAGGAACGGATAGATTTCCGTGAGCCGCTTGCCCGCGATGTCCTGCGGCAGGCCGAGTTCCCGGTTGAATTCCTGCATGCGCTTGTTGTGCAGGATGATATTGAGATCCTGATCCACGACATGAACGATGTCGTCCATCCAGTCTATGGTGGAGCGGTAGAACTGCTCGGAGGCCAGGAGCGCGCGCTCGGTGGCCTTGCGGTCCGTGATTTCGAGGGTGAACTCGACCACGCCCTGAACGGCGCCTTCGCCGCTCATGATGGGGTATCCGCGGATGAACCAGTGGCGGCCGTCGGGGGAGGTGATTTCCTGGTGGTGCGGCGTGCCGGTTTGCATGGCGCGAAGCACCGGGCAATTGCCGCAGGGGGCGGGGGAATCGTGCCACACTTCGTGGCAGCGAAGGCCCACCAGGCTCTGGGGCGACACGCCCGCGGAATCGGCCGCGGCCTGGTTCGCCCACAGGATGCGAAGATCCGTGTCGTGGTACACCACATGCTCGACCATGCTGTCGAGCACGCTGCGCAGTTCCAGTTCCGTGCGCTTGAGGTCGTCCTCGGCGGCTTTGACCCGTGAGATGTCGGACATGACGCCGATGAATCCCGCGGGCCGTCCCTGCTCGTCGCGAAGCAGGGTCGTGTTCATCCAGGCGGGGAATTCCACGCCGTCGCGCCGCACATGCCCCACTTCGCCGCTGTGCTGGCCGTTCTGGAGCGCCAGGTTGTTGAACGGGATGACATCGCGTTCAAGCTGCTCCGGGGTGTGAAACATGGACAAGTTCCTGCCCAAGAGTTCCTCTGGCCGGTACTGGTGCATTTCCGCGAACCGGCGGTTGCAGAAGCGCACGGCGCCGTCCAGCCCGGCCACGGCGATGCCTTCGCCCACCTGGTCCATGATGCGTTCGAGCATGGCCATGCGGGCTTGCTCGTCCAGGCCCAATGAAGACGCGGCGCGCGCATTCAGAACTTCGCGCTCAAGCTCCTCCACGCGCCGTTGAAGCTCCTCGTATGTCGGCTTTTTGTCCGCCATGCCGCCCGGAACCTTTCACAATTCCGCTGCCAACAGCGCCCCGCCGTTCATGCGGGACCACATTGAATCTGGGGCGAAAAACCATATTTCTATAATTTTATATTTTAGCTTAACTCCCGCGCCCGCGCGGCCACGGCTTGTAAAAAAACATGGATCCGGCAACCGGCATGACCGCGGCAATGCTTTTCGGGTGTTGTGGCCCGCGGCCCGGTTCTGCTACAATTTCTCTTGCGCCAATTACATATCCGGAGGATTCGCTCTCATGTTTGACTACATGTTGACGGAACAGGAAATCGGAGTTGTCAGGGAATCCATAGATTTCGTGAAGAGTCTTCCCAAACAACTCATGCGGGACATGGACGAGGACAAAATCGAGTATCCCAAAGAATTCGTGCAGGAGGCGGGCCGCCGCAATCTGCTCGGGCTGCGGTTTCCCAAAGAATACGGGGGCCGCGGCATGGGCTGGAGCTGCGAGGTGGCGGCCCTTGAGGAAGTGGGCGTGCTCGGCATGGCCCTGGGCTGCGCGTACTCCATGCCCAGCATCGTGGGCGAAGCTCTGAACAAATTCGGCACCGAGGAGCAGAAACGGAAATATCTGGTTCCCATGCTCAAGGGCGAACTGATCTCCGCCGAAGCCCTGACCGAGCCGCGCGGGGGCAGCGACTTTTTCGGCGCCACCACCACGGCCGAGAAAAAAGGCGGCGTGTATGTGCTGAACGGCCAGAAACGATTCATTGTGGGCGCCAAGGGCGCGGATTTCTTCGTGGTGTATGTGCGCACCAACCTGGACCCCAAGGCGCCGGGACACGAGAGCATCAGCCTCATTCTGGTGGAGCGCGGCATGGGCGTGGAGGTGCAGGATGTGTACGGCCTCATGGGCACGCGCGGGGGCGGCACAGGCCGCCTGGTGTTCAACAATGTTGAAGTTCCAGCCGAAAACTTGATAGGACCTGAACATGGCGGGGCCATGATTTTCAACTCTATGATGGTGCCCGAGCGCATGACCAGCGCGGCCGGAGCCGTGGGCGCGGGCCGCGCCGCCACCGAGGTGGCCGCGCGCTATGCCGACCGCAGACACGCATTTGGCGCCAAAATCCGCAAGTTCCAGGCCGTGAGCTTCCGCATTGCGGACAGCGTGGCCCGCACCGATGCGGCTCGCGCATTGGTCTACGCCGCGGCGCGCCGCCTGGACGCCGGTCTCGACGGCCGCCGCATGGTGTCCGAAGCCAAAAAACTCGCCACAACCTACGCCTGGGAAACTATCAACGACGCCATGCAGGTCATGGGCGGCATCGGCTACACCAATGTGTATCCCATCGAAAAGCTCCTGCGCGACTGCCGCCTGTCCATGATCTGGACCGGAACCAACGAAATCATGAACCTGCTGATTCAGCACGAGTATTACAAGGAACTGTACGGCGACAGCAGCGGCCGCCGGGACATCGAGGACGACGCGGTGAACGCGGACAAAACCGACGAGAAAGTGTATCAATGATTTTGCCGGACATAGACGCGCAAACGCAGATCTACGGAGTTATGGGCTGGCCCATCGGGCACACGGCGTCTCCGGCCATGCACAACGCGGCATACGCGGCGCTGGGCATGAACGCGCGGTACCTGGTTTTCGCCGTGGCGCCGGGCCTGGAGGGCGACGCCGTGCGCGGCCTGCGCGCCCTGGGCGCGCGGGGCGTGAATGTGACCGTGCCGCACAAGCAGGCCGTAATCCCGCACCTGGACGAACTACGCGGCGCGGCCGCGGCCCTGGGCGCGGTGAATGTGATCGCGCGAGAGGGCAACCGGCTGATCGGCCACAACACGGATGCGGCAGGTTTTCTGCGCGCGCTCGATGAGGCGGACATGGCCCCGGCCGGGGCCGAGGCGCTGATGCTGGGCGCCGGGGGCGCAGCGCGCGCCGTTCTGTACGCCCTGCGGCTCGGCGGCGCAAGCGCCGTGCACATCGCAAATCGCACGCGCGAAAAAGCCGAAGCCCTGGCCGCGGCATTTTCCTCGCCCGAATGCCCGGTCATGCCCGCGCCGCAGGAACAAGACGCCTTTTGCGCCGTCGCGCGCCGTGTTAAGATAATAGTGAACACGACAAGCTTGGGAATGAAAGCCGGGGATCCGCTTCCCATGCCGCCAGAATTGATCGAACCGCGGCACAGTGTCGTGGACATCGTGTACAATCCCTGGGAGACGCCCCTGCTGGAGGCTGCGCGCCGCGCAGGCGCACGATCGTCGAACGGCTACGGCATGCTGCTGCACCAGGCCGCGGAAGCGTTCCGCATCTGGACCGGTCGCGAAGCGCCCCTCGAACCCATGCGCGCCGCAGGCGAACGCTTCATCAGGGGCGAATAACCAAAGCGTCCATTCTTCCGAAAGAGGACTTCCCCCAACACGCCATGTTTACCAACCCGAAAAAACTGGGCCAGCTTCTGGTCAAGAAAGCGCTCATCACGCCCGCGCAGCTCGGCGAGGCCATGCAGAACATCTCCGTGCAGGGCAACGGCGATCTCGACACCTATCTCATTGAGCACGGGTATGTGGCGGAAAAGGACATTCTCAAGGTCGAGAGCGAGCAGATCGGCGTGTCCTTCATGGATCTGTCCGAGGCGGAAGTGGATCCCAAAATCGTCAAGACTATCCCCCGCCACATCTCCGAGAAATACAAGGTTGTGGTCATCGGCCGCGATGAAAAAGAGCGCAAAATCGTGCTCGCCATGGCCAACCCGCTGAACATCTTCGCCATAGACGACATCAAGATGCTGACGAGCAGCGAAATCTCGACAGTGCTCGCGGCCGAGTCCGACATCGTGCAGATGATCAACGCCGGGTACACGCAGCTCGACTCCGCGTCCGACATCCTCGACGACATGCATGTCGAGGAAGACAAGGAAATGAAGGCCATCGAGGACGAGGAGAACCTGTCCACGAGCGAATTGGCCGCGGCCGCGGACGAGGCGCCCATCGTCAAGCTGTCCAACTCCATCATCATGCAGGCCGTTAAGGACGGCGCCAGCGACATCCATGTGGAGCCGGGCAAATCCACGCTGCGCATCCGGTTCCGCATTGACGGCGTGCTGCACGAGGAAATGAAATTTCCGCGCAAGATGCATGCCGCGCTCACCTCGCGCTTCAAGCTCCTGGCCAAGCTGGACATAGCCGAGCGCCGCGTGCCCCAGGACGGCCGCATCCCCCTGCGCGTCGAGGGCCGCGAGATTGACCTTCGCGTGGCCACGCTCCCCACGGTCTGGGGCGAGAAAATCACCATGCGCATCCTGGACAAAAGCAGCGTGCTCATCGGCATCGAGCGCCTGGGCTTCGAGTCCGACGACTTGCACAAATTCAAGAATCTCATCACCAAACCTTATGGAATCATCTTCGCCACCGGCCCAACGGGCAGCGGCAAGACCACGACGCTCTATGCCGTGCTCAACGAACTCAACCAGGTAGACCGGAACCTCATCAGCATCGAGGACCCCATCGAATACCAGCTTCCGGGCGTGGCCCAGGGCCAGGTGAACCAGCGCGCGGGCATGACCTTCGCCGCCGCGCTCAAGAGCATGCTGCGCCAGGACCCGGACATCATCATGGTGGGCGAGCTGCGCGACAAGGAAACCGCCACCACGGCGGTGCAGGCGTCCCTCACAGGCCACCTGGTGCTCGCCACCATCCACGCCAACGACACCGCCAGCACCATCACGCGCCTGTTCCACATGGGCGTCGAGCCGTTCCTGGTTTCGTCGTCGGTCATCTGCGTGCTGGCCCAGCGCCTGGTGCGCAAAATCTGCCCCGAGTGCAAGGACGACTATGTGCCGCCGCCCGAGTCCCTGGAGCGCCTGGGCATTCCCCCGGGCACCAAGCTCTACCGCGGCAAGGGCTGCGAGTTCTGCCGCAACACAGGGTACATGGGCCGTCTCGGCGTGTTCGAGCTGCTCGAAATTGACGACGAAATGCGCATGCTGATCACCCAGGAAGCCTCGGCCCCGGAAATCCGCAGAAAAGCCCTGGAGCTTGGCATGTACACGCTTCAGCAGGACGGCATCCGCAAGGTGCTCACAGGCCAGACCAGCATCGAGGAAGCCATGCGCGTGCTCTTCGATTCGGAGTGATCGCGCTCCCATAACACGACCCGCACCGGCCCAGGGCCGGGCAAAGAGGAATCCGCAACCATGGCAAAACCCGCTCAAAAGGCCCCCGCGGGCAAGCGAAAACGCATCGGCGAACTGCTTCTGGGCAGCGGTTTAATCACCGAAGCCCAGCTCCAGGAAGCCCTGGACTTGCAGCAGCGCTCGCACGAACTGCTCGGAAAAATCCTGGTCAACCTCGGATTCTGCACCGAAACCGATGTGCTCAAAATGCTGGCCCAGCAGATGGGCGTTCCTTTCGTGGACCTCAAACGCATCAAGATCGTGCCCGTAATCGCAAAGTCGCTCCCCCCGCATGTGGCCCAGCGCCACAAGGTCATCCCCATCTCCAAGGACCGCACCAAGATCGTTCTGGCCATGGCCAACCCGCTCAATGTCTTCGCCATTGACGAGGTCAAGCTCGTCACCGGGTTGTCCGTAAGCCCGGTGCTGGTGCAGGAGGAGCAGGTGCTGGCCGCGGTGCACGCCAACTACGGCGTGGACGAAAGCACGGCCAAGGCTCTGGACAGTCTGCGCAAGCTGGGCGTGGACCCCAACTCCGTGGAAACCGTGGACGAGGACGGCGACGACGACATCGCCCACATGAATGTCAAGCAGCTCACCGAGGACACGCCCATCGTCAAGCTGGTGAACGCCATCATCGTGCAGGCCATCGAGGCCCGCGCGTCGGACATCCACATCGAACCCATGAAGGACAAAGTGCGCGTGCGCTACCGCGTGGACGGCGTGATGGGCGAAATCATGACTCCGCCCAAAAAAGTGCAGCCCGCGCTCATCTCGCGCATCAAGGTTCTGGCTGAACTCAACATCGCCGAACGCCGCAAGCCCCAGGACGGGCGCATCAACCTGCTGGTGGCCGGCAAGGAGTTCGACTTCCGCGTTTCCACATACCCGACCCAGCACGGCGAAAAGGTCGTCATGCGCATTTTGGACAAAAGCAGCGTGCTCGTGGGCATCAACCGCCTCGGGTTCAGCACGGATGTGCAGCGCGTGTTCGAGGACCTCATCCACAGCCCCGTGGGCATGGTCCTGGTCACCGGCCCCACAGGCTCGGGCAAGTCCACAAGCCTGTACTCGGTTCTCAACCAGCTCAACAGCGTGGGCACCCACATCCTCACCGTCGAGGACCCCGTGGAATACCAGCTCGAGGGCATCAACCAGGTGCAGGTCAACCCCCAGGCCGGGGTCATGTTCGCCAACACCCTGCGCTCGTTCCTGCGCAATGACCCGGACATCATCATGGTGGGTGAAACGCGCGACAAGGAGACAGCCGAAATCGCCATCCAGGCCGCGCTCACCGGCCACCTTGTGTTCTCCACCCTGCACACCAACGACGCGCCCTCGGCCGCCACGCGCCTCATTGACATGGGCATCGAGCCGTTCCTCGTGGCATCGTCTCTGATCGGCGTGCTGGCCCAGCGCCTCACGCGCGTGCTCTGCCCCGAGTGCAAGGAGCCGTACAAGCCCACGGACGACGAACTGCGCTCATTGAGCCTCACCCCCGAAGAGGGCGCGGGCCTCACTTTCTACAAACCCTCGGGCTGCGAGTTCTGCGAATACCGCGGCTACCGCGGCCGCATCGGCATCTTCGAACTGATGTTGGTGGACGACCAGATGAAAGACCTCATTGTGCGCAAAACCAGCGCCGTGAAACTGCGCGAAATCGCCATCAAAACCGGCATGCAAACCCTGCAGCAGGACGCCATCAAGAAAATCATCCAGGGCATCACTTCCGTGGAGGAAGCCCTGCGCGTGGTGTATGTGGCGTGAACGGGCAGGGTGGGATACGGGCTGTCCTTCCCTGCATAAATAATTGAGAGCGTGGCGTATAACCCAACCCGCGCATGCGCGCATTCAACCGCCGGTTCATTGCCGGGCGTGTATCCTCTGCTATAGAATAGATCATGAATATAAAGCGGCGCGCAGACGCACGCGCGCCAGGAGATTTGTGACATGGACTTTCCGGCTCAATGCCGCGCCACGGCAATCGGCAGCTTTCCGCACGACGCCGCGGACGCGGCTCTCGATTTGATTCTCGAACATCTGCCCGCCATCCCGGTATGGCCGCAGTTGCCCAAGCGCGCCTTCATCGAGGGCATGTGCCCGCAGTATTCCGAAGGCCTTCCCGCCGTGGTTCTGGACGAGGCCGCGGCCCGAATCTCGGTGGACACGGGCGTCGCGCTGGCCGCGCACATGGAGCGCTTCTATGAGGCGTACCTGACCGAAGACCCGGCGCCGTTCGCCATGAGCGCGCACGCCGCTCCGGGCCTGCACGCATACATCGCGCGGCTGCGCGGCCGCGCGGACCTCGCCGCCGCCAAGGGCCACACCACCGGTCCCGTGACCTGGGGTCTCACCGTGGCCGGCCCGGACGGGCGCGCCGCCTGGCACAACGACATGCTGCGCGACGGCGTGGTCAAGGGCCTGGCGCGCAAGGCCCAGTGGCAGGCGCAACAGCTCAAGGCCGTGAACGAGCGCGTGATCCTTTTCGTGGACGAGCCTTACCTGCAAAGTTACGGCTCGGCCATGGCGCCGCTGAACGAAACCGAAACCGTGGCTGCGCTGAACGAGGTCATGGACGGCGCGCTGCTGGGCGGCGCGATCCCGGGAATTCATGTGTGCGGCAACACGGACTGGGGCATGATTGCGCGCACCAGAACGCAAATCATAAATTTCGACGCTTTCGAGTACGCCGAGGCCGTGTCCCTGTATTTCCGCGAGATCGGCGATTTTCTGGAGCGCGGCGGCGCGCTGGCGTGGGGCGTCGTGCCGAGTTCGTCCGCGATCAACAGCGTGGATCTGGACGGCCTCACAGGGATTTTGAAAAACGGGTTCGCGCGCCTCACGAAAAAGGGGATCAAGGAAAGCCTTCTCCTCGACCGTGCGCTCATCACTCCGAGCTGCGGCGGCGGCTCATTGTCACTGGACGAAAACCGAAATATGCTCGAACTCACCGCGGGCGTGTCCCGCGTGCTCCGAGGTGAATCATGACCCATGCGCGAACCGCGAGCGCCCTGCTGGGCGCGCTCCTGCTCTGCGTTCTGTGCGCCCCGGCCATGGCGCAGGGACAGGACGGCGAAATCATCAAAAAGACCGTTGTCTCGCAGTCCAACTCCATGTCCGTGTTCGAAATCACCTATTGGAGCACGGGTCTGCGCGTCAAGGGATTCTTGTTCCAGGACCCGCGCAAAGCAACCAAATCACTGCCCGGCGTGGTGTTCAACCACGGGGGCGTGGACGGCGTGCCGCGCCTCACCAAAGAGCGCTGCAAGCAGCTCGCCGCGCAGGGCTTCGTGGTCTTTGCGCCCAGCTTCCGCGGCGAGGACGGGTCCGAGGGCGAAATCGAGGTGGCCGGCGGCGAGGTGGACGACGCCATCAGCGCCGCCATCCTGCTCATGGGCTGGCCCGGCGTGAACAAAAGCCGCATCGCCATGGTGGGCGCCAGCCACGGCGGCATCGTGTCCCTGCTCGCCGCCACGCGCATGAACTTCAAGGCCGTGGCCTGCATCTACGGCGTCACCAACACCCACACCTGGTACCACAACCATTTGATCGCAAAGGGCATGGATGTGTCCGATCCCTTGAGCGTGAAGGTGTACGGCAAATATCCGGACGGACTCAAGCCCGAGGCGTTCCGCAAGCGCGCCCCGGCGCTCGACGCGGACAAGATCAACTCCCCAGTGCTGTTGCTCTACGGCGACAAGGACGAAATCGTGCCCGTGAGCCAGGGCCTGGAGATGAAAGCCGCCCTCGAAAAGCTCAAAAAGCCCGTGAAGATGAAAATCATCAAGGGCGCGTCCCACGGGTTCCTGTTCCGCTTCGAGTCCGGCAAACCCAAGGCCGAGCGCGCCATGGCCCAGCAGGGGTGGGATGAAATGCTCGCGTTTTTGCGTAAATACCTCAAATAGCGCATGCATCGCCGCGGCGCGGAAACCCGGGTTTCCTCCCAATGCCAGAAATCCACATATCGCCCAGAGGCTTCGATCTGTTGCCGTTCCTCCAGTATGGCATTGCCGGCGTTCCTCGGATTCCGGACGAGATCATACTGAAAACATTTGGGCATCTCACGCCGCGGCCTGTGGGGCAGATCAACATAGACACGGCATCCCGCTGCAATCTCAAATGCATCATGTGCCCCCTGTGGAGCGAACAGCGCAAGCAGGACATTCACGGCGGGATTATGGATTTTGAGCTGTTCCAGCGCATCCTGGACATTGTGTCGAGGGAAGCGCCGCACGCCACCGTGAGCCTCACGCCGCGCGGAGAACTCTTCTGCCACCCGCGCGCCATGGACATCTGCCGCGTCGTGCGGGCCGCGAAGTATCCGCTTTGCTTCATCACAAACGCCACTTTGCTGAACGGGGAAAAAATCAGGGAGCTGTTCGAAATCGGAACCCGGGAGGTGCGGATCAGCATAGACGGCGCAACGCGCGGCACATACGCCGCAATCAGGGGCAAGGACAAGCTCTACGATGTCATCAACGCGATTCTCTGCTTCAACAAATTCAACGCCGCGCGAGAGCCGCAGGACCGCATCACAATCATCCTCAACTTTGTTCTTCAGGACAGAAACGCCGCGGAAGCCGTCGCCTTTCTGCGCTACTGGACGCCTCTCGTTCACAGGGTTTGCATTCTCAAGTGGAGCACGGACAAGGATTCGCCTCACAGCAGCGCGGCGCTCAACAAGAGATTCCCGGCCCCGGCCCGGTATCCCTGCCTGTATCCCTGGATGCACATGCACATTGATGTCGAGGGCAATGTGTACCCCTGCTGCGCCGACGGGTTCGTGACCATGAACATGGGCAATCTCGCCACGCAGTCCCTCAAATCCATCTGGCTCGGCGAAAAATACATGAAGCTGCGCCAGGCTATGCTCGAAGGAGACTTTTCAGAGCACCCCACCTGCGCAAGATGCAGCAACTGGAATCTCACAACCCGCAAAAACGCGATAACCCTCGACGGCCTCGACTGCCTGCTCACCGAGGACATCTATTCGTATTCGATTCACAACCAGAATCCCTCGCCCCTGGATCAATTCTCCGCAAGCGCCTATGAGCAGCGCATCCAGGCCCTCATGCAGGACGACGCCGGAATGGCCGATTTGTTCATCGTCCGCAACCCGTAGCGCCAGTAAGTCAGGCCCTGTCCTCGACATTCAGGCGCAGCACGATATGGCCCCAGCCGCCGCATTTCACGCCCACATCGAAGCAGCCCGTTTCCTTGAAGCACATGCCGTTGGGGTCCGCGCCCGCGTAGATCAGCTCGTTGGCCGCGAAGATGAGTTTCTCCAGGCTGGTGAGCGCGTAGATGCACACGCGCCTGGGGTTCAGCTTCGTGATGAGGTTGCCCGCGCCGTCGAACACGATGCGATCGCCCACCTTGTGGCCGCTGTTGCAGTTGCACGATTCCACTACCTCGAACACCAGGGTCTTGCCCATGAGTTCCGCGGCTTTCTCCATGACCACGGCGTTTTTGGGGTTGTTTCGGAACAGCGCCATTTCGTCATCCGTGTAGCCCATGTGCCGCTGCATCATGCTCCATGTGGTTTCGGGGACCGTCATTGCGCATCACTCCTTTTCCTGTTGCGCGCGTTCGCGCGCGATGAGCGCGGCGCCCAGCGCGCCCGCGATCTGCGGCTCTTCGGGGATGTTGATCTTTACGCCCGTGCGTTTTTCCAGGCTGGCCACCATGCCGGTGTTCTTGGCCACGCCGCCGGTCATGGTGACCTCGGGCACAAGGCCCACGCGGTCAATCATGCCGCCGACGCGGCTGCAGATGGCCGCGTGAATCCCGGCGATGATGTCCTCCTTGGGCTGCGCCTGGGCCACCAGGGAGATGACCTCGCTCTCGGCGAACACCGTGCACATGCTGCTGATCTCGACTTTGTTTCCGGCCTGGAACGAGAGCGGACCCATGTCCTGGAGTTTCACTTCCATGGCGCGGGCCATGACTTCGAGGAAGCGGCCCGTGCCGGCGGCGCACTTGTCGTTCATGGCGAAGTCTATGACCTTGCCGCCGTTTTCGAGCTTGATGACTTTGCTGTCCTGCCCGCCGATGTCAATGATGGTGCGCGTGTGCGGGAACAGGGCGTACGCGCCGCGGCCGTGGCAGGTGATCTCGGTGATGGCCTTGTCCGCGAACGGCACGCTGATGCGGCCATAGCCCGTGGCCACGATGTACGCGATGTCCTGTTTTGCGAGGCCCGCTTTTTCAAGAGTTTCGTTGAAGCATTTCTCGCCGGACACCTTGCTGTTCGCGCCCGTGGGCAGAATGGTGTACGCAACCATTTTGCCCTGTTCGTCCACGATGACCGTGTCCGCGGTCAACGATCCGATGTCAATTCCCGCGTAGTGCATAGTCCGTCTCCCTTGCAGAAAGAGATTGGCGATTCTTGAAGCGGATCACGAATGGACACGAATACATGCGAATTGGCACGAATTCATTGGGTGATGTTATTTGGGATTCGTGTGAATCCTGTTTTCATCCGTGCTAATTCGTGATCCGCTTTTTCCTTCCTCACAGCATTTCCATGAACGCTTCCAGGCGCGTGAGCAACTGGCCCTCGGAGAAATTGCGCTCGTCCACGCAATCCACATCGAGGTGGATCACGGGCACGCCCGCCTGGGCCAGGGTTTCCTTGAACATGTTGCGCGCGCCGCCGCTCTGGCGGCAGCCCCAGTGCGAGGGGTTGACCGCGCCGTGGCAGCCGAACTCCACGGCCATCTTCTTCAACAGGTCCAGGCGGCGCTCCACCGGCCCGATGAGCGGGTGCGCGAGTTGCCGCCTGGCAAGCGCCTCGAGCGGGTCCGCGGACTCGTCCATCGGCTCCCAGTAAATGTAGTTCAACTCGTCTATGACCACATTGGCCCTGTAGTCTTCCTCGAGTTTCCTGATCAGATTGTTCTTGAACTGGATGCGGTTCTGAATCCAGAGCAGGCGGTACTTCTCGCCTGGCAGGCCGGGGACGCCGGTTTCGTGTTTGTGCCGGAATTCCTCGTGAAATATTCTGGCGACATCCACCGCGGCGTCGTCACCGCCGAGCAGCACATAGATGATGAAGTTTTTCCAGTCGTCGCTGCGCGCGGGGCTGGGCGCGTTTTTGCACAGGTCCAGCGCCCGTACGATGTGCTCGCGCGCCACATTGTTGTTGTGCACGGCGCGGCGCAGCTTGTCCGGGTCCAGGGTGCGCCCGGTTTGTTCCGTGATGTGCGCGATCATGGCGCGGTACTGCATCACCAGATAGTCGAGGGATTCCGGGGTCTGCTCGTAGGGCGTGTGCAGCAGAAACACGGGTTTGTTGCAGATTTCTCCCACGCGCAGCAGGGCCTTGACCCCGCCGTCGCAGGGGAAGCTGGAGCCGATGAGCAAATCCGGCGCCGGGAACATGCCCTGGCGCGCGGCGCCGATGATGGTGCGGTGATACGAGCAACTGTCGGTGGAGAACCCCTCGGCCTCGGCTTTCTCGAAGAACGGGCGGCTCAATCCGTTGCCCGCGAGCATGGCGCCCACGAACTCGATGAAATTCCCGGCCACGCCCATGGCGTAGAGGATTTCGAACGGCACGAACACCGTGGTCCAGGCCGAGGCCCATTCGCGGTCGAACATGCGGCCGCCGATGCGCGCGATCTCGTAGATGAACCGGCGGCGCGCCGTGGTTTTCTCATCGAGCTTGTGCTTGAGCGCGGCTTCGAGGTCCGCGAAATACTTTTCGAGCATGGACATGGTGTCTCCGGTCCTTTCACAAATCGCCGCCGAGCACTTCGGCGAACGCCTGAATGCGCGTCTTGAGCTGGCCCATGGAGCCGAGGGTTCCGTCGCCTTCGAGGAACAGGGTGCGCAGGCCCGCGGCTTCGAGGCGGCGCTTGAGTTCGGGCGCGTCGTACAGCACGGTGTCGCAGAACTTGAGCGCGTGGTGCACCACGCCGCGCGCGCCCATGGCGCGGGCGCGGTCAATCATGGCCTCGGCGCGCTTGTCCATGGACATCATGCGCGCGCAGGGCGGCTTCTCGAGGTAGCCCCGGGCCAGATCGAGCAGCGGATCCGCGGCGTTGCCCACGGACACATCGAAAAACCGGCTGCCCGTGCACATGTCCTCGAACACCACATCCAGGCCGCAGTCCTCGACAAAGCCCGCGAACTCCGGGTTGTGCGCCGGGCTGCCCGCCAGAATGACTCGCGGCCGCGCAAGAACCGAGGGCGGCGCGTCCGCGCGCTTCTGTTCGAGCAACGCCTTCAGGGCCTGGTTCCACACCGCGGGCGGCGTGTTGTTGAACAGCCCGGCCATGTTCCACGCCTCGCGCCCGCTCACGCGCGGCGGCGCGTCCGTGCGCAGCGCGTTCATCTCGTGGTACAGGGACCTTGAAGTGTTGTACAGCTTCACCGCCTGCTTGATCACCGGGTCCGTGACATCAATGCCGAATGCGGATTCGAGCGCGCGGCGCAGCTTGTCGAATTCGTTGCGCAGGTACGCCGCGTCCGCATCGCCCGCGCCCTTGGGCAGGTCAATCATGTGAACGAATTTCGCATCTGTGTATTTGCGCCAAGCGTCCGCCAGGCGGCGCATGGCGTCGCACGAGTTCACGAACACCGCGCCCTCGAATGTGGAATACGCGCCGTCCACGGCCGCGTCCAGGCACGCGCGCACGAACTGGCACATGTTCGGGTGCATGAGGCCGTCGGCTTTTTGCACGGCGCCGGTGTGGCCGGTGATGCGCACGGGCTGGAACCCGGCGGCGAGCAGGATTTCGAGCGGCGTGTAGCTGCACAGCCAGCCCATCTTGGGCGCGCCCGCGAGGGTGTGCGCCTGTTGTTGTTTGTCTTGTTCGCTCATTGCTTGTGCGTCTCCGTGGCGTGGCCGGCCGCGGCGCGTCATTCGCTTGCGCGCGGCGCGGGCCGGGTCTGGTTCCATTTTTTATTGAAGCGGCGGTCCTTCCTGATGTCCGACAGAAAATCCTGGAGCCACGCCAGGCGCGCCTCCTGATTTTTAATGCCGTATTCGAGGAGTCTGATGCG
>Ga0073932_1003368_pt1 | contig 21601 bp, 14 predicted proteins | sample DewCreD2012metaG_FD_76967 | JGI IMG/M metagenome (GOLD analysis project Ga0073932, IMG submission 76967) | Hot spring sediment bacterial and archeal communities from British Columbia, Canada, to study Microbial Dark Matter (Phase II) - Dewar... ...
GAAAAGGAAGAGCGGCGCATAATCGCCTCCTTGGCTCCCCCCGTATCAAGGTTTCGTCATATCTACTCATCCACTGAAGCCAAAGGGTCAACTATTTCTGCGGCGCGGTACTTAGGGCACGCTTGGGGTCTTTAAGAAAGTCAGCCAACTTGCGCATGGGCTGTTCCATCCGATCGCTTGAAGCCGACAGCCTATAGAGTTCGAAATGGGCTGCAAGCATCTGCAGCTGGGCTTCTCGTTTTCGACGCAGTCGGCCAGTTTGTGGCGGTTGCCGTTCTTGTCCTCCCTGCCGTTCCACCAGCCCCGCTCCTTCGTCCACGAATGCGACCCGTGGAACTCGAAGACGCCCGGCGCGTGTCCGGCACGAATCCCTTGCCGCCGAACGAGTACAGGTTCCCTTCGCCCCAGTTGCCGTAAAATCGGATGTCGAGGAATGCGATCCTCGGGCGCCATGGAATTGCTTTCCCATTGCATTGAGAAAGCTCAATAACTTGGCCAGGAAGATCGGATCGAAAAACTCGGGCACGGCAATGCGGATCAGGTTCTACCTGCTTCTGCTCCGCCATGCGAGTCACGCCAAGGGCGTCGGTGTTTACTGCTTCTTTGCTTCACCCGGCACCAGCTCCGTGTTCTTCTTGTTATAGAAGGACGGATTCAGGTCCGCCGGAATCCAGGGATCCGGCAGGTAATACGGCACGCGCGTCACCTTCTTCTCGCGCTGGTACTTCGACTTGTCCATCAGCGTGCTGTGGAAGTTGGCGTTGTGGTCGAACCACGTGACCAGGGCCAGCCACTCGTCCGGCGCGATCTTCGGTTTGACGTTTGCGCGATGCTCGCTGTCATCCAGCAGTTGCCGGATCAGCTTGCTCTTGTTCGTGCCGAACTGGTAAGGCTGCGTCACGTCCGCGTCGCGGCTGTTCTTGTCCGAGATGCAGACCAGCTGGCCGGAATACTGGCTCTGCTGCATCAGCTTGATCGCCTTCTGCCCCTCCCTTCCGCTGACGTATTTCTCGCCAGCGGCCTCCGGGTGAAGGTCCTTGTGGAGCGAGAGTTCGTTCACGATCTGCGGCTCGCCCGGCTTGATCCCGAAGAGGCTGCGGTAGGACTGCGTGAATCCGCCGACCGGCCGGTCAGGTCCAAGCCGGCCTTGGGATCCTTCTCGCCGTGGCACTTCACGCAGTGCCTGTCGAAAATGGGCTGGATGTCCTTCCGGTAATCCTGGGCCGTGCGGTCGCCCCAGGGCGGCGGGACGGGTTGCTGCGGGCCCTTTTCCAGCGTGGCGCGGGGGTAGCCGGTTCGCGTTCCGGCCGTCTCGTAGCGCGATTCGTGGCAGCCGTTGCAACTCCGGAACTCGCCGCGTTGCAGCATGAAGCTGGTCCGCATCCGCCGCACCTCGCAGTAGTTCTCGTCCAGCGCCTGCAGGAAGACCGGCGTGCCGGCCGGCACCTTGAAGTAGGCGCTGCCATCATCCTCGACCTTCACGAACCCGATCGTGCGCGAGGGGGAGAAGGTCCAGTAGCCGAAGTGCACGCTCGTGGAATCGCCCGGCTGCCAGTGCAGGTGGTTGAAACGGAACTCCGGGTCGTCGTGGTCGACCGAGGCGGGCAGCATCAGGTCCTGGCTGATTCGCAGCCACTTGACCGTACCTTTCTTGACGCCCGGCAAGTCGCGGTAGACGTCTTCGACGAAGGCCGTCGCGCACGTGGCCTTGGGGTCCACCGTGTCGGCCACCACCATGGGCCGCTTGCGTGGGCGCAAAGGATGCGGCAGGAAGCAGCTCATCTCCTTGTCGCGGTGGATCAGCTCCCGATTCCCCCAGACGTCGATGTAGTATAGCGCGTACTCGCTCATCCCCTTGCTGGTCTGGTAGAGGCCGACGCCTTCCATGTCGTGGCCGACGAGGAAGGCCTTTTCCGACATCGGGAAGGGATTGATGATTGATGTAGGTACCGCCGCGGTTCTCCACGCCGCCCTCGGGCACGACCTGCGCGTAGAGCGGACCGAGGCCGCCCTCGACACTGGCCACGCCGGGCGTCACCAGTTGCATGGCCTTCGGGTTGTTGATGCCGAGCGACGGGTTGAAGACGATCACCGGTCCGCGGTGCGAATCGTGATGGCCCTGGGCGGTGGCCACGCAAAGGGACGAATCGGGTGCCTGCTGCGCGTCGCGGATCGACATGGGAATGGCGATGTGCTGTTTGTAAAAGGCATCCATGTTGGTGCCATCCGGCCGGCAGCGCCAGGCGGTGGGCGAATTGTACAGGTCGCGCTCCTGGTACTCCCAGTGCATGAAGATGATCGTCCCATCGTTGAGGATGTGCGGGTGGCGGTCGAAGTTCTTGTTGTTGCTGATCGCCACCGGCTTCTCGCTGCGCCGCGGGTCGAGACGGTACAGCGTCGTGCAGCGTTTGTCCTGGATGAAGGCCCCCGCGCACTGGTTGCCGAAACTGGACCGGTCCGAGGCGAAGACATAACCGCCGTCGGGCAGGAAGCAGGGCTCGATGTCGTTGTCGCCCGGGCTCTTCGAGAGCTGCCGGATCGCGCCGTCCGCCACGTCCAGCTCGTAGAGAAAGGCGTCCTTGCGCGTGTCCCATCCGTGCGGCTTGATCTTCGGATCGATCGGCTGATGCCAGTACGAGAAGAGGATCCGGTCCGCCTCCCACGAAAGGTCGATGCCGCGGACGGATCCGTCGCCCAGATTCTTCTGCAAGCCGAAGGGAACCGCCTCGGCGGCCGGGTCGGCGCTTTTCTTCCAGTGGATGTCGCCACAGGGCATGTTGGTGATGTTGGTCACTGCCATGTTGACGTTCCAATCGCCGCCCGGAATACGGTAGTTGGTCATGAAGACGACGCCTTCGCGGGGAAACTCCGACCGGCAGGCGGCGATCGCCTCGCGTGCCGCCAAGCGCAGTTTCGGGTAAGCTTGATGGGCTGCCAGCAGGTTGCCCTTCGCGATGGCCGCACGGATGTCGGCCAGCGCATCGCGGTAGGCCGGGCCCGCCAGGGAAGCTTTCGCCGCATCGCTGCCCGGGGCTTTCAACAAACGGCCCATGCGTTCCTCGATCTTGCCGACTTCCGTTTTCAGACCCTCCAGCGTGCGGTGCCGGTCCAACTGGACCAGCTGCCGGCAGTAATCGTCCGTCAGGAAGAAATCGGTCTTCCGGTTCCACCATTTCAGGAACCAGGGCTTCTTCCGGTCTTCCGGTCGGAAGAGATCGGAGAAATAGCTGGTCGCGTGGTTCTGCTTCTTGAAGCGCAGCGCCAGCATCCACTCGGCCATGGCCTGAACCACCGGGTCGGGGTGGTCGAGCAGCGCGGCGGCGCGTTCACACAGGGCTTGGGGGAAATCGACAATGCCTTCCTTGGGAACGAAACCGTCGCAGCTGGTGCCCATGACGGCCCTGAGCAGGACATCGGCAGCCAGGATCGTGGCCGGCAGGTTGTCCCCCTTGCGCAGTTCGTCGAAGATTTCTCCTGCCACCTCGGTCTTCTTCTGGCGGTCCAGACCGTATCCCAACCCCATCAGGCGGGCGTACAGGAGCTCCTGGTCCTGGATACCCAAGAGGTCCTTCGCGATCGCCGCGGCGGCGACCCCGGCGCCTTGGCCGATCGAGAGCATGTTGCCCATGCTCTTGCCGCCATAATGGCCCAGCATCGTCGCGGAACTGCAACGCCCTGCCACCAGCAGGCCATCCACCTCGCGCGGCAGCAGCGACCGGTAGGGGAACTTCGCGCCCTGCTTGATCGCCGTGTACGGACGCTGCTGGCCGACCGGATCGCTCCCGCCGTACTTGCTGGCGATGGCGTCCTCGAAGTCTGTTCCCTCCATGACGTCCTTGTTGTCGAAGCGATACTCGCCGATCAGCCGCCGGGTGTCGCGCGCCATGGCGAAACCGCCGGTGCGCATCAGGTGGACCCGCTCCATACCGGGGATCTTCTTCTCGCGGCAGAAGTTCACGAAGCCGATCGCCTGGTCCAGCGCCATCTTCTCCATCAGTGTCAGCGTGGCGCTCTTCGAACAGTCCAGCCGCAGGTTCAAAGAGGTGCCGCTGTTGATCGAGACCACGCCGGGGATCGTCGTGCGGTTCAACCCGACCCATCCGGGCAGGTCATACCCCTTCTCGCGGTACTCGCGGATCAGGTCGTTGAAGTGCTGGTACTGGTGGCGATCCAGTTCGACGCCCTTCTCCAACCAGGCGTAGAACCGTTCGATGTCGACGTTGCATACCGCCCAACCGACGGTGACGGGCGGGCGCCAGCCGGTCTCCTCGTCGCCCTGCGTGGCCATCTCGCAGCCGGCCAAGTACGCCACGTCGCCGTCGCCAGTGGCATCGACGATCGTTTTGCCGCGGAACGTGACGCGCCCTTCCTTGGCCGCGATCACGACACCCGTCACGCGGGGACCTATCTTTTCGACATCCACGACGGGGCTGTAGAGCTGGTAGTCGATCCGGTACTGCTCGAAGAGGTCGAAGAGAACCTTCTTCAAATATTCGGGGTGGACGTTCAGGTTGCCGCCCCCGCCGGGCGACCTGGGATTGCGGGGGCCTGGTCTGGAGGCGTCGGGCCCCCACTTGCGGATGGCGTCAACGAAGATCCTGTGACCCCCCCGCGGTCGGTCTCGTCGTTGTCCTTGAAAAGCCAGTTGATCTCCATCCACATCGCGGCGGTGGCCGTCCCGCCGAACTGGCTGCGCGCCTCCAGGATCAGCGTCCGTGCGCCACAGAACGCCGCGCCCAGCGCCGCGCCGATAGCCGCCGGGCCGCCGCCGGCCACGATCACGTCGTAAAGCTGGTCCTGTTTGGGCATCCGCTCGTAAAGGCCATTCGTTGCTGTGCTCACGTTTCGCCCCTTGTCGCTGCGCCTGGCCGCCGATTGAAAAACGCTCTTCCGGCCTGCCATCCATTCCCGCGATCTCCGACTTCCTTGCGTGCTTTCTCCGAGAACCGCCATTTACCCGCTGAAGCAGGTGGCCAGCAGCGTCTTGCGCCTGCTGGAATCCGGATGCGGCGTTTCTTGCGGACCTGCGGACGCAAGACGCGGTCATACGCAATTTCGAGGTCATCGGGGAAGCGGCCAAGCGTATTCCGGAGGAATATCGAAAGGATCATCCCCATATACCGTGACGCGAGCTGGCAGGATTCCGCGACGTTCTGATTCACCAGTATGAAGGGGTTAACATGGCGGAGGTTTGGCAGATCGTGGAGAAGAATCTCGAACCCTTGCGGCTGGCCATAGAAGCCATGCTTTCTTCTCTCGACGCGCTCGAAAGAGAAGTATCGGGCGATGCCGAAGAATGCGAATAGAGAACACTTACGACAACGATTCCCCCAAAGCCGCACCCGCAATCGCGCTCGCAATCCTTGTCGTAATCGTCGTCGAAAGCAGCCGAGCAGGATTACGACGACGATTTCTGGAAAGCGGGGATCCCTCGCGAATCCCTGCAAGGTTCGCCTTCCTGGCCGGAAGGGACGTTCGGAGAAGACGTGGCAACCCGATGAGGAATGGGGCTGTTTTCTGTCCTCTTCCCGTTGTGGGGGTTGTGGGAGCTGGGTTCTTGAACGGTCTGGCGGGAGCGCGAGGGTCGCAACATGGAACCGAAAGAACTGGATCGCCTCTTTCACGCATATCTGGAAGGAACGCTGGATGAAGCCGGGGCGGCGGCGCTGCGTAAGGCGCTGAAGGATCCCGCTCTCCGACGGCGCTGGCGCGACCTGACGGACTTGGAGGGTTCGCTGGCCGACCGCTACGCTCGACCTTCCACGCGGCTGCTCAAACCCGTCTCGTTTTTTCGAACTCACCGTCAGCGCCTCTTTGCGGTCGCCGCCATGCTGTTGCTGGGAGTAATCGCCGGCTGGATCTACTCGTTGATCCATCCTTCGGAAGAAAAAGGGAACGTGCTGGCGCACGTGCTGTATGTCGTGTGGGATGACACGGCAGAGACGGCCGGAGTGAGCGTCGCTCGGGGGTTGGACGTCTCGCCCCTCGCGGCTGGTCAGCCGGTCTGCGACGGTGACGAGTTGCGCGCTCCCGTCGGGTATTTCCTCGCCCTGCAATTCGACGGCGAAGAGACGGTGGTCGAAGTCTCCGCCGGCGGCGCCGCGCGCGTGTACATGCGGGACGGCGGCAAACGCATCGAACTGACCCGCGGCCGTCTGGCTGCCCGCGTGGCCAAACAGCCGCCCGGCTGCCCGATGATCGTCGTCACGCCGCATGCCCGCGCGACCGTGCTGGGCACGCAGTTGGAACTGGCCGTCGAACCGGCGCGCAGCCAGGTGACGGTGACCGAAGGGTCGGTGCAGGTCCTGGACCTGAAGACGCAGGCGACCGCCACGGTGTCCGCCGGCGAACAGGTAGGGGTGGACAACGTCTCCGCGCCTGAAGTCGCGAAAGTGGCGCCCGTCGAACTCGATGCGCACGGCCGCATCGTCTACGACGAGGGCTTCGACGCAGGACTCCCCTCCAACTGGAACATGGGCCAATGGGTCGGCCAAGGGCTCCCGGAAGGCGACACCGGCGCGGTCCGCTCGATGCCGCGCAACGACAACCACCCTCATCGCTATGCCGTATCCACGCATGCCGCGCCGCATTCCTCGCCTTTCTTCCTGCTGACGCCTTCCACGATGCTGCACCTGACCTTCAACATGGAGCGCCCGGGCCGGATCATCTTTTTCCTGACGATCTTGGAGAACGGGAGATTCCGCGACAACCTGGCCTTCACGAAGCTGATCTCCGATCCCGGCTGGCAGACGGTGGATATTCCCATCTGGGACTTCCGGCCCACCAAGCTGACGGCGATCGACGAGCTGCTGGGGTCGGCCTGCACGCGGTACTGGGTGCAGACGATGAGCCGCGAGGACCTGGGTTTCACGCTCTCGCGCATCTGGGCGACCAGCGCGGAGTGAAAGGCTGGCGAGCGGCAGAGGCATGAGGGAGCTGGTGCCACTGGCTGCTGCAGGGGATGCATCTGGGTGAGAATGCGGGAGGGCCGCGGCAGCCAATGGCACCAGGACCAGTGGCACCACGACGCAGGAGACAAAGGAGTCCAGTATGACTGACCTCGTCCGCCGCAAGACAGGATTGATCTGCGCTGCGTTGATCGCGGTCGTCACCGCTGCCCTGCCGGCACAGGCTGGCGAGGCGAAGTCCTCCGAACCGCCGCGTTTGAAGACGGTGCCCGAGGGCTTCACGACGCTGGACCTGCGTCCCTATGCCAATAGGGATTGGCAGGACGAGGTCGCCAACGACGGTCAGGGTGGCTGGACCGACCAGGGACCCAACGACATGTGCAACGCGCCGTTGGGGCTGCGCGATTGCCGCGGAATTCCCTTCCGGCTGATCGACCCGAAGGAGAACGCAGGGAAGTCGGTGCTGGTCTTCAAGTCCTCCCATTTTCCGAACGGACTGGAGTCGGTCGTGCTGCCGCTGGCTGGCGTCCGCGCCGGGCGGATCTACGTCCTCCAGGCGGCCGCCTGGCTGAAGGACTCGGCCGCGCGTTTCACGCTGCTCTATGAGGACGGAAGCCGGAGCAGACCGCTCCAGGCGCGGAAGGATGTCCACCTCTGCGACTGGTGGTCTCCCACGGACGGTCCGTCCTGCCGGGTGGCGTTCTATGCCAGCAATCCCGAGCGCACGCCGGTCGGCATGACGGTCATGGAATGGATCAACGAGGCTCCGGAGAAACCGCTGCGGAGCCTGGTCATCGACAGCGGGGAGGGCGAAGCCGTCACGCTGATCGGCGGCATCACGCTCTCCGCAAAGAATCACTCGGCCTTCCGCGAGGGTGACGCGCCGGTGCCGCCCAAGGCCGGCCAGGAGCGCCTCCCCGCTTACACCGACGCCGGGACCGCAGTGCAAGCCGCCCGCGCGATCGTCCGTTCGATGGATGGGAAGGACACCCCCGCGCAGGTCGCCCTCTTGGGCGGCGCGCTCGCCACGCAACCCAAGCTGGCCAGCGATGTGCTCGACGCGCTGGCGAAGGACTCGACCGTTGAGGACGCCCTGCTCCGCGCCGAGCTGCTGGTCTGGATCGCGCGCGGCGAGCCGGAGCACAAGCCGTTCTACGGCGAGAAAAGCTACCCGAGGCTGGAGACGCCGAAACTGGCCGCCGAGGCCCTGAAGCTGATCTCGCACGACGACCCGTTTGTCCGAGGACTGGCCGAATGGGCTATCGCGATCCGTGTGGGAACCGACTACGAGGCGGGCAAGTCGCCCTGGCCGGAACCGGGAAAGGAACCGGAGTGGTACCGGTCGTGGCTGGCGTTCGACGCGGCCCAGTTCCTCGATGGCGACTATGTCCGCCAGGCGGTCGTGCTGGGCCAGCATTACTCGGTCGCTTCGCTGCAGTCTTCGGGCGAGGAGATCGCAAAACGCGCGAGGGACCTGGCGGCAAGTTACACGGGCGACGGCAGGGAGCGGGGAACCGGGAGTGAGGCAGTGGCGGCTCGAGGCAAAGCGAATGGGTTGCTGCAGAAGGTCGAGGCGGCGCTCGACGGTCTGAAGTCGACCGGTGATTCCGCCGCGGCGCGCAAGGCGTGGCTGGAGTTGCGCCGCGCGGCACGCGAAGTCGTCTTCTCGAACCCCGTCTTCGATTTCAACCGGCTGGTCTTCGCCACGCGCGCTGGTAACGACAGCGGGAACATCACCAACGGGCACCTCCGCGACACCCACCCTCCAGGCGGAGATATCTGGTTGAAGACCGGGTTCAACCCGGAAGACCCGGCCCGGCCGCTGTTGAAGGGCAAGCTGGAGAACGGCCACCTGCGCGGCCTGGATCTGTGGTGGGACGGGGATCGCGTCCTCTTCTCCTTCATCCGGCAACCGGGCTTCACGCTCGGGCGCAGCGCCGGGGCCGAGAACAGCGAACTGGGCCTTTCCGAGACGGCACACCTGTACGAGATGGACCTGGACGGAAGCGGTTTCCGGCAGCTTACCGACGCGAAACACAACATGGACGTTGAGCCCTGCTACCTGCCCAACGGGGACATCGTCTTCTGCTCGGACCGCTCGAACTACGGCAGCCAGTGTGCGGGCGCTTTCGAGCAGGACAAGATGATCGTGAACCTCTACCGCTGCGGTCCGGACGGCCGCCGGATCCGGCCGCTCTCGAACAACAAGGACTTCGATCGGCATCCGCATGTGTTGGAGAACGGCAACCTGCTTTTCGTCCACTGGGAGTACCAGGAGCGGCATCTCTGGCAGACGCACACGCTCTGGACTTCCCGGCCCGACGGGAGCGCGACGGACGCCTTTTACAAACAGCACATCCCTACGGGGCCGATGTCTTTGCGCGAAGCGCGGCAGATCCCGGGGCGGAATCGGATTGTCGCCATTGCCTGCGGGCACCACAACGGCGAAATGGGCGCCGTCATGCTCGTCGATCACACCCTGGGCGTGAACGAGAACGAAGGCATGCGACTTGTCACCCCGTACTGCTCGCCGACCGAGGGCGGTTACGGTCGGACGAAGCCGGTGTCGGAAGGCGGCGTGCAGGACCGCGGCGGCTATTACCAGTATCCCTTCCCGCTCTCCGAGCGGTGCTTTCTGGTGGCGTACTCGTACAAGAAACCGGAGCGGTTCGGAACGCGGAACTTCGGTCTCTATTACATCGACGTCTGGGGCAACAAGGAGCTGATCCATCGCGACCGGCAGTTGAGCGTCGCGTACCTTCTGCCCGTCCGCCGGACGCCCCGGCCGCCCATCCAGCCGGACCTGCCGGCCGACGCCACCGTCGCCACCGCCTTCGTCAGCGACGTCCACAACGGCATGCCGGACGTGAAGCCGGGAACGGTCAAGTACCTGCGCATTTCGCAGAAGACGCCGTAGCCGTGCGTGCGCGCGCCGGAAAAGCGCTGCGGCTTCAATGACCTCCACTACGTACCGGCGGGCTTCTGGACCTCGGTCCTCGGGGTCTGGGACTGGGGTCCGGCCCGCGTGATCGGCATCGTGCCCGTCGAGGCGGATGGGTCGGCGTACTTCAAGGTGCCCGTCCGCCAACCGGTCTACTTCCAGGCCTTGGACGAAAACTACCTGGAGGTCCGCCGGATGCGCAGCAACGTGACTTTCCAGGGAGGCGAGCAGCGCGGATGCATCGGTTGCCATGAGACGAAGAGCGTCTCGCCGCCGGCGCCAGTCGCAACCAAGCTGCGCGCGCTCAAACGCGAGCCCTCCATGCCGATCCCGCCGAGCTGGGGCGACCGGGAAAACCCCAGCTTCGAGCGCCACATCCAGCCGATCCTCGACCGGCACTGCGTCCGCTGTCACGGCGACAAGGATCCCGCCGGCGGGATCGAGTTCACCGCCCATCCCGTCGATGGCTACTTCCAGTCCTACCGTGCGATGTTCGGGCTCGAGCGGACGGATCCCACGCCGGCGGCCCCCGGCTTTGCGAGCAAGTGGTACCCCACGGACGCCTCGTTCGGCGATCCGAAGGTGCTGAAGCTGATGGAGCAGAACAAGCACCCGGGGCAGTTGATCGCCCTGGCCAACCGCTTCGACGGGCCCGAAGTGACGCCGCCGAGCGCGTTCGGCTCCGGGCAGAGCCGGCTGATCGCGGCGCTCTTCGACAGGAATCACAAGGACGAGGTGAAGTTGCCGAAGGACGAGTGGATCGCGCTGGCGACGTGGGTGGACCTGAACGCGCCGTACTGGGACACCTATGCGGACAAGGACAACAAGACGGAAGCGGGCTTCCCCCGCCGCGTTCGTGCCATCTTCCCCGACCCGTGGGAGCGTCCGCCGTCCGGCGAGTGGATCTGGCAGGACGAAACGACGGTCGTGTTGAAGCCTTGAGGGAGACAAGACATGCGTGCCAGAACACGGATCGGGCTGCTTTCGGCCTTCCTGTTGCCCATTTCCGCTACGCTCTCCATCGAGGCGGACACGGCGAAGAGCGCGGTCGGCCCGGCCGCGCGACCGCCGAACATCCTGCTGGTCTTCCTGGACGACGTGAACTACGCGGGCTTCGGCGTCACGGGCGGCAAACTCACCCCGACGCCGCACATGGACAGCGTGGCGCTCAACGGCACGCAATTCACGCAGGCCTACGTTACGGCCTCCACTTGCAGCCCTTCCCGGGCGGGACTGATGACGGGTCGCTACCAGCAGCGCTTCGGCCACGAGAACAACACGGGGGGGGAGCGGATGTAGGTCTGCCCGTCGAAGAGAAGACGATCGCCGACCGGCTGAAGGAGCACGGTTACCGTACCGCCTGTTTTGGCAAGTGGCACCTCGGAAACGGCGCGTTGCACGACCGTTTCCACCCGCTCAACCGCGGCTTCGACGAGTTTTTCGGGTTCATGGGCTCCATGGTCCATTTCTTCCGCTCCAAACACCTCTATCGCGGCCGGGAGAACGTCCGCGAAGACGACTACCTCACCGATGTCATCGCGCGCGAGACGAACCGCTTCATCGAAAGACAGAAGGACGGGCCCTTCTTCGTCTACGCGGCCTTCAACTTCATCCACTCGCCGCTGGAAGCGCGGGATGAGGACCTTGCGCGCTTCCCCGATCTGACCGGCAAGACGCGCATCAAAGCGGCCATGACCCTTGCCATGGACCGCGCCTTCGGGTCAATCCTCGAAACACTGCGCAAGCATGGCCTGGAGGAGAAGACCCTGATCTTCCTGACCAACGACAACGGCGACTACTCAGGCAACGGGCCGTTTTCGGGAGGCAAGGGCAGCGTGAGGGAAGGCGGGGTGCGCGTCCCCTTCTTCGTTCAGTGGAAGGGGACCCTCCCGCCCGGACGAAAGTGGGACGGCTTGGTCAGCACCATGGACATCCTGCCCACCTGTGTGGCCGCGGCCGGCGGCCGGATCGATTCGGCGTGGAAGCTGGACGGCGTGAACCTTCTGCCGTACCTGCGCGGCGAGGCGACCGCGTCCCCGCACGACGTCCTGTACTGGCGCATGGGCGACTCACGCGCGGTCCGGCGCGGGCCGTGGAAGCTGACGTGGGAAGGGGCCAGCGGCTACGGTCAAAGGCCGGACCCCAGCAGCCTCCGCTGGCGCCTGTACAACCTGGACGAGGACATCGCGGAACAGAAGGACGTCAGTGAAGGGCGTGCGGAGACGGTCGCGGAACTCAAGACCCTTTACGAGAAGTGGAACGCCGAGCTGATCCCCCCGCGGTGGCCCTTCGGCGGCTCGGGCGAGATGGGCCAATGGGATGAGGTGAAGGCCGACGAAAGGAAGACTCCATGAGAGCGATCGAGCGCGCCCCGTACTTCGCGTCCGTGTGGCTGCCCGTCCTGCTCGCGTCCGCCGGCGCCGCCGAACCTGGCGCCGCGCAGAAGGCCGTTGTCGACGCCTATGCCGCGCAGGTCATCAACGCCAAGGTCGTCTGCGACGACGCGGGGAACGTGACCCGACTGGCCGTTTCCAACCATCCCGCTTTTCGGAAGGACAAGAGCAGCCCGCCGCCGCCCGGCATCGACGACCAGGATTTCGCGAAGATCCTGGAGTTGCCCCGGCTCGAGGCCATCGCGCTGGAACGCCAGCCGCTCGGCGACGCCAGCTACGCGCTGCTCGGCCGCCTGAAGGGCCTCCGCGACGTGCGCCTCCATTACGTCGGAAGCCAGACGGGCAGCGGGGGGCAGGCGACGCCCGACTTCCCTTTGTTCGTCAACGAACTCCCGGGGCTGCAGGTGCTGGAACTGAAGCACTGTTTCAGCATCAAGGGCGGCTGCATGGAGAAGCTCAAGCCCCAGGCGGAACTGCTGAAGCTCGAGATCGACACGGGCTACGCGGGCAGCAGCGCGGTGCCCTTCATCGTCGCCGCCAAGAAGTTGAGGAACCTGCAGATCCATCGCACCACGATGACCGATGCCGACCTGCAGGCAATCTGCGCCGCGCTGCCGGAACTGGAGGTCCTCCTGATCCGTCCAGCGAACCAGCGGGGAGAGAAACGGATCACTGGTTCGAGCCTGCGCCACCTGAAAGCCTGTTCCAAACTGCGCGTGCTGGTGCTGGGACTCGAGTGGGGCGCACTGCCCTATGAAGGTGGATTGGACGCGCTGGCCGCCATGCCGTCGCTGAAACAGGTGAGCCTGGCGCCCTCGGACATCAAGGATTTCGGCATGGACGATCCGGCGGTACGCAAGCTGCGCGAGGCCCGCCCGGACCTGCTGATTCGCGTCGGCTCCCAAACCGCGGGCGGCGTCGAAGGACAGACGTGGGAACAGGAAGACGCGGAGTGGAACTGGGACGGCGGCGTCACGACCCACGGGTGATGCGGAAGGCGCCGCGGTCTGCGCCAACTGGAGAGGAACGTCGAGCATGGGCAACGGATCACGGACGTCCTTGAGAGCTGCACTGCTTTGCCTCGCCACCGCCACGAGCGGCCTCGCTGCCGGCGACGCGGTCGACGACCGAGCGAAATCCCCGGCCCGCTTCCGCGTCTCGACCGAGGTTGTCACGCCCGGCGTCGGACCCTTTACCGCCACCATCGGCGCCGTGGGCAATAGCCTCCTCAATTACAGTTTCGAGCCGTCTGAATACCGCACGCGTTTCTTCGCTGATGCCGATGCCCCCGACCGCATTGTCGTCCCTCCCACCGCGCTCACCCAGTACAACTCGCTGCGCGAGGGCTTCTACGATGGTGCCGAGGTGCGTGTCTATCGGGTGATCAACGCCAAGATGGAACTGGTGCGCCGGGACAAGGTTGTCGAAGGCGGTTCGCTGATGAGCGGCTGGATCCGGCTGCAGGGCGAGAAGGAGGTCCTCTCCCCCGACGCCACGACCTTCCAGTACTCCTTCAACGATTATAACCGGCCCGACGTGCCTTACTATTTCAGCGTCGTCGCGGTCAACGCCAATGGCGTCGAGTCCGAACCGGCGAAGGGCGTCCGCATCGTCCGGCCGAACGGCTCCGCCAAGGGAAAGGCCGACGAACCGAAGAAGGTCGAGTTCAAGAAGCCCAAACAGCCCAGGGATGCTCCCCCGCCGCCCGCGCCTACGGACCTGACGGCCAAACTGGAACCGGAGACCGGCCTGGTGACGCTCACCTGGAAAGCGGTGCAAGCGCCTGGCCTCGCCGGCTACCGCGTCTGCATTTCCGACTACGCGCCCGAGGAGCAGAAAGGCTTCGCCCTGAAGCTGGCCGGGCAGGGCACAGGCGCAGCCGAGCCTGTCAAGAAGGGCGACTGGGTTATCGTAAGCAAGACCTTCGACCGCTTCTCGCGCAAGCAGCACCTTTCCAACCGTGTCTGGGACGCCAAACAGGCCAACCGGATCGCGATGCCGCAGGGGCTCGAATTCTTCCCCGACGAAGACCCCGCGCTGACGTGGGAGCTGGAACGTTACCCCGTCGGCCAGCCATGCCCCGTGCGCGACGGCGGGGAGGCCGCGGTCAAGTTCACGCTCAAGGGCGAGAAGCCCGTCCGCTTCGAGAAATACAACCACGCCGGCACCGGGCAGACCTGGTACGAGGTCCTGCAGCCCGGCAAGGAGTACGCGGTCGAGGTCTGGCTGAAACAGGAAGGCATGGCCGACCCGACGTTTACGTTCTCGTTTGCCGGCTTCTACGCCAAGGAGATACCGCCTATCCGCTTCACCGCTGACGGGACGTGGAAACACTGCACGGCGACGTTCACGCCGCCCAAGCTCTGGGAGGGCGGCGGCGGTACAGGCCAGATGGTCCTGGAGTTCAAAGGGCCAGGCACGGTCTGGATGGACAATTTCCGAGTCTACGCCAAGGAAGCGCCGTTCCTCGACTACCTGCCCTGGCAGTACGACAGTCTGGCCCGTTCCGGCATGTCCAGCCTGCGCACGCACGGCTTCATCAAGACGGGCACCAGTACGTACAGCATGACGCAGTTCACGAATCCCGGCGGCGCCACCTGCGGTACTTCCAAGGAGAACACGCTGCCGCAGACGCTGGCGATCCTACGCAAAGCCAAGGTGAATCCATGGCTGCAGGTCGAGATGCATATGACGCCGGAGGAGTGGCTGGGCTTTGTCGAGTACCTCGCCGCGCCCTACGATCCCGCCCGGGACAACCAGCAGGCCAAGCCGTGGGCGCACAAGCGCCACGCGCAGGGCCAGGCGAAGCCCTGGTCCGACGAATTCGAGACGATTTTCTTCGAGATCAGCAACGAGACCTGGAACTGGCTCTTCAACCCGTGGGTCTTCGAAAGCATGACGGACGCCGCGACGGGAACGGTGTACGACCGAGGCGAGGTGTACGGCTTCATGCAGGAGCACGTGATCGAATGCCTGCAGCGAAGCCCGTACTGGAAGAGCGCGGGGCTGGACGCGAAGTTCCGCTTCGTCCTCGGCGGGTGGGGGTCGAGCAAGTACGGGACGTTCGCCGCCTCGCGCTCGCCGCGTTCGCACTACCTCACCACCGCGGCCTACAACGGCGGCTGGGACGAGGGGGAAGGGCCCGCGACGGAGGACGATGCGAGCCTCTGGAGGGTGCTCCTGCAGGTCCCGCAGTCCTCCACCCCCCGCGCGCAGCAGCTCCGCGCCGACCGCGACGAGCTGCGCGGCAAGGTCAACCCGAAACTGGAGCTGGGCACCTACGAGGCCGGCCCCGGGTACGCGCTCAGCGGTCTCAACAACCAGCCAAAGATGTCGCCCGAGCAGGTGCTGGCGCAGGAACGGACCATGAAGAGCCTGGGCGGCGGTACGGCCACGTTGGACAACTTCCTCGACAAGGCCTACCACGGTTTCACGCTGCAGAATTTCTTCACGTTCTACCACGGCCGCACGCACTGGGTCTCGCACACCTCCTGGGACAGGGGCGCCCGCGCGCACCCGCCCTGGCTGGCGATGGAACTCTTCAACCGCCACGGCACGGGGGATTTCCTGAAGGTCGAACGGCTTGCAGCGCCGGCGGTGGACGTCGCGGCCTACAAACGCCGCAAGGCCATGAAGGACGTGCCGCTGATCGCCTGCTATGCCAGCCGGCGCGGCGCCCGGGTGAACCTGTTCGTGCTTTCCCGCAGGCTCGACAACCATCCGACCCATGGCGACCCGGGGTTCACGCCGGTGACGGTCGAGTTGCCCTTCGACCAGGCCGCGAAGATCACGCTGTATCGGATGGCGGGCGACCCGCGGGCGCACAACCTGGACGCCGAACAGGTCAAGATCGAGACGGTCGAGGTGCCGGCCGCCGCGTACGGGCGCGTCTTCGCGCTGAACGAGAAGACCGGTGCCGACGCCCGCGGCCTGCCGCCCGGCGCGACATTCCTGTACGTCTTTGAAGGCGTCGTTCCAGGACCGTAGGCCCGTAGTACCGATGAACGCCGATGCGTTCCGGGCGGAGTGCGGAGGTCGAACATGAGAGCACGTGCTTTCTGGGGCTGCTGCCCGGCGATACTGTGGCTGTCCGCACAGGCGGCGTCCGCCATGGACTTGGGCACGAACTTCTGGAACCTGAAATGGCACAAGCCCAGTGACTGCTTCAATGACGTGAACAATGTCACTGGCGAGAACCCATGGAACCCGCAGTTCCTGAAAGAGATCGCGATCTACCGATCGTTCCGCTTCATGGACTGGGACAATACCAACCACTCGACGCGGAAGAACTGGTCCGAGCGTACGCGCAAGGGCGATCCCAAACAGACCCCCGTGGCATACGAGTGGATGATCGACCTCTGCAACCGCATGGACGGCGATATGTGGGTCTGTATTCCGCACCCGACGGTGAACCGCGATACCGGCGACAAGCCGTCCGATTATGTGCTGCGCCTCTGCATCCTCGTCAGGACCGGCGTGGACATGAAGACGGTCGACCTGGCACCCTTGGAGGAGAAATGCGGCGCCATGACTGCTGACGACTTCGTGAAGGCGGGCGGGGAGAAGACCACCGAACCGCTGAAGGAGAACTTGAAGCTCTACATCGAGTACTCCAACGAGACGTGGAACGGGATGTTCAAACAATCGCACTATTGCGTGGAGGAAGGCACGGCGTTGAAACTGGATCCGAAAGGCAAGCCGGGCAATGACGGGAAGATCTGGGGCAACGGTTTCCGGTTCCATGCGTGGGCGGCTGTCCGGCTCTTCCGTGCGGCGGACCTGATCTTCGGCGCCGGAAGCCCCCGTATCGTGAAGGTGCTGGCCACCCAGTCGGGTCAGGCCTCCATCTGCGCTCAGCATCAGCAGGTGCTGGCCGATGCGAAACTCAATCCCTGGGGCGTCAAGGCCACCGCAATCGCCGCGGCACCCTACTTCGGCAGGGGCGTGGACGGTTCCGATGCAGAGGTCCTGGCCAAACTGCGCGAGGCCATGCAGAAGAGCATCTCCGGTTCGGAGAAGCTGAAGGCCTTTGCTGACCAGGCCGGGCTGAAACTGATCGCCTATGAAGGCGGTCAGCACGTGATCAATATGGCCAAGAAGATCAACCAGAGCCCTGCGATGCACGACCTGTACGTCGAGTACCTGACCGAGATGGCGAAGTACTACAGCCACTTCTGCCACTATGCGCACGTCGGCCGGGCGGGCGACCGCGGCTGCTGGGGATGCATCGAGTACACCGGCCAGCCGATCGAGGAGGCGCATAAGTACCGCGCACTGAGCGAATGGTCGGCAAGGCATCCGCGCAGCGGCGGGTAAGCGGGGGCATGACCGCAACTGCGATCTCATTTCGGAGGTCTCCCCCGTGTCGGCTGGCTGCTCATTACCCACATCTTTCTCCCCCCCTTTCCTACGAGTAAAGGGGGAGTCATTCGCCTTGCCGGGCGCCACATTTGCGGGCATGCACCCGGCAAGCGGTGTCGCGTGAGGCGGAGGCCGCAGAAGCGACCGACAGCACAGGAGCACCGATGATCGTTTGCGGAATGCAAGATGGCTGGCAGCTGCGGATGTTGCGTCGGTGCGGGAAACTTTCCGCGTCTATGCTGCGGCAGCTTTCGGGCGAGTCTGCGGCGCCATCCGGCGACTGGCTATCGGTCGAGATGCCCGCGCAAGTGCAGGATGTCCTGTTGAGGCACGGCCGCATCCCCGACCCGCGCCAACCGGGGCGGGCGAGGGAATGCCTCTGGGTTTGGGAGCGGGACTGGGTTTATCGGAAGGAGTTCCCCCGGCCGCATGGCGGCTCCCGCGTCCGCCTGTGTTGTCTCGGGCTCGATACGTTCGTGGACGTGTACGTGAACGGGAGGCTCGTGGCGGAGCACGACGATCAACGGCTGCCCCTGCGGACCGACATCACGGCGGTGCTGCGGCCCCGGAACGTGTTGCTGCTGCACGTCCGCTCGGCCCATCGTCACCTGCGAGGGATGCCGCTTCCGCGGTCTTGGGATGGGCGGATTGCGAAGCATCGGTTGCTGGGCAAGACCCACGAGGATTTTGGCCCTTTCCTCGGCGCCGCACCGTACTTCACGCATGCGGGAGTGTATGACGAGGTCCGACTGGAGGTCGATGACGGCCGTGCCATCGACCTGTTCGACATCGACGCGGGACTCGAAGGACGCCATGGGAAAATCGACGTCAGGATCTCCGGGGACGGCGAAGCCGAAAGCCTCTCGCTGGTCATACGGGCTGTCGACCCGACGGGGAAAGTCGTGGCCCGCAGCGAGCCAAAACCCATCGCGGGGCGGGGGGGCTGGCGCGCCCAAGGCCGGCTTAACGTCCGGGCGCCGGCACTGTGGTGGCCGCGAGGTTACGGCGCCCAGCCGCTCTACGCCGTGACGGCCGAGCTGCGCGAAGGGCATCGGATACTGGATCGTTCCTCGAAATCCGTCGGCTTCCGCGACCTGCGCCTCGACCGTTCCTTCGATTTGCGCATCAATGGCAGGCACGTCAAGTTGTGGGGCGCGAATTTCATTCCACTCGACGGTCTTACCTATGTCTGGGACGCGGGGCGTTGCCGCACGTTGCTGGACCTTGCCGAAAACGCCCACATGAACACGCTGCGGGCGTGGGGGCCTGGCGAGCCATACCACGAATCCTTCTTCGACGAGTGCGATCGCCGGGGCATCCTGGTCTGGCACGAGTTCCAGCACACGTGGGGGCCCTACCCCGAGGCAAGCGAATACCGCGCGCGGTGTCGCCGTGCGGCCGAAGACCTTGTTCGCCGCCGCAAGCACCACCCCTGCATCCTGCTGTGGTGTGGCGCCAACGAGACGCAGATGGGCTGCGAGGCGGCGGGGTTCCGCGCCAACGACTACCCGGGCCGCGTGATCTTCGAGCGTGACTATCGGGCGATATGCCGGCGTCTCGACCCCCAACGCTACTACCACCCGACGTCCCCGACGGGCGGGCGCTACGCCAACGACCCGCTTGCCGGCGACTCTCATTCCTATACGCATCAGAACTTCGTGCCTGGCGAACGGTATCCCGTGATTTTCACTGAACACACCCGCAACTCGCCGCCTTCGCTGAAAACCCTGCGCCGTGTGCTGGGCCGCGATCTTTGGCCGCGCGACGGCTTCGACGGACTCGTACGCCGGGCCGGCGCCCCCCCGCTGCCGCGGGCATGGATGGCCATCGCCAAGCCGCATGCCTTCGTTTACGGCGCGGGATGCGAACCCGGGAACTTCTTCGACGTCGGCGACACGCCGGAAGGACTGATCCGCCGGTTCGCCTGGGCCAACGCGCGCTACATCCGCGAGACGGTCGAACGCTACCGGCGGGGGCGGCCCGTCGAGGACGCTTGCGGTCCCCGACGCTGCATGGGTCATTACTGGTGGAAGCTCAACAGCGCGTGGCCGGAGATCTACAGCGAACTGATCGACTTCTACCTCGAACCCAAGATGTCCTACTACGCCATGCGGCGGGCGTACCGGCCACTGCTCGTTTCGCTGGACATCGCCGACCATGTATGGGCTTGGGTCGTGAACGACACGGCGGCCGACGTCGCCGGCACGCTCACCCTGTCCCTGCTGAACATCTTTTCCGGCAGGACCGTGCGGGTGGTGTCTGCACCCGTGCGCGTGCGGGCCGGCGATTCGGTTCCGGCGCTGCGCGGCGACGCGCTCGGCATGTTCCCGCGGCAACAGGCCCTGATCGCGAAGCTGGTCGATGGCCGCGGTCGCGAACTGGGGCGGTCCGTCGATTTTGCCATGGCCGAGCGGCACCTTGCCTTCCCCAAGGCCCGGTTGCGGCTGCGGGGGTGTCGGGGCGGCATCGTCGTGAGCAGCGACGCCTTTGCGCGGTGCGTCGAATTGAACGGCGAAGGCTTAGGCTGGCGATTCGAGGATAACTTCTTCGACGTGCTGCCGGGCGAAACGAAGCGGGTATGCGTGCTGGGGAAGCCACCGACCGGTGTTGTGACGGCACGGTCCTTGTTCTCGCCGCACACCGCGAGGGTTCAGGGCCTCATTTGACCAAGGAGCGAAATCATGGAACGTCGCAGGTTGGGACGGAGCGGGTTGGAGGTGACGGGACTGGCCTTCGGCGCGTGGGGAATCGGATCGAAACACTACGGTGCCGTGGAGGAACGCGACGCGTTCTCGGCTTTGGAGGCATATGTCGATGGCGGTGGCAATTTCATCGATACGGCGCGGGGCTACCATTTGAGCGAGGCCATCGTCGGCCGTTTCCTCAGAAAGGCCGACCGCCGCGAACGCGTCGTGCTGGCCACCAAGGTCGCGCCCGTTGAGCCGACTGCCATACGTAAGGACTTCGACGAAAGCCGGCGGCAGCTGCAGGCGGATGTGATCGACCTGCTCTTCCTGCACCAGCCGCCCGAGGATCCGGACACGATGAACCGCGTGCTCGACGTGTACGCGGCGTTGAAAGACAGAGGGCAGATCCGTGCCATCGGCGCATCGGTGAAGGGCGCGAACGTGTCGCAGGCCACGGTCGATCTCTGCCGGCAATACATCCGCACGCGCCGCGTGGATGCCCTGATGGTCATCTTCAGCATCCTGCGCCAGAAGACCCGCGAAGTGTTCGACGAGGCCGCCTCGGCCGGAGTCGGAATCGTCTTGCGCACCGTCCTGGAGAACGGATTCCTGACAGGCAAGTACCATCCTGGGCACCGCTTCCCCGGCGGCTTCCCGAATGGAGATCACCGTTCGCGATGGAACGGCCCGAAGCTGGACCGGATCCTCGATTGGGCGGACGAAGTCGCGCGAACCGCCGTCAAGCCCCCCTACGCCACCCTCGCCCAAGTCGCGATCCGGTTCGCCTTGGACGAACCCGTCAGCAGCGTCAGCGTCGGCGCGAAGGATGCCGCGCAATCGGCGGCCAACCTGGTCGCCGCAAGCCTCCCGCCCCTGCCCAGCGACATCCGGAAAAAGTTGGTACGGGAATACGCGGGCAGGGAAACCGAGGTCAACCTGGACTAGCGGGAAACGGAGCGGCCGGGCGAACCGAAGTCCGACAACGCATCTTGAACGAGCCACGTGGGACAGCTCAAGCGAGGCTGGCTTACCGTTCCAGGCGGAAGAGGCGCGTTTCGCCTCGCTTGGTCCTCTAGACATAGCGTTTCAGGCCCTTGCCCAGGCACCTGCCGCTCAGCGCGTCATACCCATCCCGTCTCGAAGGCAGCGACAGGGTTTCTGTCCCGTCCGCTATGGCGCTGACGCTTACGTATGCGCTGTTGGCGTACACCAGGCTGCCGCGTGCGGAGTAGAGATGCACGCCCGCCCCGGAAAGGACGCGGCGCAACACTGCCGCAGGCAGCAGCGGAGCGGAAGAATACACCGATAACC
>Ga0073932_1003375_pt1 | contig 21536 bp, 17 predicted proteins | sample DewCreD2012metaG_FD_76967 | JGI IMG/M metagenome (GOLD analysis project Ga0073932, IMG submission 76967) | Hot spring sediment bacterial and archeal communities from British Columbia, Canada, to study Microbial Dark Matter (Phase II) - Dewar... ...
CGGCTTCGTGCTGCAGGGGATCTACGAGACGCTCTCGGTGGTGGTCGTATCCTTAGAGAAGAAAACGCTGCTCGCCATCCCCATCAGCTTCCTGGCCGCCCGCAACCTGATGGGCGCCAACCCGCTCACCCTGGGCGTGTACGTCGTGATGCGGACGATCCTCAACATCGTCCGCTCCATCGAGTCGCTCATCATCGCCATCATCTTCGTCGTCATCGTCGGCCTGGGGCCGTTCGCCGGCATGCTGGCGGTCACCGTCCACACGGTGGCGGCGCTGGCCAAGCTGTTTTCGGAGTTGATCGAGGGGATCGACCCCGGCCCGATCGAGGCCATGCGGGCGACGGGCGCGAACTGGCTGCAAACCATCCGCTACGGCGTCGTGCCGCAGATCGTGCCGCCCTTCACGGCCTTCACCCTCTACCGCCTCGAGATCAACGTGCGCGCCTCCACCATCGTCGGCCTGGTGGGCGGCGGCGGCATCGGTTTCTTCCTGATCCAGTGGATCAACCTGAGCGACTTCCGCGCCGTGAGCGCGTCGTTCATCGCCATCCTGGCCATCGTGGCCTTCATGGACCAGCTCAGCGCCCAGATCCGCCGGCGGCTGCTATGAACGCGCTCCGCCCCCTGCGCACCACCCTCACCGCCCTGGGCCTCCTGGCCCTGGTGGTCTTCGCCTGGAACGGATCGCAGATCAATTTCCAGCGCCTGGTCACGTCGCTGCCCAAGGGCTGGCCGCTGCTGCAGGATTTCCTCACCCCGGACATCCTGGCGCGCGCGGTCGAACCGGTGACTCTGCAACTGCCGGTGCCGGTGCCCTGCGGCTCCGCGCCCGAGGCCCAGCCCGCCGCCAGCGGCCCGCGGCTGGTGCCCAGCGTGGCGTGCGCGGAGCCGCGCGATAAGTTCACGGTGGAGGGGTTCGACCTGGCGCCGGACACCGAGCTGCAGTTGCGCTGGCGCCTGCCCAACGGCCAGTACTTCCCCGGCCCGTTCATCCGCACCGACGCCGACGGCTACTTCCAGGCCGAGTTCGAGGCGCGCCCGATCGTGGCCACCCGGGACGGCGTGCCCAGCCAGATCGAGGTGGAACTGCTGGTGGAGGTCGGCGACCTCAAGCCCAGCCCCACCCTGTTGACCGTGATCGACCTGATGATCGTGACGATCTTCATGGCCCTGATCGCCACGCTCTTCGCGACCGTGGCCGCCGTGCCGCTCAGCTTCCTGGCCGCCCAGAACGTGACCAAGCGCGGCCCGCTCGGGACCACGGTCTACTACCTCACCCGCACGTTCCTCAACGTCTTCCGCTCGTATGAGGCCATCGTGCTGGCGACCGTCTTCGCGTTTTGGGTGGGCTTCAGCCCGTTCGCGGGCGTGATGGCGCTGACCATCGTGACCCTGGCCTCGCTGGGCAAGCTGTTCTCCGAGGCGGTGGAGGGCATCGACCCCGGCCCGGTGGAGGCGCTCACCGCCTCGGGCGCCAACCGGCTGCAGGTGGTGCTCTACGGCATCGTGCCGCAGATCGTGCCCAATTTCCTGTCCTTCATCATCTATCACTGGGATATCAACGTCCGCATCTCCACCATCATCGGCTACGTCGGCGGCGGCGGCATCGGCTATTACCTGGCGCAGATGATCAACACCTCCCAGAACAACAAGGCCGGCACCGCCATCTGGGCCATCGTCATCGTCGTCTGGGTGATGGATTTCCTCAGCGCGGAAGTGCGCAAGCGGTACACGTAACCTCGCCTCACCCCGCCCGGCCCCTGCGCCTCCCCACAGCCCCCGCCGTGGAGAGGCGCGGGGGTGGCGCGCCGGCGCCGGGGTAGGGGTGAGGTCCTTTTATGGACCTCGGCCTGGTCATCGTCAACTGGAACGTCCGCGACCTGCTGGCGGCCTGCCTGGACTCGGTCTATCTGGACCTGGCCGAGAGCGGGCTGCAGGCGCGTGTGTGCGTGGTGGACAACGGCTCGCGCGACGGCTCAGCCGAGATGGTCCGCGCCCAGTTTCCGCGCACGCGGCTGGTGCCGGCCGAGAACCGCGGCATGGGCGCCGGCAACAACCTGGGCCTGCGGACGCTGGCCGCCGAGGCGCCAACGCCTTTCTTCGCCTATCTGATCCTCAACCCGGACACGGTGGTGCGCGCCGGCGCCCTGCGGCAACTGGTGGATTTCCTCCGCCGGACGCCGACGGCCGGCGTGGCCGCGCCCAAGCTGCTCAACGCGGACGGCTCCCTGCAGCATTCGGGCTTTCGCTTCCCGGGCGTGGTCCAGGCCGCGCTGGACCTGTTCCCGCCGCCGGGCCGGCTGGCGCGCCTGCTGGACGCGCCCGTGAACGGCCGCTACCCGGCGGCCTGGTACGCCGCCGGCGCGCCCTTCCGCGTGGACCACACCCTCGGCGCCGCCTTCGCGGTCCGGGCCGAGGCGCTGGCGGCGTGGGGCGGCGAGCTCTTCGACGAGTCGTTCACCCTGTACTGCGAGGAGATCGACGCGCAATGGCGCCTGGCGCGCGCCGGCTGGGAGACCTGGGTGGTGCCGGGGGCCGAGATCGTCCACTACGGCGGGCGCAGCACCGCGCAGGTCGCGGCGCAGTCCTTCGCCCAGTTGTGGACCAGCCGCCGGCGCCTCTACCAGCGCTACCACGGCCCGGTGGTCAACGGCCTGGTCCGGGCGCTGGTCGGGCTGGCGATGCGCAGCCGCATCCGCGCCAACCACCGGCGCAGCCAGCGCGGCGAGATCACGCCCGATCAGCGCGCGGCCCTCAACCAGATGCTGTCGGACGTGAGCCGGGCCTGGCAGGGCCGCCGGCTCCGGTAATCGCCGCATCAGGCCATGCTGCTGGCCGTCATCGTCCTCACCTACAACGAAGAGAAGCACCTGCCGGACTGCCTGGCCGCGCTGGCGGCGGCGCTGCCCTGGGCGGACGAGGTGCTGGTCTTCGACTCGCACAGCGCCGACCGGACGGTGGCGCTCGCCCAGGCCGCCGGGGCCCGCGTGGTCCAGCGCGCCTTTGACAATTACGCCGCTCAGCGGGACGCCGCCCTTCAGGCTTCGGCGGCCGAGTGGGTGTTGTTTGTGGACGCCGACGAGCGCGTGACGCCCGAGCTGGGCGCCGAGATTCAAACCGCCCTGACGCGGCCGGAGGCCGGCTGGTGGATCCCGCGCCACAACTATCTGTTCGGCCGGCTCACGCTCCACGCCGGCTGGTACCCGGACTATCAACTGCGCCTGCTGCGCCGGGAACGCGCCCGTTACGACCCGGCCCGCCCCGTCCACGAGCTGGTCCTGCTGGACGGCCCGGCCGGCCGCCTGCGATCTCCGCTCATCCATCTGAACTATGAGACCGTCGCCGAGTTCGTCGCCAAACAGAGCGCTTACGCCGTTTACGACGCCCAGCGGTTGAGGCAGGCAGGCGTCCGCGCCCGCCCGCACCATCTGGCGACCATGCCCCTGCGGCAGTTCTGGTGGCGTTTCGTTACGCTCCAGGGCTGGCGCGACGGCTGGCACGGCCTGCGGCTCAGCGCCCTCATGGGGCGCTTCGAGTTCCAGAAATACCGCCTGCTGCTGAGCCAGCCAGCCCCCCGGCCCTGAACCGGGCCGCCAGCGCCCTGCTCAATTTCCCTTTACGGCCGCTTGACGCCGGCTTAAGGCCGGGCGCGCATCGTAAAGCCGCAGTCAGAGCCCGCTTCGTGGGAGCGCCTGCTCAACCCACCGGCGGTTGCCGGTCGATTTCTTCAATGCTAGAATTCCGCCCATTGGGAAAGTTATCCAGGGGTGTGACCGTGAGTCACGCGAGCATGAATGAACCGGTCCTGGTTCTGAACGCCAACTACGAGCCGCTCAACGTCTGCAACATGCAGCGGGCCATCGGCCTGCTGATGAGCGGCAAGGCGCGCCTGCTGGAGGACGGCCGCGGCTGGGTCCGGACGCCGCGCACCCAATACCCGCGCCCATCGGTCATCAAGCTGGAGCAGATGGTCCGGCGCCCCCGCCCGCGCGTCAAGCTCAGCAAGCGCGAGATCTTCCGCCGCGACAACTACACCTGCCAGTATTGCGGCCGGCAGACCCACCATCTGACCATCGACCACGTCATCCCCCGCCACCGCGGCGGCCCGCACCGCTGGGACAACCTGGTGGCCGCCTGCCCGGCCTGCAACCGGCGCAAAGGCGGCCGCACGGCCAGCGAAGCCGGAATGCCGCTGCACCATCGGCCGGCGGAGCCCCAGCCGACCGCCTCTTACCTCTTCGACCGGCACATCTCCGACAACGCCATCTGGAAGAAATATCTCGACGGCTGGTAAGCGCCCGGCGGCGCGGGCCTGGCACGCATGGCCGCGCATGTGGGGCGCGCCGCGACGCGTTCATCGGCCTCCGGCCTGCGCCGATGCCGCTGAGGCTTTCGCGAAATTCGCGTCAATTCGAGGCAGGCGCGGGCAGGTCGCCGCCCCCCGTCAGCGACTCCAACAACAGATACAGGTCCCCGGTCACCACGCCGTGGCCGCCCAGCGCCACCGGGATCGGCGCTTCCACGGCGGCCGTGGTCAGCGCCCGGAGGAATTCGTCGGCGATGCGCTCCGGCAGGCCGGCATCCGACGCAAAGCGGTCGCCGGCCGACGGCCACCGGCCGGCATGGGCCAGGGCCACGCGCGTGTCGAAGAAGACGGCGTCGGCCAGGCCGGCGAGCTCCTGGAAGAAAGCGTTTGGCCCCAGACGTTCAAGATGCGCCGCCACCAGCGAGCGGACTTTTCCCGCCGCCTGGCGCCCGCTGGCCGTCATCCCCCGCTCCTCAGACAGCACCCGCACCCAGCAGCGCGTGCGCCGCTCCACCTCCGCCCACACACTGGCCGAGGCGCGGCCGATCAGCGTCAACCGGCCTTCCACCCGGGCCAGGACGTCGCGGGCCGCGCGCCAGCGGGCCAGCATGGCGGCTGGCGGCGGCTGGTCGCGCAGGAAGCGGCCCAGGACCGGCCCTCCCCCGGAGGCCAGGCTCAGGGCGAACAGGTCGGCCGGGGTGTCGATGTCGGCGCGGGTGGCGGCGCAGGCCAGCAGGCCGCGCACCGGCACGCCGGCCTCGCGGCGCAGCACCGGGCCGAGCGCGTTGTCGCGTCCCAGCCGCTCCACCCGCGCCTGCACGGCGTCGGCGCAATTGAAGACGATCCAGTCCGTGGAGAGGGGGTTGTTGGCGACGGCCAACGGCCGGTCCGCGCCCGTCACGGCCTCGACCGCGGCCGCCAGCGCCTCGTCGCCCAACAGCGGCGCGCACCCGGCCCCAAAGTAGGCGTGCGCCGGCGCGGGGTAGGCCTGGGTCAACGCCGCCAGGCGCGCCCCGAAGTGAAACGGCGCGCCGGCCGGGTCCACCTCCCAGGCCGCCGGCCAGCCGGCGCAACGGTCGGCCAGCGCCGGGTCATTGGTGGCCGCCACGATCCGGTCAATCCCGGGGAGGCGGGCTAACTGGCGGACGGTGTCCTCGGCGCTCGCCAGCCGGGCGCCGTTCACCCAGCGTTCGAGCGCGGTTTCACCGCGGCGGCCGATAAAGACGAAGGCGGTCAGCGCCGTCGGCATTGAAGCGGATTGTGCCGGAAACAAGCGGGGACGCAGCCGGCTGCGTCCCCGGAGGCTTGGCCTTCCGCGTCGCGGGCCCGGGCGTCAGCCGATCTCGGGATCGATCAGGCCCAGATTGCCGTCGCGCCGGCGGTAGAGGATGTTCACCCGGTTGCGCTCGGCGTTGAAGAAGACGAAGAAGTTATCGTGGCCGACCAGCTGCATCTGTTCGATGGCCTCGGCCTCGTTCATGGGAGTCAGCAGGAACTGCTTGCGGCGAACGACCAGCGCCGGCTGTTCCTCGTCGGCCTCGACGACCGGCGCCGCTTCCTCCTCAGGCTCCACCGCGACGCTCGCCGCCTCCTGGCCGTCGCCGCGTCCGCGCCAGCGCTTGCCCTTGTAGCGCTCGATCTGGCGGTTCATCTTGTCCAGCACGGCGTCCACGGCCGCGAACACGTCGTTGTGCCGCTCCTCGGCGCGCAGCACGGTGCCCTTGAGCGGGATGGTCAACTGGGCCACGTAACGGTCAGACGCCGAGCGCGCGCTCTTGTTCTCGGTCAGATCGACGCGCGCCTCGCGGATGAGCGACAGGTACCGGTCAAGTTTGCCGACCTTTTTCTCGACATACTCCTGCAGGCGCGGCCGGACATCGACGTCGCGCCCGTGAATAGTGACAGAAACAGCCATCGTGATGCCTCCTCAGAAACTAACCGGCGGCGCCGCCTGGCCGCGCCGGTGAAGATGCTATTCGGTGGCGCCCGCACGCCCGCGCCTCAGCGGGCGCGCCCGAGCGTGAACCCCCACACGCTGCGCGCCCCGGCGGCCATCAGGGCCTCGGCGCCCGCCACCAGCGTGGCGCCCGTGGTGCACACATCATCAACCAGGATCACGGCCCGGCCGGCCACGGCGGCCGGCGACGCCTGGAAAGCGGCCTGGACATTGGCCCGCCGCTGCTCGGCGGACAGGCCCACCTGCGAGACCGTGTGGCGGGTCTTGCGCAGGGCGTCCGGCGCGTAACGCAGGCGCGCCAGCTCGGCCAGCCCGCGGGCCAGGAGGCCGGCCTGGTTGTAGCCCCGCTCCCTGAGCCGCTCGGCCGAGAGCGGCACCGGCACGACCAGGTCGCCGGTCACAGCCCCCTGGGCCCAGGCCGCCGCCAGCAGCCGGGCGAGCGTGTCGGCCAAGATGACATCCCGCCGGTATTTGAGACGATGCAGAGCGTGTTGCAGCGGCCCCTCGAAGAAAGCCACGGAACGGAGGCCGGCCAGTGAGCCGCGCGCCTGGCCGCGGCAGTTGGCGCAGGCGCCGGCGGGCGGCAGGGGGTAGCCGCACCAATCGCAGACGGGCGTCGGCAGAAAGTGGATGTCACCCAGGCAAGACGCGCAGAAGCGTTCGCCGTCACGATCACAACCACCACACCGCGGCGGAAACAGCACATCCACCGCCGCCCACAGCGCCTGGCGGGCGCGATAGGGCCAGGCGGCGCGCACCGGGCCGGGCAGATCAGCCACTGCCGGCGTGATCGGCTCCCCGCTCAGCCGCCCAGGAACCCCAGCCCGAAGTTGCGGATGACCTGTAGCAACGCCGGCGCCAGGAGCACGATGTAGATCGAGGGGAAGATCAAGAACGCCATCGGGATGAGCATCTTGATCGGCGCTTCGTGCGCTTTCTTCTCCGCGCGCTGCCGGCGGCGCATGCGCATCTGGTCCGACTGGATGCGCAGCACCTTGGCCATGCTGACGCCCAGCTGGTCGGCCTGGATGAGGGCGGCCACGAAACTGGTCATGTCGGGCACGCCCATCCGCTCGGCCATGTCGCGCAGCGCCTCGCGCCGGAGCTTGCCCAGGCGGATCTCCTGGATGCAGCGCGCAAACGCCAGCGACAGCTCGTTGTCCCATTTCTCGCTGACGCGCTGCATGGCCTGGTCGAAGCCCAACCCGGCCTCGACGCAGACGGTCAGCAGATCGAGCGCGTCGGGCATCGACTTGACGATGGCGTCCTGGCGCCGCCCGATGCGGCTCTGCAACAGCAGGTTGGGGATATAGAAGCCCAGCACCGCCGCGCCGGCGGCGATCGCCAGCACCTGCGGGACGCTGTTCTGGAACGACAGGAAGAAGTTGGGGTCGGCCGAGATGGCGCCCATCAGCAGGACGAAGCCCCCGCCGACCAGGGCCATGATGATGCGTCCGGCGTAAAACGTCACCGGCTCGATGCCCTTGGGATTGCCCGCCAGGTCGAGCTGGTGCTGGATCGCCTGGAGCGACGACTGGGGCGTGAAGCGCTCCACAAACTCACCCAGCTTGCGCAGCAGCGGGAAGATGATGCGCTCCTGGAGCGGCTGCGACATCTCGATGTCTTCGAGCGACATCGGCCGCTCGCGGGTGGAATATTCCGCCAGGCGCGCCTGCAGCGGGTCGCCGGTCTTCTGCGACCGGAAACCGACCACGACCAGGGCGATGGCCACCCCCAGGACGATGACGCCGGCGACGACGACCAGAAGCGTCTGCGTAGGCATACCGCGGCCTCCTTACACCTCGATGTCCACAATCTTCATCACGATCGAGAACCCCAGCACGATCAGGATAATCGCCAGCGCCACAGCGCCGTACCCGCACAACATGAACTGGTCCGTCTTGAAGAACTCGCCCATGTAGGTGGGGTTGAGGAAATACAGGAAGACGCCCAGGCCGATGGGCAGGAAGGAGATGACGTAGCCCGTCATCATGCCCTGGGCGGTGAGGGTGGCGATCTCGCCCTTGATGCGCACGCGGTCGCGGATGGTGAAGCTGATGGTGTCCAGAATCTCGGCCAGGTTGCCGCCGACTTCGCGCTGGATGTTCATGGCCGTCGCGACGAAGTCCAGGTCCTTGCTCGGGATGCGGCGGGTGAGGTTGGCCAGGGCGCTTTCCATCGGCAGGCCCAGCTGCATCTCCTGGACGACGCGCTTGAACTCGACCGAGATGGGCGGCGGCAGTTCGCGGCTGACGGCCTCCAGCGCCTGGGTGACGCTGTAGCCGGCGCGCAGGCCGTTGACGACCAGGTTGAGCATGTCCGCCAGCTGGCCGTCGAAGCGGTTCAGGCGGGAGCGCTGCTGCTGGCTGACGTAGAAGCGCGGGATGAACAGGCTGATGACGGCCGCCAGCGTGGCGACGATCACGTCGCCGCGCAGGAAGAAGAAGATCACGAACGCGCCGATGGCCAGGATGCCGTGCAGGATGAGATACTCGCCGACCGTCAGCTTGACGTCGGCGCGCGCCAGATCGCGGGCGATCCCCTCGCCGATCCGGCGCCGCGTCAGCGCCTGGTTGAGCATCTCCAGCAGGAAGCTGGGCCGCGGCCCGCCGGCCTCGTCCTTCTTGGGCGCGGTCACGGCCTGGGCGCCGCGCGTGACCTCGTCCAGGCGCTCGACCACCGCCGACTGGCGCCGGTAGACAAAGATCGCCACGCCGATGCCCACGGCCCAGGCCACCACGATGAAGGCGATGATGCCGATGACGACCGGGTTGCCCAACATCAGGATCGTCTCCTAAAACCGGAGCGGGACCGGCGCCTAGTAGCGGGTCCGCTCCCCGACCCCAAAGACCGACGCCGGCAGGTGGATGCCCGCTTCTTCGATCCGCTCCATCACGCGCGGGCGCAGACCGGTGGGGCGCAGCCGGCCGATGACCTTGTTCTTCTCAAAGCCGGTCTGCTCGAAGATGAAGATGTCGGCCATCGTGATCACGTCGCCCTCCATGCCCTGGACTTCGGCGATCTGCATCACGCGGCGCGAGCCGTCCGAGAGGCGGCCCAGGTGGACGATGATGTTGATGGCCGAGGCGATCTGCTCGCGGATGGCGCGCACCGGCAGGTCCATCCCCGCCATCAGGCACATGGTCTCCAGACGCGCCAGGCCGTCGCGCGCGCTGTTGGAGTGCAACGTGGTCATCGAGCCTTCGTGGCCGGTGTTCATGGCCTGGAGCATGTCCAGCGCGGCGCCGTCGCGGATCTCGCCGACGACGATGCGGTCGGGGCGCATCCGCAGCGAGTTGACCACCAGGTCGCGGATGGTGACCTCGCCGCGGCCTTCAATGTTCGGCGGGCGGGATTCCAGGCCGACGACGTGCTCCTGGCGGAGCTGGAGCTCGGCGGCGTTCTCGATGGTGATGATGCGTTCGTCGGCCGGGATGAACGACGACATCACGTTAAGGAAGGTCGTCTTCCCGGAGCCGGTGCCGCCGGCGACGATGACGTTGCAGGCGGCCGTCACGCAGGCGCGGATGAACTCGATGGCCTCCGGCGTCACCGAGCCGTACTCGATCAGCTTCTCGATGGTCAGCGGCTTCTTGAAGAACTTGCGGATGGTCAGCGTCGGCCCGCACAGGGCGATGGGGGGCACGATGGCGTTGACGCGCGAGCCGTCCTGCAGGCGGGCGTCCTCGTACGGGTGGCTCTCGTCGATGCGGCGCCCGAGCGGGGACATGATCCGGTCGATGATGCGCAGGACGTGCTCGTTGCTCTCGAAGATCACGGGCGCGCGCTCGATCTTGCCGCGCCGCTCCACGAACACGTTGCGCGGGCCGTTGACCATGACTTCGGTGATGGTCTCGTCCTGGAGCAGGGGCTCCAGCGGGCCGAGGCCCAGGATCTCCGAGACGATCTGGTCGAACAGGCGCTTGCGCTCGGTGCGCGAGAGGACGATGCCCTCCTCCGCCAGGATGTTCTCGTACAGGTCCTCGATCGTCTTGCGCACCTCGGCCGTGCGCGAGATGTCCATCGACGGATCCAGCTCGGAGAGCAGCTTGTTCTGGACGCGCGTCTTGAGGTCGATCAGGCCGGAGCCGGGGCCGCCGGCGCTGGTGGTGCCGGCGCTGGGCGGGGCGACGCGGCGCATGCGCAGCTCGGCCAGTTTGGAGGCCGTGTCTTCGCCGCCGCTCCCCGCCGCCGGCGGCGGCGGCTGGATGGGCGAGGTGCCGCCCGCCTGACCGGGGCCCTGCGTCTTCTCGATCCGCTTGAGTAACGACATAAGTTACCTCTCCTGCGACCGTGAACTACCCCCCTTGATTATAGTCTATCTTCGGTCGAAGAGTGAGCGGGGCCTGGCGGGCGTCTTCTTGTCGGCGGGCGCTTCCTTGGGCGCGAATTCTTCCTTGAGCTTCTGGACCAGCTCAAAAATGCCCTGGGCCGGCGGCGCATTCTTGTTGGCGCTCACAAACGGCACGCCGCTGTTAATCGATTCGATCACCACCCGGTCGTCGAAGGCGATCTGGGCCTTGACCGGGTGCTTGAAGCGCTCCTCGATGCTCTGCGGCGAGATGCGCCAGCGCCGGTCCATCCGGTTGAGGACCAGCATGATCTTGTCCTTGGGGTACTCGAGCTTCTCGCTGAGGTCGAAGAACTTCTTGACGTTGGCCAGGGTGGGGATGTCGGGCGTGGCGATCAGCAGGATGCGGTCGGCCACGTCCAGCACCGACAGCTCCTGCTCGCGCAGCACGGAGGCCGTGTCCACGATCACGTAGTTGAACTGATGGCGCAGCTCCTCCAGCAGCTTGCGCAGCTGCGGCGCCAGCACCAGCTCGGCGTCCTCGGGCGTCGGCGGGCCGAGCAGGACCTTGACGCCGGACGGGTGGGCGGTGAGCACGTTCTGCAGGAAGGCCTCGTCGATCTCTTCCGCCTGGGACACGATGCTGACCAGGCTGTACTTGCTCTTCAGGCTGAGCAGGACGTGGACGTCGCCGAACTGGATGTTGGCGTCCACCACCACCACCTTGACCTCGTCGCTCTGCAGGGCCACCGCCAGGTTGGCGGCGATGGTGGTGCAGCCGGCGCCGCCCTTCGGGCTGAAGACGACCACGATCTTGCCGTCGACGGCGCCGCCGCGCTTGCCGCCGCCGGCCGGCGTCTCCGGCACGATGATCCGCTTTTCCTTCTCCTCCACCGTCCGGCTCATTTCGCCCAGGCGGCGGATGGCGTTGATCAGCTCGTCGGCCGAGGGCGGTTTGGAGAGGAAATCGCGCGCGCCGGCCAGCATCGCCTGGCGCAGATAGTCCGTGTCCTGCTGGACCGAGACCATGACGATCTGGGCCGAGGGCACATCGCGCGAGATCAGCCGCGTGGCCTGAATGCCGTCCATGTCCGGCATGTTGATGTCCATCAGGATGACGTTGGGCCTGGTCTCGCGCGCCAGTTGCAGCGCCTCCTTGCCCGTGCGCGCCATCGCGACGACGTCGATGTCCGGCTCGAACTGGAGCAGTTTGCGGATGTTCTCGCGCGTCTCGGCGATGTCATCCACAATCAGGACGCGGATCTTCTCGGCGTAGCCAGCCATGCGGGGCTCCTGGTGGTCTTAGGGCGCCGGGGCGGCCGGGGCGCCGGACGGGTTCTCCAGGCCGTACGGCAATTTGGCCGGCAGCGAGATCGCGTATTGCTCGAACATGTACTGCAGCGTCACGCTCTGGGTCGGCGTGCGCTCGGTGACCGACGGGTCCTCGGTGGCCGAGCGGAGCACGTAGGTGAGCTGGACGGCGTTGGGGTAGCGCTCCATCAGCCGCTTGACGTAGTCCAGGACCAGCGCGTCCTGCACCGGCACGGCCAGGGTGATGATGTCCGGCGGCAGCGGGGTGGGCGTGGGGGTGGGCGGCGGCGGCTGAGTGCCTTCGGCCGGCGTAGCCGTGGGCGCCAGGGTGGGCACGGGGATGACGGCCGGGTCCGGCTCGAACTCGCCGACATGCACCACCAGCGCGCGCTGGATGAGGCTCTGGGTCACCAGGCGCGGGCGCTGGCCCTCGCGCGGGACGAGGTAGATCGGCACGTTGAGCACCGGGTCGGTCTCGGCGCGGCCGACCGAATTGGTGGCCGGGCCGCCGCCGGCGACGATGGCCGACAGGCTCGGGCCGGTGATGCCCGAGAAGCCGTCCGCGCCGGCGGTAAAGGTGGAGCCTTCGCCGGTCACCGCCGCCGTCAGGTTGGGCAGCGTGGACTGGAATTCCAGATCGACGTCCACCAGCGCCCAGGAGACGATGACGTCCACCTTGTCGCCGTCGCGGACGCCGAAGGCCACGCCGTCGGAGCGGTTATACGGCAGCGCGATGGCCACGCTGCCGCGCGGGATGCGCAGCGCGGCGTTTGAGCCGAACGGCGCCACCGGCGTCGCGTTCGGATCGGACGTGATCATGGTGCTGAGGATCAGCATGCCGCGGTTGATCGAGACGCGGGCGACCTTGCCCACCACCAGCGCCGGGTCGCTGATCACCAGGTCGGCCGGCACGTCGAAATTCTGCGGCCAATCCAGGACCTGGACCTGCTCCGGCCGGATCGGCTGGCCCCAGGTGATGTCCTGGGCCGCCCGGACCACCTGCAGGGTGGGCGGCGCCGTGGCCGTCGGCTCCTGCGCCACGCCCCCGCCCTGGTCGGGCGGCGGGGTGGCGGCGGGGGGATTGGCGAGCTGCAACACCAGGAAAATGCCGCCGACGCTGATGACGATCAGGATCAGCGCCACAAGGATGAGCAAGCGACCGCGCTGCATTGAAGCCTCCTCTGAGGAAACGCCAGCGATTTAGCGGCGTATGATACTGCCGACAGGGCAAAATGCAAACCGGGCGGCCTCCCCGTCAGGCCGCATCGCCGGCCGGGACGTCCATCACGACCCGCGTGCCCTGGCCCGGCTGGCTGTCGATCTGCAGCGCCCCGCCCAGGAGCTCGATGCGCTCCTTGAGGCCGGCCAGACCGATGGTGCGCTGGGGGCCGCTGAACGCCGCCTCGACGTCGAACCCCTTGCCGTTGTCCTCGACGATCACGCGCACGCGCGTGTCGTCCGTATCCAGCGAGACCCGGATCTGCGTGGCCTGGGCGTGGTTGCGGGCGTTGCCCAGGAGCTCCTGCAGGCCGCGGAAGAGCATGATCTCGCGCACCGACTCCAGCCGGCGCTCCTGGCCGGTGACGGTCAGCGTGGTGGCGATGCCGCTCTTGTCCTTGAAGGCGTCGACGTAGCGCTTGACCGTCGGCGTCAGGCCGAGGTCGTCCAGCATCATCGGCCGCAGGTCGAAGATGAAATCGCGGATCTTCTGCAGGGTCGCGGTCGCCGCCGACTTCATGTTGGCCAGTTCCTGGCGGGCCAGGTCCTGGTCCTTCTCGAACAGGCGCATGGCGATCTCGGACTGGAGCACGAAATTGGACAGGGCCTGGGCCGGGCCGTCGTGGATCTGGCGCGAGAGTTTCTGGCGCTCGCTCTCCTGGGCCTCGACGATGCGCACGATCATGGGCTTGCCGTCGCCGCCCGCCCCGCCCCGCGCCGGCGCCTGCTCCGCCGCCATCGCCTCCAGCGTCTGCAGGTTGCGCCGCATGTACTCGGCCAGCCGTTCCAGGTTCGTCTGGTCGCCCTGCAGCTTTTCCACCTGCCCGCGCATAGCGAACAGGCGCTGCTGGGCGTCCTGCGCGGCGTCGTACGCCGCCTTGATATCGGCCCGGGGCAGCGACTCCAGGTTGGCCTGCATCTGGCGCAGCTGGGCCGTGATCTGGGCGTTGCGCTGAGTGAGTTTTTCGAGTTCGGACCGGCTCTGGGTGACCGTCAGCCGGATCTCTTTGAGCTCGCGCTGAGTGTTCTCCAGCTCGGCCCGCGTCTCTTCGATGAGGGTTTCCAGGATCGTCGGAGCGTCTTGGTCCATGCCGCTGGCGCCTTACTTGGTGGGCTTGGTATCCGGGCTCTGGGACTCTTCTAAACGGACCCAGCCATGCTTGAGGGCGTACACCGCCGCCTGAGTGCGGTCCTCGACGTCCAGTTTCTGCAGGATGGCGGTCATGTGGTTCTTGACCGTTTGATGACTGATCCCCAGCGAATAGGCGATCTCTTTATTGCTCATGCCGCGCGTCACGCACTGCAGGATTTCCATCTCCCGCGGCGAGAGCGGCGAAAAGGCCTCGCGGGTGTCGTTGATGTACGGCCGGCCCGCTTTCTCAACGCCCTCCTCCAGCCAGGCTTGCAGACCCTCCTGATCGTAGACCCGGTCATTAACGACGTAATGTCCCTGGGCCACCCAGCGAACGACCTGGACCAGATGCCGGGGGGTCACGTCCTTCGGGCAATAGGCATGGCTCCCCGCCCGGAAGGCATGCAATTCTTGTTCCAGGTCGTGATAAGCCGTGAGCATCACGATGGAGGTGGCGATCCGCTCGCTCTGGATCTGGCGCACGACCTGCAGGCCGTTCATCTCCGGCAGGTTGATATCCAGTAACGTAACAGCCGGCCGCAATTTCCGGATCAGCTCCAGCGCTTCCTGGCCGTTGCCCCCCTCCCCGACCACTTCCAAATCAGGCTCCCCGACGAGCACATTACGCAAACCCTGCCGGAAGAGTGGATGGTCGTCCACAATCAGAATAGAGATTTTGTCCATATTTATGTGCTTCAGTCGGCCTGCGGTCCTAGTACCGGGGGAGTATAGCAGAAGGGCATCGGGGGTGCAAACAAGCCGCCTTTTGGGGTGCATTCGCCGATGGTGATCAATCGCCAGGCGGCACCTGGGCTCAACCATTGCCACCGTCGCCCCGGCGAAGGCCGGGGCCCAGAAACTCCCGCTCCTCTGCGAGCGTCTGCGCCTGGAGGCCGGCTTTCGCCGGCATGACGTGGGTGATGGGCGTCTGACAGGCCGACGGGTCAACCCAAAAGCCCGAAGGCACCCGCTTTTTTTTACCTTGCCCAACGATAGATCGCCATGTTCTCGCCGCCCAGGGCCAGGCTGAAAGGCGCCCCGGTGCGATAGAGCTCCCGACCGGCCAGGTCACGGGTCAGACCCGGATACCAGCCCGGGAACGTCATCAGGTAGTCGGCGCCGGAGCGCGTCAGCCAGGCCGCCAGCCGGGCCTCATCCCGGATGAAGGGGATGACCTCCGGCGACACCAGGCCGGCCATGTCCAGGACCGGGCGGCCGCCGTAGTACCCGAGCGCGCCGATGTCGTGCGCGGCGACCCTCGCCCCCGGTTCGGTCTGAGCCGCCACCCAGCGGGCCGCCGCCACCATCTCGGTCTCGATCAGGCGCACATCGCGCAGATAGAGAGTCGCGCCGAGGCCCCAAAAGACCAGCCCCAGCGCGACGCCGGCCGTCACCCAGACCCGGCTCAGAAGGCGCGGCCACAGCGCCCGCGCCTGAAGCTGCACGACATCGCTCAACCCGCCGACCCCCAGCGCGACCAGGACCGGGATGACGGGCATCACGTAGCGACCGTACTGATACGTCACCGGGAGGCGCAGGCTGTAGGCCGCGAGGACGGCTCCGGCCCAACCCAGCGGCAACAGGCGTTCCCAGCGCCGCTCGCCCACGGCGCGCCAGGCCAGGGCCGCTATCCCCGGAATCAGCAGGACCTGGGCGCCGATCCAGGGCTGAAGGCCCACCGACCCAACCCGCCACCACAGCGGCAAGTCGCGCATGACGGCGTACTCGGCCTGCTTGGCGTAGAACGTGTTCGGCCAGAGCGATCCGCCGGCCCACAGATTGAAGCCCAGATACGGGACGAAAACCGCCGCGAAGCCGAGGCCGCCGGCCAGCGCCGCACGCCAGCTGCGCCCGTGCGCCAGCCAGGCGCGCGCCAGAGCAAACGGCAGGAGCATCAGCCCGTCCGGGCGGACCAGCACGCTGACCCCGGTCAGGACGCCGATCCAGGCCGGGCGCCGCGCCGGCGCGGCGAAGACCGCCAGCGCCAGCGCCGCGAACAGCACCGTCTCCATCCCGGAGGCCGCCGCCCAGGCCAGATGCCATTCCAGCGCCACGGCCAGGCCGGCCGCCAGGGCCATCCGCCGGCGCTCGGGCCAGAACGGCAGGGTCAGGCGGCCGGCGAGCCAGGCCGCCAGGCCAAGCGTCAGCGCGCCGAGCGCGTAAGTCCAGGCGCGCGGCTCCACGCGCAGCGCATAACCGATCGCCAGCAGGGCCGACCAGAGCGGCGCGGTGGAGCCGGCCGACGGCTGGCCGGGCGTGAACGCGAACTCGCCGCGCGTCCCCAGGTTGCGGGCGTAGGTCTGATGAATCCAGGCGTCATCCAGCGGGTAGCCCAGGTAGCCGCCGGCCAGGCTGACGCCGAGGTAGGCGGCCACGGAAAGCGCCGCCGCCCCGAGACAAAGCAGAAGCGCGAGGCCACGCCGGTCAGGCAGGGCCGAAGGAAGGCGGAAGGAGGCAGGCCCGGTCACGGCGACCCGGCCCTTTCCAGCACATACACATCCCGGCCGGCGGCATCTCGAAATGTGGCGCGCAGCCGAAAATCCGGGCTGGCGGCCGGCGCGACATAGAGGCCTCTCAGGCCGGCGGCCACATTGACGTCCAACACCAGCCAGCGGGCGCGGAAGTCGTCCATGGCCTGGACGAGCGCGGCCTCATCCCCCGCCGGGACCACGATGGCGGGCCGGCCGGTGTGATAGTAGAAGGCCGGCGGGTTGTTGACGGCGGCGCGGCCGGCGCTGGGACGTTCATCCTGAGGGTTAATCGCTTCCGCGCCGGACAGCCAGGCGCCGATCTCGGCGTAGACGAGGTCCGCGCCCTGCGCAGCCGGGACGGACCTGATCCAGACGACCGCCGTCAACGCCAGGCCCGCCAACACCAACAACGCCGTGAACACCGGTTTGGATTTCTCCGGCTGCCAGTGTTTCAAGCGCCGGGCGGCGGCGTCCACGGCGGCGTCCAGGCCGGCCAGCGCCGCCGGGTAGAGGCAGGGCAGCAGGGCCGCCCCGGAGTGGAAATAACCGCCGCGCACGCCCGGGAATGTGAACGCCAGGGTCATGGCCGCGAACAGGGCCGCGCCGTACAGGCCGGCCAGTTGAAAGGCGGCCTGATGGCGCAGGCGCCAGGCGCCGACGAGCAGAAAAGGGAACGTGATGATGTTGGCTTGAGTAGCGACCAGAGATTGGAGATTGGCGGCGAAGGCCTCCCCTTTGCTCGCCAGGATTGCGCCCCACCCCTGCGCCAGGTAACGGGCGATGGTCAATTGCCCGGGCGCATACGTGAACAGGTCCTCGTAGGCCGTCAGCCACAACGCGCGCGATCCGCCCGGCGCGAGCGGCGCGCCGACGGCCAGCAGGTTGCGGGCGAACCACGGGGCCATGATGAGGCCGTAACCGGCGATGAGGAGGACAGGAGGCAAGAGGCAGGCGGCCGGTGGCAGACGGCGGGTGATGAAATTGATCGCGCAGAACGATAAGAGACAAAGCAGGACCAGCACGCCGTCGGCGCGGGCCAGGTGGGCCAGGCCGGCCAGCACGCCGCTGACGGCCAGGCCGACGCCGGCAACTGCCGGGCGCGTCGCGACAGACACTTCGAGGCTGCGGGCGCCGGCCCAGAGCGCGCCGGCCGCGCACAGGCCGAAGAGCGCGAACGAATCGGTTGTGGCCCAGAAGGGGAAATAGAAGGCGCTGAAGAGCGTGAGCAGCGCCGCGGCAACGGCATGCCGGCGGACGCCCGTTGCCGACCGGGCGATGGCATAGGTCAACAGCGGCAGGGCCGAGGCCGCCAGAAGCATGGGGATTTGGGCGGCGCGGAAGAGGGCGGCGTTGTCCAGGCGCGCGCCGGCCGCCCACTCGGCCAGGGACAGGAACGGGGCGGCGACCAGGGAGGTCAGCGGCATCCAGTACAGGTGGCTGGGCGCCGGCAGGCCCCGCACCGGCGCCAGGTAGTTCCAGACGTACGGCTCGGTGAAGCCCAGGCCGCGCGCCAGCTGGAGCGCGCCGTTGAAATAGTAGTAGGCGTCCATGTAGGCCGGCTGGCGCGTGAACCAGGCCGCGCCGGCGTTGACGGCCAGCGCCAGCAGGCCGAGCCAGGCCAGGTCGCGCCGCGCGCTCATGGCCGCAACACCACCACCCCCACGCCGACGAAACGCCGGACCTCCACAATGCGGCCGGCGTTAGCCGTGAGCCAGGCGGACAGGGGTGAGTCGGTCAGCGGGTCGAACACGGCCCAGTTGCTGACGAAGGCGTGGTTGGAGTCCTGCGCGCCGCGCAAGACGACGGCGACGGTTTCGTTCACCGCCTCCAGGGGACCCGGCTGATTGAAGAACAGCCCGGCTATCGGGCGATTGCCGCGATACGGCAGCAGGCACAGGGCCGCTTCGTTATCCTGCCCATACAGCGGCGCGTCCGGGTAAACGGTCTCCAGGAAGCGCGCCGCGCCGCGCCAATCCTCCTTGGCATATTGCGGCGCCAGGTGCAGGCGCACGCTGGCGGCCAGCATCCCGGCGGACAGGACCACGGCGCCGCCCCCCAACGCCGCCCGCGCCCAGAACTCCGGGCGCGCCCGCAGCCCTTCCAGGCCGGCGGCCAGCAGCAGCACCAGCGCAATCAATTCCGGATACCAGTAGCGGTCCACGTACACCGGCTGCCGCCCGAACGAGATCAGCCAGGCGGTTGTCATCGGCAGCCACAGCCACAGCAGAAGAAGCTGACCCGCGCGCGGCGCGCGGGACCGGGCCGCCCAGACGCCAGCGCCCAGGACCAGCAAGCTGGCGGCGAGGACCGGGACGTTCAGCCAGGTGAGCCGCAACGGCTCGGCGCTGATGAAGTTGAGGAGCGTCTGCAACGGCGCGAAAACCGTGATGCGCGGGATCCAGGCGTTATCGACGCGCGGGTTGCCGGTCAGCGCAAACCCCAACTGGCAGAGGGCCGCCGGCAGCGCGGCCAGCGCCTGCCACGCGAACCAGCGCCGGAAGCGGAGCGGATCGCGCCGCAGATGCAGGACCAGAAACACAAATTGGGCGAGGGCGAAGGCCGCGCCCAGGTAGTGCGTGAGATAGAGCGCCGTGTGGGCGGCCACCATCAGGCGCGGCCCGCGTCCCTGCTCGGCCCAGCGCCAGAACCCCCACAGCGCCAGGGCCGCAAAGAGGAGATAGAAGCCGTACGGCCGGGCTTCGCGCGCATACCAGACCGAGAACGGCGCCAGCGCGAGCAGGGCGGCCGCCCACAGACCCGCGCGCCGGTCGAACAGGCTCCGGCCGAGGTGGTAGACCACCGGCAGCGTCAGGACCTCGGCCCAGACCGAGACCAGGCGCAGGGCGAAATCGCTCAGGCCGATCAGGCCGGCCAGGCCGCGGGCGGCCAGGTAGTAGAGCGGCGACGAGAAATTGTCGGTGAGCAGAACGTCCCACATGCCGCGCCACGGCAGCCAGACCAGCAGCCAGCTCCAGGCCTCGTCCAGCCACAGGCTGTGGCGCGTCAGGCCCAGCAGGCGCAGCGGCAGCGCGGCCAGGACGATGGCCGTCAGCCAGACGAAATCGGCGGAGCGCAACGAGGGACGCATCGGGTCACGGCGCCGGAAGAGCGTCCAGGCGCCGGCGGGCGGCTTCGAAGGCCGGGTCGGCGGCCAGCAGGCGGCGGTAAACCTCGGCTGCGCGCTCGACCTCGCCGCGCGCTTCATACAATTCGCCCAGCGGCAGAAGCCGGAGTCCCAGGGCGGGCGTGAAATCGGCGCGGACCACCTGAGGCAGCACATCCAGCGGCAGGCCGCGGCGCTGGAAGACGAAGAAGGCGTGCGGCGTCCAGCCGGCGGAGCCCCAGCCCAGCGAGCCGTAATCGGTGACGGCGTTGAGCACGGCCTGGTAGCGGCCCACCGCCTCCGCCTCCCGCCCGCGCGCCCGGTCGATTTCGGCCGCCAGCAGCAGCGCGTTGATCTGTTCCCCCACCTGCACGGTCTGTACCCAGAGCGCGCTCTCGACGTAGCGCGCGGCGGCCTCCAGGTCCCCGCGCGCCCGGGCGACCTCGGCCAGCCCGCTATACACGTCCAGCCGCTGGCGATCCTGGCGCCACGCCTCGGCCAGCAGCCGCTCGGCCTCGTCGGCCCGGCCATCGGCCAGCAGACCCTGCACGCGCTCGCGCAGCGTCTGGCTCTCGGCCGGCCGCGCCGCCCGCCAGGCCTCCCGGGCGGCGGCGCGCAGGGCTGTCGCCGTCCAGAAACCGGCATCAGCCTGCCCCGGATTGAGGTCGAGCGCAGCCCGGAAAGCGGCCTCAGCCGCCTCGGTCCGGCCCTGCGCCTCCTCGTAGAGGCCGACGTTGAGCCACAGGAACGACGATGAAGGCGCCAGCTCCACGGCCCGGCGCATGGCGGCGGTCGCCTCTTCCCGCCGGCCGGATTGCCAGTACAGGGCGGCCAGGTTGGCGCGCGGCACCGCATAGCGGGGCTCCAGGTCCGCGCCGCGCTCCAGACAGCCGATAGCCCGGGTCAACTCAGCCGGGTCAGCGGCCAGCCGGCCGTGGGCGTAACCGGCCTGCTGCCAGTAGAGCGCCAGCGCCGGGTCGGCCTCGGCGGCCTGATCCATGAACCGGGCCGCGCGCGCCCAATCGCCCGCGCCGGCCGCCTCGATGGATTGCTCCGCCAGCGCTTCGGCGCGCAGCGCGTAGAGGGCGAAACCGCCGGCCGCCAGGGCGGGCAGGAACAGGACCAGCGGGTGCAGGCCGGGGCCGTTTTCGATTGCGCCGCCGGGCGGCTCGGCCAGCACCGCGGCCAGCATCACGATGAGCGGCAGCGCCGCGGCCAGGTAACGCGTATGGTCGTCCACCAGCGAGTGAGTGAGGAACCCGGCCCAGGCGGCGGCGACGGCCGCCCAGCGCGCCCGGCGGCGATAGGCCGCGCCATCCATCGCGTCCACCGCGGCGACGCCGCGCGCGCGCCACAGCGCCACGGCGCCGGCCCCGACCATCAGCGCCGCCGCCCCCAGCCCCAGCAGGCCCGCCTCAGCCGCCAGGTTCAGGGGGACGCTGTGCGCGTGCAGGAAAGGGCGTTGCGGCGGGACCGAATTGGCGCGCATGAATTCGCTCGGGTAGACGCCCGGCCCTTTACCCCACAGCGGCGACTCTCCGAAAGCCGCTACCGCCGCCGGCCAGAACTCCTGGCGCGCGAACAAGGCCGGCCCCTGCGTGGCCGTGCGCAGGAACAGCGCCCGCGCGGCGAAAGCGCCGAACGCCGCGAGCACGACCAATCCGAGCAGCGCCAACACCACCGGCCGCGCCCGCAACGCCGACCAGGCCCGCCGGGCCCGCGCGGCCGCAGCCGGCGAGACGAAAGC
>Ga0073932_1003381_pt1 | contig 21499 bp, 12 predicted proteins | sample DewCreD2012metaG_FD_76967 | JGI IMG/M metagenome (GOLD analysis project Ga0073932, IMG submission 76967) | Hot spring sediment bacterial and archeal communities from British Columbia, Canada, to study Microbial Dark Matter (Phase II) - Dewar... ...
GACTTCATGAACGAGGCTCGGGCGCTGGCACGGATGAATCATCCGGGAATCGTGCAAATTCACGAGGTACTCTCGGCGGCGGGCCGGCCATGCCTGGTGATGGAGTGGGTGGACGGCCTGCCGATCACGCACGCCATGCACGGCGCGACGCTCGAGGCCAAGGTCGCGGTGTTTACCAAGACGGTCGAGGCGATTGCCTGGGCGCACCAGCGGGGTCTTCTGCACCGCGACCTCAAGCCGTCGAACATCCTCGTGACGCCGGACGGGCAGGTAAAGGTGGTGGATTTCCACCTGGCGCTTCGGACGGAGGCGGTCCGGCCGAACGAGATCTACTACTACGGCACGCCCAGTTACAGCGCTCCCGAGCAGTTTATCGCGGGCAAGCAGGTGGAATCGGCCACGGATGTGTTCTCGCTGGGCGTGATCCTGTACGAGATGCTCGCGGGGCAGCATCCGTTCCAGGGGCGGGGGTCTTCGAAGGTGGTTGAGGCGATCCTCGGCGATCATCCGGAGCGGCCGGCCGTTCTGGTGCCCGATCTGCCGTTCAGCCTGGAGAACATTTGCCTGAAGGCGCTGGAGAAGGATCCGGCGTTGCGGTACCCGGATGCGCGGGCGCTGGCGCACGACTTGCACCGATACGCGCGGCGGGAGGTCGTGTGGGCCCGGCCGAGTTACGTGGCGGATCGCTTGCAGGCGGAGATCGTCCAACACCTGCAACGGCTGGCGGTCTGGAGCACGAGCGGCTTTGTGACCGAGCGCGAGCTCGACCGGCTGCAGCAGGTGTATGACGAGGTGCTGGCGCCGAAGGACATATCGATCCTGGACACGCGGCGGCTGTCGCTGCCGCAGGTGTTCCTGTACCTGGGTGCGTGGGTCACGGTGATTGCGGCGTCGCTGCTCGTGCTGTTCGAGTGGGCGCACATCAACAGCGCGTTGCGGCCGGTCCCGGCGATTTGCGCATGGCTGGTGGTGACGGCACCGGGGGCGTACCTGTGGCGCAGGGGCGAATCGCGGCTGGGAGCGGGTTTTCTTGTCGCGTCCAACCTGCTGACGCCGATGGCGGCGCTGGCGGTGATGTATCATTGGGGGATGCTTGCGCAGCAACAGGACGACCAGCACGAGATGTTCGCGTCTTACTCGACTGCGCTGAGCAACTACCGGCTGCTGGCGGCGGGATTGTGCTGGCTGGTCAGTTCGCTGGTGCTGCTGCGGGTGACGCGGTCGAGCGTGCTGACGCTGCTGTCGTGCGCGGCGGGGCTGGCGACACTGACGGCCCTGTACTTCGTAGCGGGGTTCCGGGAGTGGCAGCCGGACGACATGGCCGGGGCGTTTCTGTGGCCGAGCATTGCGCTAGTGGTCCTGGGCATCGTATGCGACCGGCGCAAGTGGGCGCAGTATGCGTGGCCGTGCGCGACGCTGGGGACGCTGGGCATTGCCGTGTCGCTCAGCGCGGTGGCGGCTACGCCGGAGACGCTGTTCGGCTGGGTCGCGCGACGGCCAGCCGAGGAGACGCTGAGCCGTGCCGAGTGCGTGGGTGTGAGCCTGGTGATCAACGGCCTGGTGTTCCTGGCGATCGCCAGCGGGTACCGGGCGGTGGGGACGCGGCTGTACCGCCGGCTGGCCGAGGGGTTGAACTGGCTGGGGTCGCTGAGCGTGCTGCTGTCTCTGCGCGTGCTGGACAACGGCAAGTACGAGGTCAGCGCGATCGGGAGACTTCGGTTGTATGAGAAGGCGTTGCCGCTGGCGTCGCTGGCGTTCGTGTTCGCGAGCGTTCCGCGGCAGATGAAGCCGTTCTTCTTTGCGGGGCTGATTGGGCTGGGGATCTCGATTCAGCGGCTGACGGTGCGGTACTTCTCGGATGATTTCCGCTGGCCGGTGGCGCTGATGCTGGTAGGGCTGATTTTGATGGTGGCGGCGTGGGTATGGCCGGCAATGCGGAGCGGACAGGGGACAGGGGACAGGGATCGGTAAGAGGACAGGCGACAAGCAGGACCCCGCGCTGGTGATTGGCCGGCACGCCTGGCGAGACATCGGCCACGCTGGGGCTGACGCAACGGAACCAGCAGCGGCGGAACCGCTGAATCACGGGCGGGGCGGCTGTGCCACATAGAGCAACAGCCACAACAACTCACGCTGACGACTTGTCGCCGGTGTTTCGGTTCTGCAGAAAGAGATTCGCAGTTCGGTTACAATATCCGCAAAGGCTCTGCGTGAGCGACCTTCAGGCCGGGTGGCCAGGCGGGGTCCGCTTCAAATCGAAACAGAGGCCTGATCAGCAGGATGGACATGCCATGGCACGACATATCAGGACGATGGGGAACAACTGGCGGAATGTGGTGGCAACACTGGCAGGCGTGACGCTTGCGATACTGAGCATGGCTCCCGGGTGCGAGATGACAGAGAGCCCGATGGCCTTCTCGCCGGACGGCTGGCAGATCGGGTTTGCGGCGATGGAACCGCTGCGGACCGACAAGACGGATCTGCAGGCAGGCCCGCAAGCGTTTCGGCTGATGGTTGCAGGGCAGGACAGGCAACTGCGGATACTGGAGGAGACGACCGATGCATTGCTGACGGCGCCGGGGTACAGCCCGGACGGCCAGCGGCTGGTCTACCTGCGGATCCCGCTGTTGACAGCAGAGCAGAGCCAGAAACTGGGGCGGGAGTCGGATGCCAGGCTCAAGCCTCTGGAGGACGCGGTGAGCGAGGCGTGGCTGCAATGGTGGGCGAGCGGCGGTGCCGGCAAGAAGGCAGAGGCGCAGCCCGGCGAGGCAGCGGGCTGGCAGCCCAGTGACGCCGGTGCGACACAACCGACCGAGGCGGCCGCAACGCAGCCGGCCATCGAGATTGTCGATGCCGCGCTGCCGCCGGTGACGGGGACGTTCACGGCGATGGCCAATACGGTGTTCCTGCCGGCGGCCACGGCGGAGCTGGTGGTCCGCGACGTGCACAGCGGGCAGGTGGTCTGGCAGACGCCGGTGGAACTGCCGACTCCGGGGCATGCTGATATCTACATGCACACCCGGCCGGAGTTCGACGCGGCGGGCGAATGGGTGTACTTCACAACAGGGCCAGTGGCGATGGCGGTGAATCCGGCCAGCGGCGAGAAGCGCGTCGTGGCGGGCAAGAACCTCCTGGGGCGGCTCTCGCCGGATGGCAGGACGTATGCGGTCTTCACGCCGGGCGAAGGTGACAGGCAGTCGGTCGTGGGGATGATCGGCACGGACGGTGAGATGGCGCTCTACCGGCGCGTGCCGGCGGATTCGGTTCTGGCGGTCTCGTGGCTTGACGAGCAGACACTGGGTCTGGTCGCGGAGACGGAGCCAAGGCCGCAGGCGTCTGCTGTGCCGATCGCGACGCAACCGGCGGCGACGCAGCCTGAAACAAACCGTACGCTGGTCTTGCATCGCCTGCGGCGGGATGGAACGCTGCTCGGGCCGATACACGCAACGCTACCGACAGCTACGGCGGGGCAACCGGATGGTGTGAGAAGCATTGCCATTGCGCCGGACGGACGGCACATGGTAATCAGCAACGCCGGCGCGGTGTTCGCCACGGTGGAAGGGCGGGTACTCGGCCAGTGGAGGTCGCCGGAGAAGGTCGTACTGGAACAGCCGACATTCTCGCCCGATTCGAGCCGGGTTGCGTTCAAGGTCAGCCGGGAGATCGGCGAGAAGACGGTGCGCACGGAAGCCATTGCAGTGTTCAGTGCCGACGGGAAGCTGCTCTACCGCGTCGAGATCCCGGCGATTACGCCGGGAACGACACGGCCGGCGACGACGCAGGCGGTAGAGCAGGGGTGACCCGGCGAGGTATGGACAGGGGCGTGCTGCGGGGGGCGGCACAGTCAGCCTGCGCGATCGGTACGGCGGAGTGCTCCGGCAGACGGCGGCAGCCGAGCCAGGCGACAAGGTGACCGGGTGACGAGGTGATACGGCCAGGGACATGGCAGGCGGCCATCGGTCGGTCTGCAAGCTGGGGCGTCTGGCATTCGGAGAGCCGTCCGCTGACGCCAGGGGCTGACACGGCGACGACCTTGCAACGGCGCAGGAGCAGCAGCCGGCTTTGACAGGCCGTGACGCCCGGCACCCGTGCTTTGCTCGTTCGCAGGAGCATGGTCCTTGCCGCCGTTGTGGCGGACAGGGTGCGCGGTAGAATCCGTGTCCGCCCGGACCGGCCGATCCTGGGCGGGTTGCGCTTACGGATAGCCGAAATCCAGGTTTTCCAGGGGAACCCGAGAATGCCGAGCCTGAGTCGCCGCCAGTTCGTCTCATCCATTGGTGCCGCGGCCGCCGGGGCCGCGTTGTCGAGCAAAGCCTTTGCCCAGGCCGCCAGCGCGCCGGCTACACGTGCGAATGCAACAGCCACCGCGGCGCGCCGCCGGCCGAACGTAATCGTCATCTTCACCGACGACATGGACTTCGCCGAGCTCGGCTGCTACGGGGGCAAGGTGCTCACGCCGCACATGGACAGCCTGGCGCTCGACGGGATGCTCTTGACCCGCGGGTACGTGTCGTCGGCGGTGTGCACGCCCAGCCGGTACAACGTTGTCACCGGCCAGTATGCCTGGCGGGCCCCGAACCTGAAGAGAACAACGAAGCCCGGCTCGTGGCCGCTGATCAGCTGGAACCCCAGGGTCCAGCAGGGCGACCAGACGCTGGCGAGGATGCTCCAGGCAGCCGGCTACCGCACGGGTATGGTCGGCAAGTGGCACCTGGGGGCCAAGCCGCTGCAGAAACTGCCCGAGAATCCCCGGCCGGACGACCCCGAGGTGCAGCGGATCGTTCGCGAGAATTACGCAACAGCGGTGGCCAACGTGAAGCTCGCGGGCTTCGATTACGCCGATGCCGTCTACAACCAGAACGCCGAAGGCATGCCCCTGCCAGCCGAATGGGTCGTCCACAACCAGGACTGGGTGACGGCCAAGGCGCTGGAGTTCGTCGAGCAGAGCAAGGACCAGCCGTTCTTCCTCTACTACGCGCCGACGATCCCGCACAGCCCGGGCAGCATGGAGTCGCTTACGAGCGACCCGCGGATCACCACGGCGGGGCTGCTCGACAAGCCGCTGGAGGTTCAGCCGTCGCGCGAGGATGTTCTGAAACGTACGCGAGCGGCGGGAGTAGATGACAGGGATGCGTTCCTTACCTGGCTGGACGACGGCGTCGGGGCGATATTCAAGAAACTCGAGGAACTGCGGTTGGCGGACAATACGCTGATCCTGTTCGTCAGCGATAACGCCAACATCGCCAAGTACACCTGCTACGAGGGCGGCGCGCACGTGCCCTTCATGGCCCGCTGGCCCGGCCGGATCAGGCCCGGCAGCAGGTGCGACCAACTGGTCTGCAACCTGGACGTGGCGCCGACGGTGCTCGATGCGTGCGGCATACCCACGCCGAAGGACGCGGTGTTCGATGGCCGGAGCATCCTGCCGCTGCTGGAAGGCCGCAAGCCGTCCATCGAGCGCGACCACCTGTTGCTGGAGGTGGCCTACACGCACGGCATCGTGACCGAGGGCTGGAAGTACATCGCCGTGCGTTTCCCGCCGGAGATCCAGGCGAAGATCGAGAGCGGCGAACTGCCCGAGCGCCCGTCGCAGGAGGGCAAGAAGGAGTCGCACTACGGCACGGAAAGGAATTACCCCGGCTACTACGACCGCGACCAGTTGTATGATCTGAGGAAGGACCCGAGCGAGCAGCACAATCTGGCGAGCGAACCGAAGTACAAAGCCAAGCTTGAGGAGATGAAGGCGCTGCTGCGCAAGGAAGCGGCTACGCTGCCGTATCCGTTCGGAGAGTTCAAGAGTTGAGCGGGCCAGCCGACGCGCATCAGCGGTGCCGCCCGGGGCCGCAGGCTGGCGAACGTGTCCTTGGTTTTTGTTTGTGGGAATCTGCCAACGTCGAGAACCGCTGCGCGAAGCGGGAGGGCACAGTGATGCCTACGCAAGCACGGGGTGCAACGCAGTATGTGGCCTGGGTGCTGGTTTTTTCGGCCGGCCTGATTGGCGGGGGATCGCGAGCCGAGACTGCCGCTTCCGCACCCGGCAGCGCACCGGCCAGTGCGAGTGCCGCGCCGCCGAGGGCCTCGGCAACCCGACCATCCTACCGTGCAGACTCCCCCGCGCAGTGGCTCAGCACTCAGGGCAAGCTGGACCGCTGGATCGACGCGACGGAGCGCTGCCGGGAGTTGCTGGACAGGCTCGAGCCGGCTGACCCTCGCGTCAAAGCATACACTCCCAACCTCCGTCGACAGGCCGAGGTGATCAGCCGGGTCGACGGCTTCACATGGAAGACCATTACCGCTGTTGAGTTCCTGGAGAATGCGCTCGAGGACCTGATTGCCGGCAAGACTCCCAACCAGCGCTACGCCGGCAAGCAGCTCGCCTTTGCTTACTGGTCGGATCGCATGCAGCGGATCGAGGCGGTCTGGATGCATGTGCCGGCCAGCTACACGCCCGGTAAGTCACACCCGCTCTTCATGTACTACAAGAGCGGTGGCGGGATCCACTACAAGGACGGCAAGGCGGCTGGCGGGTATCGGCCGACAGCCGAGATGTCCAACAAGACCGACACCTTCCACGCCTGGAGCAGCCTGAACATCCAGGTGAAGGGCCGGCTGGGCAGCGAAATCGAACTGGAGGAGTTCCCGGCGGCGCTGGCGCGGGAGTTCTCGGTCGATCCGGATCGGGTCTTTCTGACCGGATATTCCGACGGCGGCTTTACCGCGTTGTGGCTGGCGACGCACTATCCTCACCTGGTGGCCGGCATCGCCCCCAGTGTCGCCAACTGGCAGTACACGAACGTGGAACAAGTCAACCTGCTCAACGTGCCCTACCTGGTGGTCGACGGCTGGGGCGACAGCGGGTATGTTGAGATGAACTTCCTGCGGTTCCTCTCGCTGGCGAACATGGGGTACGATGTCTCGGCTGTTTTCGGGCAACACGGTCATAGCTACGCCCCGTTCGAGGACGAGCAGGCCTTCCAGCACATCATGAAGTGGGCGAGCACGAAGACCCGCAACGTCTGGCCGAGGCATGTCCGCTACGCCACATGGAATCTCGCGTGGAACCGCGCCTACTGGGTCTCGATTGAGCGGATGACAAGCCCCTATCTGCCGGCACAGATCGATGCCGAGATCGAGGAAGGCAACCGCGTGGAAGTTACGGCTGGCAACGTAGCGGCGTACCGGCTGCGACTCAGCGATACGCTTGTGCAGGTTGACAAGCCCCTGGTCGTGCTGACCAACGGCAAGGAAACGTACCGCGGGCCGGTGAAGGGTGAACTGCGAATCGAATTGGAGCCCCGGCCGGCGGGCAGGTTCGTCAAGGACGCCAGCATGCCCGACGACGTCACGGCGCAGATCGCCGCCAGCACGTACGATGCCAGGGGTTATCTGCAGGTACCCGACCGTCGGTGGCTGTTCGTCAAGGGCACGGCTGGCGACAGCGAGACGCAAGAGGCCCTGGGGAGGTGGTACCCCGATGGCGCCAAGGCCGACAAGGACATCACCGATGCCGATCTGGCGACGTTCAACCTGATCCTCTACGGCGGGCCGGCTGTGAACAAAGTAACCGCACGGATCGCAGACAGTCTGCCCGTTCATTTCACCGCAAGCGCCTTCGAGATCGGCGGGGTCAGGTACGACCAGCCGAGCCACTGCGTAGCGTTTCTGCACCCCAACCCGCTGAACCCGCGGAAGTACGTCATCGTTTATGCCTTCAATGACGCAGCGACATTCATGGAAAACAAGCAGTTCGACCTGGCGGACTTCGCCAACGCGTGGAAGTTCCGAACGGGCGACTGCCTTGTGGCGGGGATTCCGGCTGAAGCGAACCAGCCCGGGGTCGTTCCGAACAAGGGCAAGCACAAGCAACGGCACATCATTTTCGACGCGGCGTGGAAGGCAGACACCAATGTCATAGCCAAGCTGCCGCAGTCGCTGGATCGCAAGCAGATTCTGCAATTGCAGGCCGAAGCCATCCGGCAGGCAGCACAAGCCGACGTCGGTATCATCTGGCAGGATGCTCCGGACTACCTGCGCTGGACGGATTGCCTGCGGGCCGGGCCGATTACGCTGGCTGATCTGGCCACTATCGATGCCCTGCCGCAGTACATCATGACGGGCGAGATGAGCGGGAAGGAGTTGCTCAAGGTCCGCCCGGCTGCCAGCACGTTACGCGCGAGCGAGGGCGAATCGGCGGCCGACGAACAGGGTAGCCTTGCCGCGGACGCGGTCGTGCCGGAGAAGACATACAAAGTGGCCATGGGCTCGTACGGGATTCCCGCGTATCGGACGAATCCAGGGAAGATGCCGAAGTTGTTCACGTTCGGGAGCGAGCAAGAGTTTCTGGCAAACGAGAACAATGGCCTGATGGTGCACAACCTCCGGCAGACCCGAATCGACGTAACCGAGGCCCTGTCGCGGCATCTGCAGAAGCAGGCGTTGGCTATCTGCACGAAACCCTGAAGGAAGACCTCCTTGGCCCTGCGCGGGCTGTAGGCGATGGGGAGGCCGGCGTCCTCGCGGCTGGTCACGAAAGTGCCCTTGGCATAGTCGAACGGGCAGCCCGGCCGGTGGATCGGCAGGTGAGTGTTGTTGTCGAGGACCAGGTGGCCCTTCTCGCAGGACATCCGGTATCGCTCCATCGGGCCCGAGCGGCACCGGCGGCACTTGCGCGGCCCGTGCGAACCATCTTCCGTCACACCGGCAGTTTGACCGTTACGGTCGTGCCCTGGCCGGGGGCGGTCTGGAGTTCCATCCGGCCGCCATGGGCCTCGACAATCTTGCGGCAGATCGACAGGCCCAGGCCCGTGCCGCGGGTCTTGGTGGTGAAGAAGGGTTCGAAGGCCCGTCGGGCGACGTCCTGCGGCATGCCTGGTCCGTTGTCGGTGAAGCAGACGCGGCACCAGCCGTCCTCGATCCCCAAGCGGATCACCAGTTGGCCCGGGTTCATCATGGCCTGGGCGGCGTTGAGCACGATGTTCAAGAACACCTGCTCGAGCTGGTCGGGGTCGACGCTCAGTTCGACGGGCGCATCGGGGTAATGCTTGATCACCTGCAACGGCTGCAGCTGGCGTTCGCGGGCCAGCACGGTCAGCACGGCGTCGATGAGTTCCTCGAGGTTGACCGGCATCTTGTCGGGCGGGGTCGGGCGGGCATAGACCAGCAGGTCACGCACGGTGCTGTCCATGCGTTTGACCTGGTGCTGCATCTCGTCGATGATGTCGCGGTGGGGGTCCTCGGGCGAGAAGCGGTCCTTGATGATGTCCATTGCGCCGCTGATGCCGGCGAGGGGGTTCTTGATCTCGTGGGCCAGGCTGGCGGCCAGTTCGCCGATGGCAGCCAGTCGCTCGGCACGGAAGAGGTTCTGCTCGAGTTGCTGCTGGCGGGTGACGTCCATGATCACGGTGATGCCGCCAAGGCTCTTGCCGGAGACGGCTCGCACGGCGGCGCTGGACAGGCTGACCACGCGCTCGCCGCCATCGGGCCGGCGGACGCGGAGCTTCGTCTCGGACGCACTTTCGTCGAGTTCGCTGGAGAAACTGGCGGCGAAATGGAGTTCGGCCTCCTGGCGGTCCTGAGGATCGTCGATCGCCTGGGTCAGCCATTGGCGGAGCTGGGTGCCGGTCTGCAGGTCGTAGCCGAGGATCTCGTGGACACGGGCATTGCAGACGGTGACGCGTCCGTAGAGGTCATAGGCAAGGATACCGAGCGGCGCGCTATCGAGCAGGGCTTTGGCGAGCGTCTGCTGGTAGACCGCCTCCGCGCCCAGCGGCAGGCAAGCACCTCCGAGCGGCCGGGGCGACCGAGCGGCCGTCAGGCCCCCTTCGGCCAGCATCGCCGAGAAGATCGCCGTCAGCCGGGAGATCGCGTCGTGGCAGTGCCTTTGCTTTCGCACCGCACGGGCGAAGACGGTGCGGGCAATATCCTTGAGCAGGAGTTGAAGGCGGGCGGGGGCCGCCAGCACGGCCGGGCCGGAAAGACCGGCGTCGGCGGCCGCCAGCCGGATCCGTCGGGCCGCCTCGCGTACGGGTTCCTCGTAGGGCGCCGCCAGCACCTGTACGAGCCAGTCGGTGCCGCTGTCGTCGGCAGGAGCGGAGTTCGCCCGAGACTGCCCGGCCCGATCCGCGGGCGTACGACAGGCCGCCACCAACTCCTGCTGGAACTGCACAGCGGCGCGACGCAGCGGCTGGGCAGCGACGGTCGCCAGTTCGCGCAGTGCAGCGATGTCAGCGTCGCTGAAGCCCACGCTGCTGCAGGCCTGCTCGAAGAGGCCAGCGTCGGCCGGTGCGGCGGGTGTCTGCGGCAGGGAGGCCGGAGGTTGTTCGCCAGGACTGCTGTTGCGTGTCTGCGACATAGTGTGTTGGTTGTCCGTTGTCAGTCGTTCGTGGTCCGTTGTAAAGGCAACGGCCGCAAGGGCCAAAGTGAGGCCTGCACTGCCAGTATCATGGCGATGCGCCCTCGCTTAGGTTCGCTCCATCGACCCGCCAGACTGGCCAGGGTGAGGCCTCAGGGACATTTCAGCCGTGACGGGCAGCCCAATTATAGTAACGGATGGGCCGGGCACTGAAAGGCTTGGCGTACCGGCCAGGCAGATACTATAATCGAAGGTCATGGACCTGGTGACGTTAGCGACATGGCTCACCTGTTACTGTACCCGCGGGGCTTAGGCGGCTCGTGGGCAGGCTGCCTGTGTCCCCGCCAACCGCTCGTGTGACCCGAACCATTGCATGCCTTCCGGGTCCGGTAGAACCCTCGAGGTTCCTCCTATAATGAGTAATTCCCTTTCGGGCCGCCTTTGTGGCGGAACGCGCTTTCGCGCAAGGAGAGGCGTATGGCCTGCCAACCGTATTACGGGGAGAAGTTCGGCGAACTGGTCGAGGACCTGATCGGTTCGTACCGCAGCGACCCTCGCACCCACCGCATCGGCAAGCGGTTCATGCCGTCGCGCAACGAAATCATCGAGATCATCCAGAACCTCCTCGAGCTCGTGTACCCCGGCTTTTTCGGCAGGCAGGGGCTGACCGAGCAGAATCTGCAGGAACACGTTGAGAACCTGATGGAGGAGACCATCGAGAAGCTGCACCGCCAGATCCACAACTGCCTGTGCTACGAGCGCGAGGCCCACGGGGAAATGCGCCCGGACGGCACCGATCCATGCGACCAGAAGGCCCTGCGTATCAGCCTGGAGTTCCTCGAGCGGCTGCCCGAGATCCGCGACATGCTGGCCGGCGACGTGCAGGCGGCCTATGACGGCGACCCGGCGGCCACCGGCACGGACGAGATCATCCTCGCCTACCCGGGCCTGCTGGCAATCACGGTCTACCGCCTGGCCCACGAACTGCACATCCAGGGCGTGCCGTTGATGCCTCGGATCATGACCGAATGGGCCCACAGCGTCACCGGAACGGATATCCACCCGGGCGCGCGTATCGGCCGGAACTTCTTCATCGACCATGCCACCGGCGTTGTCATCGGCGAAACCGCGATCATCGGCGACAACGTCAAGATGTACCAGGGCGTGACGCTCGGCGCGCTGTCGTTCCCCAAGGACGAGCGCGGCCGAATCATCCGCGGCCACAAGCGCCACCCGACCATCGAGAACAACGTCATCATTTACGCGCACGCGATCGTGCTGGGCGGCGAGACGGTGGTCGGAGCCAATTCCGAGGTCGGCGGCTGCATTTTCCTGACCAAGAGCGTGCCGAGCGACTCGGTGGTCAAGATGAAAAGCCCCGAGCTGCGGTTCCGGTCGAAGCTGCCTCCGGGCGAGCAGACGGAGGCCCGGGTGATGGAGACAGTCGCCCAGCCGGCGGACGAGACGGCTCTCGCCGAAACCAACGGTGCGGTCGCGGCTGAGGAGCCGAGCCCAGCGCCGTCGGCGGCGGAATTGGCATCGCCGGAGTGAGGCACGCCATATTGCGGCGTAAGTCTTGTGCAGGTAACATGTCAGCGTAAAATATGCCATTAAGAGCAGGTTACGGACGTTTGGCCTGCCGTATAGCTTTCAAGCGTGCCAATGGAGAGCCTGCCGATGCCCGCGGAGTACCGGTTCCCACGTTCTTTCACCGTTGCCGCCTGGCTGATCGTGGCACTGCTGGCCGTGATCGCCCTCCAGATGGCGTTTCCAAGGACCGACTGGCTGCTGAGCAAGGCCTTCGCACAGCAAGCGCCGATGCTGGGCGCCCGCGGCGTCTACGCCCTGCCTATCCAGTTGACCGCGAAGACGTACGGAATCTGCATGATCGATGTTGACGCGGGGACCAGTTGGTTTTATGAGTACAATCCGCTGACCCACAAGCTGCGGCTGGCGAGTGCAAGGTCCTGGATTTTCGATAGATATCTTGAGGAATATAATGTGGAAGGATTGGCCCCGAGCGAAGTGGGTGAATTGGTCAGCAAGCAACGGTCGCAGCGCCAGCAGCTTCAGGCAGGCACCGCGGGTCCTGGACCGCAAGCCTCGGACGTGACCCCGCCGCTGCAAGAGACCGAATCCCCAAGCGAGCACAAGGAGTAGTCCGCAATGGCGCAAGGTTTCTACAACGCTCAGGAGGCTTGTGCAAAACTCAAGAAGACCGAGGAGGAGTTGCGCAAGCTCGTACGCGAAGGCCAGCTGCGAGAGTTCCGTGACGCGCGCGGTGTCATGTACCGCGCCCAGGAGATCGACGCCCTGGCCGGTCCGGGCGGCGATAGCGTCGCTGATCTGACACTCGCGGACTCGGCGGCTCCCGCCACGCCGGCAAAGCCCGCTGCGCCGTCTGCGGCCCCTGCGGCACAGGGCGACACGAGCGTGTTCAACCTGGAATCCGCTCCGTCCAGCGAGGCCGATGCCGCCAAGACCGACGTCTTCTCGCTGGAGCCGGGCGGCGAATCCGGCGAAGAGAAGAAGAGCGGCTCGGGCTCGGGCAGCAGCATCAGCCTGCTCGATGACCTCGAGAATATCACCATTCCCGCTGACCCGATGGCGGAGACCGTCGTCTCGGCTGGCACCGAGTTCGAGGGCGCCGGCGCGGCCGGCGGCAGCGGCCTGCTCGACCTGGCCCGCGAGAGCGACGACACTTCGCTCGGTGCAGAACTGTACGACGAGTCGGCCGAGGGCGAAGCGAAGCCCTCCGAAGCCAGCGGCAGCAGCCTGACCCCGGCCTCGTCGTCAGTGGTCGCGGCGGAGGTGCGGCCTGCAGCAGCCCCGATGGATTACTACCCGGCGGCTGCGATGGTCGAAGCAGCCGATCCGATGGCCCCGGCGTTCGTGGCCATGTCTATCGTCGGGCTGATCGCCCTGCTGATCGCGGGAATGGCGGTCGCGGCGGGCGTGATCGGCTCGTGGCCCGGCCTGCTGGAGATCCTGTACTCCTACCTGCTGTTTTACCTGTTGGGAGCGCTGGTTGCGGCTGGGGCGGCCTGGGGCATCGGCTATATGCTCGGGCGGCAGGCGGAGGCCCGGCGGTACGCCTACAGCCGGGCAAAGGCGGCCCCGGAGTCCGAAGAGGCGTGAGCCGAACCTGTCAGTCATCGAAGAGGTGGTCTGCAATAGGACACCGACGGTCGCCTATCCAGGTGACCGTTTCTTTTGGACACGTGGATGGTGCTGGGCAGCCGGTCGGTTGGCACAGATGGGCCAAGGCCGTAGTAGTTGTATTGTGGCGATTGCCGACACCTGATTTGTGACCTCTGGCTATTGTACGAGCAGGAGAGAGGGACGGTTGGCATAGCCCTTGGCAGTCGCAGGGCCAGGGTCGTGTACCCGCTTTTCCTACACTTTCGCCCAAGATTCAGGTCCCTTTGCAGCGATATTTATATACGGTAAGATGCCGAACCTGCGTGGCTGATTCAGGGGAGTGGACAGCCCCTAGACAGTCTTTTTCAGGCGGGCCAGGACGGCCCTTGGAGGATGAACAATGCGTCGTTTTGCTGTAGCGGCAGTCCTGCCACTATTGGCAGTGGTGTTGACAGGTGCGAGCGGATGCGTCAGCGCCGCGAAGTACCGGGACCTGGAAGCAGCCCATCGCAACCAGGGCGTGCGGCTGGAGCAGGCCGAGACGGAGCTGCAGGCCGAGCGGGCGAAGGCGCGCGAGCTGGCGGCCAAGCTGGATGCTGCCCGGTCGGAGCTGGCGGCCAAGGACAGCCAGATCGCGGCGCTGCAGGATGCGCGCGACCGCCTGAAGGCGGCGTACGAAGCGCTGCGGGCCGAGTACGACAAGCTGGGACAGCAGCCGGTCACGCCGGTAGTGATTACCAAGAACGTCTTGCCGCCGGCCCTGAACAAGGCCCTGCTGGACTTCGAGAAGCAGCACCCGGGTATGGTTGAGTACGATCCGACGCGCGGCCTGCTGAAGTGGAAGAGCGACCTGCTGTTCGACCTTGGCAGCGCCCAGCTCAAGCCAGCTGCGCTGCCCGCGCTGGCCGATTTCGCCAACATCCTGAAGTCCGCCGCGGCTGACGGCTTCGACATCATGATCGCCGGCCACACTGACAACACGCGAATCGCCCGCGAGGCCACCCGCCGCGAGCACCCGACCAACTGGCATCTGTCGGCCCACCGCGCCATCAGCGTGCTGTTTGAGCTGATCAAGGATGGCGTGAGCCCGGAGCGCCAGACCGTAATGGGTTACGGCGAGTACCAGCCGGTCGTCCCGAACACCAGCGATGCCAACAAGGCCCAGAACCGCCGGGTCGAGATCTACCTGACCAAGAAGGGCACCGTGCCCGGTTCGGCCCCGGCCCCCGAGATGGCCCAGACCGCAGTCGAGGCGAGCGAACAGCCCGCCGCCGAAACCCCTGCTGATACGACTGAGGTGGCGAACTAGGCCGTTCGCTGGAACAGATTGTGACAGTGCAAGAGCATCCGGGCCCGGTCAACAACGACCGGGCCCGAGTCTTGTGATCGCGGGGTCCTGGATGCCTTGGCCGCGTCGGGTGCGGCCATGCGGTTTTGTGAGGCGGAAGCGATTCGCCGCTTGGCTCCAGGCCCGATCCGTGTGCCTCGGCGGGCTGGACGATCGCAGCGCTACGGCTTGGCCTTTGGATCTGTGATCTGAATCTTCATGCGCTTGACGCCGAACCGCAACGCCTCCTCGTGTGAGCGCATTCGAACATCAATATGCACAACGCCGCGCCGCCCGTTGATGCGCATGGCTGCGCCGGTGTCGTCGGCTGTTCGCCAGCCCACGCCGGGGATTCGCACGCGATGGCCATAGGGAATCAGTGTCGGGTCGACGGCACAGCCCGGCACGTGGGCCTTTACCCCGGTACTGGTGATCCCTCGAGCCTCAGGTCCGCAGCACACCCGGCACGGGCAATAGGCCGTGACGACAGCCTCGACGGTTCGCACCTTCGCCGGCGTTGCCTGCGACAGCATCCCGAGCACCAGCATGGTTGCAGGTATCCAGTTCATCCCAGCCCCCTGATTTGCCAGAAAACCTTCGCCCCGCTGCCCTGCCCACATTTGCGGAGTGCACTCAAGTATAGGCCGGCTACTTGGTCAGTGTGCTGATGGGCTACTTCGGCGAGAAGCACGAGCTGGCGCGGCGCGAGGCAGGCTGGACGCTATTGCTGCGTAGGTGACGCACTTTCTAATTGAAGCCAGGGCGATAAAAGATGGCTCTGCCGTGACACGGCCGGCAGCAGGAACATGGGCCCCGCCTATTTGAGGGTGGCACAGGCGACCGGAGACGGCAGATCGCCGGTCCTTCGCGCAGGGCTCTGGGTCCTCCAGCCACTTTCCGCAGACGTCTGGCGTGGCAGGCAACGAGATGTTGCTCGCCACCGCCTTGGCCATACGGCCCAACCAGCCCTTGTTCTGAACCGGTACAAGGCTACAATTGTCGTTTTGTCGCGACAGGCGTTTTATGCCTATTACTGTCGCCAAACTGGTCTGAAGAGTCGACGGAGGAGCGAATGCCAAGTTACAAGACGGAAGATATCCGCAACATAAGCCTGGTCGGTCACGCCTCGAGCGGCAAAACCACCCTTGCCGACACGATTCTCCATGTCACCGGCGCCGTCAACCGCAAGGGCAGCGTCGATGACAAGTCCAGCTTCATGGACTTTGAGGAAGAGGAGAAGGAGCGAGGCTACTCCGTGGATTCCGCGGTCGCCTTCGTCACTCACAAGGGAATGACCATCAATATCATTGACACCCCCGGCGCGCCGGACTTCATCGGCACGGCCATCGCTTCCCTGGCCGGCGTGGAGACCGCCGTCTGCGCCATCAGCGCCAGCGACGGCATCGGCGTAAACACCCGCCGCATGATGCAGTATGCCGGCGACTTCGGGGTCGGCCGGGCCATTGTCATCACTCATATTGACTCCGACAACATCGAGCTGGACGCGCTGCTCAACACGCTTCGCGAGATGTACGGCCCGGCCGTGGTGCCGATCAACCTGCCGGCCGGCGGCGGGAAGAAGGTCATCGACTGCCTTCGCAACGACAGCGGCGAGGCCGATTTCGACGATGTGGCCGACGCCCACGCAAAGCTCATCGATGCTGTCGTGGAAAGCGACGAGCAGCTGATGGAGCAGTACCTGGAAGCCGGCGAGATCGCGATGGAGAAGCTCTTGCCGGCGGTCTCCAAGGCAATCGCCACAGGCAAGCTCATTCCGGTCATGTTCACCGCGACCCGGAGCGAAGTAGGCGTTCGGGAGTTCCTCGATGTCGTGGCGGAGTTTTTCCCGTCGCCCGTGACCGGCATGCAGCGCAAGCTCGTCACGGACGGCGGAGAAGAACCGATCAAGCCCGACCCCAAAGGCCCGTTTATCGCCCAGGTCATCAAGGTCTGGAACGAGCCCAAGAGCAACATCAAGTACTCCTTCTTCCGGGTTCACAGCGGCACCGCGCAGGCGGATACCGCCGCCCAGGTCAACGACGAGCGCAAGGGCCAGCGCCTCGGCCACATCCTGAAGTTCAAGGGCTACGACCACGATGACGTCGACCAGGCCATGGCCGGGGATATCGTCGCCGTCGCCAAGCTCGACCTGCATATCGGGCAGGTTCTGCACACCGGCACGCCTGGCAAGATCGCCCTGCCGAAGTTCCCCAGTCCGATGAACAGCGTCGCCATCGAGCCGAAGGCCCGCGGCGACGAAGTCAAGATCGGCGAGGCGCTCGGCAAGCTGTCGGACATGGACCCGTGCTTCCGCACCGGCCGGGACCAGCAGACCGGCGAACTGATCGCCAGCGGCATGGGCGACCTGCACCTGCGTGTAATGCTCAGCCGCATGGCCCGCGCCAGCAAGGTCGAAGTCAACACCAAGCCGCCCAAGATCCCCTACAGAGAAACCATCACTGCCAAGGCGGACGGCCACTACCGCCACAAGAAGCAGACGGGCGGGGCTGGCCAGTTCGGGGAGGTGTACCTGACGGTCGAGCCGATCGCGCGCGGCAGCGAACCGCCCATGGAGTGGGATTGGGCGATCTTCGGCGGCACGATCCCGGGCCAGTTCGAGCCGGCCGTCCGGAAGGGCGTCGACGATCTGCTCCGCCAAGGCGCGATCGCGGGTTACCCGCTGCAGGATCTCAAGGTATCAATCACCGACGGCAAGCACCACCCGGTGGACTCCAAGGAAGTCGCCTTCCGGATCGCCGGCAAGCTGGCCCTGCGTGATGCGGTGTCCAAGGCTCGGCCGGTCATCCTCGAACCAATCGTCAAGCTCGAGGTGACCTGCCCGATCGACAAGGTCGGCGACATCACGGGCGACCTGGCCAGCCGGCGCGGCCGGCCCCAAGGCCAGGAAACCCTCCCGGGCAACATGGCCCTCATCCAGGCGACGGTCCCGCTTTCCGAGATTTCCGACTACTCCGGCCGGCTCAGCAGCATCACCGGCGGCCAGGGCTCGTACGTGATCGAGTTTAGCCACTACGAACCGGTCCCGCCGCAGGTGCAACAGGCCCTGGTCGAGAAATTCAAGCCGAAGGAGGAGGAGTAACCGCCGCGAGCAACAGCAACTGGATTAGGCCCGGCACGATTACGTCCTGCCGGGCCTTTTTGTTGGGCACGCCACAATCCTTCAGCAGCGCCAGGGGTCTTGCACGGCTGTGCACGCATCGTTCTTTGTCTTCCGGCGGTGCACGCCAGTTCAGGTTTCAATGGCAGACGCGGGGACGATGCTGACGATCTGCTCAGGCCAGGCTCGCGCACAACGCATTCCTCGCGGCCTTCAGCGTCCCGACCTATCCCCGCTAGCATGTTTCTTGTCTGCCACTAATACCACGGTAACACAGGCTCAATATAATCGACGGCGGGACACGACAACTGGAGACCAAGAGGCCCATGGCGAAGGAAAGCATTCTGGTCGTTGACGACGAAGAGGACATTCTCGAACTGGTTAAGTACAACCTTTCCAAGGACGGGTACAGGACGAGCTGCGTGGCAACCGGCGAACAGGCCCTTCAGACGGTTCGCGAGCAGATGCCTGACCTGGTGGTGCTGGATCTCATGCTGCCCGGGCTCGACGGGCTGGAGATCTGCAAGATCCTCAAGGCCGACCCCAAGACCCGGCACATCCCCATCATCATGCTGACGGCCAGGGGCGAAGAGGCGGATGTCGTTACGGGCCTGGAACTCGGCGCCGACGATTACATCTGCAAGCCGTTCAGCCCACGGGTGCTGGCCGCTCGGGTCAAGGCCGTCCTGCGGCGCAAGGTGGCCGAACCGAGCGACGAGAAGAGCGTCATCAAGGTCCACGACTTGGTCATCCACCCCGGCCGGCACGAGGTGCTGTGCAAGGGTGCCGCAGTGGATTTGACGCACACGGAGTTCCGCATCCTGCATCTGCTGGCCCGCCGGCCCGGCTGGGTCTTCACCCGCTACCAGATCATCAACGGCGTGCAGGGCGAGGACGTGGCGGTGACCGACCGCTCGGTCGACGTGCATATCGTCTCGCTGCGGCGTAAACTGGGGCAGTGTGGCGAGTACATCGAGACGATCCGAGGCGTCGGATACCGGTTCAAGGAAAAGACGTAAGAAGGTTCACTGCTGCGGCCGTACCGGCGCCGACCGCAGCGTGAGCATAATGATATGAGACGCAAAAGGCTTCTCTGGCAGCTCTATCCTCCTTACCTGGTGATCACAATCAGCGCGCTGCTGGCCCTGAGCTGGCATGCCACGCGCACGCTACGCCAATTGCATTTGGACGAGGTCGCCGCCGATTTGCAGAGCAAAGCCCAGCTTGTGGCCGGCCGCATCGGCAATGAGAGGCTGATCGACCAACCCGGCCGTGTTCTCGATGCCACGCGGCAACTTGCTCAACACGCGGCGGCGCGAATTACGGTCATCCTGCCTGACGGCACCGTCATCGGCGACTCGGAAGAGGATCCTGGGCGGATGGCCAACCATGCGGATCGGCCGGAGATCATCGATGCCCTGCAGGGCCGGGCAGGCGTCTGCACGCGGTGGAGCCCGACCCTGCAGCAGGAGATGATGTACGTGGCTGTGCCGCTGAACGAGCAAGGCAAGACGGTCGGCGCGGTGCGGGCCTCATTGCCGCTGACCTCCATCAATCGGGTCATCAAGACGATCTCGGGGCGGTTCTACGGTTCGGCCCTGGTGGCAGGGCTGATCGTGGCGATCTTGAGCCTGGCGGTCTCGCGCCGTATCAGCCAGTCGCTGTACGAACTGACGCGCGGCGCCAAGTCCTTCGCGCGGGGTGAACTGCAGCACCGCCTGCGGGTTCCGGAGACCGAGGAACTCCGCCTACTTGCCACCGCCATGAACCAGATGGCAGCCCAGCTCGACAGCCGGCTGCAGACCGTCCTCAGCCAGCGCAACCAGTTCGAGGCCCTGCTGGGCAGCATGCAGGACGGCGTGCTGGCGGTCGATGAGCAGGAGCACCTGATCATCCTGAACGCCTCAGCCGGCCGGCTGATCGGCATCGACCCCGGCAAGGCGCTCGGCCGGAACATTCAGGAGGTCGTGCGCAACAGCGACCTGCAAAAGTTCGTAGCGGATGTGCTCGCCCGCGAAGGTCCGGCCCGGGCGGAGATCGTGCTGGAAGGCGAGGGAGAGCAGTTTCTCGACGCGCACGGCGCGCCGCTGCGCGACGCGCAGGGCCTTGACATCGGCGCGGTAATCGTTTTGCACGACGTCACCCGGCTGAAGCGCCTGGAGGCCGTTCGCCGCGACTTCGTCGCTAACGTCTCGCACGAACTCAAAACGCCCATCACCCTGATCAAGGGCTTCATCGAGACGCTGCTGGACGGCAAGCCGCACAGCACCGAGGACGTCAACCGGTTCCTGGGGATTGTCGCCAAGCAGGCCAATCGGCTCGACGCAATCATCGAGGACCTCCTGAGTCTCTCGCGGATCGAGCAGGAGCACGAAGGCGCCAAGATCGCACTGGAGAACGTTCCGCTTCGCGGCGTCTTGATGAATGCCGTCCGTGACTGCGAGCCCAAGGCCGAAATGAAGCAAGTCAAGTTGACGTTGGACTGCGACCCTCAGCTCCGCACCGATCTGAACGCCCCGCTTATCGAGCAGGCGGTCATCAACCTGATCGACAACGCGATCAAATACAGCGAGCCGGGCAAGAGCGTCGAAATCAGCGCCTACGTCGCCAATGGCGAGCTCACCATCCGGGTTCGCGACTACGGCAGCGGCATCCCAAAGGAACATCTGCCGCGCATCTTCGAGCGGTTCTACCGCGTCGACAAGAGCCGCAGCCGGTCCCTCGGCGGCACGGGCCTCGGCCTGGCGATCGTCAAGCACATCGCCCAGGCCCATGGAGGCCGGGTTGGGGTCGAAAGCATCCTCGGCGCCGGCAGCACCTTTTATATCCATCTGCCGATCCGGCAAGCTGCGCCCGTGACAGCGGGCCAACAAGCGGATACGCCAGGCCGGATATAGATCTGACGGCGAGTCCGTGCCCCGGTCGCCTGTGATTTTCTGCGAGTGTGGCGTGCAAACAGTCCTGGCATCAAACCTTCAGCGGTGTGGCGGCAAACAGCCGGGTCCACAGCACGCCACTAACTGAATGTCAGGATCTGCCAGAAGGCCAAACGCGACAAGCAGATACGTCGGGTGTCGGGTCTTGCAGTTCTGATTGCTTTCTCATGCCGAACTAACCAGTCTCTAACACATCTGCGCTACTATTCTTGTGCAGCGGAAATCGTCGCCAACCAAACCCCAGGAGATGATCAGATGAGAAGAACGTTAGCGGTAGTTACCGTACTGGCCCTCTCGGCCGGCGTGTTTGCCCAGTACAAGAACATTACCGTCAACGGCGCTGGCGCCACCTTCCCCAACCCGATCTACCAGCAATGGGCCAGCGCCTACAATAAGCTCACCGGGTTGAAGGTCAACTACCAGTCGGTCGGTTCGGGCGGGGGCATTGCCCAGATCACAGCCGGGACGGTTGACTTCGGCGCATCCGACGAACCCCAGAAGGCGGAGATGCTGGACAAGGCCGGCCTGGTCCAGTTCCCAATGGTCATCGGCGGCGTAGTGCCCATCGTGAACGTCGAAGGCGTCAAGCCGGGTCAGCTCAAGCTGACGGGAGAACTGCTGGCCGA
>Ga0073932_1003382_pt1 | contig 21496 bp, 19 predicted proteins | sample DewCreD2012metaG_FD_76967 | JGI IMG/M metagenome (GOLD analysis project Ga0073932, IMG submission 76967) | Hot spring sediment bacterial and archeal communities from British Columbia, Canada, to study Microbial Dark Matter (Phase II) - Dewar... ...
GCCGACGAACCAACCGGCAACCTGGACTCTGCCGCCGGGGCCGAAATCCTGCGGCTGTTCGATGACCTCCACGCCCAGGGCAAGACCCTCATTCTGGTGACGCACGACCCCGCAATTGCCGCCCGCGCGCGCCGCGCCATTCGCCTGCGTGACGGGCAGATCGAGAGTGATGTGAGCCGATGAAACCCCCAATCCAGAGTCCCCAACCGGCGTTCACGCCGCAGCCAGACCGCCCCGCGCGACAGCGACGGACCGCACCTGGCCAAGGGCCGTTGCTTGCCTGTGCCCTTGGGCAACCTTTGGTCGCAGGCGCGACAACAGGTTCGCATTCTCGGCCGCAGACGGCGGGGTCCGGATGGCGAGTTGCGGACCTTTCCGGCTCTGCCTGCGAGTGGATTGATCCCCGAGACGACCGTGATTAGCGGCATTTCCATCCCCCAATTGCGCCGCACGGTGCGGCTGGGTTTCAAGAGCCTGTGGCTGCACCGCCTGCGCTCCCTGCTCACGGTTCTGGGGATCGTATTTGGCGTCTGCTCGGTGATCGCCATGCTGGCGATCGGCGAAGGCGCCAGTCACGAGGCCCAGGAACAGATCAAGAACCTCGGCAGCCAGAACATTCTGCTGCGCAGCGTCAAGCCGCCCGAGGAACAAAAAATCACTGACCGCGCCAGCCAGAGCTACGTGCTGCAATACGGTCTCACGTACCTGGACGCCAAGCGGATTCGAGCCACGATTCCGGGCGTGACGGTGGTGCTGCCGGCGCGGCTCATCCGGGAATACGCCTGGAACATCAGCCGGCGAGTGGATTGCGAAATCGTGGGCACGGTGCCCTGGTATCCCGAGATGCGCAACCACCGGGTGGCAGCAGGCCGGTTTTTCAGCGACGCCGACATGGAGGGAAAAGCCAGTGTGTGCGTGTTGGGGGCGGAAACCGTGCCCGTGCTTTTTCCCCTCGAGTCCCCACTGGGTAAGCATGTTCGGGTAGGCGGGTCATACTACCAGGTCATCGGCGTCATGGAACCGCGCGGCCAGACGACGGAGAATCCGGAGAAGGGCGAGTCCGGGCGCACGGCCGTTCACCGGCTGTTTGTGCCGCTGGAAACGGCCCGGATGCGCTACGGCGAGACCCTCATGCGCCGGCGCAGCGGTAGTTTCGAGGCCGAGCGCGTTCAACTGCACGAGATGACCGTCCAGGTCCACAGGCTGGAGCAGGTCCTGCCCGTGGCCGAGGCGACCAAGCGCGTGTTGGAACACGGTCACAAAAAGAAGGACTACGAGATCATCGTGCCGCTGGAGCTGCTGAAACGCGCGGAGCGGACAAAGCAGATTTTCAACATTGTGCTGGGCTCGATCGCGGCCATCTCGCTGCTGGTGGGCGGTATCGGCATCATGAACATTATGCTGGCCAGCGTGACCGAACGCACCCGCGAGATCGGCATCCGCCGGGCTTTGGGCGCGCGGCGGCGCGATATTGTCCTGCAGTTTCTGGTCGAGACCGTGCTGCTGAGTGGCACGGGCGGCCTTTTGGGTGTGCTGTTGGGCATTACGATCCCCTTCTTGGTCACGTGGCTGGCCGGCATGAAGACGGTCATTACATTTTGGTCACCGCTACTGGCCTTCGGCATCTCGGCCTTGGTGGGCGTGGTGTTCGGGCTTTACCCGGCCCGTCGCGCGGCGCAAATGGACCCGGTGGAGGCCTTGCGGCACGAGTAGCGCCCGCGGTGGGTTCGCCGGCCGCTGGCCCGATTTCAGCGCACGGGCCGGCAGGTGGGGCGGGAAACGTGGCGCACCACGCGCCGGGTGGGGTCGTTCAGGGTGTAAAGCGCAAAGCTGAACGGTTGCTGCCAGTAACTGCCGTCCAGCCACCTGCGCAACCGGTGATGGCCCACCCAAAGCGGGGCCAGCCACCGCATCCAGGCCGGCGCGGTGTTGCGAAGCCGCTGCCACTCGGCCAGCCAGACCGGTTGCCGACCCAGGTTTTCGCCGGTTTGTGTGAAAACAGAAGTGAACCGCCGCAACGCCCCCATGCGCACGCCGGCACGCAACAGCCGCACCATCCATTCGCCGTCGCCTCCGGAGCGGTAGGTGGGATCGAAGTAAAAGCCCTCGGCATGGACGAGTTCACGACGGAAGAACATGCCGCAACTGTAGGTGGAGAGATGACAGGTCCAGGTGTGCGCCAGCAAGGGCGGTTGCACCTTGCGATGCCAGAGGTATTGACCCTCGCGGTCCACCATCACAACGTCCCCAAAGACGACGTCCAGGTCATGGTGGCTCTGCAAGAACTGCCTCACGGCGGCCAGCGCGCCGGGCAGATACTGCTCGTCGCAGTTGAGGTAGGCGCACACGTCGCCGGTGGCCCGTTGCAGGCCGCGATTGATGGCGTCGTACATGCCGGTGTCCCGCTCCACAAACAGGCGCACCCGCGGATCGGTGGCGAGCCAGTCCAACGTGCCGTCGTCCGAACCGGCATCCTGCACGATATGCTCGACTTCAACCCCTTGGTCGGCCACGGACGCGATGCAGAGTCGCAACCACTGGCCGCCGCGGAAACTGGGGGTGATGATGGAGAATCGCACAGCTCCAGAACGTCGGAATGTTAGGCCGGCGATTTCACACCCCTCTTTGTCGCCGCTTTAACGCGGCGGCATTCTTGGTACGCGGGCACGTCGGCCGGCTGACGCCGGCAGCTACGAACTCTCGGAGCTTCGTATTCACCATAGAATCCGCCAGTTGGGCCGGACGGCTGGCCCGTTGACGACAACCCGCACGTGCGGTGCCCGGCTGCCCGCCGGCGAGTCCCCAGCCCACCGGCCAACACTCGATCATGCCTGCCCCGGCGCGCCAGGTTGCGCGTCAGGTACTGCGCGCCGTACGGTGGCGGGGTTGCCCGCCACAATCGTGTAGGGCGGCACGTCCTTGGTGACCACGCTGCCTGCGCCCACGATTGCGCCCTCGCCAATCGTGACGCCACACAGGATGACGGCACCGCTGCCGATGGAAGCGCGCCGGCAGACGCGGGTGGGCACTACCTGCCAGTCTTTCTCACTCTGCGGCGTGCCGTCCAGATTGGCGGCCCGGGGATAACGATCGTTGATGAACACCACCCCGTGGCCGATGAAACACTCGTCCTCGATTTCCACGCCCTCGCAGATGAACGTGTGACTGGAAATCTTGCAGCGTCGCCCGATCCGGGCGTTCTTCTGAATCTCGACAAACGCGCCCACACGGCTCTCGTCGCCGATTTCGCAGCCGTACAGGTTCACAAACCCGTAGATGGCCACGTTGCGGCCCAGCTTGACGTCACGGGCAATGCGGGAGAACTCTGGCGTGGCTGGACTGCTCATAGTGTCAACGGCGGGGCTGGGTCGCGGAGCGCGTTTTTGCACTCTTGGCACAGCCCCAGGCCCGGGGAGAATGGGTTGCCCCAGCCCGCCCCGTCGGGCGCATGGAGGTGTTGCAGGCCGGCTGAGGGGCAGGGGCTTGGCTCAGGCATAAAGGCACTGCGCTTCACGTGCGCAAAGGCGCGGCAGGCGACAGTGCCGGCCGCAGGAGGCGCGCCTGCTCCGGCTCGGAAGGGGTCGCAGCCGTCACCTCGGCCGGGCGGGCGACCGCCATGCCGTGGTTTAAGGCTACACTGAAGGCGACCAGGCCCGTGAAGTAGTAGAATTCGGCATACAGACAGCCGAATACGGTCAGGAAATAGACCACCCGCGCGCAGAAAAAGGCCAGCAGGAAGGTGTTGTACGTTCTGAATTCCGGCGGTCCGTGCCGGTAATTGTGGAGCAGCAGACGCCAGGAGGCCACGAAGAACCACCCCACGCCCACCACCCCCAACACGCCAAGGGGAATGATGACCGACAACGGTCCGTTGTGGTAGTCGCCTGCCAGCTCTGCCGCTTCGCCCACCTGGAGTTCCCCTCTGCCCCGAAGCAAGTCCGTCCGGCGGAATTGAGCCATTTCTAGGTCGCGCAGGTCCAGAGCGTAGCCTTTGCCCAGAAGGAAGTATTGCGGCACTTCGGCGACCGCGCGACGCCAGATTTGCAGTCGCCACTCGGTGGAGGCTTGAGCGTCAGCCCGAACTTGAGGGCTTCCCAGGCCCGGAATCCAAGCAAATGACCGCTGCACCGGATAGGGGAGCCGGTCCATGATCGGGAGGACCGAAGCCATTGCGGCGGCGATCAGCAGCCACGCAGGAAGGAATTTCAGCTTGAACAGGCCCTCCAGGTAGAACTGGAACGCCAGAATACCCAAGAGCAAGATAACGAATGCCCGGTAGCCGCCAAACATCACGCCCACCGAAAACCCGAGGAACAGGACAGCCCGCCACGGTTTGGTCGTGCGAAAGATGCCCGTCATGCCGTAGCGCGCCAGCATGTAGAACATGGCCGACATTGAGGCCAACGCTACTCCGTACATGCGCGGCACGCCCACACTGGTCGGCGACGGCGCATACAGGGCCGTTTTCTCGACCGGGAAGATCAGAAACAGGTACTGGAAAGACCGTGGCATCACTGAGGACAGGCCGCTGATGATCAGCGTCAGGCCGCCAAGAAAGAACAGCCCGGTGTAAAGTCCCGCCTTCTCGGGCGGTATCGGTCTGGCGCTGAGCGCGAAGTAACCCAGAATGGCACCGGCCAGCGCCACGTAGCGACCAGCCCCGCCAACCTGGCTGCCAAACACGTTAAAGCCTGCACCACCCGTCATGACCATGTTTGTCAGGATGACGGCGGACAAAAACAGCAAGGGCTTGGTGACGGACGATACGTTCAGAGGTCGTGCCCGCCGGTCCAGGGCGTACATCAGCAGGGCCAGCAGAAGGCTAGCAACCGTCAACAGCAGGCGGATTGGAGGCCGGCCCGGCAGAAACGGCAATACGGCCACCGTATGCCAAGAAAAAACCAGCAAGGGGTGATGCCAGCGCAGCAAAATCGGGAAAAGGAGCGCCAGCAGCACAATGGTGACGGTGACAAACGAGGTGAAATCCAGCGGCGTTGCCAGCATGTAGCCCAACACCAGCGCCAAAGGCAGGCATACGCTGTAAACCAACAGCGATCGGAAAACAGATCTGGGGTCCGTCATTGCGATTTGCTCAGAGACTGTGTTTCGCGCCAGACAGAATACACGGTTTGTGCGCCCGTTTCCAGACTGCCAACGACCGGCTTGCGCTGCCAGAGGGGCGCATTCAGACTAAGGCCCAGACCCACCAGGCCGACAAATACTGCCAAATCCATGAAAAAGCTGCCAAAGACAAAAAGGAAGTAAAGCACACGCGCCAGAAAATAGCCGTAGAGCAAGCGGTTCACATACTGCATCTCCGGCGCGCCCTCACGGCAATTCCGGCGCAATACCCTGCCGCCGGCAAACAAAAACCAGGCGAATGCCATGGTGCCGGGACCGCCCAGTGGCACATAAAGGCTGAGCAAGCCGTTGTGGTAGTCCCGCGCCAGGCTGGCCGTCGCCCAGCGCGCGGCACGCCCGCGCCAGGTGCCTTCGACGGTAAGTTCCAACTCGCGGGGGTCAATCGCATAGCCCTTACCCAACAGGATGTAGCGCGGCGCTTCACGCGCCACTTCCTGCCACATCTCCAGCCGCCAACGCGTCGATCCCCGCACGTCTTCTCGCACGGCTGGGGAGACCTGTACCGGTAGCACCGCGAGAGTGCGCTGAATCACGTAGGGCATTTGCGGGAGTACGGGCAAGAGTATCAACAGCACTGTGATGCTGCCCACCAATGCCAGCACCATGTAGCGGGTTCGGTGCAGCCCTTCGAGCACAAACACCACCGCCAGCGTCATTAGAAACAACAACAGCGCCGAGCGGTAGCCTGCGTAAAGGATGCCCACCGCCGCCGCCAAGAACAGCACCACCCGCCACGGCCGGGTTAGATCGAAGAGTCGGCGCACGCCGTAGCGGGCCAGCAGAAAGCACAGCAAAAGCACCGAGGCCTGGCTGAACCCTCCGATCCGTGCGCTGCCTTCAGGGGCGTCCACGCGCTCGATCGCCATGGCCTGGCCCACGGCCCAGGTCGGCGGGAAAATGTCAAACAGCGGATACGCCTTCGGACCAAGCGCGTAAATCACGTTGCCCGCCAGGGCGGTGAGACCCGACAGAAAGAACAGTCCCACGTAAAGGCCCACGCGATCCCGGGGAATGCCCTGACTGGTGAGGGCGAAGAAGCCTACAATCGCGAACAGAATGTAAAAATAGCCCCGACCGCCGAACCGTTCGGACCCCAAGGACCTGACGCCAATACCGCCGGTCAGAGCCGCCGTTGTCAGCGCCACAGCCGCCAGCACAAGCAGCGAGATCGCCACTGACGGGGGCGATAAGAAACGCCGGTGCGGGTCGGTTGACCGGGTCACAAAGCCCAGCGCCAGACTCGGCACCGCCAGCAACATCCACAAATACGGGCTACCTGGCAGAAAGCCCGGTGCCACGGCGGCGTTCCAGCTCGTCGCCAGTGCCAAGTGATGCCACTGAAACAACAGGGGCGACACCAGCACAGCCAGCACCAGCCCTACAACGGCCACCGTGCTGGGATCCGTGGGTGCAGCCAGGAAGAACCCCAGCAGCACCGCCAGCGGCAGGCACAGTCCGTGAATCAACTGTGCCCGTGACAGGCCACCTGTATTTGACATCTGCACCCAGCCTACGCTGCGGCAGCCGGGTCTCGCAACAGTTATGTCCCATCAACCTCATTGCCGCCAGGGCACAAATGTTCCACCCGAGAGGTAGGTGTGAAATCCGGGGATGACTTTCCCGCTGGGGTGGGGCTGGTGACGGTGGCGTACATCGAACTGGCAACGCTCCAAGCCAGGGCGCGGCGCCGGAGTCAGGCCTGCTGTGACGGACACCATTCTGGCGGAGGGGCACGGGCGCAGGCCGCAAACACCGCTGACCGGCCGACAGGCCGCCTGGTTCAGTGAGGAACAGCATCGCGGAGGGCGAAGACGTCCTTGGTCTGTCCCGAAGCAGGCAGCAACGCCCCGGGGTTCTACCTCGGACTGCTTCCAACCTGGCGTCAGGCCGCTTCGACTCCCTGAATTCCTGCTCCATTCAGCCCGTTTCGTCGTTGTGGCTGCCTCGTTTAGGGCTGCAGCCCCATCAGCTTCTGGCCACAGGCGAGGTCCGTGGAGGTGGCGAAGACCGTACGGAAACCGTATCGAGGATTGCTCTGGGACTCGTGAGAATCTTTATAGGCTCCTGATTCTGAATGGTGGGCCCAGCAGGATTTGAACCTGCGACCAAGCGATTATGAGTCGCCTGCTCTGACCCCTGAGCTATGGGCCCGGCTCGTGGTGTCCGACGCCCGGCATGGCGGAGCTTCTGTCTCCCGCCAGGCGGTCACCGGCCTTTGACGGCTCTACTTCGCACGCCCGTGCTCACCGGGCAAGCTCTTTCAGCGCTACACGCGCTTGCGGCGCCGGTTGGCCGACGTGGCACTGCTCCGTCCCAGTCCGCACACGCATTGATGACAAGCGCCCAAGTAGCCTTGAGGCAACGAGCCGGGTTGCGCACCTGGTCGCAGGGGCAGTGTGTAACCAGAATTGGTGACTCGCAGCAACCGGGGGCACAAGTAAGATACGGGCGTCGTTGCGATGCAAAACAGCAGATCACCGTGTGCAAGGGCGTGAAGCTGCGACGCCGCATCGGGTGAGAGAGGCTTTTAAGTGCTTGTTCTCAGTGGCAGGGCCGGAGCGAGACTCCGGCCCTGTTGGCTTTCCGAAGCAACATCTACCGGCCGGCCAAGCAAAGCCGGCCTCCTCCCGCTGATTGTGGTTCGACCAACCACCACGGCCACGAACCTCAGCCAGATTGAGGTGGACCGCGTGAGTCCCACTCCAACACGATCCAAGCCTCAGGCGTATTGCGCTGCTGGTGTCCACGCCCACACCCGGCGAACCGCCACCGCTCCGACACCGGTCGCCCAAATTACCCCCAATCTACGGGCGTACCAACTTTTGTCGCATATGCGACAAAAGGTTGCATGGGGCAGGCGGGTGCATGAAGGGATGATCTCAGCCGGTGGGGGCAGTTGCAGGCGGACGAAAACTCAGGCCTGGGTCAGCGGTCCTGTTGTTGGCGGACGACCGGCCAGCCATCCGCATCCCAGTCCACCGGCAACAGGCCCAGTGTCCCGCGGCCGTTTCTCGCAGGGTTGTAGTAGTGGAAGCTCAACCAAGTGCGTCCATCGCGCTGGAAGAATGCCGCGTGGCCAGGGCCGATGCACTCGCCAAAAGTGCTCAGAAACGGGCTGCCCCCGCCTTTCAGCAGGTCCGCGCCGTTCCTGTCCAGATACGGTCCAGTCACTGCACGGCTGCGGCCGACGCGGATTTCGTAGGTACTGTTGGTGCCACGGCAGCATTTGCCCCAGTTAACAAACAGGAAGTAGTTTTGTCCCTGGCGGAGCAGGCAGGCGGCCTCGATGGACTCGTGCCAAGCCAGGGCAAGCGGGGGCGAGTTGGTGAAGCGGCGCAACCCGGTGTCGGGGTTCAGCTCGATCAGTTTGATACCGCTCCAATACGAGCCGAAAGCCAGCCAGAGGCGACCGTCTCGGTCCGGCAGCACCGCAGGGTCGATCGCGTTGAAGGCATCCTGGGGCGTGGTTCGCACTACCGGGCCGCAGTCCTCCCAACCATAGTCCGGTGATCCCGGGTCAAGCGATCGGGTCATGGCCAGCCCGATGGCCGACTGGCGTGATCCCCAGGTCGAAACCGAGTAGTAAAGCAGGTAGCGCTCGCCGAGCCGCACGATGTCCGGTGCCCAGAAACGCCCCCGGTGATCCGGTACCCAGGTTTGCGCCCACATCGGCGAGTTGGTGAAAACCGGCGGCCCTTCAACCCAATCCACCAAGTTTGTCGAGTAGCGAGAAATGATCCCCCGTCCCGTGCCGAACACCCAGTAGTTGTTGCCACATCTGACAAGGCTTGACGGGTCATGAATCTCCACCGCGCCTCGCAATGTCTCGTTGGCGCCCTGTCCGATGGCGGAGAGACCAACCCAAACGCCGAGCAACAACCCGCCGAGGTTCAACATCGAGCGTGTCACGTGAACAACTTGCTGAAACAGGTCTCCGCGGGAAACAACTTTTTCCCGCCCTGTCCTTTTGGGCGCGCGGATTGCGCCAGACCCAGGCTCAGCAACGAGCGTGGGTTTTGGATCTCGAGAGTGCCGTGGCAACTTGGAACGTTGGGTAAGCCCGCCAAGCGGGTGACGCCGGATGCGCCGTGAAGTCCGCGTTGGTCGTGTGCCGGATTGATCATCCCAGGGAGGGCGACTTGACCGGGCCAGATTGCCCGCGGCGGGCTTCCGAAGCGAATAAGACCCGGATGACTGCGGTTTGGGCCAGCATTCTGGCAGTCGGGCCGGGCAGCGTGGAAAGGCGGTGCCGCCGAATGACTTTCGCCTCGTCTCGGCCCGGGCTATGGTTTGGCCATGACTCGATCGTCTGCCGGGCGGTTGCGCCTGTTCGTGCGACGGCTCATGAAGGTGGGCCTGGCTTGTTTGTTGGTTCTCGTGTTGGCGGTTGCGGGCCGGGCTTACTTTGCGTTCAGGGACCGGATGCCCGGGTACAACCTGACTGTCAGTGTGGACGGCCAGCCGCAGGCTGCCGAGCGGGGAGCACTCCGGGTCGGTTTTGGGCGGGTCAGAATGAATCCCGATCTTTCCGACCCGCGTCGTCCCGTTTACCTGGCTGGTTTTAGCCAGAACCGCAAGGCAACGGCGATCCACGACGATCTGTGGGCTGTCGCCTGTGTGGTGGACGACGGCCAGAGGCGACTCGGGATTGTGGCCTTGGACGCCATTGGCTTCTTTCACGACGACGTGGTGCGAGTGCGACAGCGGCTCGCCCCGGATTGGAAGCTCGACTACACGATCGTCTGCGCGACGCACAATCACTCGACCCCGGACCTGATGGGACTATGGGGGCCGCATCCGCTGCGCAGCGGGGTTGACCCGGCTTACAAGGCTCAGGTCATCGCCGCCTGTGTCCGGGCGCTGGGTGAGGCGGTGGCCAGCCTGCAGCCCGCGCGGCTGGCGGCTCATGAAATCCCATGCCCGACGGACGGCCTGTTGACTGACACCCGCCCGCCGCGGGTGTTCGACCCGGACATCCGTGTCCTGCACTTTATTCACGCAACCACCGGGGCCACCTTGGGCACGGTCGTCAACTGGGCCAACCACCCGGAAACACCCTGGTCACGCAACACAGAGATCACGGCTGATTTTTGCGGCTACCTGCGTGACGCGCTGGAACGCGGCGTCACGGTGAACAACAAGCTTGTGGCGCAGGGCTTGGGGGGCACGCACCTCTACGTGAATGGCGCGGTGGGCGGCCTGATGACGACTTCCCCGGGTGTGACCGTCCGCGACCCTTACCTCGGGCAGGACTTTCAGAAACCGTCGCACCAGAAAGCCCGTGCGGTGGGCCACCAGCTCGCAGCGCGCATCTTGCCGCGGCTCACCAGGCCGGATGCGCCCGGGGTGGAAAACGTGCAAATCCGGATTCGCGCCCGGACAATCCCCGTGCCGCTGGCCAACAACGTTTACCTGGCGGGCGGGTTTCTGGGCCTGCTGGACCGGGGCTACGTGCGCTGGCGCACCTTGCGCAGCGAAGTGGCGGTGGTCCTCCTGGGTGATGTGTCCATCGCCTGTGTGCCAGGGGAGCTGTATCCGGAGATCGCCAACGGCGGCGTGGAGCAGCCGGACGGGGGCGACTTCACGGTGCCGCCCGTGGAGGTGCCGCCCCTGCGCGCCCTGCTGCCCGGCCGGGTGAAGCTGTTGTTTGGTCTGGCCAATGACGAGATTGGCTATCTGTTGCCCAAGACCCAGTGGGACCGTCGCCCGCCGTACACTTACGGCGCAACCCGGCCCCACTACGGCGAGGTCAACTCGTGCGGCCCGGATGCGGCGGCAGCGGTTCACGGCGCGATTGCCAGGATGTGCCGCGAACTGGCCGGAGCGGAGTCGCCGCCCGCTGCGGGCCAGTGATGCATCGGCGACTCTTCGGTCCAGGGCGGTTGCGGGGTGAAGGGATGGCAGTCACCGCCGAGGCAGCGCGTTTGGGCACCCGGAGACCTTGTCGCAAGCACCCCGAGCTGCCCACTGGCGCCAGTGACCTGGCGGCAGGGTGCGTTCCGCGCCAGTTGCCCGGCTTTCGATTCGCGGTCGCTGTCTCCAAATCTGCGTCAAGGCGCGAGCGGCCTTGCGAGGTCAGCCGAACAGTCCGACCAGTTGGCTGACCAGTTGGGACTTGTAGTGGCGACCGGCGTGGAGGTAGCGCCGGCGGGGCTGCATGAGGACCTCCTGAAGGTTGTCTGGGCTCATTTGGGTGTTCATAGCCCGGCCCCACCCGTTTCTGAGTCAACCGGGGCTGTCCGGTAGCCTCGTTCCCCCGCTTCGGTAACATTCTTTTTGAGTCAAATCGTCGGTTCGTTGCGCAGGCACCGGCTTGACGCTGCGGCAGATTCGATGCGAGCATCCCGGCGGAGCGGCCGCTCTCCTGTGGCGGACAGTGCACTGTTCGAGACAGTGCGGGGCGACCTTGCATAGAAACATGCACGCAGCGATCAGCAGAACGAATGTCTGACTTCTTCCAGACGGGGGCGATTGCCACGTTGCACCGGCTGGGCGCGCCCGGGGTGCCCCGCTTGGAGCGCGAGCTCCAGGAGTTCGCCCGCGAGACTCCCATCGCCCTGGTGTTGCCCTGCCACATCCGCGAGGTTGGCAGCAAGGCGCTGCGAGGCATCGTGCGCGAGTTGAAAGCTGTTCCGTACCTGAGCCAGATCGTGGTGGGCATAGACGGGGCCACCCGCCAGCGCGAGTTCCAGAAGGCGCGCCGGTTTTTCGCGCAACTGCCCCAGCAGCCGGTCCTGTTGTGGAACGACGGGCCGCGGCTGGCCTCCTTGGTGCGCAAATTGGAAGAATCCGACCTCCATGCCGGGCCGAGTGGTAAGGGGCGCAACGTCTGGCTGTGCCTTGGTTACGTGCTGGCCAGCGAACAGGCCCGCATGGTCGCCATTCATGACTGCGACATCCTCACCTACAGCCGTGAGCTGCTGGCCAGGCTTTGTTACCCGGTGGCTCATCCCAGCCTGGGCTTCGATTTCTGCAAGGGCTACTATGCCCGTGTAACCGACCGCTTAAACGGGCGGGTGATGCGCCTGCTGGTCACACCGCTCATCCGGGCGCTCAAGAGCATCCTGGGCCAGCATCCGTATCTGGTGTACATGGACACATTCCGCTACCCGTTGGCCGGGGAAATGGCTCTGGACGTGGACCTGGTGCGCCGGCTGCGTATCCCGCACGACTGGGCCCTGGAAGTTGGGGTGCTGGCCGAGGTCTTCCGCAACTGCGCCCCTCGAGCCATCTGCCAGTCCGAGTTGTGCGACAACTACGATCACAAGCACCAAGAGCTGTCCCCGCGCGACGCCGACAAGGGCCTGAACAAAATGGCGGTGGACATCGTGAAGTCGTTCTTCCGACGCATGGCCGCCGAGGGCATCAAGCTGGACACCGGTTTGTTCGACACCGCGTTGAGCGCCTACAGTCGGCAGGCCGAGGATACGCTGCGGTTTTACGCCGCTGACGCCGCCATCAACGGGCTGCACTATCCCCGGCACGAGGAGGAAAATGCTGTGAGCATGTTCGTGCGCTGCATCCGCACCGCCACACGCGCCTACTTGGAGGACCCGCTCTGGTCGCCGCTTATCTCAAACTGGAACCGCGTCGAGTCCGCCCTGCCGAACTTCACCGAGGAGCTGCGCGAGGCCGTGCGGCTGGATAATACAGCTTAGCCGCGCCCCGGCGCGCCGGCCGGCAGGTCGTGCCTGTACGCGGGCAGGCCGGGGGGGCGAGGGGATGGGGCGGCTCGCTGGCGGAAGTTGGCCCGCTGGCCAAAACGGGGTTGCGAGCCGACCGGTCAAGCGCGCTCAGGCGCGCTCCAGGTACTTGCCCGTGCGCGTGTCCACCTTGATCTTCTCGCCTGTCTTAATGAACAGCGGCACTTGCAGGACGATGCCCGTTTCCAACTTGACCGCCTTCTGGACGTTGTTGGCCGAGTCACCACGGATGCCCTCCGGCGCGTCGGTCACCGTCAACGTCACGCTGGGCGGCAATTCGACCGACACGGCCTTCTCGTCCACAAACGTCACGGTGGCGGCCCCGTTCTCCACCAGGTAGTTCCGGGCCTCGCCAACCAGTTCACTCGCCAGGGTCACGGTCTCGTAAGTCTCGGGGTCGGTGAACACAAAATCTTCCCCGTCTTTGTAACTGAACTCCATCCGTCGCGTCAGCAAGGGCACGGTCTCGACGCGCTCGGTCGAGCTGAAACGAACGTCGGAGGATTTGCCGGAGCGTATACTGCGGAGGGTGGCCTGAACGAAGGCCCGCAGGTTGCCGGGTGTGCGATGCTGCACATCCAGCACCACGCAGATGTCATTGTTGTACTCGATCGCCATGCCGCGGCGCAGGTCATTTGCTGGTACTGCCATAAGCTTGCTCTCTTTGTCTGCTCAAATCAGCCCGTTAACCGGGAAAGCCCAAGGATAGGCTCGCGGTCTCCAAACGCAAGCTCGCGATGCGAGGAGGAAGCACCCTGTGCCGCTACCGCCGGCTTGTGGCCAACGCGCCTGGCCACCGACAGGTCCGCCAGGTCAGCACAGGCTACCTGTTTTCCCGCGACAGGATGACACCACCGGCCCAGGCCGAAGTACCGCACCATCGGGGCTTTACGACCGGTTTTGCGGAATTAGGCTGCCGGCGTATGAACCGTTACCGCTCCGAAAAGCCTGTCTGGGAGGGCGCCAGCCGGCGGGATTTTCTGCGCAGCATGGGGGCAACCGCAGCCGCCGCCGGCTTGAGCTGCCTCGCTAGCCGCTCGGCCGCCGCCGCGCAACCGGCCATCCAGGGATTTGAGGCCGCCCAGACGACTGCGGCCATGCACGAGGGCTGGCGGCCCGTCTCCGACCGCAAGATTCGGCTGGGCATTGTGGGCTACGGCGTGTGCAAGTTCGGCGCGGCTTTCGGGTTTCAGGATCATCCAAACGTCGAAGTCGCCGCCGTCAGCGACCTGATTCCGGAGCGTTGCGCTGAACTGGCCCGGGCGTGCCGGTGTGCCAAGACCTATCCCTCCTTGGAAGAACTGGTCCGAGACGACCGCATCGAGGCGGTTTTCGTGGCCACGGACGCGCCCAGTCATGCCCGGCACTGTATCCAGGCGCTCAAGCACGGCAAACACGTGGCCTGCGCCGTGCCAGCCGTGTTCGGGTCCTTGGAAGAAGCTGACCAGCTTTTTGACGCGGTCAAACGCAGTGGCCTGCACTACATGATGTTCGAGACCTCCTGTTTTCACGAGGACCTTCATGCAATGCGCATGTTGTATCGCGCTGGGGCACTGGGGCAGATCGTGTACGCCGAAGGGGAGTATTACCACTACATGGAACAGCCGATTGACTCGTTCAAGGGCTGGCGCGTCGGCCTGCCGCCCCAGTGGTACCCCACCCACTCGAATGCCTACTACGTGGGTGTTACCGGCGGCGCTTTCACCGAGGTCTCGTGCCTGGGCATGCCAAGTCGCATCGAGCACCTGCAGCCGGCCCACAACCGCTACCAGAATCCCTTCGGCACGGAGATCGCCCTGTTCCGCACCGACGAAGGCGGCATGGCGCGCATGGCGGTGAGCTGGGACACACCCGGCTACAGCGGCGAAATGGGACGCATCCGAGGGCAACGGGGCACGTACTACGGACGGTTTGAAGGGCAGGAGCAACAGTTGCCGTCATTGAAGCGCCCACCCCTGCCCCCCAGAGTGGCCGCCGGCGGACATGGCGGCTCGCATGGGTATCTGGCCGACGAGTTTATCACGGCACTGCTGCTGAACCGCCGTCCGCTGGTGGACGTGGCCATGGCCCTGAACATGACGGTCGCTGGCATCGTGGCTCACCAATCCGCTCTCCGCGACGGCGAACGGCTCAAGATTCCCCGATACCGCTTCTAGTGGCTGCCGGCGACTGGGTGCCGCGGCGGGAGAGTTCTGCAAAAGCATGTCTTGGGCGTGAAACCCGGACCACACCGGCTACACGAATTCGCCGCAGTTCGAAGTTCGCAAGAGCCTGTTTGGCCTGGTGGCATCAGCGGCAAACCAACCTGCCACCCGGCTTTGCCGCGTTGGCCGCCAATGCCGGATCGTCGAGCCTGCGAGCAGCGGCCGCCCCCGAGCTGCTTGCCTGCATGGCCGGATGACCTACAATGCCCGCATGAGCCGGGCTGCCGAAGCTCCAAGCTGCTTCAAGAACCAAGCGGGTCAAGCGAGTGGTGGCGCGAAAGCGCTGCCTCAGCACGCCACGTTCGCCAATTTGCTCGGCGTTGATTATGCCCACATCCGCACCACCGACGGTGGCGATCTTTATCTGACGGCCTATGGGCAACCGTTCTGGGAGCACTTGCTGCCGGAAAACTGGTACGCCAAGGAGTGGTTTGAACCCAAGCGTCAACGGCTGGTCGGGACGAGCGTGGTTTACAAAGTGCCGACACGCGCCATCGGCGGCCGGGCGCTCAACCTGGTGGTGAAATGGTCGCGCGTTGGCGAGGAGGTGCCGCTGGACACGCTCACGATTAACAAGTTTATCAACGCCGAGTTCAACAGCCCGTTCGAGGAGTTTACCCTGCTGATGGAACTGCGCGACGGGCGGGCGGAGCTCTCCGGCCCGCGCATCCACACCCAGAAACCGCTGGCGATTTTTGTGCCCTCCGAGCGGCTGCAAATCTGGCAGACCGGCCGCTCCGAAAGCCGCATCGCCGCCAAGCTCGCTCGCCATCCGGGGATTGAGTTGGATATTCTGCGCCAGTACGTCGTGCTTTACGGCTGGATCAAGGGGCTTGACCTGACGGAGGCCGCCGATGCCCAACGGTTGCCGGCCGGGGCGCGGGAGGCGCTCTTCGCGGAGGCCACCGCGTTGGTGACCCAGGAGTTGCGCCTGAAAGGCTACCGGGTCGTGGATATGAAACCGGCGCACATCATCGTACGCCGTAACCCGGACGGCTCGCTGCTGCGCCGTCGGAACGGTGGCCTGGCCTATGCCCTTGTGGACTACGAACTGCTCGAACGCACCCCTGAGCGTGAGGCAGCAGTGCGGCAGGCCCAGCGCCAATACTACTTGCGCCACATGGCACGGCGATTCGAGCAAACCGCCTCGCAGCCGTTACCGGCCAACCTCCACGCCACGAGCATCCTGGGGGTGGACTACATCTATGGCCCGGCCGAGAGCACTGGCGGCCGGCTCTGGGTGGTGGGCAAGGACCCGGCCCTGCTCCAGTACTTTCTGCCGGAGCGGTGGCGGCGTACCCCCAAAGAAACGCTCTCGGCCACCAACCAGGTGTTTAAGACCCGCACCAAGGACAACATCCACCTGGTTTGGCGTGTGTCGCGCGTCGGCGACATCCCCGAGCAAGACGGTCGGGCCGGACAATGGCGTGACTTGGTGGACCACGGCTTCAACAGCCCGTTCGAGGAGTTTGCCTTCGCCCTGGAGTTGTCGCGGGCCGGCGTCCGCACCACCTACCCGCGTGCCATCTACATGACCGGCCACAAGCGGGAGGCGTCACGTCCAATGGGCGACCCGCGGCGCTACGCTCAATTGGCCCCATGGCGTTGCCCGGACGGCCAGCCCGTCCTGTCCGACACGCACGAATACATCTGCATCTGGGGGTTTTGGAACGGACCTGACGAACTGCTGGCGCAACATGACGGCGCCTACTACCGGGGCGTCAACGCCCAACAGGCCTGCGACGAGGGCCTGATCAGCCAGGCCGCCCTGGCGGAGCTGATGGCCCGGGCCAGGTGGCGCCTCCACCAGGCCGGCTTCCAAGACCTAAATCTCAAGCCCGACCATCTGCTGATCTCCTTCAGCCCCGATGGGCGCATGGTTCTGGACACGTTTGGCAAACCGGACTTCCGGCTGTGCAACTTCGAGTTCGTGCGCCCAGTGCCCATGCTGCCGCGCCTGGGGACAAACGAAACCGGCGCAGGCCAACCTGTTTATTTCATCGGCGGGCCGGAGGAGCCGTCGTCCGACGGGAAAACAGGGTGACTTGGCGGAGCGGACCTGCTGTAACGCCCGCCGGAGATTCGGCGGCAGGGCGAAACGACTCTTCGAAGGCTTCGCGCCTAGTTTCTCCCCAGGCGCGGTAACACCGGCAGTAACACCGTTCCCCTTGGACGCTGCTGTCACTCCGCGTCAGCCGAAGCTGGCTGTCGTGACCCGCTCAACACGGGATTTTTCTGCAAACCCACGCCGTAATACACCCCGTGCGCTTCGCACCAGGTCAGGTGTTCTTCCCTGCAAAAACTGCGGTCGGCCAAGACACTTCGCGACTCCCGGTGGCTGGAACTGGTCAGCACGGCGACCCGGTCCAGCGGGGGCAGGCCCGGTTGCTGAGCCACAAATCGCCCCTTCATCTGGTTGGCGGAGCCTTCGGCAAGCACGACGATCCCGCCTGCCGCTCAATGGTCCGAATCACCTCCCGCGCCCGCTCCCGCAGCGGATAGTAGTCGCGCGGAATCTCATCGTCCTCCGACGCGACCAACCCCGGCACCCACTTCTCAATGTAGAACGAATCCCGCTTGGCCACCGCCCGCAACCACGGCAGGTCTTCCGGCGTGCCCAGCTTGAAAAACGCCTCTGATGCCCTCCACCGAAACGCCGCCGGGGGATGCTCCTGGGCCAGCCGACGCAACTGGTCCTTCGCCTGGGCATCCCCCCGCCGCCCTCGCGCCAGCAGCACGCAATCCCGCACCAACCCCTCCGTTTCCACCGTTTGCTGCCGCAGGAATTCCTCCTCCAACCCGCGCAACTCGCCCAACGCATCCACCACCGTCAGACACGCAAACTCATACCAGGCACCCCGCAATATGGTGGGGTGCCCCCAGCCCAGGCTCCGTTGGGCTTCGGGCAGCCATTCGATCCCCCCAGCGCTCCCAACACCGCCTGCGCCTTCTCAACGGCGGGAACTTCGGTCCCCGCATCCCGGCCCGTGACGCTCGCAGCCGCACTCCGGACGTCCAGGCTTTCGGAGCGCAACAGCCCTTTGACCACGTCCCACGCCCGGCGGTCCAACGTGAAGCGATGAACCCCATGCGAACCGGACAGGCCGCCCAATGCAATCGCCTGAATCTCCCGGTTGGTGGAGTTGAGCAAGTTGCGCGCGGCGGCACTGTCCCCGCTGTTTTCCAAATACACGATCGCCGCGTAGGTGTCAGACGCTGACAGCGCCAGCGACAGGAGATAGTCCCGCGCCTCCTGGCACTGGGTTCGCGAAAGCACTCCGAGCGCGTTCTTCCGGTATTTGTGCGGAATGCGTGGCATCTGAGCAATCAAACGCCGCGCACCCTCAGCGCCCTGATGCCGACTTGCCTTGACCAGGTCATACACCTGCTGTTCCGCTGCGTTCTTCGGCTTCCCATACTCCATCAGCCGCTCCCAAGGTTCTTGCCCCGCAAAAGCGAACTGGATGCCAAGCAGCATGATGCAGGCACAAAGCCATGGAGTAGTTCTCGATTTCATCTGGAGCCACCCATTTGCACTCAGGGTTCTTCGGGCCAGTTCTTACCGGCGGCGGGACGGCTTACTGCACGCGCGGCCGTGTAGCGCGGTCCTGCAGCCACGCCACATCCGGGTTGTGCGGCGAAGCAAACATGTCATTGACCAGCCCGCCCGGCACAAGCGGCGGCGTGGTGCGCCCATCGCGCCAGCGCTTGATCTCGGCGTGACCGTCGGCAAACGAGAAACCGGCCGCGAAGTGGTGGTAATAGCCCGGCAGGTCGTAAAACCCGTAGTCGGCCGGCCGGTCCGGCCAGCCGGCCATGCGCGTGCCGAAGTTGCCCATGTCAATGCTGTCCTCACGCATGTCCAGGAACACAAACACCTTGGCCGGTCCGGGATTGGCCAGTTCCGGTTGTTTGAGGTAAATGATGTAGTTGCTGAACACCGGTCCCCAGCCACCGTCCGTTCCACCCCAGCCGCCCAGGAAAATGTTCATGGACATGCTGCGCACACGCGGTTTGGCCTCGCCCCGGACCACCACAACAGACCGGTCGGCCGGGCATTTCCAAATGCTCAGGTTCTTGCCGCAATACGGCCAGAGCGGACTTCGCTTGATGGTCAGGTCCGGATTCCAGTTCGAGGGCTTCGTCGGGTCAAAGTCCAAGATGCCCGTGACCCAAGCGGCCGCTTCGGTCTCCGGGTGGGTCGGGTCTTCGCTGGCGTAAAGCAGCCGGTCGCCGTTGTCGTCCGAGTACATCTTCCACGCCAGCGTCAGTTGGCGGTGGTTGCCCATGCAGAGGATGCCGTGCGCCTTGCTCTTGCCTTTGGCCAGCGCGGGCAGCAGCAAAGCGGCCAGAATGGCGATAACGCCGATGACGACCAGCAACTCAACCAGCGTAAAGCCCAGCGAACCGGCTGCAACGGCAGCCGACCTGCGGGCAAACCGCCTGACGCGCCCAGTCATGACTCGGAATCATTATATCACCGCTCCGTTTGGTTGCCAGCCCGTGCCCGGCCAACCTGGCTGGATGGGGGATGTCTGTCAATTGGCAGCGAGGCGGACTCAGCTGGCTAAGGTCAGATGCCGGTTCGAGGGGTAGGTTTGCCCCAACCGTTCCCGAGCCCGATGCAACACGGGGGGCGACGTTACACTTGCTGTGGCTCGTCGGCGATTTACGGAAAGAATGGACGCAACACGTTGCCGGCAACTTTCAGCGCGGTCTGCCGCCCCTCCAGGCTCGGCCCAAACGTGTCGTCCTCCACCTCCACGCACACCGGGCCGTTATAGCCGATTTGGTAAAGCGCCGCCATGAACCGCGCCCAGTTGACCTGACCAAAACCGGGAATGCGGGGCGTGTGCCACTGCTTCGGAAACGCAAAGATGCCCACCTCGTTGAGCTTTTCGGGATGCACGACCATGTCCTTGGCGTGCAGGTGGAACAGCTTGTCCTTGAACTCGACCAGCGGGCTGAGCGGATCCATCTGCTGCAGCACGAAGTGCGAGGGATCATAGTTCAGCCCAAAGTTGGCCGACGGGATGTCGCTGAACATGCGCCGCCAGATTGCGGGCGTGGTGGCCAGGTTCTTGCCGCCGGGCCATTCGTCCCGGGTGAAAAACATGGGACAGTTCTCGATGCCCACCTTGATGCCGTGGTCTTCGGCAAACGCGATCAGCGGCTTCCAGGTCTTCAGGAAACGCGGCCAGTTCTCGTCCACCGTCTTGGTCGGGTCGCGTCCGACGAACGTGTTGACGTTTCGCAACCCGAGCAATGCAGCGGCCTTGATGACCCGCTTGAGGTGCTCCACGGCGGCACGCGCCACGGCGGGGTCCGGATCCAGTGGGTTCGGATAATAGCCCAGGCCGCTGAGTGCCACACCGTGGCGAGCGCACAGGGCCTTGACCTCGTCGGCGCGGGCGGCCGTGAAGCCGGTCACGTCAATGTGCGTCACCCCCGCAAACCGGCGCTCGGCCTTGCCGACCGGCCAGCACATGACTTCGACACAGCTAAACCGCTCGGCGGCGGCAAAGGCCAACACTTGATCGAGGGTCTGGTCCGGCAGGATGGCGGAAACGAATCCAAGTTTCATACGCATGTCTGTGTTGATGGTTGAACAGAGATTTGAATTACGGCGTCAGGCGAGCACGCGGGCCGGTCGGGCGGGGGCAAAGGCTGGCCCAAACCAGCCCGGCTGGAGACCAGCAGGCTTTGCCCCGAAACGGCAACGGGTCACCATGCGCGCCTCAACACGGCCAAATACAAGCCCCCGGGGCAACGGTGCGCAAGCCAGATGTATTTCCGCGCGGCTTCCAGGGTGGCGAGTCTTCCAGCTCACGCGGCGAGCTTTGACAGTTCTTGCCGGAGCAGCGCGATCGTGGGGTAATCGTCTCGTGACGGCCCAATTTGCCCTGGACTCGCATCCGGGGAGGCAGGCCGGGCTTTGGCCGGCGGGCACATGGGTCTCCGAGCATCCGAGCAGCCCAAAGCCCCGCCCGCGGGCCGCCGCCGTTCGCCTTGTCAGCGCAGCGGGCGGGCTGTAAGGTAAAGTGGTTCTGGAAGGGCGGAGAATCGCTCCCGGCCCGCGCAAGCGGCGACGGGGGAGGAAAGTCCGAACACCACAGGGCGCGATGCCGCGTAACGCCGCGCCGGCGGCTTTGGCCGGCCGGGGGCGGCGATACACGCGGGAGGTGATGCCGCGAGGCATCCCGACGGACAGTGCCACAGAAAACAAACCGCCTCACCGGCTCGTCGGCGCACGCCGCCGCGGTCGGGGGGCAAGGGTGAAAAGGTGAGGTAAGAGCTCACCGCTCGGCGCGCAAGCAACGAGGCACGGAAAACCCCATCGGGTGCAAGGCCAAATAGGGGACGGCGAAGTGGCCCGCTTCCGTTCTCCCCACGCGGGAGACGCGTCCCGGGTAGCGGCCGCTTAGACAAATGATTCTCTCCCCCGGA
>Ga0073932_1003383_pt1 | contig 21489 bp, 17 predicted proteins | sample DewCreD2012metaG_FD_76967 | JGI IMG/M metagenome (GOLD analysis project Ga0073932, IMG submission 76967) | Hot spring sediment bacterial and archeal communities from British Columbia, Canada, to study Microbial Dark Matter (Phase II) - Dewar... ...
AGTCATCGAGTAGAAGATGGCGCTGACCACGAGCGCGAAGACAAGGCTGACTGCAAGAAGTGTCAGGAACCTACGATCCATGGAAAAGCCTCCAATCGACTGCCGCATCAAGCGGACGACCGCGTCCGGCCGCCTGTGCCGCCCCTGGCCCGCACGACGCCCCGATCCAGTCGAGCCTCATGGGCGTCCTCCTGTCCCGGAACGGACGGCGCCGCAACCATCCGGTTCGCACGCCCCATCCTCGGCACGCGCCTGCAACCAAAGGTCGCTTGTCGCAAGTCCTGCCGACAGGGCGAATCTCAACAAGTCCTCTCCTCCCGGCATGCGCCACCCGAAGTCCTCCGCGGCGCCTCCGGGCGCGGAGGTCTCGTTCTGAACTGCGGGCTGCCCTGGCCTGGCTGCGGGCATTTCGGTCTCCTGGTTTTCTTTCGGCAGAGACATGGATTTTCATTAGGGGGAGACGGACAATTCATTGAGCCTCGCGCCGGCGGAGGCCGCCTGCTGGGGAGACGGCGTACGCTTCCGGAACAGAAGCGCTTTTCCATCGTCGTCGACCAGCTGCCAGGCGGGGCTGATCTTCAGAAGGCTGCCGAGAGCTGCTTCCGGCGGCACAAGAACCGTGTCAAAGCGGTACTTTTCGAGCACCTCCTCCCATCCGGGCTTGCCCTGGTAGGCGCGGATGTACTCCGTGGCGAGTTCGCGGCCGTAGAAATCACTCCGGCCGTCGAAAAACACCGTCACGGAGGGCCAGAGGCGGTAAATCAGGTAGTCGGCCCACTGGTCCTGCGTGAAGATCCTCGCCCCAGCCCAGACTTCGCGGTGCTTCTCCACCATGGGCGAAGGGAACCGTTCCTCCGGAAAGTCTGCAAAGTAAGGCATGGGGATCACCCGCAGGCACACCAGCAGCAGCACGACCGCGGGCCAGAGGCTGACCCTCTGCAGCTGCGGCGCGGCCTCCTCCGCCAGCGCCGACAGAACGGCCGGCGCCGACCGCCTGCCCGCCCGCGAGGCCCAGTCATCCCAGGCGCGCTGAATCAGAGCGGCCACGAAGGGCATCGCCACGCCCACGAAGAGCGGGATGTGGCGGGCCGATTGCAGCGAGGCATGGGCCCAGAACAGGATCCACAAAGGGGCGACGAATTGCCTCCGCGACAGCATGACGCCGGCAACCGCCAGAGCCGCCAGCAGCGCCAGCTCGTAGTGCATCATCGGTTCGCCGCGGAACGAAGGCGCCCGGAACTCGCCCACGAAATTGCGGATGTAATCCGCCTGAAGGTACTGCGCGATGTGCAGGTGAAGCTTCCACCCGTAAGGATTGAGAAGCGTAGCGGCCAGGCTCGCCGCCGCCAGCGCCGCGTAGCGCCCGGCGCGCCCCCAGCGTCTGGGGCCCGCGGCCTCTTCCAGAGCAGTTCCCGCTGCGGCCAGCGCCAGAAGCACGATCAGGGCCGGCCACCCTCCGTGCAGGTTGGCCCAGACCGCAGCCAGCGGCACAAGCAGCCAGACGGATCGCCCGGGCCTCCTGCGGTCCGCCTCGATCCACCATGCCGCAGCCGGCACCAGCACCATCGTGAACATGTGAGGGCGCGCCAGCAGATGCAAGGTCGCCGACCCGAAACAGAGGAACGCCAGCGGCAGCGCAATCCACATCCGGGCGCCCTGCCACACCATATGCCGGAACACCACCCCGCAGAACGCCACGCCCGCCACCATCCCGAACAGGGCGACAGCCTGAATCCCGCCCGCCTTGTGGAGCAGCGCGAGAATCACGTCCGACAGCCATTCCCAGGCGAACCAGGGCTCTCCGGGCCTGGTGAACGAGAACAGATCCTGGTAGACAAATCTGCCCTGCTCCAATATCCACTCGCCCGTGCGGATGTGCCACCCTGTGTCACCGTCTGCCAGAAGCAGACCGAGCCCCCCGTCGGCGAGACTGAAGAACCAGAACGGAACCGCGATCAGCAGCACATCGAACAGCGAAGGCTGCAGCCAGCGCTTCAACGCCCCCAGCCGCCCGCCTGCCTCGGTCCTGCCGCTGCTCCGGGCAAGCCCCGTCTCCAGTTGCAGCGCTTCCGCAGCCGCCTGCGGCTGAGACGTTCCGTTCGCTCCCACAATCCTCCATCGGCTCTGCCCGCTAGGGAGTTTAGGGAGCGGCGGGGAGTTCCTCCCGGAAGGATTGCACCGGCGCTCCCGGGTTTGCCTGCGGAGCCGTCGCACGCGTCGCGGGAAAGATGAGTGGAAAATAATGTTCCTGCAGCGCTGGTTCCTGCTTGCGCGTGAGGCGCCCTTGAGGCTACATTGAGAACAGAGATATCTGAAGTATCTCCTCCTCCAACACTGGCCGACTGCTTCCTCCTCCGGCAGTCGGCCATTTTTCTTGCCTTGGAGGCATACCCTGGATCCGCTTGGACTTCGGGGGTTAGTCCGCAGCTCCCCGCCCGCTTCAGCCGCGGTACGCCAGCCTCAGCCCCGCACTCGATCCTGGAACGCGTGAAAAAAGCCGGGCCCCGTGCTGTCTGCACGGAGCCCGGCCAGTTGGCAAGACTGTCGCGGGAGGCCGGTCTCAGACCTTGTCAGGAACCACGAAAGGCTTCCTGTATTGCCGCTTCATCAGCGCCGCGGCTTCGGCGTCGCCCAGGATCTCTCCGGTCGCCGGGTCGATCTTCAGGCTGCGCCCCACGCGGTAGCTGATGTTGGCCAGGTGCATCAGCGTGCAGCTGATCGCGCCTTCCTCGATCTGCCCGTTCAGCATCTCGGGCTTGCCCGCCCGGACGGCTTCGATGAAGTTGGCGTGGTGCGAACCGCCGGCCCGTTTCGAGGGACCGGGCTCGGCCTTCCGGCCCAGGAACACCTTGTAGGTGTCGTAGCCGTCGATGGCCATGTAGCCCTTCGAGCCATAAAAGATGTTGCCCACCGTGTTGCCGCCCCCGCCGCCGCCCGGCCGCTCGCCGATGCCGGCCTCGCTGTTGGTCATCCAGTGGCGCACCTCGAAGCTCATGAACTTCTTCTTGCCGGCCACATCAAATTCGTAGGTCGCCACCAGCACGTTGGGCGTCTCCTGGTCGTCGTCGAACATGAAGTGCCCGCCCATGGCGCTGACCTTCGTCGGGAACCGCACGTCAAGCAGCCAGCGGCAGATGTCCACTTCGTGGATGCCCTGATTGCCGAAGTCGCCGTTGCCGTAGTCCCAGAACCAGTGCCAGTTGTAGTGGAAACGGTTCCGGGTGAACGGCCGCACCGGCGCGGGCCCCAGCCACAGGTCGTAGTGCACGCCCGCAGGCACGGGCTCTTCTTTCGCTCGCCCGATCGTGTCGCGCCACTTGAAGCAGAGGCCGCGCGCCATATACACATCACCGATGACGCCCTCGTCGATCAGCTTCTTGGCCTCCTGCAAACCCTCGGTCGAGTGCGCCTGCACGCCGTGCTGCACGCATTTGCCGTACTTCTTCGCCGCTGCCACGATCTGGCGCGACTCGAAAACGTTGTGCGAGCACGGCTTCTCGATGTAGACGTGCTTGCCCGCCTGCAGCGACCAGATGGTCTGCAGCGTATGGCTGTGGTTCGGCGTGGCGATCGACACGCAATCGATCGTCTTGTCCTCGAGCATCTTCCGGATGTCGACGAAGCGCGCCGGCTTCTTGCCCGTGGCCTTTTCCACCTCCTCGAGCCGGCGATCGAGGATCGACTCGTCGATGTCGACCAACGCGGCGATTTCGACAGTCGGCATCCGCTGGTAGGCGCGGATGTGGCTGTTGCCCTGCCCTCGCAGGCCGACCACGGCCACGCGGATCGTCTCATTCGGACTGCCGAACAGCGGAACCCCTGCGGCCCCGGCGGCGCTCATGACAAAACTGCGGCGGTTCATGGCTGGGATGACTCCTTACGCTCCTGCTGGCTCATACTCTATCGCATCCTCGCCGCGAAGGGAAAGGAATTGATATGCCATTTGCCAACGGCGAAGCCTGCCATGCCGGGGTTACCCGCCGCGGCGCCCGTCTTCAAGCGATCGCGACATGCACACCCGCCGCCAGGTCTGGTGATCGGAACAGGGCCCCTGCGCCTCGCCGCCCTCCCGCCGGCGCCTCCGTGATGCGGCGGCCGCCCGTCAAGGGGATACGCCGGCTCCTGCCGCTGACTCCAGCATCAACCAGGCACGGCCAGTCAATCGGGCGGAAAGAAGAAGGATGCGGTTCGCCGCCTTCCGCGCGGCCGACCTTCTTCGGACACCAGCAGTATCCGCCAGCCTGCGCGCGGGAGTTGTTCTCAGGGAGCCTCTGCCCGGCGGGCTTGCCAGAGATTACTCGGTGTTTGGAATTCAGAAAATTCTTGACACGAATTGCGGGGGGGGGGGGGCATAATTGCTACGAGGCGAAATGTCGTTCTCAGGAAAGGGATTCGCCATGAGCAGTATGACAAAGAAGTTGGTAGTTGTTGTGTTGTCCGCGCTGATCGCCGGCGGTGCTGCGGGGCTTCAAGGCTCTGCTTATCTCGGCTGTGCAGATGGTTGCAGGGCGCAGTATTGCTGGGGTTCCAACGCGGGCTCGAAGGGGTGCATGGAGACCATTCAGGGTTGCGTCCTGTTCTACACGCAGCTCTGCCCGCCGTAGTCCCCTGGCGCAGACCCATCGCCGGCCACGAGTCGGGGGTCGCCAGGACCGAGACCAGCTGGCTCACAGGCGGAGAGGAACTATGCCTCGGCTATGGCCGTACGGCGGTTCATTGATCCTGCCGGGATGCGCATTTCTTCTCTGGACAGGTCTGTACGGCCAGTCACCAGCCGTTCCTCCAGGTCAAACACTTTCGGACAAGTACGGCCCACTCCGCGATGTCCTCCGCGGCAGTTCCGGACGCCTGCGGCTGGACGCCACATTCGCCCCCTTGCCTGCGTATCCGGAACCTTTGCAGAGAGCCGGCCGCCAGGGACTCGTAGTCGTCGAGCTCGTTGTCGGCCCGGACGGCAGGATGAAGGAACACCTGGTTCTTGAGTCTTTCGATCCCGTTGCTGCCGGCAGTGTCATCGAAGCTCTGAAAATGTGGCGTTTCTACTCGATTGAAGAGATGAAACGGATTCTGGGAATGGAGGATTGCGAAAAGTGCGTCCGCATCAGCCGCCTTGCCTTCCGGTTTGCGATTCAGAACGGCAAGGGTGTTGTCATCGATCTGGCTGACGAGGAAAATCGCAGGCTAAAACGCCCGAACATCTACGATAGCGCGAAACACTGACATGGTGCAGCCAGGATGTGGAATGCCGGGCGCCGAGTCCAGGTAATAAGCGCTGGCGGGCGGCGGGCAAGTGGGCGCGGCGGGCCGCCCTCCAGAACACCGGCAGTCTTCGGACACAGACATGATCTGAGCCCGCGGGCCGGGACTGTTCTCAAGGGGCGTTTGCCGGGCGTCTCGCCGTTTACTTCCCGCTGTCTTTGACTGAGGAAATTCTTGACACGAATTGCGCGTGGGGCATAATTGCGATGAGGCGAAATGTCGCTCTCAGGAAAGGGATTCGCCATGAGCAGCATGACAAAGAAGTTGGTACTTGTTGTGTTCTGCGCGCTGATCGCCGGCGGCGCTGCGGGGCTTCAGGGCTCTGCTTACCTGGGGTGCGCCGAAGGCTGCAACGGACCGTACTGCTGGGGCTCGACCGCGGGATCCAAGGGTTGCATGGGGGCCGCCTTCGGCACATGCGTGCTCTTTTACACGAAGCTCTGCCCCGCGTAATACACTCCCGTCTTTCACTCGTCGCAGAATTCGGCGGTATCTGGTCGATGGTTCGCCTTGTGCGAGAATTCGTGTGCCGCATAAAGGGTGCAACCCGCCTTTTCTCTTTTTGGGCCATTGCACTGCTTTCGGTGGCGCTTTTCCCGTCCCTGTTGTCCGGCCAGGCTCAGAACAACGCGCCGAGGCAGGCGCTCTCGGACAAGTATGGATCATTGCGCGATGTGCTCCGCGGCAGCTCTGAACTGTTCCGCATGAACACGACGTTCGCGCCTCTGCCTCCCTATCCGGAACCATTACAGAGAAGCGGCCGCCAGGGTCTTGTGGTCATCGGGCTGGCCGTGGAGCCGGACGGCCGGGTTCAGGACCATCTGATTCACGAATCCTTTGATCCCTTGGCCGCCAGCAGCGTCATCGACACAATCAAGACCCGGCGCTTCCACTCGATTGAAGCGATGAGGCGCAATGGCGTCATAGAGGATTGCGAGAAATGCATCCGCATCGGGCGGCTGGCCTTCCGCTTTGAAATCCGTAACGGAAAAGGCGTGGCCGTCGATCTGGCGGACGAAGAAAACCGCAGGATGAGACATCCCAACGTATTCGAAAAGAAGCATCCTTGAACTGGGCCCGCCGCGCCGGGCAGAACTCGAGGCATGATGATCGCTGCGGATATCAGGAAATGGATTGTCCTGGCGGGCGTTGCTCTCGCTGCCTCCATGACCGGATGGGTGGCGGTGCGCGTTTGGCGCGGCGGTGCATCCGCCGCGCGGTTCCCGGAAGCCGGCATCGGTTCGCTTCCGCTGATTCGCCGGGGCAGGCCGCTTTTCCCGTCTACGTCTATGGGAAAGCGAGTGCAGCCCTCCCTCGTCCTGATCCTGAAACCGTCCTGCGTTTTCTGCGTACAGAGCGCCGGATTTCATCGTAATCTGTTGCAGAGAGCACAGCAGCAGAATTTGCAGAGGATCCTGGTTTTCCCTGAATGGAACGGCGAGTCCCGCTCGTACCTCGCCATGCACTCATTGCCTTGCGACGCCGTGAAGACATACCGGGATCTGATCCGCCGCCCGGCGGGCGTTCCGGCGGTGGCTCTGCTGGATGCGGCGGGCTCCGTACGTTCTGTCTGGTATGGAGCGCTGTCGGCGGAGGACGAGCGGGAGGTGCTTGCGGCCGTGCGGAGCGGTTCTCCGCAGCCACGAAAGCGGCGGCTTCCCTCTGGAGAACCGATGCTTTCCCCCGAGCAGGTGCGGGCCCTCTCGCGGAGTGATTCCGCCGTTCGTGTCGTCAGTGTGGAAGAGCGTCCGGCCTTCGCCGCTGATCCCTGGCCCGGTGCAATGAACATCCCTCTGTCCGAGCTGGACATGAGGCTCGGCTACGAAGCTGGCCCCGCAGCCCGGCTGATTCTGGATTGCAGTCCGTTGGATGACTGGACCTGCGAACTGGCGCTGGAGAAACTTCGGCGGCGCGGATTTCGTGTGATTGCCGCCGATCTGAGTCTCTAAAATGATGCTTCGATTCCAACGAATGCTGATTCTCGTCGTCCCGGTTCTTGCTCTGCCTGCCGGCCTCACCCAGCCTCCCGAGCCTTCGCAGTCCTTGCGCACGATCGAAGGCAGAGTGATCCGCCTGCCCGACCAGGCGCCGGCCGAGGGAGTCGAAATCCACGTCTTCGGCGCGCCGAAGCCCCAACCCGTCCGCACGGACTCATCCGGACGCTTCCGGATCGAGGGCCTTCCGCCGGGCCGCTATGGCCTCATGGTCGCTCCGTGGTCGGGCTACCGCGCCCCGGAAGTGCCGGTCGATTTGCGCTACCGCGAGAAAATCGAGGGCCTGGTCATTCCCCTCCGAAAGGCCGCGCGGCTGTCCGGCCGCATCCGGGACCGAGCCGGCCAGGGCGTTCCTTCCATTCGCATCTCCGCTCTGCGCGACCCCGGCCGCGACGTCTGGAAGCTGCCGGACCGCGCCATCGCTGCGGCAACGGACCAGGAGGGCAATTTCGTCCTCGACGGGCTCGATCAGGGCGCCTATCTTCTGTTGGCCGAGCCTCCGGCTCCGCAGTGGAGGCTCCGGAACTGGGCACCTGACGATCCCCTCCCGGACCCATCCCGGCGCCTGACGCCCACTTTCTACCCGGGCGTCGAAGACCGTGCGCTGGCCAGCTCCATTGCCGTGCTGGCCGGCGAAGAGCGAGGCGGGCTGGAATGGGAGCTCGTCGAGGCCCGCACGTACTGTCTCCAGGGCAGGGCCCCGCAGGACGGACCCGTCTCCGTGGAATTGACCAGCGGCCTCTACCTGGGCGCGGCCAGCATCGCCAAAACCGCTCTGGAGCCGGGCCAGGCCTGGGAAGTCTGCGGTTTGCCCCAGGGGCATTACGTCCTGAATTCTTCCCGGAAAGAAGCCCAATCAACACCGCTTTTCGCCGTGATTCCCATCGATATTTCCGACCGCAGCGCGCGGATCGAAGCCATTCCTTTCCACACTCCTTTGACGCAGAAAGTACGCATCCGCGTAGAAAACGAGAAAGAGGGCGAGGCCCAGGACTTCCCCGCCCCGCTGCGGCTCTGGATCGAGCCGCTGGGACGGCCTCTGTTCGAATTCGAGAAGCCGATGATGACGGCCCAACGTCCGGGCTCATTCGAACTCGGGCCAGTGGCCGGCGGGCCTTCGCTCTTGCAGTTCCGCACTCCGCCCGGCTACTACGCCGTTTCCGCGGACATTTATGGCGCCGACGCGCTGCGCAGCGTGTTTCACCCCGGCGAACACGCACTCGAGCTGCTTCTCGGCCGCAATGCCGCGGAGCTATCGGTTCAGACCGTCGATGACATGGGCCAGCCAGCCGGCTATGCCTCTGTCCTCCTCGGCCGCGACCCGTTTCCGGACTATCCGTCGGCTGCGGATCTGTTCGTCAGCGAGTCCGATCAGGGCGGCTCCGTCGTAATCACGGGCATTCCCCCTGGACGGTACCGGCTGATCGCGCTGCCCTCGGGCGCGGCAAACCTTGTGAATGCCGCCAGCGTCTTCCGCTCCCGCTCGAGCGGCGCGGAGCGGATCGAGTTCAGCCCAAAGGAGAGGCGCACGGCGAGGGCAACGGTCCGCTCTTCATCCCGCTGAGCCCGGCCCGCAGGCAATATGCCTGCTGCCGGATCGGAGAAGCGACAGAGAGGTCCGCCGCGTCAAGAGAGCGTGATTCATGCGATCATGGCACTGAAAAGGAATTGCCATGCCGCTGTCGACCGATCAGGCCGCTTCCATTGCCAGATACCTCCTCGATCAGTTCGAGCAGGAGATGAAGACGACCAAAGCCGTGCTGGCCGCGCTGCCCTCGGGCAGGGAAGACTACTCGCCCGACCCGCGCTCCATGCCCGCCCTGAAGCTCGCCTGGCACATCGCCAGCGCCGACAAGTGGTTCCTTGATTCGATCCTTGCGGGCAAGTTCGAAGGCGGCGATTCCGGCGGCGTGCCCGAAAACATCCGCACCGGCGCGGATGCCGCCGCCTGGTACGAGACCAATCTGCCGGCTTCCATCGCCGCGCTGCGCGCCGCGCCGGCCGAAACATTTTCCCGGACGGTTGATTTCTTCGGGATGATGCAGGCGCAGGGCGTCGATTTTCTGGCGCTGGCGCTGAAGCACTCCATCCACCACCGCGGCCAGCTCTCCGCCTACCTGCGCCCGATGGGCGGCAAAGTTCCGGGCATTTACGGCCCCAGCGGCGACACGGCCTGAAGCCCGGCTGCGCGCGTCACGCCTGCTTGCGCGTCACGATGCGGTAATCGTCCACCTTCGGCATGCGGATCACGCGGCACATCTCGAACAGCCGGGACCGCGCCCGCATGCCGATCCGGTCCAGCAGCGTCGTGCGGATGTCATAGCGCGACGGCGCCCCGTCGGGCAGCCGCTCGATCACCTTGCCGCCCATGTCGGGATCGGGCAGGTTCGTGGTCGCGATCAGCGGCCGCCGCTCGTTGCAGCGGTGCGTGATGATCGACGTCACCGTGTCCTCCACCCAGTCGGTCACCCGGTGGGCGCCCAGATCGTCGAGCAGCAGCACCTCGCTTTCGAGCGCCGTTTCATAGGCCTCGCGCGGGCTCTCGCCGCTGGCTGGATCGTAGCTGGCGCGGATCCGCTCGAGCAGCATCTGGTAATCCATGAAGACGCCCGCGAAACCGTTCTCGATCAGCCGCCGCAGTACCGCCACGGCCAGGTGCGTCTTGCCCGTTCCCGGGTCGCCGATGAACAGCAGCCCCGGCGGATCGACCGCAGGAAATTCGTCGCAGTAGCGCAGCAGCATCGTCAGGATCCCGCGCAGCTCGTTCGATCCGCGGTCGGAGAAATTCTCGAACCGGTCATTGCGGTAATTGGCCGGAATGCGGGCCTTCTCAAGCATCTCCGCCGACCGGTCGCGGTTGAGACACCCGCACCGCTCGGCCGCGCTCAGCCCTTCACGCTCGACGATCTTCCAGCCTGTGCCCCCGCATAGAGGGCATTCCTGCTCCGCCATGATGCTCGAAGCCGATTGTAGCAGCGCCCGCTCCGCAGTGTTGCCGCTTCCGCACTGACCGGCGCTGTGCCGGGCCAGATACCCAGACAGGGCGTTCCGCGGCCATGCACCGGTCAGCAGGCGGCGGCTTCAGCAGGCGCCTGGATCCCGCAACCCGACCACCTCGCTGAACTCGCCGTCCGCAAGCTCTGGCCTGCTGTGAAAAAACGTCTGCTGGCCAAGGCTGCGGCGGCGATCGGCGTCCTGCGCCAGGCCGATCCCGCTCCGCAGGGCCGCGACGCGGAGTTCTTCCGCAACGCGGTCCGCATCCTGGAACCCGCACTGCCCTCCATGCTCGAGGTCAGTCTCATTTTCATGGCGTGCCGGCGCGATTCGAACCACCGCGGGACGGGGCCGCGTCTGATCCCCGAAATCGCCAGCGGCGTCTGGGTCACGGCAAGCTTCAACGGGCCGGGCAACTCGCTCAATCAACCGCTGCCGGAAGGTGACATGCTGACTGGCGGACTGCCGATGTACCGTACCGGAACCCGTCTGGAGGGGACGTCCCGCGGCGAGCCTGTCACCGGCGGCCGGCCCGAGCGCAATTCGACCAGGGTCTTCATCGCCAGCAACCCGCTCCTCCCGCTGCGTCCCGTCACGCGCGAGGAACCGCTCCAGGCGCACCGGCCGTACTGGCTGAACAAGACCCAGGAGGACCGGGCGCAGCCGGCGGAATCCACCCTCCGGGGCTTGCAACGCACGCTGGCCGGGATGGAGCAGCGCCGCGCCGCTTACTGCGCCGGGTTTGAACAAAAGCGGCAAGATTTGTTGGATGAGATGCGCTCCCCGGAAACGCAGGCCGAAGAAGGCCGCGCCCTGGGAGCCGATGTCGACCGCCGCAGCGCCGCCCAACTGGCCCGGCTTTTTCCGGCCGAGCGCAATCTGCCCGCGATCCAGGATCTGAGCAGTTCTCAATACGCCGGACTGCGCTTCGAAACCGGCCCTGCCGCGCGTCCCGTTGTCGTCGCCGGCGACGCCTTCCACTCGCCGCGCCCTGACCGCGCCGCAGTGCAAGCCATCACCGTTCTCTGGCGCCGCGTGCCGGGATCGGCCATCCAGGAGCGCGCCATGCACGAGCTGCTCAAGAGACTCGGCTTCAACGCCCTGCGCGCGCTCCTGGCCCATTGAATCTCCGGCCGCCCCCTCGCGGCAACGGCACTGAACCGTGCAGAGAAGCCGCCCCTCCCATCCCGCTGCGGCCCAAACCTGCTCCACGGCACAGCCGGTCCGTCCCTTTTCCGCCACAAGCGCCAGGCGAACCCTTCGGCCGGCTCATCGAACAGGCCCAGCGCCGATTCTCGCCACCGCCGCTCATCAACCTGGCCCGCGAGGTCAGGGCCGAGACGGCCTCCTGGCATCCGCCGAATCCGAGAGAATCAGGCAAAAATCCGGCACGATCTTTGTCACGTCCCGGCGCCCCCATTCCATACCCTGTTTTTCAGAGATGGCCGATCGCCTGCTGCGTTCCTGTTTGCCCGCGCGCCTGCTGCTTTGGGCCGCTCCCCTCGTTGTGCTGGCCCAACCTGCCCCGCCTGAGCCCGCAGGCGAGGCCTTGGAAGGATCCAGCTTTGAACCCCTGAACCTCGTCGGCGCCGCCGTCCGCATGCCCCGCTTCGACGATACCTTCCTCGGCGTCCATTCCCGCTTCCGACGGGCGCTGTTCCGCCACGGCCTGGCCCTCCGCATGAACTCCATCCCGCGGGCCAGCGCGAACCTGCTCGACAAGCCCGCAGAGAAAAACGCCCAGGCCTACATCGGCCACCGCCCCACCGCCATCTGGGGTGTTCACGGCATCCTGACTGCCGACCTCCGCCAGCTCCACCTGAAAGACGCCCAACTCCATGTGGCGTTTGCGTACCGCGGCAACACCTGGCGTCCTTCCGGGCCGCCCATGTTCGCCATGAACGGACTGCACATCTACAAAAGCTGGGGCGAGCAGCGCGTCGAGCTGAAGGCGGGCTACCACACCAACGACCTCGAATTCATCGGCATGCAAATCGGCGGCTCCCTCGCCGCCGGCGCCCAGGGCGTCTACGCCGTCATCCCTTACCTCACCGGCATGTCCTTTTTCACGCTTCCCGCCCCCACGCTCAATCTCAGGCTCCGCGGCCCCGGCCGCTTCTACCTGAAATCCGCCGCCCAGCGCAGCCTCGACCCCGATGGCGCCGCCGCCACCGCCCGCCGCAACGCCACCGGCTTCCGCTTCCGTCCCCGCGGCACGAGCCTCCTTCAGATCCATGAGGCCGGCTACCAGCGGCCCGCTTCCGATGCGCAACGCCAGCTCTGGGTCCGCGCCGGCCTCCTCTACAACCACACCCCTTACCGGAATCTTGCCAACAGCCGGCGCGAAAAGGGAAACCACAGCGCTTACCTGCTCGCTGACTGGCAGGCTCTCCCCGCTTCCTCCGGCTCCCCCGGCCGCGGCATGTATCTCGGCGGCACCTTCATGGGCGCTCCCTCCCGTTTCAACGCCTATCATCGTTATTTCGAAGCCCGTCTTTACTGGATGGGCCCCTTCCGAAGCCGCCCTTCCGATGTCGCCTCTTTCGTGACATCGCGGCTCGAGCACAGCCCCGTCCTTATGGCCGCTCTCCGCCAGCAGGGCAAATCCGCCGCATCCTCTTCGCCCACCTTCACCGCCTCATACACGTGGCGGCTTTCTCCGGGCAATTATCTCAGCAGCGCCGTCATCTGGGTCCGCGGCCCCGCCATCACCCCGCATCTGCCAGACGCCCTCATCGCCAACGTCACCTGGAGCCTCTTCTTCTGATTCCCCGGCAGGCGGTCTTTGCGATCATCGCCTGCCGGGTCTTGCCTGCAATGGCCTCCCGGCGGGGTCCGCCGCCAGATGCGACAGCCCATACGGGCCATCCGCAGCCGTGCCTGCTCCACCTCCAACGGCTTTCTCAACAACGCCGCCCTCGCCCGGTCCTCGCAATTCATCGTTGAAGCCAGCGCCTCCCACTGCCGACGCGGCCCGCTCGTCCGGCCCCAGTCTCGCAGCCTGTGGAACAATCAAGGTTATGAGTCCGATTCTCGCTTTGGCTGCCCCGTTTGCGCTCCAGGCGCCTGTGGACCGTCCCTTCCGCGCCGGATTCAGAATTCCATCCCTGTTTCCGAGGCTCGCCGGATGGGCTCTGACAGCGATGCTCGCCACGCTGCCTGTTGCAGCCCAGTCCCCGCTGGGCGCTGTGACTGGCCTCGCAGCCGACCCCAGCGGCGCTCCGGTGCCGGAGGCGCGCATCGTTCTGGAGAACACGGCCACAGGGGTCCGGCAGGAGACCCGCACCAACTCCTCGGGCAATTATGTACTGGCAAACCTTCCGCCGGGCCCCTACCGCCTGAGCGCCGAGGCCCAGGGCTTCCGCAGGTTCGAGGCGTCGGAGCTGGAAGTCGCCGCTTACCGCACCGTCCGCCAGGATGTGCGCTTCGACCTCGCTTCCACCGCCACGGAAGTGACCGTCACCGCAGCGGCCAGCCCCGTCGTCCAGAGCGAGACGCCCAGCGTCGGCTCGCAGCTGAATTCCCGCCTGATTCTCGAAATGCCCACCAACCTCCGCAGCGTCTACAACAATGCGGGCGACTCGGGACTGATCGCCAACCTGATGCCGCTCGCCGTGCCCGGCGTGGTGCAGATGGGCAACGGCGCCTACTGGATGACCCCCGGAGCCGGCCCCAACGGACTTCGGCTGAAAGTGGACGGCGTGGACACGACGTTCGGCAATTTCGGCAGCCCCGATCCCGTGTCGCAGCCGTCGATGGAGTCGGTGGAGGAATTCACCGCGAATATCGCCGGAAATCGGGCCGAATTCAGCGGCCTCGGGACAGTCACGACGGTGACGAAAACAGGAACCAATGACCTGCACGGTTCCCTGTTCTGGTTCGCCCGCAACGCCGCCCTCGACGCCCGCAATCCGTTCCTCGCGTCGCGCGCCCATCAGAACATTCACAACGCCGGCTGGACCCTCAGCGGGCCCATCCGCCGCAACCGGACGTTCTTCCATCACACGATGGACTTCACCAATGGCGTGCGCGGCTACACATTCACGTCGAACGTGCCCACGCTGGCGCTGCGCCGCGGCGAGTTCCCCGGCGCCGTCCGCGACCCGCTGGCCAACAACGCCCCGTTCGCTGACAACCGCATCCCGGCTTCGCGCATCGCGCCGGAAGCCGCCCGCGCGCAGGACCTGCTCTACCCCCTGCCGAACTTCGGCCCCGAAACGCTTACGGTCGGCAACTACCGCGCCGCGTTCAACGGTCCGGAAACGCACACGCTGCTCGAAGGCCGCATCGACCACAACTTCTCCGATGTCCAGTCTGGCTTCCTGCGCTACCAGTACAAGAACAGCGATTACGACATCCCCGGCGCCCGCAGCCCGCTGCCGCCCGCTACCGCAGGCACTTCGAACAACGTCCGCAAGATGCACATGGCCGTCGCCGGCCACTCCTGGACCCTCAGCCCCGCCATGTTCAACGAATTCCGCGCCGGGCTCGTCCATCTGGAGTCTTCCTCCAGCGCGGACGTCAGGGGCCAGGACCTGCTGGACCGCATCGGCATCCGCGGCCTTCCTCCGCGCCCGGGCGCGCCCGGCGTGCCGCGCTTCGTCGTCGCCGGCCTCAGCAACTTCACGCAGATCCTCCTGAACCCGGTCATCGACGGCCACTTCCAGCTCTCCAACAACCTGACCCGCGTTCAGGGGCGCCACACGGTGAAGGCCGGCGTCGAGTACATCCGCTGGTTCGTCAACCGCCACGTCACGTCCAACCCGGCCCTGTTCGGAGACTTCAACTTCACCAACCGCTTCAGCGGCCAGCCCTACGGAGATTTCCTGCTCGGCCTGCCGACCACCGTGGCCAGAATCGATCCCTGGGCGGCCCAGTATTTCCGCTGGAATGACCTGTCGTTTTTTGTCCAGGACGACTGGAAAATCCATCCCCGTTTCAGCCTGAATTATGGCGTCCGGTACGAGTACAACGGCCCGCCCTACGCGCGCGACGACAATTTCTACAACTTCAACACGGCCAACGGGGCCGTGACGCTGGCCTCGGCCGCCGCGCGCCGCCTGGTCAGCCCCTTCTATCCGGCGAGCCTGCCCGTGGAGACCGCGCAGGATGCGGGATTCAACCGCACCTTGCGGCGCGCCGACCGCAACAACTGGGCGCCGCGGCTCGGCTTCTCCTGGCGCGCCGACGATCAGGGCAGGACGGTTGTCCGCGGAGGCGCGGGCATCTACTACGGCCACTTCAGCGTGGCCGCGCTCGGCAACCAGGTGGCCGGCCCGTTCGCCGTCTCCACCACCAGCAACAACGCCATCACGGCCGGCCAGCCCCTGTTCACGCTCGCCAATCCCTTCGCCGTTCCCGGATCGGCCGGCACGCTCAACGTCAACGGCCTGACCCCGGACCTGCGCAACATGTACTCTCTGCAGTACACGCTCACCGTCGAGCGCGAGCTCGCCCGCAACCTCGGCGTCCGTCTCAGCTACATCGGCACGAAGGGCACGCAGCTTCCCTACATGCGCAACATCAACCAGCCGCTGGCCTCCACCCAGCCCTTCGCGCAGGCGCGCCGCCCGTACCCGATTTACAACAACGTGATCTTCGCCGAAAACGGCGCCAACAACAGTTATCAGGGTCTGCAGGCTGGCGTGCTGAAACGCTACTCGCGCGGGCTCCAGCTCCAGTCCGCCTGGATCTGGGCCAGGCAGCTCAGCGAAGTGGACGACACCAACAACGCCGAGCTGAACACGCAGATTGAAGACGCCTACGACCGCCGCCGGGACCGCGCCAACGTCTACTCCGTGCCCCGCCACCAGTGGCAGAACCAGGCGCTGTGGGACATCCCGTTCGGCCGTGGCCCCATCTTTGGCGGCTGGCAGCTCAACTTCCTGCTCAACCTGAGCACCGGCCACTGGCTCAACCCGCAGTTCACCGGTCCGGATCCCTCCAACACGAACACCTTCGGCGGGAGGCCCGATGTTGTGGGACCGCTCAGCTATCCGAAAACTCTGGCGGCATGGTTCGATCGCACGGCCTTCGCAGTCCCCCCTTCCAACTCCGGCCGCTTCGGCAACGCCGGCCGCAACATCATTGAAGGCCCTGGCTACATCGTCTTCAACTCGGGCCTGATGAAGCGCTTCCCCATGCCGCGCGAGTCGCAGCTCGAGCTGGGCGCGTCCTTCACCAACATCCTCAACCACTTCAACTACGGCCAGCCGAACATGACGGTCAATGTCGCGGCGGGCGGCACCATCACCAGCACGCATGTCTTTCTGCCCGCTGGAACGCCGCGCCAGGGCATGCTGCATCTGCGCTGGAAATTCTGATCGGCGCGGCGTGTCAGGATGAAGGGCATGAGGCTGCTGTTCTCCGCCCTTCTTCTCTGTCTTCCCGCCGCCGCCCAGACCCGCGTCTGGATCGACGCCGACACCGCCAACGAAATCGATGACCTGTACGCCATCACCCGCATGCTGGCTGCGCCGGAACTGGAGATCGTCGCGCTCAGCTCGGCGCAGTGGAGTAAATCGCCCGCCGCGGAAGGCAACACGCTGGAAGCAAGCCAGCGGCTGAACGAAGCGCTGCTTGGGCTCGCCCGCAGAATGTCGATCCCGCATCCGCGCGGCTCCGCCGTGGGCGTCTACTGGTGGGGCGCCGAGCGTGCGGCCCATTCAGCGGCGTCGTATCATCTGATCCGCGCCGCCCACGCCACGCCCGCCGGCCGGAAGCTGACCGTCATCGCCCTCGGCGCGCTCACAAACGTGGCTTCCGCCCTCATGATCGATCCCTCGATCGCCCCGAAGATGCTCCTCTACTGGCTGGGCGCATTCATCGATACCGGGAAAGGCGTCTGGGACAAGAGCGAGTTCAACTGCCTGAACGACATTCCTGCCCTGAACGAGGTGCTGAACCGGACCGATCTCGAACTGTTCGTCATGCCCGCCAGCGTCGCCCGCGCGTTGACGTTCGACTATGCTTCCACGGCGGAGCGTCTGGCGAAGCACGGGCGGCTGGGAGCGTTTCTCCTCGACCGCTGGAAGCAGCATGCGCCGGGCTCGTCCACATGGATCATGTGGGACCTGGCGGCGGCAGAGTGGCTTCTGAAACCCGGTCTGGTGAAGTGGAAGAGGCTGCGCACCCCGCCGGAAAACACGCCGCGGGACGTCGCCGTCGCCATCTCGATCGATGCCGAGGCCATGCGCGCCGATTTCTGGCAGTCGATCGGACGGCTGACAGACGCTTCCTATCCAGGCCAGAGCCGCGAGTGAAGCGCCCGTGGCCGCAGGGACGCGGCCTTGCAAAGGGGCATCAGTGCGGATGCCCCCTCTCTTTCACGGCGTCTGATGCCGCCTCCGTTTGCGGCGCCGGGACGCTACTGGGCCGTTGCGGTGGCCTTGTTGCTGGGCGCGCTTTCCGCAATGGTTGGACTGCACGCGCTGAACGCCGTCACGACGTATGTGTAAGTGACCCGGCTCGTCAGACCGTTGTCCCTGTACGTCAGCGTGTTCGCGGGAACCTCAGCCCGCAACTGCAGCTTGCCCGCCTGGTCGTAGTAGATCCGGTAGCCGCCATTCGGCGCAGGCGAGCCAGCGCTCCAGTTCAGCGTGATGGACTTCTTTCCCGCCGTCGCGGTCAGGTTCTGCGGGGCGCCGGGCGTCTGGCATGCGGGAGCCGGCGGGGCGCCCCAGGTCGCCTCCGCCATGACGAACGGTTCGGCCATGCCAGTGGCCAGCCATGTGTCGAGCAGCTGCTGGCCTTCGTTGGCGAGAAACGCGTTCGTCCTCAGGTTCGCGAGATAGAGGAACTGGATGTACTCCCAGCTCGTCGGCTGATACAGCAGACGGATCCTGGCATAGGCCGCTCCTGTGGGTGGATTCAACGGGAGTTCATCCCAATAGCGGCAGTCCCCGCCCGGGGCGCAGCCGTATTGATCTGCCGGCACAGGCAGCGCATTGCGCTTGCGGGCTTCTTCGTACGTGAAGCCGTACGGCGGGATGCGGTTGTCCTTGGTGACGGTGTTGTTCAGAACGAAGTGGAACGTGTCGTGGTGCGTCCCTGGCGCCTGTGCGGCCAGCTGCCCAAGCGTGTACGCTACTGCGCCCGTGACGCGATCGAATGACAACGGCATGCTGGCCGGGTATCCAAGGCTCAGGAGCTGAGCTGCCCATTCCCGGGTCATTCCGTAATGCGCTTCATAGATCTTTGTATTGGGGTCGTTGAGATCGGCCAGGGACTTGACCGGCGTGCCGTTGATGCTGGCGACCACGTCGTACTTGCCATCCTCGCGCATCAGGTTGCCGCTGCCGTCGTACCACTGGATGTTGACCCACATGCGGCGTCCTTCCGGGTAGCCGGTGATCAGCTTGTGGCCGGTGTGATTGACGATCTTCAGAGTGTCGCCAGAAACGGACAACGACGCGGCCAGCTTCAGCTGCTGCATGGCGCGGTCCTTGCCCGCCCGCAATGCGTCGATCTGCACGGCGGTCAGCCCGCCGCCCAGGCGCAGCCAGCCGCGGGCGTTCTGGTAGAGGATCGCGTCGGGCGTCCAGTAGTTGCCTCCGGTCATGTCATGCAGGGGCAGGTCAGGACGAATCGGAGCTCCCGCCTTGTTGCAGCCCGCTCCAGTCACCGCGCGCATATGGCAGGTCTGGCAACTGAAGAAGCGCGGCGCGCCGTCAGCGTAATTGCCGCTGCCGGCGACTGCCGCGATGGCGCCTGCCTTCAGGTCGGCCGGCAGCGACGCGTAGCTTCCGACCAGGGTTCTGGAGAGCGCCCCCGCCATGAACTCGCTGAAGGTCCTTTCCACGATGCCGTACTGGTAGGGGAAGTTGTTGAAGGCCGCCTTGGCCGTGAGGGCCGAATTCAGATCGCCGCTGGCAACAACGGGATCTCCAGCCGCCTGCTTTCCGTTGTTATGCGCCAGATCCCCGGTGACCGGGTTCGACACGTCATGACACGACCCGCAGAAGCTGATATCGCGGTGGAACTTCGACTGCATGAACTGGTGCCGGGCGTCGGCGTTGTTGAAGGGCCCGAGCTTCGCCGCCCCAGGCCAGAGCGACAGCATCCCGCTGCCGTAGTAACCGGTCGCAGGCGTCTTCCTGTCATTGGCGATGAACGGGCTGATCATCACGCCGAGGTGCTCCTGGTTGTTCGGGTTGGTCATCTTGTGGCAGGTGTCGCACTCCACGCCATCGGCGTCCCCTGCCATCAGCCGCGAGCCGTCCGTGGGCGTGGAGCGGCCCCCGTACCATCCGGCAGTGGAGTGGCAACGGATGCAGAGATCCCCCGCCCCGTCAAAGTCCTGCTCGACAACGGCGAGCGTCGCCCAGAACAGCGGGTCGCGCGACGCATTCCCCATCATGCTGCCGCGCCAGTTGAATGAAGGCTCCACCGCCCGGTTGTAGCCGCCGTGGCAATTGTCGCATTTGTCCGGCGTCTCCAGGTTGCTGACCTGCCCGGGCTGGGTGCCGGGCATCTTGATGGCTGGGGGCTCGACCAAAGCCGCCAGTCCGAGGCCGATCACGGCGAGTATGCCAACAACGATGGCAGCCGCACGCATGGGAAACCTCCTGAGAAGAGCCTTTTGGGATGAATCATGCGTGAAAGATAAGTGCATTTCAAGGGGTTTATGAGCTTTTTATCCTATATTCAGCATTCCGGGACCGGGGTCTGCGGTTGAAAGGGACTGGAGCTCAGGGCAAACCCTCGGAATGTGGAAAAATTCGGCGAACAAACAGCGATCAGATTCCTCGGGGGGAACCTTGATCCATGCGGTCAATGGATCTGGCACAATGGAAACAGGCCGCTAGGCTGCCTCGCGCCATGTTTTTCAAACGACCCAAACCGCGTGAACTCAGCTTCTCCGAGCACCTCGACAACCTGAAGAACGCCGGCTATCAGGTGCAGTCCGGACCGCAGGGAACGACCCTGGTGACGAAAAACCGGCTTGGGGCGCTGCTGAAGGAAGGCCCCGGCGGCAGGCCGCAGATCGTCGACACGGGCATCGTGCTTGGCAACGAACTCGCCGTCCTCACCGACATCGGTTTCCAGAAGATCTTCCTGGCGCCCAGCGGCAGGCGCACAGCCGCTCTGGCCGAGCATCTCCACGCCCTGCATGATTTCCGGGAAGACCTCGTGGAGCTGCTCGGTCTCGAAAGCCTCTATAACGAGGGACTCGGGACCACCAACGAGAAGCACCTCTACGACCGCGTCGCCGGACGCGACACGGGCGCGGTGCGGCAGCCCTGGCAGCGCTGAAGAAGGCGCGTCAGCTTCGCCTCGGCCGGAATTTCCAGCAGTAGAAGACCCCGAGGATGAACAGGCACAGGCCCCACCACAGCCCGGCGCGCAGCTCCTTCATGACGACGTCGTGCACGCCCGGGTGGTTGTGGTAATACAGATCCGCCCCGGCGATCATCGCACCGTAGATCAGAAGCAGGGTTCCGATAAAGAACCAGATGGAAATGCCCGTGTCCTTTTCGCCGGTCAAAGCGCGTGACTCCTTTCCCATACAATACCCGAAACGCCCGCCGGATGGGGGCCGCTGTCAGGGACGGAGGGCGGAGAGAAAGCTCTCGCCGGCGGGCACGGACGCGCCGAAGTTTTCCGCAATCGTCTGTCCCGTGTCGGCGAGCGAAGCGCGCAGACCGAGATCCCGCCCGCGCGCGGCTCGGGGACCGAAGGCGAGCAGCGGGACGTACTCGCGGTTGTGATCCGTGGAAGGGGTCGTCGGATCGCAGCCGTGATCCGCGGTGAAGAGGGCGAGATCGCCCGGCTGCAGCCCGGCTTCGAACGCAGGCAGCCACGCGTCCACTTCTTCCAGCGCCCGCGAGTAGCCATCCGCGTCGTTGCGGTGCCCGTACAGCATGTCGAAATCCACCAGGTTGGCGAAAATCAGCCCTTCCGGATGGCTCTGCATCGACTCGAGAATTTTCTCCATTCCGTCCGCATTGCTTTTTGTCTTGTACGAATGGGAAACGCCTCGGCCGAGGTAAATATCGGCGATTTTTCCGACGCCCGTCACCGGCACGCCGCGCCCCGCCAGAGCGTCCAGCAGCATGCCCTGCGGCGGAGGGACCGCATAGTCGTGACGGTTCGCCGTGCGGACGAACGCTCCCGGCTCCCCGATGAACGGCCTCGCAATCACGCGCCCGACCTCGTGCTCTCCCCGCAGCAGGTCCCGCGCGATTTCGCAGATCCGGTACAGCTCGGCGAGCGGAATCACCTCTTCATGGGCCGCGATCTG
>Ga0073932_1003407_pt1 | contig 21378 bp, 25 predicted proteins | sample DewCreD2012metaG_FD_76967 | JGI IMG/M metagenome (GOLD analysis project Ga0073932, IMG submission 76967) | Hot spring sediment bacterial and archeal communities from British Columbia, Canada, to study Microbial Dark Matter (Phase II) - Dewar... ...
AGTATTGCCGGCCCTCCATACCCGGTTACGCCGATATACAAAGCCGTTTTTGCAAATTCTTTAAGGGTTGGTTTATTCATATTTTTTGAACTTTATTTTTGTCACTGCTAGTTGCACACATGCCGCAACCAATACTTTTGGATTCATCAATCACTGGATGCCAATCGATTAGGTTACGGTCAATTCCATGCCAAGAGTTAAACGGGTTTACTGTCGATGAATTTTTTACTGGATCATCCATATGTTCTCCTTAAAGCGAAATTAAATATGTAAATAAATAGCGTAAATAATAAATACCGACTAATGTAAAGATTGAAGCTACGACCAAACGAGTCACTTTTTCGATTTTCGAAACCGCTGCAAACGCCTGACTCATTTTCTTCATACTAAAGGCTATAATAAAAGAAAAAATAATCACCGGAATTCCTGTACCTAGGGCAAAAAAGGGTGGTAAGAGTAAGGCCTCGCGTGACTTTAATACCAAAGGAATAAGCACGCCGAAAAACAACACTCCGCTGTAAGGACAAAATGCCAAGGCAAAAAGCATGCCCAAAAGCATGGATCCCAAATATCCTTTTGAAGCCAAATATTCTTTTAGTTTTTCAATCTTTTCATTTTTACTGCCAAAATCTAATTTTATAACACCAAACATAATCAGTCCGATAATGATTAAAACAGGCCCCAAAATCTTATCGCCCCAACCCTGAAAGATGCGGGAAACCTGGAAAGACGATAAACCAAAATAAATGAGGGTTGCCAAAACGGTATAGGTGATACCACGACCAATGGTATAAAACAAGCCATTCAAAAGCGTATGGCGTGGAGTTTTTATGTCTTTGGAAATATAAGCGATAGCGGTAATGTTGGTTGCCAGAGGACAAGGACTAATGGAAGTTAAAATCCCAATAAGAAAAGCTGTTAAAAGTGGAATGTTATAAGCGTCGATAAGATAATTAATTATGTCCATAATATTATTTACCCAGTAATGTATTTAATTTGTTTTCAAAATAACTTACGAATTGACTCTCATTGTTTACCAATCTCCAAACAGTCGTATCTTCAGCAATATTATCTTTTTCACCTCGAATAGCGTTCACAAACAAAGAGGAACCTCTGGCTTGATACTTAACCACGATTTCCTGGTTTTCTTTTAACTCGCCGTTGATGTCTTTGTAAACAATTTTTCCTGAGGCGAATTCTTCTGGAAACTTTTCTTTGATAGTTTTGAGTGCATACTCACCTACGGTAATGCAAGACCAGCACTGATGTGTGCCATGGAAATGAACCACCTCGATTTTTTCAGCGGGAATAATGACCGCAGTCGGAACCGGTGTTGACATATTGTTATTTGACTGGGCAACGCTTAAGACCTGTCGGCTGTCTGTTTTATTATCCTTACCCAAAAGACTTAAACCTGCCAATCCGGCTATTACCAATAGAACCGCAAATATTATTTTTTTATTCATAATGATTTATAAAATTGCATTAAATAAATAACAGGTAAAAATGATTCCTAACGTTAGAATCGCAATATAGATGACAAGTAGTCTAGGTTTAAGCACTTTACGCAAAATAATCATTTCGGGAAAAGACAAAGCGGTAACCGACATCATGAAAGCCAGTGATGTTCCAATTGGTAGGCCTTTTTCAATAAGTGACTTCACAATCGGTATGGTTCCTGCTGCATTGGAATAAAGGGGAACTCCTATAAGAACTGCAAGTGGAATCGCCAAAGGATTGCTTTTTCCGGCGATTCGTGCCAAAAAATTCTCCGGAGCGTATCCGTGGACCAGCGCACCAGCGGCTACTCCAACCAATACATAAGGGTAGACCTTTTTTATTAAATCGATGGTATATTGATATGCCTCACCAACTCTATCTTTAAATGTTTTATTGATGTCAGTAACTTGATCATTCACCTTAATTTTCCAGACATAATCCTCAACCAGACGTTCAAGTTTAAACTGTCCTAAAATGAACCCTACAACAATGGCAATAATGACTCCCGAGGCAACATAGATTCCGGCAATTGTTGGACCGAATAACCCTAGAAGCATAACCGCCGCCACTTCGTTGACCATAGGAGCTGAAATAAGATAGGAAAAGGTAACACCTAAAGGAACTCCGCTTTCTACTAAACCAATAAATAAAGGTACCGCACTACAGGAGCAAAACGGGGTAATAATTCCAATAAGGGAAGCAAGGACGTTTCCAATTATTTGGAATTTATTCGTTAATAATTTTTTTGTTTTCTCAGGAGGTAGATATGACCGCAGGAATGAAACAACAAAAATAATAGTGAACAAAAGAATGAGTATCTTAATACTGTCATACACAAAAAAGTTTACCGCTCCACCAAGAACCGTTTCTTTTTGTATTCCTAATAGTGCAAAGCTGAACCAGTCGGCAAACTTTTGTATTGGTGCAAAAATATCCATAATTTACTTTTTCGCCTCCATAATAATAATCTTGATTTTTTCCACGTTTGGTACAGAACCGACAATTACAGGTTTTCCGTCTACTGCTAATACCGGACTTTGCATCACACCCATTTCTACGATTTTTGAAATATCGGTTACGTATTCAACTTCTTCTTTAAGATTCAACTGTGCCACCGCTTCTTTGGTGGTTTCATATAACTTTTTGCAGGTCGGACAACCGGAACCTAAAACTTGAATTTTCATAATTTTGCCTCCTTTTTAAGAATTTGAAATAATAAATTGGTTATGTGTTCGCCTTTAGCATTAAGTGAATAATAGACACGAAGCCCTCTTTTAACGTCGCTCACAATTCCGGCTTTTTTCAAATCTGACAGGTGATGTGAAATGAGGCTTTGGGATAGATTGATGTGATTCATTATTTCACATACGCAATGCTCTCCGTGGCGAAGGATACACAGTATCTTCAATCTGCTTTCTTCAGAAACTATTTTCAGAAGTGAAGATAATAAATCAACCATTTTTGACTCGTTGCTAGGTGGTGAACAGCAACTATATGAACTCATATTCATATAGTATATAAAAGATGCCGCTTCGCGTCAAGAATAATATAATAATAATAAGGGGACGGTTCTTAATTAGCCTCGTAATTGATAAATCATACTGCAAATGTTTCAGTACAACTGTTTGATGGACACTTTTTTTCTTTGTGTCCATTTCTTAAAGTTGGTAAATGGGGAAAAGTAATTTTCTAAAGTAAGCTTGAAGTCAGGCTAATAGGTTTTTCCAACGGGACTTAATTTTACTAGCTAATTTATCGAAAATATCTGCCTTCATTTTTCGAATTCTTTTATTGTATGTCTATATTTACAAAATTCACAATCCGGGTCAGGGTCGGGGATTTTGTCTGACTCCAAACATTTTTTCATCGCAAAAATTGTTGGTTCAACCCAAGAATCATCACCTTTATGAGTAATTATCTGGACTTCAAATTCCAATTTACCGTCAAAAATTCTTTCTCCCTTTAAGCCATTAGCATAAACAAAGTAAGCAATATTGGAAATATCAAAACCCTTTTGTCTAAAAATCCATTGGTACCACTCAACTTGCTTTTTATACCCCTGTTTAAACTCATCTTCTAAACTTATTTCTTTTGAGGTGCTTGTGGATTTATAGTCAACGATATGAAGCTGTCCTTTAGGATTAATCCAAACATCATCAATAATTCCGCAAATTTCCAAATTGGTCGATTTGTGTAAAACACAAGCGCCTACGAATCGGTTGTGGTCATCTCGCCATTTTGGTAAATCAGGATGTTGAAAGGGAATAGCGTCAATTCCGTATTTTTTCATCAAAGCGTGCTTTTTGCCGTCTTTGCGCAGCAAATCAAACTCGTTTTTCAAAAGATGATCAACGGCGTCATTAAGAGGCCAACCGGGAAGTCCCGGCCTGTCTAATCCTAATCGACGGTCTAGATAAAAACAGCGTGGGCACTGTAAAAAACCTTCCATCCTAAACCGCGAAATCCTAAACGGCTCTTTGGAGTTTGGATTGTACAAATTATTCTCTCTTTGTCTGTATTTATTCATTTTCAATGATAAATTACGAAAACCGTTTAGGAATATTCATATAATTTTGTTAGTTTTGATTAAATGCTTGCGCTAATATGGATTGGTGCAGGGCGGAAAATCTGGCAGCAGTTTCTTTCTGGAGTTTTTGCAGTTCATGGCATTTCTGAGAAATCGCATCCAAATAGGCAACGATTTTTTTCTGCTCAGCAAGAAGAGGTACTAGAATTTTTATCTTTGCCATAACATTATTCATTAATTTTGGATTTCCAGATGCAATACTAACATAACGTTTAGCACGTGTATTTAGCTCCATCCAACCGAATGAAGCTTTGAATCAATCAAATTTGCTCTTGTATCTGCTTCGTTGTATGGCATGTCTTAATTGATTAAATCATCAACGCCAACATCTAACGCTTTGGCAAATGATTAAAGCGCGGGTTATTAGATAACCTTATGATTGATAAATCATACTGCCAATCTTTCAGTACCAACCTTTTTGTGGATTCTTCTTTTTGGCTGGCGGTTTATGAAAAACGTCGAACTTCATTTGATTAGCTCGACCTTCGGCCTCGCTTGCTCCAGCGCGGCTCCCACACCCGCCGCGCCTCCGCTATTTTTTGCGCGCGTGATTTTCTCGCCTGAAAGGCGAGAATTTAGGAGGCTTTATACTACAAACCTAATTGCTCGTCAGACAGACCATCTGCATCAAGGTTGTAATCGTTTATTCCCTTCAACTCTTTGTCTATTTGATTTAACTCAGTATCAATAGCCTTACTGACTGCAGTTTTATCATCCAAAACAACTTCAGAGACAGGAATTGGTGATGGACCCGTATCTGTTATAACTCCCTCTTTTTGTGGTGTGCTAACTAAGCTTGTTTTTGTGTTTAGCCTGCCGGATACAAATACTACCGCTACGACAACTAATACTCCTATAATTGCGTATGGTAAATATTTATTCATTTATTATCACCTCCATTCTTAATTATTTAATACCAAGAAAGAAACGCCTGCAGACGTTTCTTTCATACTACTGCCAAGATTACTCGGCTGTAGCAGGACTTGGGTTTTGTCCTTTTAGAGCTTGCAGATCAGGGCGAAGAGTGCTGTTTATATACTCTCTATTGGCCTTAATCTGATCTCTCCATCTGGCAAGAGCAGCTCTGGATTCATCCATGGCTGTTTTGAAAGCTCCCTCTGAATCACCGCAATCATATTGTTTGGCTTCTTTAAGCTCATTAATAAATGCAGTGTAAAGACTTCTTCGGGTGGCTCTCATGCTTTCCAAGGTAGAAAGATCGCTTCTGACTTTAGAAACGTCGTAACCCTTAGTTTCCAAACGATCAATAAATTCGTTTGTTCTTTCGGTTACTCTAGCCATGCGCGCTTCAACGTCATTGTAGTGCTCTTCGTAATGACTTACGCGTGCGTCAATACGATTGTTGACAATATCGCAGCGTCTCTCAACCCTGTTTTCGATTCTTTCTTGCCTTGCTTCTTGTCTTTCCTGCGCTTTTTGTTGCCAAGGAGCAGTGGTCGGGCTTTGGGCAAATGCTGTTGACGCAGAGCCAAGCAGAATTGATCCTGCTGTCAGACTTGTTAATAGTGTTTGTTTGATATTCATCTATTTTCACCCCCTTTCATTAAAACTTATGGGCTTATTTTATATTTTTAACATAAGAGTAACTTAAGATGCCAAAGGCAGCTGTATTGAAAACGTAGAACCCTCATCAACTACGCTTTTTACGGTTATTCTGCCTTTGTGGTCATCAACTATTTTTTTGGCGATAGCCAATCCCAATCCCGTTCCCTTCGACTTAGTTCTGGTGCGGACTCTGTAAAACCTTTCAAAAATATGTGGAATATCCTCAGGTGGTATACCAATTCCCGTATCGGATACTTTTACTAAACACACTTTTTGATTAATAGATTCAACCACCATTATTATCTTTCCCGAAGGGGTGTATTTGATTGCATTGTCAAGGATAATAGTGAGTACCTGCTGAATTGCTTCCCTGTCGCCTCTGATCTTTACATCCTCACTATCTTTAAATTCATAAGCTAATTTTTTTTCCAAGGCAGTCAGCTTAAGTGAATCAAAGGCTTTTTGGGCAACTTCATTTAAGACAAACACTTCTGTATCGGAATTTAGATTTGAGTCGTTGCGCACTAACGTCAATAGATCACTCACGAGCTGTTTCATCCGTAAAGCTTCGTCCTTAATATTTTCAAATGAAGACAATAAATCTTTTGGAATTTTCTTCTGTGTTCTTTTTATTGCTTCCAATTCCATTAAAATTGATGTAAGTGGAGTTCGTAGCTCATGAGATGCGTCAGCCGAAAATTCCTGCTGTCTTTTTAGCATTTCCTCAATTGGTTTAAGGGTTTTACCCGACAAAAACCAACTAGCTCCGGTTGAAACTAGGAAAAGAATAATGTCAAAATACAACAGACGTTCTCTAAAATCGGCAGTAAATTGTGATAAACGATCATCAACTAATGCCACAACCAATGGCCGTTGAGCTCTATTTGCAACTATTTTTTCGATTTGATTGAACGATTGCCTCTCCGCTTGAAAAGCAACAATAGTAAATACCGATAATAGTAAAAAGCTAATCAGCACATACCATCCGAAAAGTTTTAATCTGGCTTGAGAAAATTCATTCATAGTTTTCAATTTTGTAGCCCATCCCTTTAATGGTTTTAATAAGTGATTTTTCCTTTGGAAATGGTTTGTCTATTTTTGCCCGAAGGTACCCAATGTAAACGTCAACCGTATTTGAAAATAAATCAAGATCTGCATCCCAAACATGATCAATAAGCTGTTGTTTGGATAGAACTTGTCCTTTGTGGCGCATAAGATATTCAAGTAAGCTAAACTCCTTAGCAGTGAGGTTGATTGTCTGATTTTTTCTTTTCACAGTTTTTGATTGAGAATCTAAAATCAAATTCCCAACAATCAATTTGTCATTGATGACGCTTTTCGGTCTTCTAAGTAGTGCCTGAATTCTAGCCAGTAGTTCTTCAAACTCAAACGGTTTCACCAAATAATCATCAGCTCCAAGTCTTAACCCTTTTACTTTATCCTCAAGCGTATCCCTGGCTGTAAGCATAATTACGGGAGTTGTATTTTTTTCTTTCCTGAGTTCCTCAATTATTTTTAATCCATCCATACCCGGAAGGCCCAAATCAAGGATGATAAGATCGTATTCTTCACCAAAAGCTGTTTCATAACCATCATCTCCAGTCAGTGCGATATCAACAGCATAGCCTTCGGTTTGCAGGATTTTTTTAAGCGATCTAGCCAGATTTTCCTCATCTTCGATAATCAGAATTCTCATGGTTATATTATAAATTATTAACCTAAGACAAACATAAGTACTTGAAAATTACCTTACATCTGACTATATTGTAATTGTACTCAGAGATAACCTTCGGGCTTTTTAATGGCCGTCTTGGACAGATCCTGAAAGGTTTCTGAGTACAACCAAGGCGGCCATTTAAGTTATTTAAAAAGTTCTTTAAAATTTTTGCGTTTTTTCCTTTAGTTGCTTTCAGCAACTTTTGCGAGCCGACAGTTTCGGAGGCGCGGCGGGTGGGCACGTTCGGCAAGCTCAGTGTAAAGGCGCCGGGCCGGAGCAAGCGAGCCGAACGGAGCGAGGCGAGCTAACCAAATGAAGTTCGACATTTTTCATAAACTGCCAGCCAGTAAGAAGAAGGAAGACGTCGTGAGGTAGCGCTTGCCGCGCCCGCCTCCGCGGCAAGCACGTCAAATCCGCCTTTTTTGAAACTTGCGGACAGCCGCCGGAAAAAGAAGAAAGAAAAAACGCAAAAATTAGCCTTTCTTGAAAGAAAGATACGAGCTAACGCTCGTTAAAGAACTTTTAAGAGATAAAACAATGATCAAATACATTGCCTATTGTAGAAAATCAACCGATGAGCCGGACAGACAAATTTTGTCTATCGAGGCACAGGTTGCCGAGCTCGAAGAATTCGCCGCAAAGGAGAACTTAAAAATAGTTTCTTTCATTACTGAGAGTAAAACTGCCAAAGAGCCGGGAAGACAAAAATTTGCGGAGGTTTTGGAAAAGATAGAAAACGGCGGAGCCGCCGGTATCATCTCGTGGCATCCAGACAGACTTGCAAGAAATTCTGTTGATGGCGGAAAGATTATCTATTTATTGGATACAGGAAAATTGCTTGATCTAAAATTTCCGTCTTTTTGGTTTGAAAATACACCGCAAGGCAAATTTATGTTAGGGATGGCCTTTAATCAGTCTAAGTATTATGTAGATAATCTTTCCGAAAATGTAAAACGAGGTAACCGCCAAAAACTCCGCCGCGGCGAGTGGCCGAATCAAGCAGCTTTTGGTTACTTAAATATCAACAAAAAGATCGAAGTTGATAAAAAACGAGCCAAGTATGTGCAAAAAGCTTTTCAGCTTTTTGCTACCGGCGGCTATGGATACGCAGATATCCGCAAATTTTTCAACCAAAACAAAATTTTCAACAAATCCGGTCATGAACTTCATCTGGATAAAGTAAAACGAATTTTGACTGATCCGTTTTATTACGGAGTGATGAAATTTTGCGGCGAACTCTACGAAGGTAATCATCCGCCTTTAATTTCCAAGAAACTTTTTGATAAATGCCAAGAAGTGGTAAAACTAAAAAGCCGAAAAGTGAAAGACAACAAGCATTTATTCAATTTTCTTGGTTTAGCCAAGTGTGGCGAATGCGGCGGCGCAATTACCGCCGAAAAACATACCAAGTATTATAAACGGACAAATAGAACGGTTGAATATATTTACTACCGTTGTTCCAAAAAAATGGGTAATTGCTCGCAAAAATATATTGACAAAGAAGAAATTGAAAAACAATTAAAAGAGATTGTGTTGCGAGCATCATTGCCGCCGCACGCCGCCATAAAGTTTCTTGAATGGGCAGAAAAAGACGCAAACACAGAAAAGCAAAAATCTTCTGGTTTTCTTTCTGATTATCAACTTCGACTCAAAGAAGCCGAAGAAAAGTTAGACCGATTACTTGAGGGGTATTTGGATAAAGTAATTTCGCCGGAAGATTACCAAAAGAAAAAGAATGAAATTGTTGAAACAAAATCGCTTCTCAACTCCAAAATGAAGGAAATTTCCCAAAACGGCACTGAGTGGCTCGAACCTTTTCAGGAATTCGTAAATAGTGCGCTTTCAGCGCACAAAATCGCGCGCGCAAAAAATAGTTGCCATGATTTATCAATCATGGCAAAAACTGTCGGCTCGAACTTCTTTTTAAAGGATCGGCGGCTGTTCGCAAGTTTCAAAAAAGGCGGATTTGACGCGCTTGCCGCGGAGGCGGGCGCGGCAAGCGCTACCTCACGACGTCTTCCTTCTTCTTACTGGCTGCGGGGCTTGGATTCGAACCAAGATACACAGGTCCAGAGCCTGCGGTACTACCATTATACGACCCCGCAAAAACACCTTTATTTTAACAGAAATCCGATTTAAAGGCACACTCTAAATAGATTTTAAAATTTTTTTCTGTTACAATCTTTAAATATTAATTAAGATATGAATGCCAAAAATCTGCTTAAGAAAGGATTACTATTTGGTATAGTTACCTGTATTTATTCAATGTTGGAAAAGGACTGTCCAGCGCTTCTCTGGCCAAATATGAAAAAAGCAGAGTTCATTCTGGCAGGATTTAAGGAGGTAACCCGGGCGAATAATCAGGATCTTTTAGTTACAATTATGGCTAGTCCGGATCAAGCAGTGTCTTTGTCAGGAAAAGAAGATAGAATAAAACTTCTTACGACTTCCCAACCGCAGAGATATTTTCGCGATTTTTTGCACAAAGAAAATATAAATTATCTTGATTTTCTGCCCGCTCTTTCGGAAAGAAATGCGCAGAATTATTTTTTCAAACAAGATGGTCATTTAAATCGTAATGGACACGAAAAGGTAGCGAGAGAGTTAGTAAAATATCTTCATGAGATAAATCCTTCGCTTTTTCCAAAACTGAAAAGTTGACGATCGCATAAATTAATAATTGTAGTAAGTTTTTTTACCAAAAAGGAATTACAAGATGACGGTTAAGATATTAGAAACATTAAAGATAAATGAATAATGAGATATAAAGCAGTTATTGCCGATGTTGATGGTACACTGATTACTCCTGGTGAATATCCGGCAAAAAAACCAGAAGAAAGATTAGTAAAAGCCGTAAGGATTTTAGAAGATAAAGGAATAATTTTTAGCTTGGCTTCGGCAAGATCACTTTTTGGTGTCAGCGACTTGGTGGAAGGGCTTGGTTTGAAAAGTCTTATTATTCTTGATAATGGAGCAAAAATATACGACTGTAAAAGGAAAAAGTATATTTGGGAATCATATTTGCCGAGGAAAGAAGCAGAAAAAACTTTGATGTTTTTGAAAAAAGATAAGTCCTTACCTATAATTGTTGTTGATGAAGATGAAAGAATTGTAGATCTTTCAAAAATTAAAAAATGGAAAATAAGCAAAATTGTAGTTTTGGATGTATCACCACAAAAGGCAGAAGAGCTTTATCATAATTTAAGACTAAATCCTAAAATTCACGTGACCAGAAGTATTTCGCGTGCTTTACCGCCGTTAGAATCTATACATGTTACTAATATTGAGGCGACAAAACAAATTGCGGTTTTGAAATTCTCAGAATTTCTGAAAATTGATACAAAAAGTATTATTGGTATAGGCGACAGTTATAACGATTTTCCACTTCTTATGGCTTGCGGATTAAAAATAGCGATGGAAAACGCGACTCCTGATATAAAAGCGATTGCTGATTTTATTGCTCCTTCCTACGAAAAAGGCGGAGTAGCTTATGTTTTGGAAAAATTAATAAAAAAACAGTTAAAGCCTGAAATAAAAAGCATGAAGAGAAATTTTAAAAACCATTATTTGCATAATCTAAATGGTGAGGAGAAAAAGCAGTTATTAATTTTAGTAGATAAAGAGGGAAAGAGAAAGGGTGAAGCTACAAGGGAAGAGTGTCATCGGGGAAAAGGAAAAACTCACTTAGCTTTTATGGTTTTTTTATTTGACAAAGAGGGAAACTTAATTTTGACAAAAAGGAGCAAAAACAAATCTCTTTGGCCTGATTATTGGGACGCTTCAATCGTCAGTCATGTTCTAAGTGGCGAAACGCCTGAGAAAGCCGCAAAAAGAAGAGGGAAAGAAGAATTAGGTATAGAGGTAGATTTTAAAGATATCGGCGCTTTCTATTATTTTGCTAAACATGGGAATGAGGCAGAGAATGAATATTGTCACGTGTTAGTCGGAAGAACTGACAAGCAAATATTTCCTAATCCAGTTGAGATAGAAGCGGTTGAAAAAATAAATTTTTCTACCTTAAGGGAAAAAATCAGAAAAAACCCAGATGATTATACTCCTTGGTTAAAATTGGCATTCAAAAAATTAATTTTCCCGAAATTTTAAATGGCACATCCTCTTGTTTTAGATATTGAGACACAGCATACTTTTGCTCAAGTGGGTTATGATCATAAGAAGCTTAAGGTGTCAGTGGTTGGTATATACGATTATGCTACCGATAAGTATGAAGCTTATTTTGAACACGAATTGTCTAAACTTTTTATAAAAATGGAACATGCCGCTTTTATTATCGGTTTTAATATTAACAAGTTTGATTTACCCGTGCTTTCTCCTTATTATTTGGGTAATATTTTTCAGTTCCCGACTCTTGATCTATTGGATGAGGTAGAAAAAGAATTAGGATTTCGGGTGGCCTTAGATGATCTTGCCCGCGCTACTTTAGGAATAAAAAAAAGCGGTCATGGACTTTTGGCAATTGAATATTTCAACAAAGGCGAACTTGAAAAGCTAAAAAATTACTGTTTGGATGATGTTTTTATGACAAGGCAATTATATGAATATGGTAGGGATAGGGGCATATTGCATTTACAGTCGGGAAAAGGTACAAGAATTATAAAAGTTTCATTTAATAAAAAAGAAAAAAAGACTCCCGTGACATTATCCCTTCCTCTTTAATTTTAAAAGTTCTTTACAATTTCTCCTTAAACTGATACTATTTTAGGTATAGTTTATGAAAATAACCAGAGAGGAAGATTTTGCCATGATTTTTATGATTTCCCTTGCGGAGAATTATTCGAAGGGGTTTATTTCTCTCTCAAATATAGCTGATAAAAATAAATTATCACCGCTTTTTCTTAAACATATTGTTTCAAAACTTTTAAAAAATGGGTTGATAAAAAGTCGAGAGGGATTATACGGAGGTTATAAATTAGCAAAATCTTCAGGATCGATCTCGATAGCCCAAATATTAAAGGCAATTTCAGAAGACGTAATAATACCTTATTGTTTGCATCGTAACTGTCGGGTAAGAGAAAAAGATTGTTTCTGTTTACCCTTTTGGCTGAAAATCAATAGGAAAATTTATTCGTATTTAGACAACATTAAACTTTCCGATTTGCTTCAAAAATGAGTCTTAAGATAAAAAATCTTTCGGTATCATTGGGAAAAATTTCTATTCTTAGAGATATCAATTTGATAATCAAATCAGGCGAAATTCATGTACTTATGGGACCAAACGGTAGTGGAAAATCAACTTTAGCCCAAGCTTTGATAGGATATAAAAATTATAAACTGAACAATGAAAATTATGAATTAAAAATTGATGGGAAGAATATAAATAAATTGCAAACTGATGAAAGAGCAAGAGAAGGATTATTTCTTGCTTTTCAAAATCCTGTTAGCGTAACTGGCGTTTCAGTAGCCGATCTTTTAAGATCAGCTTGTCAGTATAATGATAAATTTAAAAAATTTTCAATTTGGGAATTTAATAAACAAATTTTGAAAAAAGCGCAAATTCTAGGTATTCCGCAGGATTTTTTAAAAAGAGACGTAAATGAAAGTTTTTCTGGAGGGGAGAAAAAAAAGCTAGAGATGCTTCAGGCTTTAATGCTTAAACCTAAATATGCGATTTTTGATGAGGTAGATACCGGTCTTGATATGGATGCCTTAAAAAAGATAGCAGAGAGCATTATTTATCTTAAAAATCAGGGGACGGGAATTCTACTTATTACTCATTACTCTCTTCTACTTAAGCTAGTAAAACCAAAGTTTGTCCACATCTTATTAAAAGGAAGAATAATAAAATCAGATGGTTATAAATTGGCTATGGAGGTAGAAAAGAAAGGTTATGCAAATTTCTGACTATACATTGGGCTTTCGAAAACCGGAAAAATATGTTTATAAATCAAAAAAAGGATTATCAAAAAAAATCGTTGAAGAAATTTCTTGGTTTAAAAATGAACCGGAATGGATGAAAAAGTTTAGACTCCAAGCTTTGGAAATATTTCATCGTCAGCCGTTGCCTAATTATGAAAATGAACTTTCAAAAGTTAATTTTGACGATCTTTACTATTATATAAAACCATTGGATAAAAAAGCTGCAAGTTGGGAAGATTTACCCTCTGAGATCCGCGATACCTATGATAGGATTGGTATCCCTGAAGCTGAAAAAAAGTTTTTAGGAGGAATAAATGCCCAATATGAAAGTGAAGTGGTGTATAAAAGCATCAAGGAACAAATTTCAAAAAAAGGCGTGATTTTTCTTGATATGGATTCTGCGCTTCAGGAGTATCCGGATTTAGTAAAAAGTTACTTAGGGACTATTGTGAATCCAAATGATAATAAGTTTGCCGCTTTAAATAGCGCTGTGTGGTCTGGGGGATCATTTATCTACGTACCTAAAGGAGTAAAAGTCGAGTTACCTCTCCAGGCATATTTTCGTATCAATGCCCCTAAAATGGGACAATTTGAAAGAACTTTGATTATTGTTGAGGAAGGAAGTTTTGTTCATTACGTTGAAGGCTGTACAGCTCCTGTTTACACTTCTAGTTCTCTTCATGCCGCTGTTGTAGAAATATTTGTTAAAAAAGGGGCAAGAGTCCGTTACACGACAGTCCAAAACTGGTCTAAAAATGTTTATAATTTGGTCACAAAAAGAATGCATATCGATGAAGAAGGAATTGGAGAATGGGTGGATGGAAATTTAGGAAGTAAGCTAACGATGAAATACCCAAGTGTTTATCTTGCTGGTAGAAAAGCTCATGGTGAAATACTCTCACTTGCCTACGCAGAAAATGGTCAACATCAGGATAATGGAGCAAGGGCAATACATTTTGCTTCCGAAACATCTTCTAAGATTACCTCAAAGTCAGTAAGTAAGGGAGGTAGAACTACATATCGTGGTTTAGTAAGAATACTTCCGGATGCTAATAAGAGTAAGACAAAAACAACTTGTAATGCTTTGATGATAGGGAAGAATTCTAGATCAGATACTTATCCCGCAATAGACATAAGAGTTTCAGACGTACAGGCAGAGCATGAAGCTACTGTATCAAAAATCGGCGAAGAGCAACTTTTTTACCTTGCTAGTCGAGGAATAGAGAGAAATCAGGCGGAAACTTTGATAGTTAACGGATTTATCGAGCCGATTGTAAAAGAGTTGCCTTTTGAGTACGCAGTGGAATTAAACAGGTTGATTCAACTTAAAATGGAGAAAGCAGTAGGATAAAAATATAAAAATTTTATCCTGAAATTAAATGAAAGGAGGTGAATCAAGTTGTCAGTATTTAAAAAAATTGGGAATAAGTTAGATATATCTTACGGAAAAATCAAAGAATACAAAATTGAAGGTAAAATAATTGCCGTCGCTAATATTAACGGGAAATATTTAGCTTTTGATGGATTATGTCCTCATCTGCAATGTCCGTTAGCGGGTGGAAGTCTTAAGGATGACATAATTACTTGTTACTGCCATGGAGCCAAGTTTGATATAACAAACGGCAAAGTTATTTCTGGACCGACAAAAAAGCCATTACAGGTTTATAAAGTAAAGACAGAAGGAGAAGATATTTTGGTTAAGCTATAACGTTTATATGTTTGATGCAAAAACTATAAAGAAAGATTTTCCGATCTTTAAGCGTAAAATTCATGGTAAACCGCTTGTTTACTTAGATAATGCGGCAACCACCCAAAAACCGCAAACAGTAATAGACGCGGAGGCAGATTATTATCGCCGTCATAATGCCAATATTCACAGGAGTGTGCATACTTTAGCAGCAGAAGCTACTTATCTATACGAGCAGGTTAGAGGCAAGGTGGCTGAATTTATAAAAGCCAAAAGTGAAAAAGAAATAATCTTCGTCAAAAATTCAACAGAAGCAATTAATTTAGTAGCTTATTCATGGGGAAGAATGAATATAAACAAGGGAGATGAGATTATTATTTCAGAGGCAGAACATCACAGCAATTTAGTGCCTTGGCAGATTATAGCTTTTGAGAAGAAAGCGAAATTAAAGTTTATATCAATAAAAGATGATGGTCGTTTAGATTTGAATCAATTCAGTCGTTTACTTTCAAATAGAACAAAATTAGTAGGTATTAATCATGTTTCTAATGTTCTTGGCATTATTAATCCTATTGTAGAAATTACGGAATTAGCACATAAAATTGGAGCTTTAGTCTTAATCGATGGTTCTCAAAGCGTTCCTAAAATGCCAATAGATATTTCTTTCTTAGGTTGTGATTTTTTTGTTTTTACCGGACACAAAATGCTTGGTCCGACAGGTACAGGAGTCTTATGGGCAAAAGAGAATATATTAGATAATATGCCGCCTTTTCTTGGTGGAGGTGAAATGATTAAAGAAGTTTATTTTGATCATTTCATCAGTAATGATTTACCATATAAATTTGAGGCGGGAACGCCAAACATTGCTGGGGTAGTAGGTTTGGGAGCAGCAATAGATTATTTAAGCAGGATAGGTATGAAAAATATTTTTAACCATGAAAAAAAACTTACAAAATACGCTCTTGAAAAATTAAGTCTTATAGATGGTATAACTCTTTATGGTCATAGTTTAAAAAGCGACGAGAGAAAAATTGGCGTGGTTGCTTTTAACATAAAAGGGATTCATGCTCATGATTTAGCCCAAGTTTTAGATATGGAAGGGATTGCGGTAAGAAGTGGTCATCATTGTGCTATGCCATTACACCTTTCAAGATTACATATTCCTGCTTCTGTTCGGGCCTCTTTTTATATTTATAACGATACGAATGATATAGATAGATTAGTTTCAGCCATAAATAAGGCTAAAAAACTGTTTCTTTGATTAGTATGGATAATTTTTATCGGAAAAATATTTTGGACCATTATAAAAATCCGCTTAATTTCGGAAGATTAGATAAAGCTGATGTTAAAAGCAAAAGGGAGAACATAAGTTGCGGAGATTCTATCGTTATGCAAATTAAGTTTAAAAAACAAAAAAAAGGTAATAAAATAATTGAAAAAATTATGTTTTACGGCGAAGGTTGTGCCATTTCAGTAGCTTCAGCTTCCATGCTTACTGAAAAAGCAAAGGGAAAGAGTATAGAAGACTTAAAAAATCTAAAAAAAGATGACATTATTAATTTGCTTAATATACCAATTTCACCTGTAAGGTTAAGATGTGCCTTATTACCGCTTGAAGCACTCCATAAAACTTTGGCTCTTGTCAAAGATGAATAAATTAGGTTATAAAAATATAAACAGTTAAAAATACTAATTTTATTAACGATTAGTTAACTCTTATAAAGGAGGTATTTATGGATCAAGATCAATTTAAGAATAACCCATCAGGACCTAGAAAGGTCGGGAAATACACGATAATCGTTGATAGGGATTTGTGTATAGGAGCCGCTTCCTGTGTGGCTGTTGCTCCAAAAACTTTCGCTTTGGATAATGAAGCAAAAGCAATCATTCTTGATACAGCAACCGAGGATAGTTTTGAAACCATTTTAGACGCAGCTAAATCATGTCCAGTAGCTGCAATTTTTATCAAAGACGAAAGCGGTAAACAGATATTTCCTTAAGATTTAAAACTGCAAATTATTCTAGTTAGCGTGTTTATATCTTAATAAGCGACTAATATACATCAAAATCTTCATGACAGATTTTACAGTAAAAATTGGAGGAGAGGCTGGCTTCGGTATCATGACCACCGGTCTTTTATTTGGTAAACTAGCGACTAGAAGTGGTTATCATGCTTTTGAATATGCAGAATATCCTTCGCTCATAAGAGGAGGCCATAATGTTGTAGAAGTTAGGGTTTCCAACAATAAAGTTTATTCACAAGAAAAAAAAGTTGATATTTTGGTTTGTTTAAACAGGGAGACTTTTAATCTTCATAAAGATGAAGTTAAAAAAGGCGGATTGATCATTATGGATTTTGATAAAGAGGAAATTGAAATTTCTTCTGGTTTTGTAAATATTCCTTTTGGAAAAATGCTTAAAGAAGTTTCACTCCCCTTTGTTATGATAAACAATATTACCTTAGGAGTTTTATCACATTTTTTAGATGCGGATTTTGAGATATTAAAAGAACTTATTGCTGAAAATTTTTCAAAAAAAGGTAAGGAAATTATCGAGAAAAATATTGAGGCGGCTAGAATAGGTCGCGATTATGCCTGTAAGAATTATTCTAAAGGTTATCAAAAGAAAATGCCGAAATTAACAAAAATTGTTCCTAAAATGTATATATCCGGAAATGAAATGTTCGGTTTAGGAGCAATAGCTGCTGACTGTAAATTTTATGCGGCATATCCGATGACGCCCACTTCTACACTTTTACATTACTTGGCGGCTAAAGCGGAAAAATCAGGAATGGTAGTAAAACATGCAGAAGATGAAATTTCCGTTATAAATATGGCTCTTGGTGCATCTTGGGCAGGGGTAAGGTCGATGGTGGGTACTTCCGGTGGCGGTTTCGCTTTAATGGTGGAAGCTGTTTCTCTTGCTGGTATTACAGAGACGCCTGTTGTAATAGTGATGGGTCAGCGACCCGGTCCAGCTACTGGTATGCCGACATGGACAGAACAAGGAGATCTTCTTTTTATTCTTCATGCAGGTCATGGTGAGTTTTTAAAGATTATTCTTGCGCCAGGTGATGTGGAAGAAACATACAAACTGACACTTGACGCCTTTAATCTAGCAGATAAATACCAAACTCCAGTATTTTTACTTGGAGATAAATACCTGCAAGAAGGTCATCAGTCGATTGATGATTCATTAATCAAAAATGTAAAAATTATAATAGATAGAGGAAAATTACTAAGGAAAGAGCAATTGGAAAATATTACTGAATATAAACGTTATCAATTTACCGATGATGGAATTTCACCAAGGGCGATTCCCGGTTATAAAAATAGTCTTCACCAGGTTAATTCTTATGAACATGAAGAAGACGGTCACACCACAGAAGATGCAATAAAGAGAATAAAGCAAGTTGATAAGAGAAACAGAAAATATGCGACCTTTCTTTCTCAGGATGCAAAAATGCCTGTATTATACGGAAAAAAAGATGCGCCATTAACTATTGTTTCTTGGGGATCAATGAAGGGACCGATCATGCAGGCTATGAGAGAAAACAGTGATAAATTTAATTATTTGCATTTTTCTTGTTTATGGCCTCTTCCAGAAGAAAAGCTGCAGAAATTATTTAAAAGTTTTGAAAGGATTCTTTTGGTGGAAAATAATTCTACCGCACAGTTTGGTCAATTGTTGCGGATGGCAACTGGTATAGAAATAAAAGAAAAATTATTAAAATATTCCGGAAGACCATTCTTTCCGGAAGAAATTATTGCAAAAATAAACGAACTCTTATGAGTATTGGAGGATATTTTCCTACATGGTGTCCAGGCTGCGGAAATTTTGGTATCTGGGCGGCGTTGAAATCTGCTTTTACTAATTTAGGATTTACTCCAGACAATATTGCTGTAGTTTTCGGTATCGGCTGTTCTGGGAATATGAATGATTTTTTGTGGGTGAATAGCTTTCACGCCTTACACGGTAGAGCTATTCCAATGGCAGTTGGTATAAAAATAGCAAATCATAATTTACCTGTAATTGTGATAGCGGGTGATGGTGATTGTTATGGTGAAGGTGGTAATCATCTGATTCATGCTTCTCGCGGTAATCATGACATTACAGTAATAATACATGATAACAGAGTTTATGGTTTAACTACGGGACAAGTCGCGCCTACAGCTATAAAAGGTTTTAGAGCAAAGTCTACACCATCAGGTGTAATTGAAGTGCCAGTAAACCCGCTTTCTTTGGTTTTAACTCAAGGAGCGACTTTTGTCGCTCAGGGTTTCGCTGGGGATATAAATCATCTCTCCAGTTTAATCATTCAAGGAATTAAGCATAGAGGATTTTCATTAGTGAACGTGCTTCAACCGTGTGTTACTTTTAACAAATTGACTACTTATGAATGGTATCGGGAAAAAATTTATAAGTTAAATGAAGAAAATCACAATTATAAAGATTTAAAGAAAGCCCTTGAAAAGTCTTTTGAATTAGAGAAAAAGATACCAATAGGTATAATATATAAGCAGGAAGAACAGCCGACTTATACTGATTTTTTGCCCCAGTTACAGAAAACAGCACTTGTTGAATCTGGAAAAAATACTGGTGTGGAAGATTTTATATCAGAATTTAAATAAATAGTGCTTTTCTCAATTTGACAATTAGCACTCATTATGTTATTCTGCTAATAAGATATGGCAGAACAAACTAATTCATTAAATACAAAAAAATTACCAGTAATTCCTATCCGTGATGGAGTAGTATTTCCTAATACAGAAGTAGTTTTAACGTTTGGCAGGTCTAAATCTCTTTCAGCGATTGAGGCTTCGAATTTTACAGACAGAATGGTTATTTTTGTCATGCAAAAAACTTCTAGCATACAAGATCCTAATCCTAAAGATTTGTACAGTATTGGGACGCTAGCTAGAATAGAAAGATTGCTTAAAAGTGATGGTGAAGTGAATGCTTTGGTAAAAGGTTTAGCCAGAGTTAAAGTTATTTCATACGAAACAATAGAACCTTATTTACTGGCAAAAGCAATAGAAATTCCTGATGAATTTACCGCTTCCGATGAGATTACAGCGATAGTAAATCATATTACTAATGAGCTTAAAAAAGCGGTAAATATAGGTAAATCCGTTGATTTTCTTTCATTTATGAATATTATGTCTGGGCTTACTCCTCCGGAGTTTGCCAATCATGTAGCGGCGATTCTTGATATTAAACCGATCGAGAAACAATATCTTTTGGAGATAGTCAGCGTAAAAGATAAGCTTATCCGTGTAGCGGAGCATCTTACTCATGAGGTGAAGATACTCGAGATTGAGAGAAAGATTGCCAATAAAACACAGGAAAAATTTGATAAATCCGTGAAAGAGGCAGTTTTGCGGGAAAGATTGAAAACTATCGAAAAAGAACTTGGCGAAGAAGGGGAAACAAAAGAAATAAGGGAGCTTTTAGAGAAAGTAAAAAAAGCCAACATGCCTCCTGCCGTTGAGGAACGCGCTAAGAAGGAATTAAAAAGGTTATCTCAAATGTCAAGCTATAATCCGGAAGCCTCATATCTTCGGACCTATATCGATTGGTTGATAGAGCTTCCTTGGTCAGTTTCTACTCCTAATAATGTAGATATTGCTTCTGCCGCAAAAATTTTAGATGAAGATCATTATGGTCTGAAAAAGATAAAAGAAAGAATACTTGAGTATCTTGCAGTATTGCAGTTAAAACATAGAGGAAGAAAAGAGGAAAGTCGTACAGAAGAAAAAACTCAAGACATTAACAACAAAATGAAAAAAATTTCCACACCTACAATACTTTGTTTTGTTGGTCCTCCTGGAGTGGGAAAAACCTCAATTGGCAGATCTATAGCTCGTGCCCTACAGAGAAAATTTGTGAAAATATCTCTTGGTGGTATAAGAGATGAAGCAGAAATCCGCGGTCACAGAAGAACTTATGTAGGAGCTCTTCCTGGAAGGATTATTCAAGGTATTAAGCAGGCAGGAAGCAAAAACCCAGTTTTTATGTTGGATGAAATTGACAAAGTCGGTACGGATTTTAGAGGCGATCCAAGTGCTGCTTTGCTTGAAGCGCTTGATCCGGAACAAAACCATTCTTTTTCCGATCATTATCTTGAAGTACCTTTTGACCTTTCGGACGTGATGTTTATTACTACCTGTAATGTATTGGATACTATACCGCCGGCTCTTCGCGACAGATTAGAAGTTATACATTTTCCGGGTTACACTGAAGATGAAAAATTTCGTATCGCAAAAAATTTCTTAACAGCAAAACAGTTAGAAGCGCATGGATTGAATAAGGAAGATATAGAAATAACAGATAAAGCTTACCATGAAATTATCAGAAGGTATACAAGAGAAGCTGGAGTGAGGAATTTGGAGCGGGAAATAGCCACTATTTTTCGTAAGGTAGCGAGAAAAATTGTTGAAGGGAACA